>Ga0335396_10006481_pt1 | contig 11588 bp, 9 predicted proteins | sample FRY02_FD_205743 | JGI IMG/M metagenome (GOLD analysis project Ga0335396, IMG submission 205743) | Freshwater microbial communities from Lake Fryxell liftoff mats and glacier meltwater in Antarctica - FRY-02 (spades assembly) (version 2) | ecosystem: Environmental > Aquatic > Freshwater > Ice >... | reverse complement strand
CATACATATTACAATTATCCTTATAATGTAAATTATAATAATAATTTATATTATGGTAACCGACGTTACAATCAGTATTCCAATTATAATTATAGCCATCATTATTCTTACAATCCTGGCTTCAGAATTAACGTCAGAAAATATACACAAAGCACGATTACCATTAATGTGATTGATAGAGTTTCAAATAAAATGGTATGGACAGGAACTACCGAAAACGACATTTATGATAAAGCATACCTTAAAGAGGTAATTCATCCAGCAGTAGTTAATATTTTGAAACAATATCCAATTAAACCAATAAAATGATAAATAAAAAAGGCACTTTCCTTTTTAAATATAAAAATTAGAAACTACCCATAATGGTAGCAATATTATTAAGTCGAACAAGTATACTATAAATCAATTAAACATGAAAAAATATAAAATCAAATTTAAGCACTTAATAGTTTTCTCAATACTTTTTTCAAACTCTTTAAGTGCATTTGCACAAGACTACTCAGTTGTAGAAGATTTGGATATTTTAGAAAAACAAAAAACTGTTTTAATGCAAAATAATCCTGATGTATTTACAGGAGTTGATATAAAAAAAATACAGAAAATAGATTCCAAACATTCAAAAGTATTTTATAGTAAAGGCAATCAGAAATATGAAGCAATAGTCAATTCTGGAAGAAAAGAAATGATGCTTATAGCTAAATGCAGGGTAGTAGAAGAGGATGAAATGCGAAAAATTATCCTAGATGCATTTAAAAGTTCGAAATACAAAAACTGGGATATTGAAAAAACATTTGAGGTAAAAACTCCTTATTCAGGGTTGTTTTATAGAATTGATATTTCAAAAAAAACCTATGTGAAAAAGAAAAAGAAAATAAAATCTCTTTTTTACACTCACTTGGGGCAGTATAAAGAACCTCCTTATTAATATAGAAAAACATATACAAATAAGGAATTATTGAAATAAAACAATCAAAAGCAGTATATGTCCAGGTTTATTATTCATAAATAGTGAACAATTAACACAGATGAAGATGAACGAAAAAGGAATGGTTATTCAGGAAATGAAAATAATAAAAATTTAAGATACCAAATAGTAGTACTAAAATATAATATACAATGAAAAAAAATAAGAGAAACAAATTATTCACTCTACTAATAGCAGCATCATTTGTAGGATGTTCAGATGTTAGTGATACTATTAAATCAGATGATAGTGATGAAAATGATACTATTAAATTAAAATCAGTTGCTACCATAACAGCAAACAATAATAGTACTGTTAAAGGAACTGTTATTTTCACAGAAACTGATAATCTAGTCTCTATGACTGCTAATATATCTGGATTAACACCTGGAAACCATGCCATTCACATACATGCTGTTGGAGATTGTAGCGCTGCTGATGGAAGTTCTGCAGGTGGACACTGGAATCCAACTAATGTAGAGCATGGTAAATGGAATACTTCCTCTTTTCATACTGGTGATATTGGTAATATTATAGCAGATTCCAGTGGTAAAGGTACTATTAGCCGAGTTACGGATTTATGGTGTCTGGATTGTGACAATGAAGCTAAAAATATTACAGGAAAATCTATTATCATTCATGAAGGTATTGATGATTTCACATCTCAACCATCTGGCGCTGCTGGTGCACGAATTGGTTGTGGAGAGATTATATCGAATTAAAAAAATCTAGATTTTTAACACACTAAAAAACAATATGAATATGAATAATCAATATGAAACATTACTTGAAGCCATTAATGGTTTAGCCGAAAAAGGCTACACACATAATTTTGAAATAAATAGCGAAGGATTTTTACATGAAATTAATGGGGGGGATTTTCATCATAATGAAGTCATTTTAAATGAATTCCATCGTTTTGAAGGAATGAATAGCCCTTCAGACTCATCTATTCTTTATGTTTTAGAAACAAAAGAAGGCTTAAAAGGAACGGTTGTAGATGCTTATGGAGCAGATGGTTCAGAGACAGTATCTAATTTTATTTGGAAAATAGAGCAATCTAAAAGATAATAACTGTTATCTATTTTGCATTATTAATACATAAATCTTGAATACACTAAAGTAAATAAAATTATGAAAACACAAAAATACAATATATATATATTAGGAAATAACCCATCAAAACTGGCTGATTTCCGGAATTTTTTAATGACTAGATTTAAAAATAAAGTGAATGTTTCTTTATATTTTAATAATAAAAACTTCGAGCGAAGGATGCACAGCGGAGTTGACCTAGTAATATTAGATAGCTTGAATGAAGAAGAAACGAGTCCTCAAGAGGCATCTATAGAGTTGAAAATCATTAAATCCCGTTTTCCTAAAACTGAAGTAATCGTTCACACTTCTAACGATGATGCAGCTGTCGCTGTTGAAGCTATGCAATCTGGTGCAAAGGGTTACATAGTTAAACATGATAGGTCTTGGCAGAAAATAGGAATACTTGCTGATAATATTATAATTCAACCTATACGCGTACTTTTCGCAGAGTGGGGAGTAGTAAAATTCTGCGCTATATTCTTTGTTACTTTTTGTATAATAGGCGTTGTCACGGCATTAACATTGGAGATGGCTCATTTTTTTAAAATATAAAAGCCTTATTGTTAATCCGCCCCCCAGCCATATCGATTATTATAGTTACCCTGCATAGAAAAGCTACGGGATAAAATATAAGAAGCCCTATAACCCTCTCCGTCTCACCAGTATTTTTTTTATTGTATCCAAGATCGTTAATCCACCCAAAATCGGAAATATATTGATATTCTCCTTCTATAAAAAATCTAGGTAATAATAGGATATCTTTATTTATACGTATCATTGGTCGAAGTTATACCAAACACATTTATATTTTAGTCCAAATACTTCTTGTATAATGCCAATAGACAATATATAATAGCCCTACCGATAGCTATCGGTATGTTGGACTATTATATATTGCGTATGGGTATTAGTTATCAATACTTACATCCAAATTAAACATATATGGTGTAAAGTATTTGACACCAACTAAACCTACAAAATTTAAGCTATCAAAAGGATTTTCCCGTTTATTTTTAACATTAACTCCAGAATATAACCCTCTTCAATCGTTCAAATAACGATTATAAGTAAGTTCACCTTCTCCATTTTGTCTGTAATCAAATTCACCACGTAGATTAGATTCATTTCGTATATTTTATGAAGAGAGTCTTATTTCTGAAAAAATTGATCCAAGATGTGCTATGCACGAATTAAAATAATGATTAGTTTCTTTGATAAGACTTTTCACTGGAAAGTCTTTAATTCGTTCATCCCTTTTTTCTATCAGAACTAAAACCCCTTGCAATTCCTCCCATCATGTGATAAAGTACATGACAACGAAAAAACCAATCCCCTTGTTCTACATTATTAAATTCTATAATAAATTTTTGCATAGGAGGAACATTTGTGTCAAATAAAATCTTGGGATAAATAAATTATTTTCTATTTCTTCCGATACTTTTTTAGCTGAAAAAAGTATCAAAAACAGCTTTTCAATTTTACAAGGAACCTTTTATGTTAAGTTTCACTCCACGGAAAACCGCGAATTTATCCTAAGACTATCGCCTAATCTTCAAAAGCTAAGCTTTTTCTTCTTCATTGAATTACGATGAGGAACGCAATTCCTTTCCATTCACCTTGTTACTGAGCTTACCGAAGTACTAGTTCTGTTCCCTTAGGCATGCTCAGGGTAAACTTGCCGAAGTATAGATCTGTTTTAAATTTTCAAATTCACTAGTATTAGATTTGAATTAACGACACCTAATTAAAGTGCTGATAGTCAAAACGAAAACTTAAAAATAAGATTAAAATATTAATTTTAGAGAAAACTAATAACCGAAGCTTTTACCAGCCTAAGCAATAAAATGTAGAAGAAAAAGCGAAGCTTTTGATGAAAAAAAACGAAGTAATACCGATATAGTTTGAAAATGGTCTTTATTTCATAAGACCATTTTCAAACTATATCGGCATTATATAATTCTGTTCATAACAGAATATAAGCTGAATGCCTGTTCTAACTCCGTTGCAACAATCCAAGAATTGGTTGTTGCTAACAGCGTTTGTCAGTTTGGATGAAGCTACGAAGTGTTCCGTAAATTTCAATCAAATGTCCTTTCCCCGAAAACTTTCGGAGTTGTTTTTTTTAGGTCAAGCCAAAAGAAATAAGAAACCTTTTTGATAAGGTTGTAATAATAGGCTTCTCCAAAAAAATCCGTTGACCCTTAAAATCTAAAACCTTACTGTTAATCCTCCACCCCAACCATATTGATTATGATAGTTACCTTGTATGGAAAAATTACGCGATAAAATATAAGAAGCTCTTATTAACCACCTTATTTCTTCTTTATATCTTTTATTGTTTACTAGTTCGTTTATCCACCCAAAATCAGATCTGTATTCATATTCTCCTTCAATAAAAAATCTAGGTAATAATAGGAGTTCTTTTTTTATACGTATCCTTGGTCGAAGTTGGTTATCAATACTTACATCCAAATTAAACATATATGGTGTAAAGTATTTTACACCAATTAATCCTACAGCATTTAGACTATCAAATGAGTCAGGCCGTTTATTTTCAACATTAACTCCAGAATATAACCTAATCCAATCGTTCAAATAACTATTATAAGTAAGTTCACCTTCTCCATTTTGTCTGTAATCAAATTCACTACGTAGATTAAATTCATTTCGTATATTTGATGAAGATAGGCTTATTTCTGAAAAATTTGACCCAAGATTTGCTAAGCCCCAATTAAAATAATGATTGGTTTCTTTGATAAGATTTTTCACTGGAAAGTCTTTCATTCGTTCATCCCTTTTGCCATCATAAGTAAAAACCCTTGCCATTCCTCCCATCATGTGATATAGTACATGACAATGAAAAAACCAATCCCCTTGTTCTACATTATTAAATTCTATAATAACTTTTTGCATAGGAGGAACATTTACAGTGTGCTTTAATGGTGACAAATCTCCATTTTTATTCATCACTCTAAAGTAGTGTCCATGCAAATGCATTGGGTGATGCATCATGGTAAGGTTATTAAGTGTAATTCGAGTTACTTCACCACTTTTTATTTTTATTTTATCAGTTTCTGAAAGTGGTGTACCGTTTATACTCCATACATACCGATTCATATTCCCTGTTAAATTTAGTAGTAGTTCGTTTATTGGTAAATTCGATTTAAAAGACGTTTTACTTTTTGCTTTTAGAAAATCATAATTAAAGTAGGTTTTACGTGTTTTATAATCAAAAATACTATTTTCAGTTGAGTCGTTTTCCATTGTATTAGACATCTCTTTCATATCCATGTTATGGTTCATTGATTTACTCTCAATCATTTGTTTATTCCCCATATTCATTCCATATTTTTCCATAAGGAAATTTGGAGTTTTCTTCTTTTTGTTGCCTATCATGGATGGAGCCCCCATTTTCATATCCATTTTCGCCATTTCTTTCATCATCTCCACTTTATTGGGTTTGGCGATCACTTCTGCTGGAAATAAAACACCCTCTCCTAATTGAACTTTAGTATTACCAGAGCCGTCTGGTGCAGTAGCTATTATTTCTAACTTTCCTTTGGGCATAGTTACAACAATATCATAGGTTTCTGCAATAGCAAATAGCAATCTTTTTTTAGGAACTGGTTGTATATCAACACCATCACTTGATACAACTATGGGATTGCCATCACCAAAGTCTAACCAAAAATAACTTGATGCCGAAGCATTTATAAAACGAAGTCGTACCTTTTCTCCTGTCTTAAATTCGGGATAAGCTGCTACCTTTGTTCCATTACTTAAAAAAGTAGGATAATAAATGTCGGCAATATCGGCACCTTCCATTCGGTCTCTCCAAAATTTTAATTGTGCTCCCAGTCCACCCTTTGAAATAACCTGATTCAATGGCACTGAAGTTTTTTTTATGACTTGATACCATTCGTTTCCTCTCTTCAAGTTTTTAAGTACATTCATTGGCTTTTCATTTGTCCAATCAGACAATACAATCACTAATTCTTTGTCATAGTCAATTGATTGCTCTTTTGGTTGAATTACAATAGAGCCATAAACACCTTTTTGTTCTTGCAACATCGTATGCGAGTGATACCAATAAGTACCTGATTGATTAATAGGTATTCTGTATTGAAAAGTAGTACCTGGTTTTATAGGAGGGGTCGTTAAATATGGTACTCCATCCTGAAAATTAGGTAGTATTAACCCATGCCAATGAACAGAGGTTTCAACGTCCATTTTGTTAGTTACATTTATGATTGCTAAATCTCCTTCTATTATTTGAATAGTAGGACCAGGAATACTTCCGTTTATAGTCATCGCATCAGCTGTTACAGCTCCCAATGTTATTTTATTTTTTTCAATCGTTAGGTTGAACTTCTTTATTGGTCGTCCTTCTTCATTTCGATTATCTCCATTCGTTCCAGGCTGAGCTTGGCAAAATAATGTTATCAGTAAAGAGAACACAGTCACTATTGTAGTGTGTTTCATTTATTTCTTATTATATTATAATGAGAAAAATTATGGAAATAAAATTTAAAATTATAGATACTTTCCAGTATTAAAATTGATATTTGAAACCAACAGTTACGGTACCGAAATGAAGCCAATTTCTGACGTACCCGTCTCCTGGCTCTTCAAAATCATCTGATGTACCTACAGCTCCACCGCCCAAATAACGAAAGTTAAGAAAAGCATCAACATGGTCAATAATGTTCACTCCTCCCCTCAGACTGGCATCTAAAATAGCGCCTACTACGTCATTATCACTTCCGTTTAAATAGCTTATAGGAGCATAAATTCCATCTGCCTCAACCTCTGCATATAACCGATTATTAAATTGATATTTTGATTTTAATTTAAGTGCTGGAACTATTCCTAAATCTCTATTTGTTCGAAATTTAGATCCATCGGCTGATTCAAATGAAATAGTAGCATTTCTTATTTGAACACTTGCTCCAAGTCCCAATTTAAACTTTGGTTGTTTTGGAAATAATTCTAGTGTGTAACTAAACCTGTAAAAAGGGAAGTTATACAATAACTTAACGCTAGAACCTGCTGCAAACAATGCGTCATCAACTATTAAATTATTTTTTAAAAGCACTTGTGATTCAATTCTTAAAGGTTGATAAAGGAAATAAAATGTGCTTCTATCAGATTTAAGTTCTAGCGATAATCGACTCACAGGAAATAATACATCTTGTCCGCCATCTTCACGGTAATCAAAATAGGTTCCTGAATTACCGAATTGAACTTTATGATCAAAAACATTAAGAAATCCAAATTCTGCAATAGCACTCAATTTAAATTTATCATTAAATTTTACAACTCTCTCTTCTTGACTAAACACAGTAAATAAGTTAAAAAAGACTATAAGTGTGAGTGTATTTTTTGTGAATTTTTTCATATTGTTTTTTTTAAAATGATGTTATCGATATAACCATAGTTGTCAAACTGTATTCAGTATTAAAAAAACAGCAAATACACTTTACTTAAACTACCTATAACCAACTAGTTTTATATTATTCTACTACGTATTATTCTTTCAATTAAACTCGATTTTCAAAATATCTTCTTCTGAAGGTTTCCTTAAAGTTGAACTAGTTGCAAGTGCAGTTATAAATTATTACCGTTTCCGTTTAGATCAAATCAAAACGATCTGCATTCATCACTTTACACCATACTTTAACAAAGTCTTGGACAAATTTTTCTTTGTTATCGTCTTGCGCATAAACTTCTGAATAGGCACGAAGTACTGAGTTAGAACCAAAAATCAAATCAACTCGTGTAGCAGTCCATTTTTTAATTCCTGTTTTTCTTTCAACAATGTCATATAGATTTTCTGAAATAGGTTTCCATTCGTATTTCATATCTGTAATATTTATAAAGAAATCATTACTTAGTATTCCTTCTCTTTCTGTAAACACTCCATGTTTAGTAGCTTCACTATTTGTGCCTAAAACACGCATTCCTCCAATTAGCACCGTCATTTCTGGAGCAGTTAACCCCATCAGTTGTGATCTGTCAAGAAGTAGTTCTTCGGGGCTTACAGCATACGTTTTTTTAAGGTAATTTCTGTATCCATCCTGAATCGGTTCAAGTACATCAAATGACTCAGTATCTGTCATGTTTTTATTAGCATCTCCTCGACCAGCACTAAAAGGAACTTTGATATTTACACCTCCTTCTTTAGCCGCTTGTTCAACAGCTGCACTTCCGCCTAAAACAATTAGGTCAGCTATACTTATTTTCTTAGTTAAACCAACTTGTAATTCATTGAGTTTATTTAAGACCTTTTTAAGGCGTTTAGGTTCATTACCTTCCCAGTCTTTTTGTGGTGAAAATCGAATTCTTGCTCCATTGGCTCCTCCTCTGAAATCTGAACTTCGAAAAGTTCTTGCGCTATCCCATGCTGTATTAATTAATTCTGTTCTTGTTAGGCCAATTTTAAGAACCATCTCTTTTAATTCTTCAACCTCTAAGTCCGTTAATGTATAATTAACCTTTGGAACAGGGTCTTGCCAAATCAAATCTCCTTTCGGTATATCAGTTCCGAGGTAACGACTTTTAGGCCCCAAGTCTCTATGCGTCAATTTAAACCATGCTTTCGCGAAAATTTCTTCAAAGTATTTAGGGTCTTTGTAAAAACGTTCGGATATTATTCGATACTCTGGATCCATTTTCATAGCCATATCTGCATCTGTCATAATCGGATTTTTTCGAACACCTTTTTTATGAGCATCTAAAGGTTTTTCTTTTTCTTTAATGTTAATTGGTTCCCATTGAAATGCACCAGCTGGACTTTTCTTAGATTCCCATTCGTAGTTCAATAATAGATGAAAATAAGTATGATTCCATTTGTCTGGAGTAGTTGTCCAAGCACCTTCCAAACCGCTGGTTACAGTATCTTCTGCATACCCTTTCCCTTTTGGGTTTATCCATCCAAAACCTTGCTGTTCCAGTTCAGCTCCTTCAGGGTTATCACCTAAAATAGAAGCATCTCCATTTCCATGTGCTTTTCCAACAGTATGACCTCCGGCAGTAAGTGCTACCGTTTCTTCATCGTTCATAGCCATTCGCTTGAATGTAGTACGGACATCATTTGCTGTTTTCAATGGATCAGGCTCTCCATCCACTCCTTCAGGGTTTACATAAATCAATCCCATTTGAACAGCTGCTAATGGATTTTCAAGCGATTCACTTTCTTCTGGATTAGAGTATCGGGATTTAGCAAGCCATTCTTTTTCATCACCCCAATAAATATCTTTCTCTGGATGCCATGTGTCTTCTCGACCTCCAGCAAACCCTAAAGTTTTGAAACCCATAGATTCATATGCCATGTTTCCAGCTAATATCATTAAATCTGCCCAGGAAATTTTATTACCATATTTTTTCTTCATTGGCCATAATAACCTTCGCGCTTTGTCTAGGTTTACATTATCAGGCCAACTGTTAAGAGGAGCAAATCTTTGATTACTCGTGTTACTTCCTCCACGACCATCCGCAACTCTGTATGTTCCAGCAAAATGCCATGCCATTCTAATCATCAACCCTCCGTAATGCCCCCAATCTGCTGGCCACCAATCTTGGCTATCTATCATTAATGCTTTTAAATCCTTTTTAATTGCTTCAAGATCCAAGCTTTTAAACTCTTCAGCATAGTTAAAATGTTCACCAAAAGGATTAGTTTTAGTATCGTGCTGATGCAGTATATCTAAATTTAACGCCTTTGGCCACCATTTCATAACGTTATTTTGTGACTCTGTGTTTGCTCCATGCATTACAGGGCATTTTCCTTTTTTTGATTCGCTCATATTTTCTGATTCGTTGGTAATAATTTTTTAATTTTTTCTGTAGTCCCGTAAAATTTGTTGAAGATCATGCTGGCGGTTAAATCTCCCGTTACATTAACTGCTGTTCTAAACATTCCCAAAATACGGTCTATTCCAATTATAACGATAAGTCCATCAACAGGAATTCCTGCACCCTGTAATACAGATGCTAGAATGATAACACCACCTCCAGGAATGGCTGGTGTTCCTATTGACGCAGCCACCACAGTAAAGGTGATTAGCACTAAGCTTATAATAGACAATTCAATACCATAGGCTTGTGCCATAAAAATGGTTGTTACACATTGAAATAAGGCAGTTCCGTCCATATTAATGGTGGCACCAACAGGAATAACAAAATCGCTGACATTTGACGATACACCTAGTTTTTCATCTGCTGTTTTCATCGAGAGGGGCATAACGGCAGCTGAACTGGCCGTTGAAAATGCCAACAACTGAGGCTCTCGTATAGCTTGTAAAAATTTCAGCGGGTTTTTCTTTACAATCAATAAAGTTAGCAACAGATAAAACATCAATAATAGTATCAAACCCACTATAACCACCGCCATATAATAACCCAGACCTAGGAATATGTCAACGCCTGTTCTGGATAGCAAAGCGGCCATAAGCCCGAATACCGCATAAGGTACAAGGATCATGGCCCATGATACCACAATCATGCAAATTTTTTGAATCGCTTCCACAAAACGAATGATGGGTTTTGCAGTTGTACTGTTTAGTTGGGTAATGGCAACACCTATTATGATGGTAAAAATAACGACACCCAACATTTCACCCATCAAGATTGATTCCAGTGGATTATTTGGGATGAGGTTGGAAATAGCGGTTGGGATGTTTTCCGTAAGATCAGGTGCTTCCGTCGCTATCGATTGTTCTCCAATACTATTCGGAAATCCGCCCAGATTAAAAATGTATTGACCGGGTTTCATAATGAGAGTTACAGTCAGACCTATAATAATGGAAACAACAGTTGTGAAAACGAAATATAGCAATAACCTTAATCCAAAGGATTTAAGATTTTCTGAAGTGTTCCCTATAATTCCCGATATTATGGAGGCAAATATCAAGGGTATCATAATCATTTGTACCAGTCTCATAAATACTTGTCCTGGTAGGTCTAGCCAATTGGCTAACCATAAACTTGAATTCCCTGGAATCAGCCCTGTAGATGGGTTAAGTAATACTCCCAATCCAGCCCCTAAAATCAACCCAATGATTACCTTAAGCCATAAGCGACCTTTTATCAACTGTTCTAAATGAACGGATAATCTATTTAATGGTTTTATTTTTATCATAGTATTATGGTGTTCTTAACGTTTGCCCATCATTCCCTCCATCATCTGCATTATTGGCGGTAGTTTTCTGATATCGCGTTTATTTATTAGAATGATAAAAATCTCTAACCCATGACTTCAATTGATTGTCGGTCATATTATCAGCTTTTTCAACAGATATTATTTTACTGCATAATTGAAGATGGTTTTCTTGCAAGTCCTTTTGTAATTTTTCGCCTGATTGTGCAGGACCAAAAATCACTATAGCATTAGCCTCTTCAATAGAAGGGACTAAAGCTTTAAAGAACTCTTTGAATTGATGCTTCTCTCTTTCTAAATACTTACTATCCTGCACCACATCTTGCGGACCTCCTTTGAATTTTGTACCGCTTCCACCTAGCGGATTAA
>Ga0335396_10006479_pt1 | contig 11591 bp, 11 predicted proteins | sample FRY02_FD_205743 | JGI IMG/M metagenome (GOLD analysis project Ga0335396, IMG submission 205743) | Freshwater microbial communities from Lake Fryxell liftoff mats and glacier meltwater in Antarctica - FRY-02 (spades assembly) (version 2) | ecosystem: Environmental > Aquatic > Freshwater > Ice >... | reverse complement strand
TGTAAAAAGTTTAAGTAAATAAAAAAAAGGGGGGGGGGGGGGGGGGGGGGGGGGGATATATTTTTTGAAGAAATTTCCTAAGTTATGCTAGGTTTCTGTAATTGCTGGCAACGAGTTTGGTATTGGCGAAGAAGGGGCATTAAAATTTAGTCAATTAACCTCTACATAAAATTACAAAAGAATTCAGAAAGTTCAATTAATCCGTCAGCCCCTTTTTTGCTAACACCATTGTTCGTGTTACACACGCAACTATGCCCTATCTATTAGCAGAGGTTTTTATTTTCTCGAAAGATATAATGTCGCCCTTTTTCCTTGTATACTGACGCTCGAGTTATTTGTCAAAAATTCTATTAAAAACAAGAAATATTTATTCATTGGTCAGTAATTATTTAAGATGGACACTTTGCAAAAAAAATATTACTAGTCTGAAACTGCAGGTTTTTTGTATGCATTGTGGATCAGCAGAATCAGATATCCAAAAACTACTGCTGCCACAATCAGGGCGTTATTGATTATACCTTCTACCGAAAATGATAACTTAATTAAAATGGTCGAAATTACAAACCCTGAGTTTCGGATAATAATATGAAAACTGTCAAAATAGAACAGAGAGAACAGAAGCAGTATTACATCTATGATGATTAAGAGCATAAAAAAATCCTCAAAAAATATGTTATTAATATTTTTGAAAGTGCTTATATGATTCCAATTATCTTGTGTTGATGCAACTATCCAACTCGTAAATGAATATAATGCAAGAATAATTATAACAGGCACCAGAACAGTAGCGATTCTTTTTTTTAATTCTATAAATCTATTAATTCTAATTTGTCCTTCAGCCGTTTTTAATGTATCTTCCCCCACTTGTTTTTCTAGTTTTCGATAGAATTGTTGGATTAAAAAAAATAGTATCAGAGCAGTTGCCATGTCATAGGTAAACTGAAGGTCACTCTCTAACTTGAACCAATTCGAGGACATTTCTATGTTACCAATGTCTTTAAAGATCCTCCTAATTACAATTAGGGTTATTATTTCGTATTGTTTACCTATGTAACTCGAAATTGACCTCGGCAAATAAAACACTAATAAGAACACTTCATAAACCAGAATGAAAGAGAAAGGTGTGTATACTGCAGAGATTGGATTTGTTATAAGTTTTGAATTAATATGGATGATATTTTTACTGACTAGAAAAATAACAATTAAATGAATTATAAAACTGATAATCGCAATTCCAATAGTAATACGCTCGGTTCGTTCCCTAAATTTTTCTGACAAAAAATTGCTAAATATTTTTTTCATATTGTTATGAAACATTTTTTACGGTTAAAGCCTTGAGATTACCAAAAGGCGGCGGTTAAGAACACTAATATAACATTAGACGCTTAATCCCAAATTTTAAAACTTTTATTATTGGATAGCAATTCACAACTTTAGGCAATCCATTTTTTGAATTAACTATTAACAAATTTATATTATTGAAATGCCAATTATTCCCTATGCCAAGTTAAGAGTATTTACTATTATTTTTCAAAAATTTATCCCTATTACGATTTGGAAGTTATAAAGTAAACTTAGATGACAAAATATTTTAAATTCAACATTCTTGCTTTTGCGAAAAATTTCTCTTTCAATTTATCATCACCTTTCCCAGCACGACTGTTAAAAGGTATAATATAATTTTTTAACCCTTTTACTAAACACAATTGGTGTAAGGTATTAGCACCTCTTTTATAAGTAATTAATGCTCATGGCAAACTACCAATGTTTTTTCTTTCATATTTTATTAATTCAGCATTAGGTACTTAGTTAGCCATTGTCGGTATAAAATTTTCCCAAAATTACTCAGTGCTTGCCTGCTCGTCCATCTGCGCTGCCGCCAATCCAGAGACTGCTAAATCCACATCGATAAAACTAAGGGTAGCTGTACTGTCTGCTAGTCTGCATCTGTAAATTGTTCTGTTTCCAACAGGGCTAGAAGTATATTTTTCTGGAAATAATATTTTCAATTCATTATCAATTTTTAATGATTCCCACATTTTTTCTTGTGCTAAGCAATTGCCAATAAGCAAAGCAAACACAAACATTAAAATAAATTTTTGCATGACTAATTTTAGTTTTGGGATATAAATTAATGGTCGTTTAAAGCTTAGGGTGACTCACAAAAGCGTTTCAGCTATAAAATTTAAAATATTTTATGGCATTAAAAAACATAGATAGCACTTAAGACTTAATTTTGACAAATAGCAATTAGCAACTGCATCCTAATCATTTTAAATTTCGTTTGATTAATTTTTCGTGGTGTTCAATATGGTAAATTGTAAAAAACAGCATTTCCCTCAAAGTCAATTTCCCTAACAATAGGTGAGGCAATATATATCTATCAAGTTCATTTTCTGTGAATTTGTCAAGATTAGAAAATAACCATTTCATTTCGTTTGTCAGATTAAATTTTAGCTTTTGACCTTTTTCAACAGTCATATTTTTAGGAATAAATCGACTACTTGCTCTTCATCCATTTTCTAATTTTAGTAAATATATTTTAACTAATTCTGTATAATTTTTACTTTCTCTATTGGCTTGTCCCAAAATAAGTTTTAACAAAAATTTAGGTAGACTCAAAATTTGTCTAATAGGTTTAACAGCTGGATAAATATGTTCAAGATGTTGTCCAGCCGTCCATTTGTCATTTTTACTAATTAAAAACTCATCATTCTTCAATCTAAATATTAATTCTACAAATGAATTTTGATTTTGAGAAAGTCTATTTTTAAGTGTTATTTTGTCCATAATAATTGTCGATTATACCAGCCGATGAGGTTTTAAAAGTACTCAAAAGGCGAAACTTCAATTTCAATCCGGCTATATTCAGACTCTTCTATCATCCTTTAATTAATATATTCATTCTATCCCAAATCCTATAATCAAAACCTTTCAGTCCTGTCATCAAAAAAGTTTAAAAATAAATCAAATAATAAAGCTATTTACCTTCCTATTTACAAAAAGTAGTATTCACCCAGATTACAGCTAACTGATAAAGTTAACGGATAACAGACAGCACTCTATAAGCCAAAGTCATTTAAAGAACTTCAAAATTCCATTTGCAATCAATGCATGCCCCTTTTCATTTGGATGATTAACTTGGGACATATAGCTTGTGATACTATCTCGGGAAAGTACCTTTTGGCGGAATAGCTGATAGCTGTCTACCAGTCCGGTACCATATTTCTCAGACAGGTTAATTATTTGCGTGGTGTGTTTTTCAAGAACATTATTTGCTTCCAAGATGTTCATCCTTTGGTCGGGAGAAGGAGTAAGAAGAATCACCTTGATTCCCTTTTTTACTGCGGTTTTGATCATCTTTTCCCAGGCAACTTTTGCTTTTTCAAGTCCAATCCCTTGGTCATTTAAGGCATAGTCAATAAAAAGCACATGAGGTTTATGAATTAGGACTTCAGATTCAAAGCGTTTGGCGCCGCTTTCTGAGTTTTCACCACCAATAGAAGTATTAATGATATTAATCACAGAAAAAGGGTATTCTGCTTTGAGCTCTCTCAGTACCTGGTATGGGTAAGCTTCAAGGGTATTCACCACCGGGGTTTTAAAATAACCTGCAGGAACTGAATGCCCATGAAATACCAGATTGATAGTTCTATTTTTGGGCCATTCTTTTTTGAATTCATCTTTGATATTGTTTAAATAAGTTTTCGGATCTGCGGTATTTTGGATTTGAAAAGATAAAAAGACGCTTGCTAGGAGGATGAATAGGGTGTTTTTCATAGTATTATCTGTAGTCAGTTAAGTGTTGACTGTTGTCAGTTTTCTGTATAATTTAGCAATTCATATGATAAGTAAAAAATTTTGAGTGATATTATCATCCTAAATGAAATAAAGATATTCGTGAACTTGGGCTTTGTTTTAGGTTCCCAACTAGGCGGCATCCCTGCCGGTAGGCATGGATGACATACAGTTTGTGAGGAATTTAAAGTTAATTGCAAAATTTCATGCTTAGCGATAGATTACTGAAAATAGATAATACTAATGTATCCCTTTGGGACAGACAACAGGATTACTAGCATCAAAACTATTTTTGGTCTAACCAACTAACCACTAACTAACTAACTAACTAACTAACTAACTAACTAACTAACTAACTAACTAACTACCCGATCGCCCTATCCAAATGCGTATAACCACCATCTACATGGATTAATTGCCCAGTAGTATGGGAAGATCGATCTGAAAGCAAAAAGGCCACGGTATCAGCAATTTCCTTCGCAGTAGTCATTCGGTTTTCAAGTGGAATTTTGCTGACGATATCTTTCAATTTTTCTTCGGGATTAGCCAGAGTTTTAATCCAACTTTCGTATAAAGGAGTCCAACATTCAGCTACAATTACCGAATTGACACGGATACTGTAAGGTAATAATTCAACCGCCCATTCGCGGGTCAAAGCATTCCTAGCACCATTGGCTGCGGCATAGGCAGAAGTGCCTCCCTGACCTGTCTCGGCAGTTTTGGAGCTGATATTAACAATTGCTGCTCCTTTTGATTTTTTCAGTGCAGGCAAGGCATGATGGGCTAGTAAATAATAATGAATCACATTCTTATGCAAACTTGCTACGAAACCTTCGTAAGAGCCATTCTCCAATCCAATACTATCGTTCACCCCGGCATTATTCACCAAAGAATCAATTCTTCCGAACTTTTCTAGCGTAAGATTAATAACGTTTTCACATTCTTCAGGTTTTGTTAGCTCTGCTCTGATCTGAAAAGCCTGAGCTCCTAGAGATTCAAGTTCAGCAAGTACTTTCAGATTATCAGCCTCATTTCTTCCAATAATGACTGGGATCGCTCCTTCAGCAGCCAAAACTTTGACAATCGCCTCCCCAATGCCCTTAGCACCACCGCTGACTAGAATTACCTTTTCTTTTAATTTTAAATCCATAGTAAATACTTTTTTCTTAACGATAAATTAGTCAGTCCTTTTAAACCTGAACTTGACTCATAATCATGAGGATACTTTGAACCTCTAAAGTTTATAAAATTGTTCTGTATTCTTCCCCCAAACCAATTCCTGCTCCCTGATGCTCAATTTACTCAAATATTCATCCATAAGTCCGCAAACCACATCATACTCCCCTGCCAGTTTACATACCGGCCAGTCGCTGCCAAACATCAGTCGCTCTGCACCAAAAAAATTGAAAACTTTGTCCATGTAAGGAAAAATATCTTCTTTAGTCCAGTTTTTCAGATCGGCTTCAGTGATCATTCCAGAAAGTTTGCAGTAAACATTTTTGAATGAAGCGACTTGTTTCAATTCATTTTCCCAATTGTTAAAAAGATTGTTTTTTATATCCGGTTTGGCGAGGTGGTCGATTACGAAGGCTTGTTCGTTGAGTCCCCGGATCAAGTCCGGGGTGACTGGTAAGTGATGAGGGTAAATAAGGATGTCATAAGTAAATCCGTATTGCTCTAAAGCAACAATTCCACTTTGAAAATCCGGTTTCAGCAAAAATTCCACTGGTTCTGCCTGCAGAATATGCCTAAATCCCTTAAGTTTTGAATATTGGGAATAATGTTCGAGTCGTTCATGAATGTTGGGAGAACATAGATCCACCCATCCAACGACTCCTTTAATAAAGTCATATTCTTCGGATAGGCAGAGCAAAAAATCAGTTTCGGTCTCCGACTGATCGGCCTGTACCGCAATGCATCCCTGTATTCCATTGGCATCAAGCAATGGTTTTAGATCAGGAGGAAGGAAGTCATGACGTATAACTTCCATTTCCTCTGTGATCCAATTATCTCTTAGCGAGTTAAATTTCCAAAAGTGCTGATGTGAATCAAGCTTCAGCATAGGCTTTAGCTACCTGTCTTGATTCGCCCAGTCCGTCGATACCTAACTCAATTACATCCCCATCTTTAAGGAAGATTGGCGGTTTGAAGCCTAATCCCACACCTGCAGGAGTTCCTGTTGATATGATATCTCCCGGTAGCAGAGTCATGAAATTGCTGAGGTAAGATACTAGGAAAGGAATATTGAAGATCAAATCATCCGTATTGCTATCCTGCATAATTTTTCCATTCAGTTTTAGCCATAATCTTAATTTATGCGGATCAGCAATCTCATCTTTGGTTGCCAAAAAGGGACCTACCGGAGCGAAGGTATCGCAACCTTTACCTTTATCCCAGGTACCACCGCGCTCCAACTGCCATTCACGCTCAGAAACATCATTATGAAGGCAATATCCGGCAACATAATCCATGGCTTCAGCTTCTGAAACATAGCTTGCTTTTTTACCAATTACAAAAGCCAGTTCCACTTCCCAGTCTGATTTTACCGAATTTTTAGGTATGGTAATGTCGTCAAATGGTCCTACCAATGAGGTAGTTGATTTCATGAATAGGATCGGCTCTGCAGGAATTGCCATGCCTGATTCCTCGGCATGTTTGGCATAGTTCAAACCAATGCAAAGTATTTTTGAAGGGCGGGCAACCGGTGAACCCAAACGCTCATTCTCACCTATTGCTTTCAGCTTGCCTTCATTTTCATTTAAGAATATCCCTAAACGGGTTAAACCGTCATTCTCAAAAAATGTCTCATTGTAATCTTCGCCAAAAGCAGATGTATCGTATTTTACATCATTGATAATTACTCCAGTTTGTTCATGTCCGGGTTTCCCCCATCTGATTAATTTCATCTGTTTATTGAATTTTGTTTGGATGTTCTTCGCAGCTTAAACCACAAAAGATACATCCGTATAAATAGAAAAGCCCGAAAGCATTGTTTGAATTATAAAAATTAGCTATTCAGCTTAATAAATCCTCCGTCGATAGGATAATCATTTCCCGTTACGAAACTAGATTCATCCGAGCATAGGTATAATGCAATTGCTGCAATATCCTCTGGTGTTGCCATTCTTCCAACCGGCTGGGTTTTAGATAGTTTCTCGAACATTTCTTTTTCCTGCCCAGGATAGTTCTTGGCTATAAACCCATCTACAAAGGGGGTATGTACCCTTGCAGGTGAAATACTGTTACAACGGATATTATCAGCAATGTAATCTTTGGCTACCGAAAGTGTCATCGCATAAACTGCACCTTTACTCATTGAATAGGCAAAACGATCAGCCACACCTACAATAGCCACAATAGATGCGAGGTTCAGAATAACTCCCCCTCCGCCTTTCTTCATCAATGGAATTGCTGAAAAAAGACAATTGTAAGCTCCTTTCACATTAACACTATAGATTCTGTCCATATCTGCTTCAGAAGTCGTATCAGCTCTTCCAATATGTGCAATACCAGCATTATTAACCAGAATATCGATTTTCCCAATGCTGTTGAAAAGAGATAGCACATCGGCCTGCTTTGAAACATCACATCCATGTGCTGAAGCTATTCCGCCTTTATCTGTGATTTCTTTTACTACCGCAATACCTGCATCCTGATTCAATTCCACTACCTTCACGTTGGCCCCCTGAGCTGCAAACACCATTGCGATACCTTTTCCAATACCACTTCCCCCACCTGTAATTACTGCTGTTTTTCCTTTTAAGCTGAACATATTATTAAAAAATTAGATAAAATTATAATGAAACACCACGTTTCCATGGGATAAAATCGTCCTGACCTAATTGCATAGCTTTTGGCTGTTCTTCACCACTCGCAACTCTGATTATGTAGTCCAGAATGCGGTGAGCGTTCTCTTTTATTGTCTCGGAACCGTCGATAATCGTTCCGCAGTTAATATCGATAATATCAGGCATTTTCAGAAATGTTTTTGTATTGGTGCTCAGTTTGATAACCGGTGTAACCGGATTCCCAGTTGGGGTACCCAAACCGGTTGTAAAAAGCACGATATTGGCACCTGATGCCACTTCCGCGGTAGTACTTTCCACATCGCTTCCGGGGGTACATAAGAGGTTCAAGCCCATACTCTTTACCTTTTCAGGATAATCAAGTACGGCAGTTACCGGAGATGATCCTCCCTTTTTCGCTGCACCGGCAGATTTCATAGCGTCAGTAATCAATCCATCGCGAATATTTCCGGGAGATGGATTGGCATAAAAACCGGAGCCATTCGCTACAGCTCTTGCATTATAGGTACGCATCAGATGCATAAAACGGGTAGCCGTTTCTTCATCCACACAACGGTCGCTTAATTCCTGCTCCACTCCGCAAAGCTCGGGGAATTCTGAAAGGACCACCGAGCCTCCTAATGATACCAAAATATCTGAAACATAACCCAAAGCCGGATTGGCTGATATACCAGAAAATCCATCAGAGCCACCGCATTCCAAACCAATACATATTTTCGAGATTGGTGCCGGTTTACGCTCATTTTTATTAGCTTCGACCAAACCTGCAAAGGTTCTTTTCAGAGCCTCCTGCATTAAATTTGTTTCGGTTCCTAATGCCTGCTGTTCAAGAATAGTCAATGGCTTATTGAACTTAGGGTCACGTTTTTTAATCTCATTCTGTAGGGTGTCTACCTCAGAATGCTGACAACCCAGACTCAAAATTGTTGCACCGGCAACATTTGGGTGGGTGATATAACCAGCAATCAAACCACATAAGCTATCTGCATCCAGCTTGATTCCCCCGCATCCCATATCATGGGTAATGAATTTCACCCCATCCACATTTGGGAATAATCGTGTGCGTTTAGCTTCATTTGGGGTAGCCTTCAGGTCAGCATTCAGAATTTCCTCTGTTGATTTTCCCGTCTTGTACAAAGAAATCAGACTTTCAACCTCGTTTTCGTAACTTTTAACTTTCTTATAACCCAATTTTTCATCCAAGGCTTCCTTGAGCACATTCACATTGCGGTTTTCACAAAAAACCAATGGGATAACCAGCCAATAATTGCATGTTCCTACTGAACCATCTGCACGGTAAAATCCATTAAATGTCTTATCCGCAAAGGCAGAAGTATCGGGCTTAAGCCAATGAGACTTACGCTCTCCAAGTTTATAATCACTAGAAGCATGATCCACATTCTGAACTGTGATAGACTCTCCCAAAGCAATATCTTGGTTAGCAATACCTACTAGTACTCCGTACATGATAATCCTATCTCCTTTTTTAAACGGCTCAATAGCAAACTTATGCTTCGAATGCACATCGGTACTTAGGACTAGTGTCTTGCCTTCAAAACCTATTACTTCACCCTTTGCAAGGTCCTGTAAAGCAACCAGAACATTATCCTGTGCATGAATTTGTAGAAAGCGATGTTTTTTTCCCTCTTCGAAATTATTGTTCATTTGTAATTATAATTGAAATATTTTATCCATTAAAACCCACTTCTCACCTGGCTTTACTCCAGGAATGGCTTGTTGAAAGTTCCACATAAACTGCTCCCATTCCTGAACTTTGGAATCTGTAAGATCTGCATCGGCTTTTTTTTCAAAACTGAACATATCATTTACTTCCATAATCATAAACAGACGGTTTGAATACCGGTAAATTGTCATATCCTCTATCCCAGAAGATCGTATACTTTCTATAATTTCAGGCCATATTTTTTTGTGCCATAATTCATACTCTTCAATGAGTTTCGGATCATCTTTTAAATCGACCGCAAGGCAATATCTATGCATAGTTATTGGTTTGAGGTTTTATGACTTTATATCCTTTTACTGCGAAAGCAAGGATCACACAAAAACAAAGTAAACTCACAATCTGTCCGTACTGAACCTTCCCGCTTAAGTCTGCAATATAACCAAAAAGCAGCGGCAGAACAGCCCCACCAAAAATAGCCATTACTATTAAACTGCTGCCATATTGGGTATCACTTCCTAATCCCTTAATTCCTAATGAGAAAATTGTAGGAAACATGATTGACATAAAGAATGTGATTCCAATAACAGCATAAATAGCCAGAAAACCATGACTAAAAGTAGCAACTAGGCAAAGTAAAATACAGATTGCAGAATAAAAAGCCAGCAACCGTTCAGATGCAATGTATTTCATCAGAAATACACCAAAAAACCTTCCGACCATAAATGCTAATCCGCAGCCCCATCCTAGATAATCGGCGGCCAGCATATTGTCAATACCGGCAACTTCCACCGCGTACAAAATAAAAAAGCTGAAAACACAAACCTGAGCACCTACATAGAAAAATTGAGCCACAACGGCCCAGGTCAAATGCCGGTGACGCAGTGCTCTGAATACGTTAAGGCTTTTACTCTCATCTTGATCCTCAACTTCAGGAAGCCGTAAAAAATAAAAAATAGCCGCAATAACCAAAATTAAACTTCCGAGCACGAAATATGGAATCTTCACTGTAGAAGCTTCAGAAGCTAATGCAATTTGACGTGCACTTTCGGTCATGGCATTAAGTTCCCCATCGCTATATCCTTCTGTTAAAATAAATCTTGCACCAATAATGGGAGCCATGGTGGCTGCCAAGCCGTTGAATGACTGCGCAAAATTAAGCCGTCTTGTTGCTGTTTCAGGATCTCCCAGTAAAGAAACATAAGGATTAGCTGCTGTTTCGAGGATAGTTAGTCCGCAGGAGATGATAAACAATGCACCAAGAAAGAAAGAGTATTCCTGTGTATTTGCTGCCGGAATAAATAAAAAAGAACCGATGGCAAATAAGACCAGTCCGGACAAAATCCCGGTCTTATAACCATACTTTTTCATCAGTATCCCAGCGGGAATGGCCACCAGCAGATAGGCAATAAAAACTGCAGAATCTACCAATGATGACTGCAATATATTCAGGCTGAAAGATCTTTTTAAGTGAGGGATCAAAATAGGATCTAGGTTGTGGACAAAACCCCACATAAAGAACAGTGAGGTAACCATAATGAAAGGGAAAAAGTATTTATTCTTTGCCATAAAATCCTGTATTAGTATGTTCCGTTATAAGTGTATTTCCCATAATCTGAGATGTAATATTTTCAGCATTGCAGCCTATTTGACCTAAGGATTACATTACAATAATACTAATTCAGGTGGTTTTATTTTAAGAGATTTGATCTTTAATTGAATGTATTTGAATAATTAGATTCGGGATTGAAGCTACAGGCTAACAAGTAATTTTGGAACACGCGACACGCGTGCACCAGCAAGTACTTGATCTGCATTAAGGTTTTATTTCATTTTATTGAGGTCTTTTGAAGAGGCCTCCTATTACGGCTTTACCTAGGATATGACCCTGAATAGTCTGCATCGCTTTAGCTCTGGTCTCGAAAGGATCATTATTTACTGCCGGAAAATCGAGAGTGATATCCAGAGCAAGAATTTCAAACATATAGTGGTGCAGCGGACCGCTTGCTGCCGCTCCCGGACCGCGGTAAACCGGACCTGTAACGCTAATCTGATAACTGCCATCAGGTAATTTTGCTCCCCTTGGGAGTCCTTCAGAAAAGCCTGTGGAATTAGCAGGGATGTTCCATACCAACCAATGAACTTGATCATCTGTTGTTTTGTTTCTTACAAAATCTAGGTCGTGCATATGTAATAATAGGCTCTTGGTACCTGCAGGCACATTTCCCCAAGATAAAGCCGGTGAAGTTCCTTCTCCAGGTGCTGCTCCGGGAGCAGCCTGACTGAATTTAACAGGTATGATAGTT
>Ga0335396_10006460_pt1 | contig 11620 bp, 1 predicted proteins | sample FRY02_FD_205743 | JGI IMG/M metagenome (GOLD analysis project Ga0335396, IMG submission 205743) | Freshwater microbial communities from Lake Fryxell liftoff mats and glacier meltwater in Antarctica - FRY-02 (spades assembly) (version 2) | ecosystem: Environmental > Aquatic > Freshwater > Ice >... | reverse complement strand
CATCTAGCCGTAGGTACTACGCGCCGGCCAACTCAGCACGGATTCAGTGGAATCCCTGTGCGTTTCCTTTCTCTTATGTGGGAAAGAAGGGCGTCTTTGGAAAAGACGCTATCGCTAACCTCTTAAAACGAACGTCAACAAAATTATCGTTATAGAACGCTTTTTTCTAAACTAGAGACTTTGTTCTAGAACTAGGTCATGTCACGAACGTGACCATTTTTCTTAACGAGACCGCAGCCTCAGGATGGGGTTCTCGCTCATATACACATATGTGCAGTCCGTAGGCGCCGGAAGGAACAGCATGTCAGGGGTAAGGGAAATGCATCTGAGCTTGTTTGCCACTGTCTTGCATGTGCATCTATGCATGTCATCTATGCATGTGCATGGAACTCTGCCGGCACGCACCCTGAACACGTAAACGAGAAAAGACATCATCTTTTATTGAAATTTGTTATTAGAAATACACAGCATCTTTGCTCAATCTGCATTCAAACGTCTAGAGCGTAGGCCTTCGTGCCAATTTCACAGCCTTCTCCATCATACATATGGGCGCAGATGCAATTGTTTGCAACGCAACTACCGTGACCCGAGCAACTATTTGGGCAACCAGAGCCCTTCAACACCTTGTAATTTGGGACAAGAATATCCACCTGCTCACTAGGCTTAATAACCCTGCACACACCAATGTCATCTCGGGGCAACTGGATGGCACTCCACGAACTTGCACCGCGGCCTGTCCTGTCGAAGCACCAACGCGCTGCATTTCGTACGGCAACACCCAAAATCTCGCTCATTCCGTCTACGGTATCAAAAGCACCTCCCACGTACAGACAACTATGCATGGCAAGCAATGTGAAGACAGGACCATTAAGACCGCCTTGCAGACTCTGCCAGGTTCCCAGCCTGAATTGTGCCAGATAAGAAAAGGGCGAGTCCACCCTTCCGCCAAAGACGCCTGCAGCGTAGACAATGCCATCGAGAGTGGCCAGGGCATGCACATCGCCGTCGAATCCTGAGGACATTGAAAACCATCCAGCGCCATCCCATCGCGCTATTCTGGCTGCGGGTACACCGCCAGCTCGGACAAAACTTCCACCAACGTACAAATTTTCCCCGAATGTGGCAATAGCAAGTACCTCGCCTCCAGTCACCCCGCACTCGTCTTGGCCAGCAAGTGCAAGACCACACACAGACGACCACGTCGATCCATTAAACATGGCCAGGTTGTTCTTCCGCCCTTCTTCGTTGAATCTACCACCGACAAAGAGGACCGAACCATTGGCCTCGATCGATGTAATGATACCACGCAAGGGTTGAAAGCCAAGCATGCCCCATTCGCTTCCATTCCAATTTGCTAAGCCACCAGTGCGCATGACTCCCGTGCTGAACCATGCCAGGCGCTTCGACGGCTGTTTGATCACCTTTGTGAAACTGCCACCGACGATGAGCATCCCATCAAAGATAGCCAACGCATTCACAAGCCCATCGACACCGGAGCCGAGTGGGGTTACGGCAGTACCATCGAAAGCAGCAATATAGTTGGCCGACGACCCCTTGGTCTGCAGAAACCCACCAGCGACATATGTCTTGCTCTTGTACGCTGCTATCGCCCGAACCCCCTTTTCACTCAGAGGATGAAATTTTTCGAAAACAAAAGACGATGGCTGTGTTGACCCATTGCTGACTCCGAATCCATAAGCAACGAACCCTTCGTTGGTCTCTGTAGTGAGACCACCTAATATTATGTCATGCTGTACGAAGGCGTAGGGTACCTCTACACTCCTGTTCAAATTAGCTTCAACAACGTTGAGATAAAGGCCGTGCCTGCCGAGACCAGCTGGGGTTCGGCACGTGATTTGCTCTGACGACACAGCACCTTCAATAGGACAAGAAATGCCCCCAATATTGACGTGGATGCCATGGCATTCACTTCCCTCGCGACAAGTCTCCGGAGCAAGGTTCGATCCCTTGACTGTCAATAAGATACCTCCATCTCTCGGACCTATTGCAGGGTGTATAGAGATAATCTTCGGTCGAGGATGCACACGTATCACGAATGTTTGTACCTCCTGCACACCAGTCATAGTTAGATAATGACAACAAAAATGCAACAAAAAAAAAGGCATAGGGAGGCGCAACACACCGTTTGGTCAATGCCACCGTTCGCAGTGCCGCCGCTATCGGTAAGCTTGATGGACGCAGTTGCCGAGCCATATGCACCTTGCTCACTACGGAAGCTCAACGTTCCTTGATCATCCACAAACGGCTCAATCTCAAATAGATTCGGAGACAGTGACATTAATGTGATATTGAAAAACAAGGCCTGGTTTGCTTCATCTGGTGTTCCTTTGCTGATGTTGTGGACAAACCCTGTCTGTGTGTACAATCCAGTATCTTCTACAACCATGACGATCACAGCCAACAAATTGAATGCTGGCGCCACATTGGTCTTAAGTATCTCAATAGTCAGTTCACCTATTTCCGATGTGTCTTCGCCTCCAAACTCAATGCCGCCGTCGTCTGTTATGAAAAACTGTACTGTAGAGTTTCCTTGCGAACCAGGAGCAACAACAAAGAAAATCGTGCCGTCCACATCAAATGTCGGAAGCTGTAAAAACAATGCATCATTTGAGACCTGCCGGACAACAAATGTGATCTCTTGCATAAAGTCTTCGTCGATGGCTCCTTTCGAAATGTTAGCAACGACTATCTCGTGGTACGTGAGCGGATATGCAAACGAAGCCACTTGGATCGTGCTTGCAGGTAGATTGAAGGATGGCGCATTGTTTACAGATTCAACGGAGAGCCTCGCAGATCTCGAGAAGCTGTTACGCTCGTCAATCCCAAAGCCTCCACTATCGAATAGTGTGAAAGTAAAGAGTACTGTTCCACTCACCCGAGGCGCAGGCGCGAACGTCAATTTGCCATCCAGGTCCATCTGTGGCAGCTGGGAAAAAAATAGTTCTGGCGCGAAGAGTGTACCAGCATCGACAACTGCAGTGAGTACGAAAGTCAGATTCTGAGCTGCTTCGTTTGCTGGACCAGCCATGACGTTGAAGGAAAAGTGGTCTATCATCGTGAAACCTGTGCCGGCTGCAACTTCAATTTTCTGTTGCATCTGAAAGTACGGGGCATCATTTTTCGGCTTCACTTCGATGGTGAACACCTGTACATCGGATTCATCTCGCCCAATTTCTTTCGTGATGGGAACAAACTTAGCTGGGATGGTCCCACCGCTGTCCTTCAATGTCACGAAGACCGACGACACCCCGGTGGCATTTGAAGCAGTTTTGAAGAAAACTTTGCCAACCCCTCCCTCCCCTCCCTCAACAACCAGGCGGGGAGGTTCAGAGAAAAGCTCTTCGTTACTGAGAGTAAATTTCCAATGCATGTTCTGGTACCGCTCAGTTTCAGGGCCCGGGGACAAGTCAAAAGCGAATTCAAGTTCGTGAACCCCTGTATCCTCGTCAACGGTAACATTACGAATGTTGAACGTTGGAGCATGATTAATTTCTGAGACCTGGATTGCAAAGTACTCTGGATTTGACTGCTTTGGATTTGTTGCCATATCCTGCATGAAGACACGGTACAAAACCGTGCCAAATTTCAAGGGGGCCAATTCAAACATTAGGGTTCCATCTGGAGTTACTCTTGGAAGTTCTACCAGAAGAGATGGGTCGCCACCTTCATATTCTACAGAGAAATTGAACTCTTGACATCCAGTTGAGTACACTGAATTTTGCCAGCTGAACATGTCGCTTACAACATCTTGAATCCCAGATTCAGCGTGATTGATGACTCTATCTCTCAGCAAAGGGACTCCACAGAGGCGCTCATGCTGCCGCAATCCGCTGTATACAACAATTTGCTGTTTGAAAATCTCGATTCGATTTGCTCCATGGAGGCCCTTCACACCATCTTTACCCTCTTCCCACGTATGCGCTAAGCTCAACATCGTCACTGATCTACCAAGCAGATCAATGACAGCCCCCCTGTCGATACGTGCAAGGGCGTGGTCAACATCTGACACGACATACACGGACGCTTGATCTGGGGTAACGGCAACGGCAACTGCACACTTCATGTTGATTACTTCCTTGAAGCTCCATCGAACCATCGGCACACGTGAAGTGAGACTGAATGCAACCAAATATCTGGCAATTGAGGTCTTTGTTGGGAGTTCAAGGAAAAGCCACTTGAATGCAGCACCTACTGCAAGTCTGAGCGCATAGTCATGCACATGTCGGTGTATTTTTTGAACAGAAGATGGAGATGCTGACAGAATGTGTCCGAACCTCACTCCATCCCACTGAAGCACAGCAGATTGCGAATGAACTCTGGTCGTCTCATCACAGCTATGTGTGCTCTGGCCAGGTTTACAAGTCGATTGAGCCACCGCCAAGAAATGTTCACCTTCCACGTCAAAGTGTGTGAACCCCGATGCTCCTCGCAAAATCGGAACCTGCTCCCAATTGCTGGCCCGTCGCAGAAAATGAAGTTCAGCCGATACATCTTTGCACGGCATGTCTAATCCACATGACTCATCTGATGAGCACGACATACTGCAGTACCCACACGCATCGTCAGTGGCACACAGTCCATGATTGAGGCCTCCAACTTCATATGTCTCGCAGGGTCCATAAAAGTTGAGGCCAAAATCAGGGTCGTCGTTGCACTGGCAATTCGCATCAGGATGTGCACAGTAGTCCTCTGGCACAGATCCAAATGTTTGCCCTGCAAATCTTTGAAATTCAACAAACTCATGCACCAGCCCATTCTGAACCCATTCATACATGACAGATTCCTGATCGAAAACACTTTCGTCACCATAAACGATAGGCGCATGGGATTGCTTATTTGCAATTACAATAAATCGTCGACTACCGATGGAAAAGATCTCCAGGTCATACGCACCAACAGACGGTAGAGTCTGAGATTTAACAAAAATTCCATTGCTATAGTTGTAGCGGTAAGCCGATGTGGCGGCATGTGCCATTGGCACGTCCGCTGAATCGCTCAGCGGCCTTCGCAGGTCCCAAAATTCCATATCTGCAGGATATTCTATCGTGGCATTGAGTCCAATAAAAGCACTTGCACCCGGTTTCTCAAACAAACTGTTATCTGTGTACGGAGGATTCGCCTGTATCAAACAGCCTTCGTTCCACCAGGTTGAAACTTTTGGACGGTCGAGTCGATTCAGCAAATCTTTGCGAACACAATACATATGGTCTGTGTTAGGAGGAGTGGCATCACTGTCATGTGCAACATCACCCAGACAAACAAACCCTGCTGGGGCGACTGGCCGCCACATGGAGAGTTTCCAGCTGGTCCCTTGTGCCGAAGCTGCAAAATCTGAGAGAATAAGGGAAAAACGTTTGGGGCGAACTAGCCAGGTTCCAATTCGAAGCTGGTATGCCGGACTGCTAGGCTGGCACGTGGAATCTCCAGGGGTACACCGCACCATTGTGTCACCCAAGCGACCGTATCCGTGGACCTCTTGAACTCTCCAGACCATGAATCGTCTGCCACAAGCAGGCTCGTTTCCACCGATCAAGTCAAAATTGGCACTCCGCTGGTAAACATTGGGCTCATACTCAAATTGGTTCGAGAACAAAAATGCTGGATCAGCCTGAAAGTTCATGGCCTTCACTGCAACAGCCGCTGTTGTGGCAATCTCTTGCAAAAGATTGAATTTCGACTGAGAAGAATCCCATTTGAAAATAAGAGAAGACGTTTCATATGTTGTGGCATTAGATGTGATAGCAACAGCCAAAAACATCCCTAGATCATCAATCTCAAGAACGGATGCTTTTCCTGCATACGCCAGAGTGGCATCTTTCCCGTGTAAGTGCTGGTGAAGCACCAATGTCTTCTGCACACTGTCCCACCTATACACAGAGCATGGAGGAGTGGGCACAGATTCGTTTCCATAATTTGTCACAAAGATCAGATGCGAGACAAGAGCATCTGCCTTCAACTGATGGTACTGTACATCAAACGCCGAAGTGTCATAGGCAGACACGCCTTGACCATTTACCCAGCTCAACAACTGACAATGTGCAAAAATTTCCTCCTGAATACGCCAGACGCACATACGTGCACCATTTCCACCTGCAGCCACCACAAGGTGATGCGTAGAGTCTACTTCAAAATGTACCCCGCTGTAGGAGTATCCAAGATATTGTGATTCATCCACCAATTGCCTCGGCGTGAAATTAAACTCTGACACGATTCGCTCACCAGCTCTTATTCTATCTACATATTCTAGGGTTCCACTTTGTACTGATCGATCGAATTCCGAAACAGCAGAATCAGAGCAAGATGACACGAAGACAGAAGAATTATCGGAACTTATAGCCAGAGAAGTCGCCCCAGAAAGTGAGTCAATTAGTTTCACTGAACTTGAGATATCTTCTGTTACTGTCTGAATCCATTCCAAAGAACCACTGCTTGCATTTCTTGCAAACACATGGATTGCACCCGGGAATTCTGCAAGGGCGTAAAGACAGGTTCCTGTTTGTGTGTCGGAGGCAATGATAGTCTTTACTATTCCCATCGAGATAGGGATGTCAAGACTAGAATCAGCGAGATGGACAAGCAGACCAGTTTCCCCATCCCGTGCAAACGTTGTGATGGCGCGTGAAACCTCCGCAGCAACATACACATGAATTCCATCAGACATAACAGCAACACTTGTCGGGCCTCTCAGTGCGTTGTCAAGTCGTTCAATGATAGGCACATAAATATTAAACTGAACTTCTTGATGCTTGGTACCGTCTTGCTGGCCCTCAAAATTTGAGATGAAGAGGATTGGTTCTTGACTGGAGGTAGGTCTGGCCCAGGTGACATGCTGGGCGGAGTGAGTCGAGAAAGCCTGCCCACCGTCAACCTGCGAAAATGCTGTAGAAGTTTCTGTTATCCCATTGAAATGCGTGCCATTCCACTTGTACATAAAAGAGCATGCTCCATGCTGTCCAGTTCGAAAAGTTAAGCAATCCTGAGATTGTGTGATGAACAAGAAATTTCCTTCATCAGTGCCCAAGAGGGTGGAACTTGTAGCATACGCTGTTTCAAAGTGCTGGTAGACAGCAAACCGATTCACATCGGCATCAAAGCGATACAATGTCGAAACCGGCCCCATTTCTGACATCTGGAGAAGGAAGACGTTACCATCTATGACAAACTTGTTGGCATGCCTTCCACCAACAGTTGGAAGCTTCTGAAATGGCTGGAACTTGTTGTTTTCCCATCTAAAAACCTCAGAATGCGCTGTGTGAGACAAGGATGATTTGTTGAAAAATTGTGATACTGCAAGCATCGTTGTGCGCAAAGATTTGTTCACAAAATCAAAGCATTCCACTGAAGCGGCTCCGGGCGTTAAAATAATTTGCTCTTCATGCAGCAGTATGCCAGAACTGAGACTGAAACCAAAAACTGTGGTGGTGCCTGAAAAGCTAGCCATCACAAACACCCTGGCGTAGTCCCCTCCTTCAACCGTACATTCGGTCCATGCAGATGCTCCATCCGTTGGCAGCTCCTGTATCAAGGTTGCTGAACCAGTGCTTGGATCTAATTCATATACGGCAGAATTTGCCGTTGTCTTTTGGCCATCCCAGTAATTTGCCACTAACAGAAAATGACGGTCATCTTGAACAAAATAGTGTGATCCAGCAGCACCAAAGACACTAGAAATAGAATGCGTTACCTGAAGCTGTCGTGTTGCTTCATCAAGTCTGTAAAGAGCGCTAGGCATGGTAAACGTGAACTTGACTAGGTTTCCCGTGACATTTCTGACCCCCTCCTGCAAAAATGCCGGCACAGACGACGGGCGAACCAATGGTGGAACATATCCACATCCTGCTCGCATGCAAGCTCGTTGCCACACGGAGTTCCACGAACCAGCCTTCTTTTCCTGAATACCCATGTGGGCTGCCTTGTGTCCGAATCGCCAACTAGGAACAAGAATTTCCAATTTGAAACACATATCACCAGCACACTCTGACAGAACTGCGCTGGCCGACACCGCAGTCTCGTTTCCATTCTTGAATTCACATCTATAAACACCACCATACTGAAACATTCCCAAGACCTGGATGTGTGTAGAGGATGAAACATGCGCCGACGTCAAACTAGGAGAAGCTGGCCAAGTTTGCGCCACCCAGAATGTTTTGTCCGATACCGCCGAAGTGTACAACGATACATAAACACGAGACTTGCGGTAAATAGTTTCTGCATCGAGTGCCATTGAATAAATCCTGAGCATCTTGATAGAACCCACATGTCCTTGAATTTTGCCACTGATTACATTGTTATACGCCCCGATAACTAGAGGTGTGGCTGAAGTCGGATACAAGATGCCTCCGCATGTGTCAAATTCGCACAATTGTGCCTGGGCAACGACGCGTCCATCCAGAGAAATGGATGAATTCTTGCCGTCATATGTGACAACGATATGCACCCATTGGCCTTGGTCGCACATCGGGCGTTTACATTCATAACGCAAGGTGTTTCTCTTGTCAGCCTGTTCCACACTCAAAGACCAGTAGAAGACGGTCAACGCTCCTTGCTCTTCAACTGAATACCCAAGTGTCCATCCACGGAATAAACCACCTCCACTTTGCGCAGCACCCACGATACCACCGAAAGCAATACGGGTGGCATCAATAGTCACCCACGATTCCACCGAAATACGGGCAGTTGGCTTCTCCAGCACGGCTATATTCTGTGCAACTTGCAGACCAAAATTGATGGCACCGTCAAACTGCATAGCCTCCACTTCACCATTGCTAATCATGAAGTTATTCACGTTAAATGCGATCCCATTGGATGTATCCCAGTCACTTTGTGCCTTACAAGCAGGTCCCTGCAATACAGCATCTCCCGCACGCCCGGACAAATCTTTTATTTTGGCTGGAGATACAATCAACAAAGGATTGATTTCTTGACAAAATCGGCCGTCCATTCGCGCCCGCTCAAAGGTGCCTCCAGCATTTTCTGTGGTGAAGTCCCAAAAACCAAATGTGCTATTCCAGATTTCTCCAGCTGCAGCTTCTCGCAATGCCAAGCAAGCCTCTGTGGTTGACTGGTCAATGCAATCAGTTGACGGAACGTCTTGGGTCTGAATATTTTTAAGGGGCAGAACATCTTTGTTGTACCTGTGAAGGTTACATCCTCGAGAAATGAAGACATACAATGAGCTGTTCATGGTAAATGTCTCCGAGCTGCATGCAGAGAGATCAACATTATCGTCAAGCAAAAATCTCAACCGTATTTCAGCTTCGCGACGACGGTCAACAAACAATAATTCAGGGTTTGGTTTTCGATCGGAAGCCATGATGAGAAGACTATCGGACGAAAACTCAGCTGCGTAGTAGTGCGTTGCAGTTATGTCAGAGACGACTGCTTGTGCATATTTACCTGCTGAAAAGAGCATAGAGTCTTGTTCCATCCTCACATTTTCAAGATTTTCATCAACGTCGAAATTGAACATGGCCTTGCCTGCAAAGGAGTAGTTTCTTGCAGGAGATACACCAACTGCAAATTTTTTCACGGTATGTTTTCCGGAATCTCCCAAGACGGCCACTTCTGAATGAATTTTCTTCTCGAAGAAGTTCAAGACAGAATGGCAGTCCCGACTCTTCTCAGGAAATGCGTAGTCGAAGCACTGGCAATCGTTGTTTTGAGTTCCGATGCACCGTGCAATCCAGGGCAGGATGAAGGAAGGCATGATGTTCGGAGTCGTGGCAACTACAGAGAAATTTCTAGTTGCAACATGAATTGTATCGGAGTATGTGAAAAGTCCAATAGTAATATCTGCCACGCCAGGACGACTCTCTGCTAATCTGAAAGACAAGGTGCCAGATGGTGTCATCTCCGGAAGTCGGGCAAATATTGAAGGGTTCACAATATCCAGCGGCTTGAAGGTCCAAATCTGCAAATTGCTGGAAGTCAGTTGAACCTCTGTGCCCACTGTGACATTGTAAGCGAAATGTTCGAAGACCTGGTGCTCAAGCGTTGAGTCAACGACAAGCACGGACTCTATGCTGAACTCTGAATCAATGCGGGCAGACGTGAACGACCAAGCAGTTACTTCTTGCACGTTTGGATTGATGCGCTCTCCATCGACAATTGTGGAAAAGTCGAAGAATGGCACAAATTCTAATCTTTCATGCAATCTGACAGCATCAGCAATACTCGCTGTCCTGATGATTACAGTATAGGACGCAGCTAACAATCTCCGCACACCAGCACCCAATCCAGAGAGTGGTGATATATATACTGAGGAGAGGTGAACATTCAGTTGCTTGGCAATTTGCTCTTGAATATCACGGCTGAGTGAGCAACTGTTTTCCGGGACATGTTCAAGGCTTAAGGTAAATTGTATATACGCAGGTGAGATGACAATTGATAGGCTTACAGAATCCGAGCTGGAATTTCCTCTAAAGTCATCCGTGTCCACCAACGTCACGCTACATAAAACCTGACCCGACGCAACCGGTGATACTCTCATGCGAAGAATACCCTCTGGAGTTACTTGAGGGGCTTCTTCAAACATGGTTGGGTCTCCCGAGAGTGTGGTCAAGACAAATGTGCGGGCTTGATGCACTTCGGCAAGATGGCCAGAGCTCAGATTGGCAGCAAAGGGAAGGACAAACTCCGAACTCCCCTTCAACAAGAGCAAAGATATGTTATACGATGTGTCGATGGCGAAACATGGAGAGGGCCCCTCAAAGTCAGTGATGGTCCTTAATCGGGGTCCATCGGACTCTGAGATTTGCCACAGCGTGGCAGGCATGACAAGCCTGAAAGACGGTGCTTTGTTGGACGGCATAATGTTGATGGCAGCAAACTGTATCCGGCTCTTACAGCCTGTGTCGCAAGGGAAAACGCTTTGGTTTGAAGAGCATGATCCGTCTTGGCTGGTGATGTTGGACATAGAAATTGGCAGATAGTCGTACAGAGTGATCCGAATAGAAGCAAATCCTGGCACATTTGAATCGCTGAATGAAATAATCCCTTCAGGAGATATCGATGGGTACGTATCAAAAAGATTTGGGGGGTCTTCAGACACCATATCTACAACAAAAGTGAAAGTTTGATCCAATTCGTCGGAAGGACCAGAAGACAAGTTTGTTGCGAAACTCATGCTCGTCAATCCTGAGTACTGAAAAACGGAAATGATTGCAGGACAAGGCAGTTGAAACATGGGCAAATCATTCACTGCAGCAACAAATATCTGAAATCTATAGCTTTGAGACCGGTTTGCTCCGCCCAGATCCACTCCTCCTGAGTCATGCAATGTGACGACAAATTCGGCCACCCCGTTCCGATCCAACGCAGTCTCGAATTCAAGTGTGCCGTTCTGGTGGATCCTTGGCTGTATTGCGAAAAGCGATGCACCATTGCCCGATATCTCGGTGGTGAAAGTGACTATTTGCTGCATCTCATCAAAAATGTGCCGGGGTCCCGGCGTTATGTTGTATGCAAAGCCTGATCTGTTGAACACACCACCAGACTCAACACTCCATCCCTGGTCCTCGAATACAGTGATGGTCTGATTAGCCAACTCGAATGTCGGCACTTGGTTTACAAAGAGTGCATCAATTGTAAAAACATGCAC
>Ga0335396_10006457_pt1 | contig 11622 bp, 14 predicted proteins | sample FRY02_FD_205743 | JGI IMG/M metagenome (GOLD analysis project Ga0335396, IMG submission 205743) | Freshwater microbial communities from Lake Fryxell liftoff mats and glacier meltwater in Antarctica - FRY-02 (spades assembly) (version 2) | ecosystem: Environmental > Aquatic > Freshwater > Ice >... | reverse complement strand
AATAAAAAATCTTTTGCTTGTTTTCATGAGGATATGAAAATACAATTTTCATCATTGGCCAACAGAAAAGACCTAACATGGCCTTACATCAGATTCTTAAACGCTCAGACTTTGAAAACACGCCCTAAAAGAAATCTCCTGGGCAAAAGAATTGCCGCGCAGGGCAATGAAAATAAAAAGAAATAATAAATAGGTGTTTTTCATGGGTAAAAATTACTGCAGTACAATCACTCTGTCAGCAATTTGCGGCAGAGTTTCAGAATCTTAATTAAGAAGATTTAGTGAATTTCAAGCAAGTTGGTTCAAGGGTTTCAATCACTGCGCCTAGAAAAGTGTTCTTAAAACCGGAGGTAGACAAAAAAAGAAGTAAAGCAGACAAGGGTTATGATTCTGGTCTCTTTAGAAAAGAATAAGTTCTCAAGAAGACATGTTGTCGAAAATGCGTCATGTAGTTTAAAGCAGTTTAGTTCAATTGCAACGAGGTATGAGGAGCTAGATACCACTGGGCCAAGCTTTGAAAACACGCCCTAAAAAAATCTCGGTATAACTCTTCGAAATTAATGGTCCCTGTCTATCCCTTAGACACTGTAAAAACTTTATCTGGCCTATACCGGCCTATTTCTGATGAACAACAATAATGGCCATATTGATGGAGTAATCTCATATCAAGAAATCATCTCCCATCAAAAACTAACTTCAAGCAATCACGCCAAAAATGAAATTATCGAAAGATATAAATTGTCTCACAAGTTTTTTGAAATGGCGGAACAGCTGGCGCCACAAGACGACCGAATCAAAGGCTGGCATCTTTCCTCTGTCTTTCGCTATCAAAAATATCGCTTTGGTACTGTTGAAAATAGAGTGATGGATAAAATTCTTAATTTAATGGATGAGCATCCCGTTTTTCATCTCTATAATGCTCTGACTATGAATAGTGATTATTCCTTTGGAGCAGAAAGAGAAAAAAGACTTTTGGATATGAATGCGTATTTAAGTGGCCCAGAGTCTTTCTGTAATTCAGTTCCTTTTCTAAGAAAGGGTGAGGCCAAGAAATGTAATACTACGGATAAAACACCCTACGCTGTTCCTGGAGTTCTGGCCTATATGGGAGATGTGTATCTTAAAGAATCACAGAAAGAATTATCTCCAAGCAAAGCAAATGAATACATTGATGCGGCAATGAGACAATACAAAATGGCCAAGGTTTTTAAACCCATCAAAATTTATAGCTGGGGACAACTAGGAAATCTTAATGAGCGCATAAGGACTGCCACCCATCTAAAGCAGGGTGGGACAATAGAAAATGATCTTTTTCAGTCTCAGGCCTATCTTGATATGTATTCTTGTGTGAGTTGCCACCAAGGTGGGACTGTTAGAAAAGAACTGAATGCTGTCTTAATAGGACCGTAAACACACAGCAATGGCAAACAGGACCAGAAAGGTTTTCATAGCATCTTGCAGACAACGCTTTGAAATCTTTTTGGGTGTATGCCCGATATAATGGGCATGCTTGTAAAGCTAATATGTGATCCTGCCAAATTCAATTTATTCAATTGTGTAAATCAATGGTTCAAACCTCTGATATTACTTAATATACAGATATTACCGTATTTTAATACTCAAGTATTTTTCATTCATAGTCGATAATACAAAAGATTCGTTGTTAGACCTAAAAAGTGAGGAAGATATGTTTCAAAAAAAAGGTTTTTATATTTTTGCTTCATTGTTTTTTGCCTTGAATGGTGCCCCAACTGCATACTCCTTTGATTTGGAGGACTATGCAACCACCTATCGAGCTTCTCGGGACGATTACATTAAAGCATCAGCTAGTTTGCAATCGGCGGAGACTGTTTATAAAGCAAGTGTGAAAGCAAGGTTTTCGATGGAAAAGGCTGCGTGGACTTTGGAGCTCGCTCAAGTAAATTCAAATTCAAGTGATTATGAACCTGAAGACCTGGCAAAGGTGCTGACAAATATTAGGCTTGAATTAGAGAAAATCGAAACAATGGAATTAGAATTTAATAATTTGAAGTAATAATATTTCAGAGAATAGAGGTACGTATGTTAAAAAAAATAAGTTTTGGTTTAATTTTTAGCCTTTGTATTACTTCTGTCTCACACGCCTTTGATCTAGAGGACTATGCAACTACCTATCGAGGGACGAGAGATGCATACCTTAAGGCAGGAAATGAGAGAAGCCTCGCTGAAGGCCCGTTTTCTTCTGCATTTAATGCTTGGTATGGTGTAGAGATGGTAGAGCAGCTTAGTCGGGGCGACGGTGCTGCAGTTGAACGGCTGATGTTAATGAAAGTAATGTCTAATCAGTGTCGAAATTAATTAGAACTATCATAGAGAGGAATTTATGTTGAAAAAAATATTTGTAAGTTTGATTTTTTGTCTCAGTTCTGCATCTTATGCCTTTGATTTGGAGGACTATGCAACCACCTATCGAGCGACCCGGGATGCTTACCTTAAAGCCGCGAACGAGATGAAACTAGCGACTGGGCCGTACAAAGCGGCTAGGGAGGCATATAGACAGGTTGCCTTCTCTTACACTAAGAGTTTAACTAATGGTAAAACTGAGCTTGATCAGTCCAAAATTGCGGGTAGTAATTTGGACGTTATGGCGAAATTATATAATGATTAATTTTAAGATAAAAAGAGCGAGGTACGTATGCTAAAAAAATTTATTTATCTAACAACTATTTTGTTAAGCATTTCGATTCAGTCTGCTTTTTCAATTGATATGGATCCTATTATCCAAAATGAAGAGAGAGAGGCAAGAGTTACTTATAAACAAGCTCTTGAAGACGTAAAACAAGCAGGCTTTGCGCAACATGCTGCCACAGCGGCTTATCAAAAAGCTACTCACGTCTATTTACAAAGTTTAAATTTACCAGTTGATTACACACTCACTGAGAGGCAAACGCATAAATGAAGATGAGGGTGCAAAAGTTATTATAAAGCTATTTTACACAATTGGGCAGGGGGGCTTTCATGAATTCTTCGATAAAACATTATTTAAAAATATATTCATCAATGGGCTGTTGCTTGTTGATTCTATCGGCAGGACCCACGTCCTGTGGACAGGACGTGGGTCTTTCAGCTAGTCCTAAAGCTCTTGGAGATGCCGTTGTAAAAACTTCTGGAGCTTTAAGTACTTGTTCATTAATTAATAAAGTGGCCTTGTTTAATGCTGGGTCTGGGACTGATCGAGATCCCTACATCATCTGTGATGAACAGCAGTTTCTCAACATCTCACTTGCAGAGATTAATGATCGGCCAAGTTTAAATACTCCGGGAACATATAATTTTTCGAACATGGGAAAATCTTACAAACTTGGACGTAATTTAAATTTTGCAGAATCAAGTGTTGAGTTCTTTTCACTCGGTCATTTTATGGCATCAGTTGGTAGGTCTCCGGTAATATCAGCATCAGATAAGTATTTGATTGCTACAAACGATAAGAGAAACCTTACTAATGCAGTAAGAGACCTATCCTCACAGAGGATCCCATTTAATGGCAAATTTGATGGTAATGGAAACACAATTGTAATTGGTGATTATGTTCCAACAGAGTCACGTCTCGTGGGACTTTTTTCTGTTGTGGCTCCAGGAGCAGTGATAAAGAATTTTACACTTAAGGATTTTCATATTTATACCAAGGGTGGAGTGAATATTGGTCTGGTTGCAGGATCAACCATACAAACACCTCTTACTAAATTCTGGAAAGATTACGGTATTATAGGCACCAAGAGAACTGTAACTTTTGATAGCATTAGTATTGAGAACAGTTCGATGTATGATGTTGTGGGAAATTCAGGAGCTCTGTCTGGGGTGCTAAGATCATACCCCGGAGAAGAAGTCATTGTGAAGAATATCAATATTAGTAATGTTTTCATTGATGGCGCAATTGAGACAAGTTTTGACCCTGCATACGGGGATGAAACTTTACAGGCCTTTCCTATTGTGAACCAAATGCATAATGTTGGTATCCTGGCCGGTTACGCACAGTTTGACGGGAAAGCAAGTTTTAGTAATATTGCCGTTAAGAGCAGTGATGTATCTTTAGAAGGATTTTACACCGGGGAATGGCGTGAGGAGGACATCGGTGATATAGATTACATAAATAATTCTTTTTTGGCCGATGTTGATTTTATTTATGATGGATTTGATGATTCGTTGTTGGATCATTATAACCCAGCTGATCCAGCACATTCTGTTGGAACAGTCTTTGGAGGCTTTGTTACTTCGTCAAATCTTGCCAAAGTGAGTGTCAATAATGTTACAGTTAATAATTCATCGGCCTCATTTTACGAGGTAGTTAAAGCTGCAGGAAATTTTGCTGGTAGTCTGGGCCTTCTTGGTGGTGACGTAAGTTTTAATTCTATATCGATGTCAGAGAACACCATTGAATTCGGTATGAATGAATGGTCTTTACCTTCATCAGGAATTGGAACTATGGCGGGAGTATTAACTTTAGGTAGCTCGGGATCTAAATATACATTTAGTAAAATCAGCGTTGACGCTCAAATTACTGGCAAACATGCTGCCACCTCCGGGGAGATTTCTGGCTTTTTTGGTTTAGTTAATGCTTTGGATGAAGTGATGCTAAAAGATAACAAAATCTCTTTCAGTGAAATTAGTATCTCAGGTGGGGCAACATTGGGAGGTCTTGATATTCATACTCTTGGCTCATTTGCGGGATCATTAACAGCGGATGGAGATTCATCAGGCGCAAGTCCCGGGAAAAACAATATTTCATTTTCTAGTGTATTTAACAATTTTTTCATGAGTACACCTGACAACTACGCAATGATGATAGGAGGATTCGCAGGTTATTTGGGCCGTGGTAATTATGTTTTAGATAAGGTGGTCGTTGAATCTTCGATTGATACTTTTAATGATCATAATTTTTACGATTACGTAAACACAGTGATTGGATTTTTTAACTCGCAAGCCGTGGTGAGTATCACGAATAGTTCATACTTACCTCTGCGCCCAGAGTTTAGCAGTGGAATACCAGAAGAGAAGGACCAATTTGTGAAACTATAGGTGTTAATTTTTTGATCGAGATATTTTAAAAAAGTGAGGATGATATGGTTTTGAAAAATAGATTATTGATAACTGCTTTATTATGTGTTGTTTTGAGTGGAACACAGAGAGCACAAGCTTTTGAAGAGGACTATGCAACCACCTATCGAGCGACCCGGGATGCTTACTTGAAAGCCGTGAACGAGATGAAACTAGCGACTGGGCCGTACAAAGCGGCTAGGGAGGCATATGTTGAAGCAACCGCGACGTATACAAACTCACTAGGGAGCCCTGACATTATTAAGACTGCACATCTGAATGCTGAAGCGAAATCCAGATGTCTTAAGACACTTGAAAACAGTATTATTGAATATAGATTAGGGTTTATGGGATATTAAAAACTTTTAAAGTGAAAATATAAACGAGGTACGTATGTTGTTGAAAAAAAAATTATGCCTATCCATTTTTCTGGCCGTATTTACAAGCCAAAATGTCGCCCATGCTTACGATCGGGAGGACTATCTTACTACCATGGATGCAACTTTAAATGCCTTGACAAAGGCAACAGATGAATTTGTTCGCAGTGCTCCGCCTCATCAGGCTGCTTTAGAAGGTTATGTGGAAGCGACCAGAACGTATACTCAGTCGTTGGTCATACCGTCACCTACTAAAAATCTAATAATAAGCGATATTCTTAAGCAGAAGTAATAGTTATTTAGTACTTCCTTTAGATAGTATTATTTATAAACGAATCATTCGCACGGACCACTGAATGATTCTACAACTAAGTAATGGATGTCTATACCCATCGCATTTTAAATTTCAGGTAGGGCCTTCACGGCCTGTTTAAATTGTTTTAAACTCTTTTCTATGAAAGGCTTTCTAACACCAGAGCAAAGATCTGAACTTTTACATGAACTCAGAGTTGAGCGACATGCCAAGTATTCTGATCGCATCAAAACGATTTTACTCCTCGATCAGGGTATTACCTATCAAAGCATTGCACTTCACCTTTTTCTTGATGAGGGCACGATCCGAAACTACCGCAAGCGCTATGTCGAAGGCGGAATCTTAGGACTTGTTACAGATATGCATTCCGGGAAGAGATGTCACTTGAGCGATAAAGAAAAAGAGCAGCTTTCCAATTATCTTCAAACAAAACTCTGCATGGATACGAAAGAAATCATTGAATTTATAAAAAATAAGTTTGATGTGAGATATTCAGTCAGTGGAGTTACGGCCCTCCTTCATGTTCTAGGATTTACATATAAAAAGACCAAGGCAGTTCCAGGAAAGGCAAATAAAGAGGCACAAGAACTTTTTATTATTGAGTACGGTCGCCTTAAATCAGAGGGGAAAGTCTACTTTGCTGATTCAACCCATCCTATGCATAATCCCGTTATAAGCTATGGTTGGATTAAAAAGGGAGAAGATTTTGAAATCCTAACCAACTGTGGCCGCCATAGGTTGAACATTAACGGTGCTGTTGATATTGAAAGTTTAGACGTAATCACCAGAACATGTGACTGGGTAAACTCTGATTCAATCTGTGATTTATTAAGGGCCATAAAAAATAAAAACCCTCATGGAGAAGTGGTGACCTTAATCATGGATAATGCCGCTTATAATCGCTCAGCGAAAGTGAAGCTTCTTGCCAAAGAGCTGGGCATTAATCTTGCTTATCTACCACCTTACTCGCCCAACCTGAATCCGATTGAAAGACTTTGGAAGTTTTTTAAAAGGAAAGTTCTTTATAATAGATACTATGAAGTTAAGGCCGATTTTGAAAAGGCCTGTACGAACTTTTTTCGTTATATTCGTAAATACCGTGCTGAACTTGCCACGCTATTAACCGATAAATTTGAAGTTTTGGGAACCTGAAAATTCAAGTGTTATGGGTATATATCCATCAGTATGCTCCCAATGCAACCATGTTGCATCTTTTTTTGCCTTAGCAACACTGAAGTCAACCGGGATTTGTTGATCCCATTCATTAGTCGGATGATCATTTTTAATAACGACTTGATGACTGTAATCACCGGTGATTTCGTAAGGTCTGGTGTTATCAAAAACCATTTTCATGTGATCTTGTTTAATTTCCATTCCCCATTTCTCATTGAACATTATTCCAAGTTCCATATTGTATTGAGGAATACTCAGATTTTGGGGTTTAAAATAGTCTTCTACACTGAACGGACTGGGTCGGTCCTTACTTTTTGTATCGTGAATAGTGAATGTTCCATTCGGTGTTGTGAATTTAACATCTGAGTTGGTATGCCATCCTCTATTATAACCCCAGGCGAAGTAGATCTGATGAATAGAAGGCTTACGGTCTTTTCCGCTTGTCGTGATTGTCTGCATTTGAGTGTTCAATTGATCCAGCTGAGAATCAAATGGAATCCCTGAATCAGTCAAACAAAGTGGATCTGTACTCTGGTAATCTTTGAGTGAGAAATTCATGGGAACCATGACTTTAATTGGCGTGAACTGTTTATCACTTAGGGTTGATGGGCCTTTTTCAAATTTGTTATTCTTTTGAACATTTTTGAACGCAGTCTTAAACTCGCTCAATTTAATTTCATTTTTCTTTGTTTCTTCTGAATTTGAAATTTCTGCATCGAGCAGGGAGATTTCTTTATCCAGTTGCTCATGGGTTAGGGTGCCATTTTCACTTTTTAGCTGGAGTTCGGTGAATTTCTTTTCATATTCTTTTTGTTTTTCAATAGGGAGAACCTTTTCGAGTTCCTTCATCTGGAGTTTTGCATAATATTTTCGACTCAGATCTTCTTTTTCTTCATTAATATTTTCAGGGGATAGGCTTTGATCAGTTAACTTTTGAATATAGCTTTTCATTTGGATGTCATCTAATTTTCCATTATCGAGTGCTTCTTTTACCATCGCTTCTTTGAGAAGATTTCTTTCAGATTCCTGATTCAGTTCTGTTCCGAGTGTCTTAAGCTTTTTTTCATCATCTTGGGACAGAAGAACTTTTTTTTCTTCAGCACTGGCCTCACGATGCGTGCTTTGGGCCTGAACCAGACATGGAATTAAGATGATAGCAATCAAGAGCAAATTCATTTTTCGTCCTCAGTTTTTTGACCCGCAAGAGGCTTATCGATACGTTGATAAAATTAGTTAAGTGAATAAAAATCCGCAAGAAAGCAAATATAATTGATTCCATCCAAGATTACGACCATTTAGGGTTAAGTTGTAGCGTCCTTGTCGGATATCATTATATCTCTCACGCAGATGATAAGGATAAAAGAGGCTTCAGTCTTAAACAGCCGAGGGATCAAAAATCCATGACGATTCAGATTTTAATTGATATTAAGGGCATACTCACTAAGTTCTCTGTAAAAGATAAAAAACTTTCGGATGAATTCAAAAATTGTGTAAATACAATTTATGCTTGCCCGTTGCCGAAGCCACTCCAGGCCACTGATACAACTAACAATTGGTAATTAACTATAAGAGGCCCCATGAATAATAAAATCGCTGTCATCACCGGTGGATCCAATGGAATTGGACTATCAATCATTCAAAATCTCACTGATCAGGGTTTTAAGGCCATTTCATGGGACATCAATCCTCCTAAGGAAAACATTCCTTATATTCATTGTGATGTTACCAGTGAATACGCAGTTAAAGTGGCCTTGGGAAAAACCATCACACAATTTGGTGCTCCTTCCATCCTCATTAATAACTGCGGTGTTCAGTTCCTATCTTCAATTGATGAGTTCCCGTTGGAGAAGTGGAATCAGCTTATTTCAATTTTACTGACTGGAACATTTCTCTGCTCGAAACATATTATTCCTGGTATGAAGAAAAATGGATGGGGAAGAATTATCAACGTTTCCAGCATTCATGGAAAAGTCGCCAGCCCTTATAAGTCGGCCTATGTCGCAGCTAAACATGGTGTGCTTGGTTTCTCTAAAGTCATGGCGCTTGAGTTAGGTGAATTCAACATCACTGTTAATTCAATTTGTCCGGGATTTGTGGATACGCAACTGATGCGTCAGCAACTTTCTAAGCAGGCCGAGTTAAATAATATAAGTGAAGACGAAGTGGCAACGGAGATTTTTCTCAAGCCCGCTTGTATCAAAAAATTCACCACCACCGAACAGGTGGCGGGAATGGTAAATTATTTCATTTCTGATGCAGCTTCCACTATTACTGGGGAAGCCTTTTCAATGTCTGGTGGATGGGGAATGGGGCAGTAGTTTAAAAACTACCGAACATCGTTCCTAGAATGATGACTACGATCGTAGCGACTACTGGTATTGCGACTCCCACCATAAAAATATCTTTATAAGAATCTTTATGAGTCAGGCCACAGATTGTAAGAAGACTGATAACTGCACCATTGTGGGGAAGCGTATCAAAACCACCTGAACTAAGGGTCGCCACCCGATGCAGTAGCTCGGGGGAGATATTTAGTTGATGGCCCATTTCCATATATTTTGTTCCCAGCACTTGAAGCGCAATACTCATTCCTCCGGAAGCTGATCCGGTAATTCCGGCCAGCATATTTACCGCCACGGCTTCAGAAATGAGAGGATTATTAGGTGAAATATTGACGACCATATCCCGAAGTACTGCGAAAGAGGCAAGTCCGGCAATGACGGCACCATAACCAACTTCCGAGGCTGTATTTAAAATAGGAAGAAGAGAAACCATGGTTCCTTCGTTTAGACTTTTAACATATCCTGTGGAATATTTTCTTAAGAAAATTAAAATAAATAAGATGGCCATCGAGACGGAAATAATAATTGCCCACAGACCTTTGACTGAAGCGGGAGAAACATTAAAAGTGTCCGTTAAGAAAGAAGTATTCCATTGGGGAATGAGGATTTTTGAAAATAAAAAATTACCTGTGATAACGATTGATAAAGGACTTAAGGCCAACATGAAAGATGGCTTGGCACCCTCTAGTTCCTTTAGCTCAGAATGCTTTATTTCGACGTGAACTTTTTTAGAATTATATTTCATCCACATCATACCAAGACTAAACATAATCAGCCCCGCAATAATCCCCAAAATCGGAGCGGCAAAACTAGTGGTCCCAAAAAAAGGCATCGGAATAGCATTCTGAATAGAGGGTGTTCCAGGTAAAGCAGTCATGGTGAAAGTAAATGAACCTAGTGCAATTGATCCTGGAATATATTTCCGGTGGATGCCTGCTTCAGCAAAGAGGGTTTCACTGATTGGCAAAACACAAAAGGCAACCACAAAAAGAGAAACTCCACCGTAAGTCAAAAGACCACAAGCGAGTACTGTCGCTAGAATAGCATGGTGGGAACCTAATTTTCTGGAGATCCCCCTCCCAATCACTTCAGCTGCGCGTGAATCATTCATCAGTTTACCAAAGATAGCACCTAATAAAAAAACGGGGAAATATTGAAAGACATATTTAGACAGCGCACCCATGAAGACCTGAGTGTATTCAGTCAGGAGTATCCCCTGAGAAGCATGACCCATTAAATCTGGCTGGAATAAAACCGCAATTAGCGCACAAACAGGGGCCAGAATCAGTACATTGACTCCCTTATAGGCAAAGTACATGAGACCACTTAAAGACACTGCCAGACCAAGAAGACCGATCATAGAAAACCTAAAAGTTAAAGGTTGAAAAAATTAAGAATGAAAGCATTGCTGGATGGGGCCTTAGGATCAAAATTTTCTGAAATAGGTTTTCCTGCACCCCAAGCATGAACCAGACCTTTGATCATAATTTTTCTTTCAGAAAAAGATTTATACTTCTTATCCGTGATGAAAGCTTTGTAGCCGTTTTCAAAGTTTTTAACCGTTTCAAGAGCAACAGGTGAGTCAGATTTGTTGAGGATTTCATCATCCAACAGATCGCTCAAAACTTCATGAGTAGAAGATATGAGTTCTGCATGTAAGGAAGGAACGCGTTTATCATCCAAACCATGGATGATCAGGATCTTTTTAAGCACAGAAACTCTTCCTGCAAAATGGCCGCATTGAAAAGCTTTTGTTCCCAGATACTCAGGAGTTTTTTGAGTCGTTGCTGTTATGACCGTCTGAGCTTCAAACATATTTTCTGCGGTCTTGAAGGCCAGTCCGGAGTGAACGGCTACACCAGCAAAATAATCCGGGTAACAGGAGAGTAAGTTATGGGCCATGGCCCCACCGGCACTCATACCCGCTATATAGATGCGAGAACGATCGATAGGATAACTTCTGCTTAAAGAATCAATCGCTGAAATGAAGCTATTCATTTCAGTGTAGGCCCCTCGAACTTGTTGATGAGAATAAAACCAATTCCAGCAATGGTCAGAATTTGAAGTGATGGACTGCTCAGGCACTAAAAGGAAAAATTGGCGTTTCATTGCATCATCCATCAGGCCCGTCCCCTTTACAATCATGTCTGCATTTTGCTTACAGCCATGGATGAGAAGAAGTAAGGGTTTTTTTTGAGTGGTTTTTGAAGGATTGATTAATTTGAAAGTTTGTCCTTTATGATTAGGGCGTGTTTTCAAAGTCTGGCCCAGCATAAAATGCATCCCAATAAAACCATTGATAAAAAATTGGTATCTAGCTTTTCATACCTCGTCGCAATTGACC
>Ga0335396_10006446_pt1 | contig 11636 bp, 10 predicted proteins | sample FRY02_FD_205743 | JGI IMG/M metagenome (GOLD analysis project Ga0335396, IMG submission 205743) | Freshwater microbial communities from Lake Fryxell liftoff mats and glacier meltwater in Antarctica - FRY-02 (spades assembly) (version 2) | ecosystem: Environmental > Aquatic > Freshwater > Ice >... | reverse complement strand
AAGCTCGCGGTGCTGACGCTCTCGTCAGTATAAAAATCGACGACGAGCGTGTGGCGCAAGTGCTGCAGCATGCCAGCGAGCTTGTGCTTGTTGTGCGGCGTGGCCGAGAGCATCACCGCGTCCTTGAGGCCGGGGTCCACGTTGAGCAAGCACAAGAATATGCTCAGCAGCACCGTGCAATCCGCGGTGGCAGCGGTGAGCTTGAGCTGGTGTGTTTCTGCCGTCTCGGCGTTCTGAAACACCACCTTCTCAATGCTGGCGATGGACTGGTGCACGAGGCGGCGCACCAGCTCGCAGTGCATATTATCAAAGGCGCGTTCGAGCAGGTCGCATGGATTGCTGCGCTTGGCGATGTGCACCGGCACGAATTCTGAGTGTGTTACGAGTTTTCTGACTTGGTGTGATGCGCAGGTCATTGGCATCGACGTGTTGAGCGGATGCAAGGTGCGTCAGCAGAATTTACTCTTGCACAATTTTCTTGCGCGGGCCTCAGCGAGAGGCTTCGTGTTGTGCGTGCTCGTGGCGCCAGACTTGATTGGTTTTTTTTGTTTGCTTGCTTTGTTTTGATAGTCTCTTTTGATTGGCGTCACAGGAGCCCGAAAAGCAGTTTGACCTCGTGCAGCGGCACATTCACAAGATCCGGCAGCAGGTGGTGTTCGAGACCAGCGAGATCATCATCATGGTGGAGCGCAACCTCGGCTTCGAGGCCGAGCACCACCAGCGAGCGCTTGCTGGCATACCAATGACGCGGCACCGCGTCGACCACACGGCGCAGCGCTACGGCATACTGACGACGCAGGACATCAAGCTGGGAATGATGACGCTTCTCAACAACATGCTCCGTGACCAGCGCGTCAACCTGCACAAGGAGCTCGTTTCGGACGACGCACAGGGCAACCGCAAGCGCCTGCGCGAGCAGCTTGCGATATACTCGTTTCAGTTCAAGTCAGCGCCGGACACGTTCGGCAAGCAGCGCATGTCGCTCAACGGCAAGGTCGGCGGCATGAAGGACGACGTGTGCATCGCGCTGCAGCTCGCGATCTACTTCTCGAGCAAGGCGCACATGTACGCGGCGTGAGGCGACGCCAGGAGTGGTCTAGTTGCGCTTTAATGACATGCGGAATAATAAAAAAATTAATCTGCACGCGCAACCTCGCCCGCCGCATGGCTAGGCGCTGTCGCCAGCCGCGCGGACGCGCTTGTTCTGCTCGACGGACGGACAGTTCAGGCGCTGGGCCAGCCACTCGAAGTCGACATCTTCGCTGACGGAGCCAGCGCTGAAGAGCGTCCACACGGGGCCGACGCCGAGGTTGAGCAGGTAGGACCGGCAGGTGTCAAGAAGTTTGTCGTCGTCGTCCTGCATGCTCCCGGCGACCATGTTCAACAGCACCCGGCACGCCTTCTCGCCGACGTATCTGATCTTTTTGTCGTCCGGGGGGAAGTTGTGCAAAACAAACATGGCAAACTCTGCCACTTGTGATCGGTTTTCATACTGCTGTTTCACGCTCATGATCTCCCATTCTGCGTGATGGCGCACTCTGACAAGACAGTCGACATGGTTAGCGAGGTCGATGTCACTGGCAGGCTGCGCCTGCAACTCCTTGGCCTCAGCGAGCGCTTCTTCTATAGCCATACGTTTGGCGTCGGAAAGATAGAGGCAACCCCAGCGCTCCAACATGTCCCTCGCCAGGAACTGCACGCTCGTGGAGAAAAACCCGTGCACGATGAGCATGCTTTGCACAAGCGCAATCACGTCGTGCGTGCCTTCCACGTGCTTGTGTCGCTGCAGCAGAAGCAGCAGACGGAGCCCCATTTCGGCGACGCCCCTGTGTCTCTCATGCGCTCTAATCGCGGCACAGACAGCTTGCACGATCTCAGTGGCGAAATCTGGTATCTCGTTGTGGGCGATATCGCGAGGCATTTTGTGCTTCATGAAACCTGTGTGCATTGTGCCGAGCAGTAGTATGGTCAGCTTCGCGTCACTGCCCTCCAAATAGTCAAACAAAGAGTGCCACTTGGCACTATCAAACACCTTGTCGCTCATTGCAAGTGGGCGACTGCGCGCGGGCGGGCGGGCCTTATATACTGGGGAATTTGGTTTCACGGCGCTTTATTGCGTCAAAAAAAAACGCATAACGCGCGCATTGACCGACGCACTACGCGCGCAACCTCGCCCGCCCGGGGGAGGGCCTAGGCGGCGCCGCCCTCGCCGCGGCTGCGCTTGCGATCTTGCACACCCGGGCCAGAGAAGAGAGGGAACAGCGCGTCCCTCCCCAGACGTACCAGCAGCCACGTGATGTGCGGGATGTCGTCCGAGCAGCTGTTGCCGAACTCAGAGAGAAGGCGAGTCAGGTCCTTGGAGCACAAGAACTGCCGGTCTTCCTCGACGAGATACTCGCTGTCGAGCTGCATGCAGCCGGCGGCCATTTTGAAGAGCAACTCGCACGCCTGCCGGCCCACGGACTGGTCGCCGTAAAAGGCGGCGCCGTGCAGCGCGCCGGTGCAGCCGGCCAGACACCAGATTACGTACTCCGCGACAGCCTTTTTGTACTCGAGACACTGTCCGCTGCACATGAGCACAAAAAGCGCGTTCGCAAGTAGGTGGGTCAAGCACTCCAAGACCTCCTTCGACGTCGGCGGAGCATCCTGTAGCATGAGACGGCGGGCGGTTGCCAACGCCATGTCCACCATGTCAACGTGTGCATCTTCAAGAGAACCGTAGCCGTAGCCCAGCATCAACCTCCTGTACAGCACTTGCACGCGTGTATCCGTCAGGTGCACTATCAGCGCCGATTTGCATGTAGACATGACGTTGGGAATGTTCTCGAGCATGTTGTGCCTCGAGAGCGCCTGCAGAAGAGCACCCACGTCCAGCGTCACCACCACATCTGTGTGATACAGCTGCAAAGCATCCGCTGCCGCAGTGCTCAGCGCCAGGGACAACTCTTCCTTGTCTTTGTCGAACGCCGCGGGCCCATACTCTAAGACGATGGGGGCGAGCTCATTCACGACCTCGCTTAATTTGAGCGGTCCGCTGACGGGGTTCAGACTGCGGAGCTGGAGCAGCACGAGCATCAATCCGGTGGCGGGCTGCTCTAGCAAGGCCAGCGCGTTCTTGGCCTCCGCCGCGTCTAGTGCGCGCTTCCTCTCAGCGCGGACGCTGGGGTCCTCGAGCATGGCCTGCGTGCGCGCGTAATTCGCACGGCGCTCTTCTGTCTCAGCCACCCATCCTGTGGGGTCACTCATCTCGGAGCAACTGCGCGGCGAAGGCTGACCCTTAAATACCGCAGACAGCGCGCCGCGGGCCCGCGTGTATATATGCGGGCGCGCGCACGCACAGGGCAACCGCAAGCGCGTGCGCGAGCAGCTCGCAATCTACTTTTCGAGCAAGAAGCAAATGTACGCGGCGTGACAAGCACGCTGCGCTTTCAGACACACATTTTTAGTCGTTGTCGCGTGTTTATTGAATCACTATACTCTAGTCTTCATCGCGACATGCAAGTGGTGCTCACCATTGCTGCGCATGCCGTTGCTGGCTCACCCGCTCATAAACCCACGCAATGCAGGCGCTTATTTCCTGGGAGTTGTGCCTGTGAGCGCTCATCAAAGGCACGATATTCCGACTAGTCAGCATCTGCACGTCCGCGAAATGGAGGTGAGTGTCGTTGTACTGCATGCAGCCGCGGGCCATGTGCTCGACTATCTTGCACGCCTGCAGGCCGGCGCAATCCTGCACGGTCTGTCCATTCTGAATTGTCAGCGCATGCTGGCAAAAATCGAGGATCGCGCGCTTGTAGCGTTCGACCTCCGGTGCGCTCATCTGTTGCCACTGTGCGGCTTGTAGAATTGCACGGCCGAAGCTCCACATTCTGAAGGCGCACGGGTGGGTTTTGATTCGCTCCTCGGCGGCTAATTCAAGCGCGTCGTCGAGTTTACGACGGTCCTGAGGCGACAACGCTGAGTCCAAATTGAGAGCCTCATGCAGCTGTTGCATATTGAAGCTCCCCCCGAAGTCTGACATCTTGCTCGTCTCTCTTTCTTCTGTCTTGCCTTGGCCACTTTTTTTGTTACGTGTTAAATACAACCTTAATCAAAAACTCAAACAAAAAAAAATCTCTGTCGTTTCATAAAAGGTGAAGTCAAGAATTGCGCTTTAATAAAAATCAAACGCGCAAAACTTGCCGCTTACGCAGCTCACAATGCACCCGCTGCTTCGTCGAGCTTGCGTTTGGCCTCTCGCGGCCTCTGCATGCGATCGAAGAGCCAATCGACCTTCTCAGCGTCGTCGTGGGTGCTATCTCCGAAACTCATCATTGATTGGCCGAGGTCCAGACCACACAGCCAGATCCTGTCCGCTTCGATCAGCCTCTCGTCATTTTGTTGCATGCAGCCCGCGGCCATGGCATACATGAGCGCCACGCCCTTCATGCCAACGTGCACGTTTTTGCCATGGTCGAAGTTTTGCATGCAATATTTGGCAAATTGTGCAACCGGAAGTTTGACACAATCCTGTTCCTCTGGGTCCATGAGCGCCCAGTTGGCGTTGCGCAACAGTTCAACCACGCAGTCATAAACAGCTTGCCCATCCGAGTCAGGGGCGCCCTGCGCCTGCAAGGTTTTGGCGCGTTGCAACGCCTGAAGCATGCCCACTTTGGATGGTGTGTCCTGCCAGAGATGGCCCATGGGCATGAGAATACCCCTGGCCAAATCTAGCACAGCGAATTTGTGTCCCCAGAAGTGCAAGGCTGATTTGAGACAATCGCACACATGTACCTCGTCCCCGCAGAGCTTCGCACGAACCCTCAACTCGCACAAGAGCTGCAGTGCACTCTCTGTGACCTGGAGGTCCAGTGGATTGGCACGCAGCGATTCGCATGCAGTGTTGCACAAGATGAGGGGCCAGTTGAGGGTTTCTGTGTCATTTGGTGGAAATCCACGGTCGTGCACGGCATTTGTGCAAGCCTTGAGGCATGCGTCGATCTTTTGTGGCTCAAGAGTTTTTCCTGGGAACTCTGGCACAGTTTGTTTGTTTGCTGCGTTCGCTGTGTCCATGCATTCGCGGAAATCTCGTCCCGAAACCAGATCAGCAAAGGGCAACCTAGCCGCACCCACTGGCGGCATGTCCTTTGAGTCTCCCATGTCGAATGAGAAAGTGCCCTCGTTCTCGGCGGCCCTTATATACCACGAGGCGGGCACACAAGGCAAGATGCAAAATGTATTGCCAAAAATGCCTGCAGAACACAATTTTTGTATTTATGCGGCGCGCCGCAGGCTGCGATGGTCAAGGAGCGCGCCAACACGGAGGCGCTTGTAGTGCTGCTGCTCGAGATGTTTGTGTTTCTCGGATTTTGTCTCGGCCTACAGGCTGCTTTTCGGGCGCCAGACGAGCAGCCTGCGCTCGTCATGACAGTAGTGGTGGCGTTGGTGCTGTGCAGCGCGTTTATGTCTGTTGCTGCTGTGGTGAACGAGTTGTTTGACGAGTGGTCAGGGTCACGCGCGGTGGTTTTTGTGATTGTGCGTGCGGCGTGGCACTTTGCGCTGGCCATCACCACAAACTGCAAGGTGTTTGCGGCCATGGTGGTCACAGCTGACGACACGCAGCACCGCAACTGGTCTCTGTTGCTGCTGCAAACGCAGACCCGCCAAATGGAAAACCTCGTCTTCACCGCGGTGCAGAACGGTTGGATTTTGAGTGTGATATCTGTGGTCCTGTTGATGCAGATGGTCTTCTACAGCAGGGCCTTGCGCAATCTCGAAGATGAGGGCAATTACGCAGTCGGACGCTTCACCACCATGTTTGCATGCTCGGCGCTCCTGGTACAATTTACGACAGAGAGCGAGATTGGGCGTGCGTGCACGATTAGTGTCGACGGCTCCGACGTGCGCCCAGTCGAGATTGCCTCGTGCGAGTTGCAGAAGGTACCTGATCGCCTCCCGGTCGATTACTCGTTGTTGCTGCCTGTCGCAGCGGCCTTGCTGCTGCTACTTTTCGTGGACATTGTGCTCTGCGTGAGCCACGCTTCATTGCAACGTCCGGCGCACGCGGAACACTCCGCCAGTTACGTGAAATCACACATTATACTGCTGGTGTACTGCTTGTTTGCGCTGGTGCCCGCGGTAGCATACTTTGTCACAGTGTTTCTGGCCCTGCGCTACACGACAACGACACATCTGGTCTACATGATGGTTGTCGGGGCCATGCTGACAACGTCATGCGTCAGACGTTTGTGGTGTGCACTCGCCCAACGCTTCAATGTCACATCGAGCGCGGAAAAACAGGTGGAGGAGACGGTTGAAGCGCAAGAAAACATGGGACAGTCTGTTGCCCTGTCGCTGTTCAGCGACGCCGCTCGAGGTGCCATCATGAGAGGCACGTCTCAGCTTGGCAAGCGAGACGCGAAAAAAAGACAATGAGCAAACACTCCGCGCGTGCACGGTCAGTGAGTGTAGTTAACCTCCTTTATTAAAAAGAAGCATACGGCCTACACCCTAGGCAGAAGCTCCAGGACAAAGAGAAGCCCGAGGCGAATGAGGCCCGTCACCGGCTGCAGGACCCACCAACACACGCCCAACACCAGTCCAAACGAGTTCTGCCAGAGGAAGTACATGAACCTCCTGCCGAGGAAGCCAATGAATATCATGACCAGACACAGGCACACAAACGTCTCCGCATGCTCGACCATCTCGGCAGACAACACGCCGTGTTTTTCAGCCACGTTCTTGGACGACGCTGCGATGAAACCCACCGTGCCCTTGCACAGATGGACGATGGAAGCCATGATAGCAGTGCACGCGAGGACAATCATACGCATCACGCTTTTTGGGACGATAATCATTGCGAAATCGTACTCGCCCAGGGCCAGCCTGCTTAAATATGCTATGGCTTTCTGTAGGGTGCGGCTAGTGCTGGCATGCTTCATGACGACCGCAGCATGTTCTCGGCTTGTGCTATGACTTCGCGCGGGAGCACCACGCTGCTCAGGATGCGCTGCAGCACGACGTTGGACAGCATCTTGCTCGTCGCGAAGTCGCTGGCCGGACAGCTTCGCATAAGCAGCGTCACGCTGTAGAGAACCAGCACTGCGTCCACAAAGATCTTGCTCGAGCGCACCGACAACTCGTACACACAGGCTCCGCCGCCCATCTGAGTGGTGGAGCCATACGTCGCCGACATGCGCCACACGGCCAGCACGTCTTGCAAAGTGGCGAGCTGTTGCTTGGACATGTGACTGTACGACATGAACACACTCGGGTCGGATTTGAGCGGCGCCAGGCCCCTGTCGGTCAATGCCAGGCGCAGTGGCTCGCGGCACAGCGTCACGACAAGATGTGTCATGGGATCGGCATGGTAGGGTGCGATGCCTCGCAGAAAACAGCTCATTGTGTGTACAATGCTTTCTTTGCCAAAAAAATCATCAACAACCTGCTGCGTGACACAGCACGCGTCAGGGGGCTCGGCGTTCAAATTGGACGGGATGCTGCCTTCTGACATGCTTGTGCACAGGCCCGGTGTACAGGCCGGCAGGGCTTTTTGCTCATTCATTTTTTTTTGGGAAGCATGAGGACACAAATGCAGTCATTGTGTCTGGACAGCTTTATTTACAACAAAAATAAATCCTCGTTGTCACAAAACTGTCCAAATACCCTCGGGTACGCTGCGCTCACACGCCGCGCTGAGCGAGCATGCGTGCAAGCACGGCATCAGACATGCTCTCGAGGTCGGCGTTCCTCGCGCGGTTCTTGGCGTTCCTGTCTGCCACACCCCTGATGTAGGCATCATAACTGGCAATGCTCGCGTCGAAATGTTTTTGCATGCACTCGTTCCTCTCCTTGTCAAATTTGTGCTGTTTGGCACGGCTGACCCCCTGATGATCCTCAAACTGTGCAAAGGTGGCTCCAGGGTGGACACCCTCGAAATAACGCCAATCACAAAATTCGTGGGTTTCGTGATCAACAGTCTTTTCGTCCACAAAATTCAAGTGCTTGGCATAAGCAGACAGACATGCGTCCTCGAAATTTTTCATTTCAGCAATCTCCAACAGCTTCTGCTTCAAATCCATATTTGCGGCGAAGTCGATTTGGAACTGCAATTGGGATGTGGCTGCGGCCAACATTTTCATATTAGCAAGCATGGTTCCAGGAGTGTTATCATGCTGGAGCGGCACGTCAGTCTGGAGCGACACGTCATGAGCCTGGAAGATTTGCTCCTCGTGAGCTACATGTGCGGCGCGCTCAGCCTGATCCACAAGACGCTGCCTCTCGAGGCGCTGCTTTGTGAGATTACGCGACGTCTGCACGGCAAACATGCACTTGGCGGACAGCGTGAACAGGATGGCAACCATCAAGGAAACGACCAGTATGTCATGCACAGCCGTTGCCTCGTGCCACCCCCACGTAGAAAAGTTGCTGGCTGATGTATATACATAATCACCGATATCGTTGAACGGACCGAGGCGGTCCGCTAACTCATCATGGCCAGGTTTGAAATTCGTGACGAAATTGAGATAGAAGTCAAGAGCATCCTGTGCTTGCTTGGGCGATGGCCCGGTGTTGACGCCATCGGGCATCTGGTAACTCATCTTCAAGCTACTGGACAGACACGACGACCCTCTTTTATATGCGCAAGGCTCATTTTCCCGCCCGTGCAAAAGTGAGACAAAATGTTTGTCTACGAGTCTTTATTAAATGCCAACAAAGATCTCATATGTGATTGCAAATCACACCCGTCTCGCCGGGGAGGCGAACCGGGCGGACCTCCTCGGGCCTGCCGGCGGCTGAATCTCCTGCTGTGGCGCGTACGCTACTGCCGGCGGCTGAATCTGCTGCTGTGGCGCATGCGCTACCACAAAAAACACCAGTGGCGGCGGAGGCAGGCTTATCACCGTGTGAAACTCCATGTTCATGAGGGTGATCTCTTGGCTTTCGGCCTCCATGCGGGTCTCGATGTAGGGCCATGTGATTTCGTTCCACACCCATTCTCGGGTGAAGCTCGTATCCGGCACATAGTGACCCATGGTGTGCATGCCCCAATATATTGCATTCATCAGCATCCAGTCAATCTCGAGTTGCACGTAGAACATGTTCTTGGTGCGGTACACGTGCAACAACCTTGCGAATACGCCCAACGTGATGCTGCAGCACACGTACATGCTTGCAAAGCTGCTCAGAACCATGACATTCCAGCGATTTCCTGACAGAGAGCACATCACGCGATACACAAACCACTCATAAAAGCACAAGTAGCTCATGACAGGCATAATTACGTACCAGCGCGGGTAAAGCTCATTCTTGTAGTGTTCGATGAACCCTTCGACATGCGATGGTAGGTTGACCATCAGGAAATACTGCTGGTCGAGGAATCGCTGCACAGCATATTCTGCGGCCCAAACATTGTACCTCCACGGCATGCTTCTGTTCTTTGCCATGCTTGACAGAAACACACACAGCAAGATGAGGACTTGCATCATCCAGGCGTGTGCCGCAGCCAGGCCCACTGCCCACGCAATGAACAGCAAAGTGGGACGCTGCTGGAGCACACGCAGCAGCATGCACATGAGGAACAAAAAGCCGGGCGCAACGCCCAGAATCTTTCTGCAGGTGAGGCGCATCTGAACAAGATGTGCGTGCTTGATTTTCGCAGTCTCTTTTATACTACAGGGCAGTCATACATTCGCAGCTCACAAATCCTGCATACACTGTATTTCGGATGAACGTGAAGCAGGTCAATGCGCGGTCGACTACGAGCCAGTTTTGTGACGTGCGCCTGGCTAATTTTTGCAGTGCAGCGTGCTCAGGCCCAACAGTGCCGCCTGTGCGAGAACGGCACCTACTGCTTTCTCGAGACCCAATACATATGCCCCGACAACTCCCGCTCGCTGCATGGCTCCGACAACATCACCGACTGCGTGTGCATACCGGGCTTCTACGCGAGGGAGGACCACGTTTGCCGGCCCTGCGAGCCGGGCTTTTTCTGCCCCGGCGACGAGACGCAGGCGGAGTGCCCCGCTCACAGTTTCTCCGACATTTTTGCAGCTGGCGCGGAGGACTGTTTTTGCGTTCCGGGGTTTGCCGGATTGAGTGACGCGTGCGCCGCGTGCCTGCCCGGCACCGCGAAGCACGGCAACGGCAGCGCCGCGTGTGTGTTGTGCGCGGTGGGCAAGTTTCAGCCTCTGACCGCTGCCAGCGAGTGCGTGACGTGTCCATTGCACACCAATACTCCTGGCATCACGGGCTCTATTGCTGCGTCGGCGTGCGTGAGCAACCCGGGCTACTTCAACAACATGAGTGTGATTACAGCATGCGCGCCGGGCACGTTCCAGCCGTTTTCGAACCAGACAAGATGCGACGACTGCCGGCGCGGAAACACGCAAAACCGCTTCTACACGCTGCAAAATGCATCAACGTCTGATCTGGCGTGCCTGGTCTGCCCTGTCAACTCAGAGGTACTGGGAAATGTCAGCGGCCACGGCATCTCGAGCTGCGCGTGCTCGGCGGGCTTCACCGGCTCAAACGGCGGGCCGTGCGCGGCGTGCGCGGCTGGGTTGGTGAAAGCCGGCGCGGGCAGCGAGGCGTGCGTGGCGTGCGCGGAAAACGAGTACGCGGACCCTTCGAACACAATCTGCGTCGCGTGCACCGGCAACAGCACCAGCCCCGCGGCCTCCGACAACCGCAGCGCGTGCGCGTGCGACGCGGGCTTTGCCTTGAACCCTCTCGCGCCCTTCGACTGCCAGGAGTGCGCGGCGGGGCAGCGCGCGGTCTTTTCAGGCGGACGCCCGGTGTGCGAGGCGTGTCCCGCTGGTCAGTACAACAATTTGAGACGTCAGACAGCGTGCGCGCCGTGTCCCGCGGACGAATACCAGCCGGCAACGGGGCAGATGGCGTGCGTGGCATGTCCGTTGAGCAGCGTCAGTTTGGCGGGCGCCGTGCAGCGCAGCGAGTGCGCTTGTTTGCCAGGGTTTCAATTGCAAGTGAGCACTATTGTCGAATATGGGATAGTGTATGACTTCAGTAACATGGTAACATTGGCACAGTGGAAACAATATGCACTTGACACAGCATCTTCAGTAGAAAATTTGGATAGTTGGAATATGGAAACTTGGAATATGGAGAGACGATTGTGGGTGCTTGGTTCAGGACGAGTAGGATTAAGGTATATCATGCCAGCGGGGTACGACACTGTATACGTTTCTTTTGGATCAAATCAGTTGCTCGCAGCTCAAGCTTATGTTGGGGTACACATTGATGGCGTGGAGGTCGCAAGAGCCACATTGAGCGAAACCAAAGAAATAATACTTGCATATACACCCTTACAGGAGCTGTACATTTTTGAACACACAACGTTCATGAGAAGCACGTTAATCATCAAATTCGGGAACGTAGGGATTCTATGTGATATTTGTTTGATGGGAACCTACAAGAACTCCACAGGCAACGGGCTTTGTACGCCGTGCGCGGCGGGCCAGACGTCGGCGAACGCGAGCACGAGCGCGGCGCAGTGCCAGGACTGCGCGCCGCTGTTTCTCGCTAGCACTCTTGTGGGCCAGCAATGCCAAGCCTGTCCCTCAAACGCCGTGGCACCCCTCGGCGGCGTCGGCCTCGGCGCGTGCCAGTGCGCGCCGGGCTTCACGGGGCCCGCG
>Ga0335396_10006434_pt1 | contig 11654 bp, 11 predicted proteins | sample FRY02_FD_205743 | JGI IMG/M metagenome (GOLD analysis project Ga0335396, IMG submission 205743) | Freshwater microbial communities from Lake Fryxell liftoff mats and glacier meltwater in Antarctica - FRY-02 (spades assembly) (version 2) | ecosystem: Environmental > Aquatic > Freshwater > Ice >... | reverse complement strand
AAAGATGGAATCGAGGTTGAAGACGGTGAAATCGACGATTTCCGTCTGCGGCTTGTTTTGCCAATGCGTTAGGTGGTGAACAATGTATTCACTGGCTGTCGGAGCGTTTGCTTCTGCGGACATGGTTTATTCTTTAGTCTGAGCCTCTTGCAAAACCCAAAATGATTTTTAAAATCGCCCTTAGAACGATAAAATTGTAGTTTTTATCGGAACGCGAATTAAATTAAGCGCCATGCTGATCAGACTTGCAATCAGGGTTTCCCCTCAGTTCTGCGCTCAACTGGAGGATATGTGCATAGCCACGGATTCATCTGAACGAGACCTCTCGCCCTCAAGAAAGTCTGCTGCCGCCCAGAGCATGGCCATGGCCGTATTCCCTTGTAATTTGTTACCCAACCACTGACCCACGGCTAAGCCTTGGATGGAGGTAACCGTGAAGCAAAATGCGCAGGCAGCGCCGATGGCCTGACTGCCTAAAACGGTGCCCTAACCATCTTTGCGCAAGTACCCTTGAGGATGTGGCGGCGGTTTCCACCCTTGAATGTGAGCGTCTGCACAAATGCACCGTTCGAGCGGTCGAAGGTGAAATCTTCGCCGATGATCATTTGCCCGAAACGCTGGAACATGGCGGGCCGCGAGACCACGGCCTTTGAACCCTCTAGCACCATGCTGCCTTTGCGCGATTCAGAGATCGAGAATTGCCCCTGATACCAGCCTGACTTTTGTTCGTAGTTCAAGCCAACGACAACAACGTCAGAGTAGACATTGGGCTCGGCCTGTAGGTCTCCCTGTGGCATGGAGACCATCACTTCGCAGACAAAATTGGCGCTCTCGGTGCTGAGCTTTGTTTTGGCCAGCGCCTGTTCGGGCGTCGGGCCATCGACGCCGCCAAACTGAATCCAGCCGTTGGTATACGAAAGCCAGCCCAGCAGCACGAAGACGAGGAGCGAGGCCAACGCACTCAGCAGTGCCGTAACGAGGGTCTTTTTATTCATAGCATTTTTCTCATGGCTGATGACGGGGTAGGGTAGCCAGCCTTAGCCCGATGTGATGACGCGCCCGTTGCGCGGTTGTACCGGCCGTGCATTGGCTCTGAAGGGGAATGCGTTGACCTGCTCTCTGGAGATATTAACGGTTGACTTCAGAACATAATAGGTCACGCCTTCGGTGCAGGGCGGTGTCGTCAAGGAGCCTTCATAGGCGTAGAAGTCGAATTCACGCGGTAGCAGATTCGATGGGTTGAAAGTAATTCTATCGGGTACTACTTCAGGGCCTTCTTGTGGTGGCGCATGTGCCCATAAGGTCTTGATGCCAGGATTTTCATTGCCCTCCTTGAACAAGACGCTCAACACAGCCAGTTTGCCAGCGGCGCTTTTGTGCACAAAGTGCCCGACCATGGCCATGGGCTTGCCGTCAATTTGCTCTTCGCTGGGACGGTGAAAGTGAAACTCAATCAGGTTGAAGGGCACGCTGTCGATGCGCAGCTTGCTGCCATCCGGCACATTGATTTGAATGGTGTACCCGGTGTTGATGATTTTCAAGGGACCGACCTTGTAGTCGGCGGCGATGTTTGCGCTACTCTTGGCGAAGGGGCCAGTGATGTTCAGAGGAGACTGCGATTGACCCTTGCCACAGGTCGGAAACTCCTTGACCCAGCGATCCGGGCCCTTGGCACCGGCGTATTCCCAGCTCCGTGCGGCCTGCTTGTCAGCACCTTTTTTGGGTGCACCTTTGTTTGCCTCAGCCTGCGTGTCGGCTGCGTTCGCATCTTTGGGTTCTGTTGTGGCACCGGCTGGCAGGCAATCCCCCATCACCTTTACTTTCTGGCCGGCCGCCGCCAAGCCGATTTGTGCGGCACAGATGGTTTTCTTGCGGCTTGCCCAGTCAGAAAGTTCCAGTGCTTTGTTGAACGCTTCGATGGTGGCGGGGTCGCTATTGCCTTTGGTCAGCATGCGCAGTGCCCCCAGGCCAAGCTGGCGCTCGGCTGAGAGGGTCTTCTGCGTTTTGTAGGCTGACTCCAGATCGGCCAGCGTGGTGCCGTTGGCCAGGCTGGCCTTGACCGCGTCGAATTGCTGCGATTTGGCCTTGACGCCAGCCATCTCCTCGCGCTCGGCCGTTATCTCTTTTTGTGCAGTCTGTATCGCCTTGGCTACGTCACCTGACTTTTGGGCGGCTTCGGCGGCTGCCGATGTCAACCCGGCAACCTTGGCTTGCTCGCTACGGCTTTGCTGCCAGTTCATCCAGCCGAAAACGCCCGTGCCAACCAGGGCCAGCGCCAGGAAAACTTCAATCAATGTTCTTTTCATATACTGTCTTTACAAAGAAATGCCAAACTGTATCGGCAAAAAACTGACAAACTTGAACCCTGCTCAGACCGCTGCGCTGACAGGGCTATTGATCCCCCCGAAAGGAGATGCCGCTGCCGAGGCGGTCCACTAGCACCAGGTCCAGACGCCATTGCTTGCCGACTACCGGAGATGCATGGATAAACCCAACACCGGAGAGCTCGACGCTTGCAGTCGCGGTGCGGACACAACCCGTGATCTGCGGGATGGTCAGTCTGGCCTGGAAGAATTTTTCGGTGCCGCCCAGCTGTGTGTAGGTCTCCAGCCTCAGCGCCAAGGTGCTACCTGCTTGGCACGAACTAAAGAAGTCCCAGGCCGTCGGCTGCTCTGCTGCCGTGCCGAACGTGATGACGCTGGAGGTGAGGATATTGTTGCTGTCGGCCCAGGTGCCGGTCCAGGTGCCGCTCAAATCTGCCGAGGTGGGGAGCGCCGACGCATCGAACGTGGGCAGCGGTTGGCCATTGACAGTGCTCGGCCCCGCGAACCGATACGACTGACTTGAAGCTATGGAAAAAGTGCCCGAGCCCGAAGACAACTGGGGAGTTGAGGTGGTGAACATCGTCAGAGAAGGAATTTCTGCCGCACCGTCCTGACCTAGCGTGATTGGGCCGCTGAAAATTGCAGGCCGCATTGGGTCGGTGGCCAAAAAATAGAGTGCATACAGCTTGTTGTCCGGCGTGACAAAGCTGACAAAGTCATTCCCTCCCGAGCTAGCCTGGTAGGCGCCTTGCAGAACGGTTGGGCTAGGCGACACCAGTTCAGACCCAGGCCCGCCACCGCCGCCGCAGGACAGTAGGAGGCCAAGGCTGAGCACCGCAGCGCCAACACGGCAGTGCCATGGCCAGGCTCTGCGGGTGGCTGGGTTTGCGTTAAAAGTATTCATCAATTGACCCACCCGGCTTGTAGCCAATGGCAATAGCGCGGCCGGTAGGGCCATGCAATGTGGTGGAGCGCCGTTCCAGGCGCAAACACGCTACTGGTCAGATGATCCAGCCAGTCACCCTGTGCCCCCAACTGGCGCAGCCAGGCGGCGTTGGCCGGTTCCCCGGGGCTGGTCGGAGCGTCGGGGCTGTAGCGCATGGCGGGTTGGTACTGGGCTGGCCAGGGCGCACGGATGGCCCCCGAATAAGCGTCGTGCAGGCTACCCCATTCGCGCCGCTGTAGGGCGTGTGTGAGCCGCTCAATACGCTCGCCGGTTTCGGCCACGCTGCGGCAATGAAAGCGCACCTGCCCCAGAACATTGTCAAACAACACCGCGCTCGCAGGGTGGGCGTGCAGCAACGTCGGTAGTTCAGCCAGTGCGTCGCTGGTATGGCAGTGCAGTTCGGTCCCGCTGGCTTGCAGTGCGTGGCCGTGGCGTGCCCGAAACAACGGTGCAGCCAGCGGATCCATGTCAAAGGTGCGAACTCGGCTGAAACCCTGCAGCCATGCGCTGCTCATCATCCAACCGGCACTGGCCCCGATCAGCAGCAACTCGGGTGAGTGCGGCTTGACCTGAGCCAGCCATTGCCCGATCTGCAGGCGCGTCGCTTGCCACAGCGCTCGTGACCGCCATGCGCGCAGATGCCAAAAAAAGCCGCCCGATGGGTTCATGCCTTGCCTGACCGGTTGAACAGCATGACCCCGACCTCGTCCATCTGGCGTTGTTCGCGCTGGTGTCTAAACGCTTGGACGGCATTGTGGTCATTCTCGCGCAGTGTTTTCATTTTCAGACGCTCGGCTTCCAGTAACAGCATACGGTTATGCAACATCTGCAGGTGACGGGTCGAATTAATGATATCTTGCTCCAAGCGGTACTGCAGGGTCAACAACTGTGACATGAACTGGCGGTTGTTCATGGCATCCCGCATGCCGCACAGGTCTTGCGCCGTCAGTGTAGTGGTTCGGTACTCCTCGTACAAGACAATCAGGCGCTGTTTGCTTCCCTCCAGCGTGTTGCGCACCTGCTGGGCCTGTGCAATCTTACCGAGCAGCTGTTCCAAAGAGCCTTTGGCCTTGCTTTCGAGTGCGGTCCAACATGAGCGAACTTGCATGGCGGCGCCTCTTTATAGTTCCATGAGGGCGCGCAAATCAGCGCGCGTCACCTCATAGTCCTGTCCGGTGCGCATATCCTGGCGCAAGAAATTTTCCATGGCTTCGCGCAGCACAATGGCCTGGTCGATCTCGGGGTTCGATCCGGCCTGGTAGGCACCCACCTGAATGAGATCGATGTTCTGTTGGTAAAGGGACCACAGGCGGCGAAAGCGATTGGCCAACTTGAGATCGGCGGGACTGAGCAGGTCTTGCATCACGCGCGAGATCGAACCGTTGAGTTCGATGGCGGGGTAGTGCGCTGCATCGGCCAGTTTGCGCGAGAGCATCACTTGGCCGTCGAGCGAAGCGCGGGCAATGTCCACCACCGGGTCATTGCCATCGTCGCCTTCGGCCAGCACGGTGTAGATCGCGGTAATCGAGCCAAAGCCGTGGCGCCCCACGCCAGCACGTTCAATCAAATTGGGCAGCAGCGTGTACACCGATGGGGGGTAGCCCTTGGCGGTTGGTGGCTCACCAATGGCCAGGCCGATTTCGCGCTGCGCATGGGCTACGCGCGTGAGGCTGTCCACCAGCATCAGAACGTCCTTGCCCTGGTCACGAAAATACTCGGCAATCACATGCGTGAGGTGCGCTGACTTCAGGCGCAGCACGGCAGAGACATCGGCTGGCGCCGCGACCACCACTGATCTTGCCAGGCCCTCGGGGCCCAGCGACTCGCGAATGAAGGTCTGTACTTCGCGACCGCGCTCACCGACCAGACCGATAACCACCACATCGGCCTTGGTCAGACGCGTTAGCATGCCCAGCAGCACGCTTTTACCCACGCCAGAGCCGGCAATCAAGCCCACGCGCTGGCCCCGACCCAGTGTCAGCAGGCCGTTAATGGCCTTCACGCCGACGTCCAGAACCCGGTCAATCGGACCGCGCTCCATCGGGTTCAGCGGCAGGCCGAGCAGGCTCAGTTCCTTGGTGTAGGCCAGGGCAGGCATGCCGTCCAGCGGATCGCCGCGCGCATCGATCACACGGCCCAGCAGAGCGTCTCCCAGGCGCGCATGGCCGCTGTTGCTGAGCAGTCGTACCGAGGCACCCGGGCCAATGCCTTCTGCCTCTGCATAAGGCATTAAAAAAAGCGTTTTGTCGGAAAAGCCGACCACTTCTGCCTGGATGCGTTGCCCCTCCAGACCCATGATCTCGCAGCAGGCGCCAACCGGAGCCGTCAGACCCCTGGCCTCAAAGCGCAAACCGACCAGGCGCACAAGGGTACCGCAGCGGGTGGGGGGCAGCACACGCAAGGTTGGCAGGCTGCGCTCCACTTCGAGTGCAAAATCAAGCATCTGCCGTCCTTGCAGAAGCAAAGGCGCTATCGCTTTGCCACTGTGCCTGGTCAAGGACCAAGTCACGGGCGAATTTTGCCAGCCGGTGCTTGATCAGGTCTTCCACCACAGCGTCGTCCGCACTGGCGCGCACGCTTCCTATCGGCAATGATAGGTTGGCGACCAGATGAAAACTGGAATTCACCGTCACACCACTGCGTTTTTGCAAAGACTCAAGGTGCGCCATATCAAGCGGGTTGAGCTCCACCTGGATCATCGCCGCAGGGGTTGCGGCCAACGCATCGACACAACGCTGAACCAACCTGTCGATGGCATCAGCGTTAAGACGCAACTCGCCCAGAACCAGTTGTTCGGCCAAATGCAAGGCCAGGCGCTTAAGCGGCTCAAAAAAAGTCAGCGGATCCTGGCGCAGTCCGGTCACTGCATTTTGCAGCGCTTGCACCAGCGCATGGTCAGCTTCCAGCTCGGCACGTATTTGGTCTTCCAGCTCTGAACGCATTTGCAAACGGGTTTCTTCGACGCCGCGGGCATAGCCCTGCGCCTGCGCCTGCTGCAGGGCCGCGTCACTGTGCCCAGGTTCTGCCGCTGTCGCAGGCTCGGTCTCTAGGGGAAGCCCCCCCCGGCCAGGGCTGTCAGGCGGGACTGGAGAATCTCCTGCGGGCAACACCAGCTTGCTGTCGCTGTAATCTTTCAGAATAAATTCCGGATTCTTCGCGCTCCGCCAGGGTTGGGCGATAAAGCCTTCCGGGGGCGTCATGGGCAGCAGAATTTCGTTCGGCTGCCAGACCCGCGCCGACCGCACCTTGTGCTCACGAACACTGCCAGCTTCTGCCCGCTCTGCTACCTGGCTAGACATGGCTACGAAGCTCAAACATAGTCAGCACCACCACCCAGAACCAACTCGCCCGCATCGGAAAGTTTGCGAGCAGCGCGCATGATGGTTTTCTGGGCATCCTCGACATCCGACAAGCGCATCGGTCCTTTGGCTTCCATATCGTCCTTGAACATGCCGCGCGCACGCTCGGACATATTGCTGAAAAACTTTTCTTGGACTTCAGCACTGGCGCCTTTGAGCGCAATCATCATCAGATCAGGCTCCACATTGCGCATGATGATCTGGATGCCCTTGTTCTCGACACTCACCAGGTTGGCGAAGGTGAACATGCTGTCCTGGATCTTCTGCATCATTTCGGAGTCTAGCGCTCTCAGGCCACCCATGACCGAGGCTTCCAGAGCCGTCTTGGTCAGGTTCATGATCTGCGCCGCCGCCTTGATACCGCCAAAGCTCGACGACTTGGCCGAGGAGTTGGTGGAGAACTGCTTCTTCATGATGGCTTCGAGTTCTTCCATCGCCGATGGCTGCACGGTCTCCAGACTGGCTACGCGCTGGATTACCTCGGCGCGTGAATCAGGCGGTAGAAAGTTCAGCACGTCGGCGGCAACGCCAGGCTCTAGCACCGACAGGATGATGGCCACCACCTGCGGGTGTTCGCCTTGCACCATGTCGGCAATCGAGCGTGCATCCATCCAGTTCAAGATCTCCAGACCCTTGCTGCCGCGACCCGGGGTAATGCGGCCCAAAATAGAGGCTGCCTTGTCGTCGCCGAGGGCGCGCTTGAATACTTTTTCCACGTAGTCGCTGGTCCCCAGCCCCAGGCTGGTCTGCTTTTTGATGGTGGCAACAAAGTCGTCCAGCACCGCATTGACTGCCTCCTGCGACAGGTCGGCTACCTCAATCATGGCTGCACCCAGCGCCTGTACTTCCTTCGGGTCGAGGAATCGGACGATGTCAGCGGCTTGTTGCTCGCCCAGCAACAGCATCAGCACGGCGGCCCGCTGATTACTGGTCATGTTGGCAAGCTCCTGCACCAGCGCCTCACTCATGCCCTCAAGGGTTGGTGCACCTGCTTTGGATTCTGCATTGACAGGTTTTGCCATATTACTTATTCCGGTTCTGCTTTACCGCTTCAGGCGGTCTTGATCATGCTTTTGAGCACACTGGCCACGCGCGCCGAGTCGTCGGAGACGATCATACGGATCAGGGCTACCTTGTCGTCATAGGTGTTGGCGGTATCCATCATTTCGGCCGAGATATTCGGTTTCTTGGGTTTCATCTTGGCCTTCATCTCCTCAAGTGTTTCGGCTGGCGACAAGTCGGGCGACAGCGGCTCGCTCTCGCCGTTGGCAATGGCCAGCACTATGGCAGCTTCTCGCTGCGCCGCCTGAATGCTGGTGGCCGCCGCTTGCGCAGCCTCCTTGTCACGGCTCACCATGTGCATCACCAACGGCCGCACCAGCAGCAGCAAAAAGGCCACGAACATCAGCGCCAGCAGGCCACTCTTGATGTTGGTTATCACCGATTCATCTTTGTGCCAGGGCACGCTCAGGTCCAGAGGCACTACTTCAGTCTCGAACCTAGCTTGTACCACGCTCAGCACGTCCTTGCGCGCCTCGTTGTAGCCCACCACGCCACGCACCAGCTGCTGTATGCGCTCCATTTCTTCGGCGGAGTAGGGATTGGGCTTGGCCGGTACGTCTTCACCCTTGGCATTCTTTGGCTGGGCAATGGGTGTTCGCTCATTGATGACTACCGCCACGCTCAGCCGCTCGACCGTACCGCTGGCGCTCTTGATGTGGCGTACCGAGCGGTCGATTTCGTAATTGCGCGTACTGCGCGAGGCCACCGTATTGCGCTCGTCAGTGGCGCTGGCCGGGGCAGTGACGGTATTGGTCGTGGTGGTGGGCGTTGGTGGTGCGGTGTTGGACAGGGTGCCCGGAATGCCTCCGGCGTCCTTCACACTGTTGCGGTCCTCGCTGTTGGTCTCGGAGCGCGTCTTGGGCCCCTTGCCCTGACTATCAAAGTCCTCTACCGTAGTTTCGGTTTGACTGAAATCGAGTGCCAGATTCACCTGTGCGCGTACATTGGCGTCGCCCACAATCGGAGTCAGAATCTGGACCACACGCTGGCGGTAGGTTTCCTCCAGGGTCTGTCTGTGCTTGGTTTGACTGGCGTTCATGCTCATGGCGGCATCCGATGCAGAGTCGGTCAAGAGCTTGCCATAGTTGTCCACCAAGGTGACGTTTTCGGGAGTCAGCATGGGCACGCTCGACGCCACCAAATGCACAATCGCCTGTACCTGCAGGGCGCTCACCGTGCGGCCCGGTTGCGGGGTCACCACAATCGAGGCTTTGGGCGGTGTGCGGTCCCTGACAAAGACCGATGGCTTGGTCATGGCCAGATGAACGCGAGCGCTCTGAATAACCGATATCTGCAAAATGCTGCGTGCCAGTTCTTGCTCTTGCGCTGCGTTGTAGCGCACCTGTTCCATGAATTGGCTGGTGGTCATGGCGGACTGGTCTTTGAGAGAATCAAGGCCACTGGCCGCCGTTTTTGGCAGCCCTTTGGAGGCCAGATAAATGCGTGCTTCGTGATAGCGGCTCGATGGCACAGTGATCTGTCCGCTCCCGGTATCAATCACCGGTTTGAATTCGCCGACTTTAAGGGCCTCAAAAACCGCCTGCTGGTCCCCCTCGGTCACGCCGGTCACTACCGGGCGGTAGCTCGGTGCGTTGACCTGCGTGTAAACAGCCGCAAAAATCAGCAGCGCCAAGGCTATCACCATCCAGGGCAAGGCTTTCTTGACCGCCGGCTGACTCAGCATCTGGCGCACGATGCCGAAAGGGCCATCAAAAAACTCTGAAGCGCCTGCTCGGTTGACCATTGCCAGGCCCGCAGTGTTGCGCAGCGCAGACATGTTGTCGCCATCGGACACCCGGGTGCCTGTCGGTGATGGAAGGAATGTGGTGGCCATGGCGTGTCTTTCGCAGCGTTAGTGGTAGGGCCGGTAGGAAATTAGACCGGCATGTTTAGAACATCCTCGTAGGCCTTGAGCACTTTGTTGCGAACTTGCAAAGTCGCCTCAAAAGACAGCGAAGCTTTTTGCATTTTCAGCACCACATCGGTCAGGGGGACCGCTTCGCCGCGCTCAAAGGCCTGGGCGGTTTTTTGTGAATCCAGCTGGGCTGCATTGGTGCTTCCGATGGCTTGGAGAATCAAGTCCGAGAAGTCCGACTTGGGGCGATTCACGCCCTCGGAAGCCCCGGCAATCGAGCTGGCGCGCGCCGCATGCGACTGCAATGTTTGCAACATTGAGGCGATATTGGCGTTGGACGTAATGTTTTCAACCATGCTGAGTCTCCTTTACAGTGTGACGGGAAGACAGTGCGCGTCATCGCGCAGTCGGGCCAGTTTGTAGCGCAGGGTGCGCGGGCTGATCCCCAGTTTCTTGGCGGCTTCGATGCGGCTTTCGCTGGTTTCAATGGCCGCGCGAATCACATGCTGCTCGCTGTGTTTAACCGCTGCTTGCAGACCCTGGCCTGCGTCTGAGGGGTGCGCTAAAAACGCAGCGCCGGCCAGTGGGTCACTGACCGCTGCCGTCGGTGTCAGCAGCTTTGGCGCCGGCGCCTCAAAAGTCTGTGTCAACAAATTGGCCAGCGGCGCATCGTCAAACATCAGCTGCGCCACATCGATGGTCTGGTTTGTACACAGCACCACGGCCCGCTGCACCACGTTTTCCAGTTCACGCACATTACCGGGCCAGGCGTAGGCCAACAACAAGGCCTGCGCTTGTGGACTGATGCGCCAGGCTTGCGCTCCGACGCAGTGGCGCGCCAACAGGCGTGCAACCAGGGGCATGATGTCGCCCTGGCGCTCGCGTAGCGGCGGCACGCGCAGCTTGAAGGTGCTTAATCTGAAATAAAGATCTTCCCGAAACTCGCGCTGCATGATAGCCTGGCGCAGATCCTTGTTGGTTGCGGCAATCACCCGCACATCCAGCGCAATCGAGCGCTCGGCGCCCAAACGCACCAGCGTGCGTTCTTGCAACACGCGCAGCAACTTGGCTTGCAACGGCAGTGGCATTTCGCCAATTTCATCCAGAAACAGGGTGCCGCCCTGGGCCTGTTCAAACAAACCTCTATGCTCTTTGATGGCGCCGGTGAAAGCGCCTTTCTCATGGCCAAAGAGCATGCCTTCAATCATGTGCTCGGGCAGGGCCGCGCAGTTCAGTCCAACAAACGGTCCGGGTGCTGCGCTGGAGGATTCGTGCAGTACGCGTGCCAGCACTTCTTTGCCTGAACCGGTGGGGCCTTCCAGCAGCACGGTAACGTTGGCCTGCGCCACGCGTTGTGCCAAGGCCAGCAGATTGCGGCTGACCGGGTCCACATACACCACGCTGCGTAAGGCGGCGAGATATGTCATCTTGACTGCTTGGGGCAGCGGGTGAGCCGCCGGGGTGTTGATGGCTTGTGCTGTTTTTGCCCGCTGCGCGGCAGCGCTGCGCAGCGCTGCCTGCCAGGCGGCAGTCGAAAAATCGTCAGCTGCCAGCACATGGCAGGCACCGTCCTGCATGGCTGCCACTGCGCCTTCAAGGTTTCGTCGCTCGACCCGGCAGACAATGGGCCAGCGGTGCTCTTCATTGAGTGCGCGGATGTCCTGGAGCAGGTCGGCGTCAGCGCCCAAGCCCAGCACAATTAACTGTGCTGGCGCTAAAGCGGCTTGCAGTTCATCCAGGGTGCTGACCACCAGCACTTCAAGGCCGAACGCCCGCAACTGCGCCAGCGCATCTGCGCCCAGAACCCGAAACGGGTCCAGCCACACGGCTTGGGTTACAATCATCGGCTCTGGCATGTTGGTGTTGTCGGTTTGATAGCGGTAGGGCCTGTGTATCAGCAAGACCCGTGCCACAGGACTAGGCGTTCTTTTGACGGGATTCCGACACCCAGGGCTATCAGCATCACATCTCCTGGACAAGGCTGAGATCAGCCGGACGCAGGCGTCGTTCTTAATCGCCATTCGACTGTCACACCAGAGTTATTCAGACGCATTAGTTGGCCAATGTCAGGGCTTGATACGGATGTTGCACGATCTTACAGAACGAAT
>Ga0335396_10006432_pt1 | contig 11658 bp, 10 predicted proteins | sample FRY02_FD_205743 | JGI IMG/M metagenome (GOLD analysis project Ga0335396, IMG submission 205743) | Freshwater microbial communities from Lake Fryxell liftoff mats and glacier meltwater in Antarctica - FRY-02 (spades assembly) (version 2) | ecosystem: Environmental > Aquatic > Freshwater > Ice >... | reverse complement strand
TGCTGGAAAGCTATCTCGTCTGCGGGGCAGTCCTTCTGGACGACGTCCCAGGCGGCGAGCGTGCGCATCCCGCCCTGCCTCGGGCGGGACCAGATGATGTAAAGGGCGAAGTCCTCGGCGAATTTTCGATCTAACATACGGCAGAACATGGAATGAACAAACTTGTTCTTCAACGCCGCCGGTTCCCTCTGGGCCTTTTCCCCGGCTCGCGTTATTCTTCTTGCGAAAAGGAGACCAGACATGACGATCAGGAAGGTCCATATGATCATCGAGGTGCGCGCGCTCCGGCCTGTAGAGGGGCTGGACACGGAGGACCTGTCCCTGAACGGGGGCTGCGCGGTGGACGGGCTCTGGCTTGTGTCCCTGACCGGTCGTCTGGGGTCGCAAGCGGACTCGGAGGGCGCCGCTTTAGACGTGTTTCACCGGGTTATCCCGATCTCCAACCTTGAGGATTACGAGATCAAAGCCCGGAGGCCCTCTCCGGAAAACGGGCCGATCCGGGAGGATCTGGGCCTGTTCTCCCGACTGCCGGATCCGCCCTTCGCGGACCGGCTGATGCATGAGGCGTTCGGGAGGGCCCTTTTTTTGGCCCGCCCCGACGCCCCTGCGGAGGCGATCGTCTTCCATGTAGACATGGGGGAGCCAGACAGCCCGAACACCTTGATCGAGGCGGCCGTGTTTGATCGGGGGATCCTGGACAAGGTCCGGATGGTGGGCGAGCCGATCAGCCTGCGCGTTGACAAGGCCTGGCTGTCGGATGCACTTCAGCGCCGGGAGCCAAACGAAGCCAGCGGCCTTGAACCTTAAAGAGGCGGGCCCTTGGGCCGTTCAGATATCCGAGGCCAAAGATGAGCGCGTCGGTCGAGATAGGCATTTTTGTCTCCTTGGTTTTTTAACTTTTCCCGCAGGCGCTTGCCCGGGCTACGGTTCTGGCGCGTCCGGCTCGGCTTTCGGAGACGCCGGGTAGATTGCGCTTCGGAACGCGTCCGGTTGCGAGCGGCGCCAAGAGATCGCCTCCGGGCTCAGGATCAGGAACCAGCCTGCCGGGTCCGGGATCCCGCTGCGGCCGGTCAGTGCGCACCGCTGCCCACTCGCGGCGGTTGCCCAAAGGATCACCTCCCGAGCGGCGGACCTAAACCGGTCAGACCCGTCCATCGTCGCGTAGACCCGCAGTGTGCCGAACTTCTCCTTGATCTGGCCGATATGCAGCTGTGCCCCCGGCTCCGCCTCCAGGAGCGGGGAGATCCCCTCCGCGAGCCCCTCCATCAGCCGAACCCAGCCAGCCGGAACCCTGAGCACCTCACCGGTGCCGGAGGCGCCGGCCCGGTCCAGACGGTCCCGGACCGCGTGCAGACGGGCCCAGTGGTCCTCAGGGCTGATCAGCCTCTCGATGGATTTCGGCGGCTCCGCCGCGAAGGGCTCCGGTCCAGGCGGGTCGAGCAGGTCGTCATAGGTTGGGACGGCCGGCTGCGCGACCACCCCGTCAGGCAGGGCAGATCGGATCCGCTCCAGAAGGGCCTGTTCTGCGAGGAGGTGGTCCTCCCCCGGCTCTGACATGGCGGAGGAGACCCGGAGGGTGGCCCCGCTCTCCGGGTCACGCAGGATGAGGCCGGGTCTTGCACGAAAGTCGGTCATGCGGAGTCCTTTCCAGAGGGAATACGGACCATATTATAAAGAATTTCGCAAAAGATGGGAGGATCTTTAAGGCGACGGGGACGGCTCCACCAGATCGGGCGTATAGGTCCCCTCCCGGATGTCCTGTCGCAGCAGATGCACCATGCGGGTCCTCTCCGGGGAGAGGCCCCGACACATCCAGCGCAGCGCGGCCCCCTGATCTTGCTCCCCCAACCCCTCGATCGCGTCCCGGACCTGCTTCTCCGGGATCTCCGTGAGCAGGACGTCGAGAAGGTCCGCCCCTCGCATCCGGCTCCACCCGTCCCGGCCGCATCGGACCTGCGCGATGGTTTCCGGGATGATCTGGAGAGCTCCATTGTTGATTGCCACGACCAGCTCCGCGACCCCCGGGTTCAGCCCATCCCCAATCCGGGTCGGTTCGGGGACCCTTTCGCGGGTCCGGTCCGGATCCGCAACCCCCTGTACCGGGGCGTCCCGGACCGGTCCGGGGGGCTCCAGGGACCAGAACTCAGGGTCCTTGTCGCGCGGCCGGAGGCCGACCCGGGATCCGGGCAGTCGCGCTCCTTCCCCGATAAAGAGGACGGTGCTGACCTGCATCCGTTTCACGTCGATCCGGCTCTCCATGACCACCCCGACCCGTTCCAAGCGTTCCGCCAGCTCGAAGATGCTCCGTGTTCCTGGGATCTCCCTCAGGATGACCTCATGAAGCCGCGCCCGCGCCTCCGCCCCGATCTCCCGACTCGGGCGAGCGGGCGACCCGGACGGGACCGCCGTGTAGCGCCCCTTCAACTCCAGAATATTCCCCATCACCGCGTCATGCGCGCGCACCAGATCCCGGACCAGGTCCGCATGATCCGGGTGCAGGTAACGGATCCCGGATCGCTCCAGAGCGGACCCGGTCAGCCCCATAGCGCCCCCGGTAAAGGAGGCCTTGCGGGTGGAGAAGCGTATACCGTGCAGGGCCATGTCCCCGTTCAGGACGGGGCGGATCAGCACCCCGGCCCCGGTCAGGCGTTCGGCGAAGAGGGGCAGATCCGGAGACCCCTCGAGCGCCGTCCGGACGAGGCTTGCGACCCGGTCCGCCTCCGCCGCCTCCTCACCCGGAAGGGTAGGGGTAGCCTCAGGGGTGGGAGTTCGCGCCGCGGCGGGGGATCGGGCCGGATCCGGCGTGAGTCCTGTCTTGTGTGGGATGTCGATCCGGGCAGGGGAGGCAACCTTGCGACCCGGCACGGAACAAGCACGCACCGGGCCGCTGCCCTCGCCATCGGGCGACGGGCGCAGGGGTATTCGGAGCGTCCACACTATCCTCTCGGGAGACCCGGGGACACAGACCCTTCACTCGGCGCGGTGCAGCCGAGAAGACACGTCTGGTCCCACTGGGCTGTGATCTCACTGGAGGTGTCGCGGCTTGACGCCGTGGCGCGGAAATCGGCCGTTTCGAGGGGAGGGGAGAGCCCCACCCCCGGTCCCGGTCCGTTCAGGGGGAGGCGACCGGCATCCGGCCGGCCCCGACCGAACCCGTCCGCGGCAGTGACTGACTGGATCCCGGACTTCCCAAAAGTCCCCAGTCAGGACCCGATGGGTAACACCGTAACCCCCCTCGCAACGGACAAGATCCTTGCGACCAGAGCGTTGTCATAAGTGACTACGTTTTCTGAACGGTCTTCCGGCACCGGGTGTGCGCGCAGGACGCCCTCACGGCGGCACCTGGGCTCTAAGGGCCAGGTTTCGGTTTTCACGCCAGCCCCTTATGCTGATCCGAACGAACGCGTCTTGACGGAATATGCTGAGGGCTACGGGGTCAGCATGACAGATCTCGGGGTAGACCGGCTTCACCTCTACCTGCCCACCGGGCATGGGGTGCATGTGGGGGATTTCAACGAGGTGTTCCGGGCCGCGGAGCTGGAACCGGCGGAGTGGCGCGAGGACGCCTATGTGCTCTCCACCACCCCGCTCACCGTGGACCCGGCGATCCTTGCCCCATGTGACTGGCGCGAGCACGCCCGGTCCGAGCCGGACGTGACCCCGGAACCCTGACGCGATGTGGAACGCAAAATCCGCTTGCGCGAAAAATTAAATGAGAATAGAAATTTCAACACTGCGGGTGTAGCTCAATGGTAGAGCAGCAGCTTCCCAAGCTGAATACGGGGGTTCGATTCCCCTTACCCGCTCCATATCTCCTTGCCGATAGGGGGGAGAACATTGTGGACAGGTTTATGGTGTTCCTTGTTCAAAGGTCACGACAGACGGGAAGGCAAAAGGTTTGCGAAAAAATAAACACGATAATCTCCATACTTTTCGGCTGGACCTCTCCCCTCTCTTGGCCTGCGCCTCAACACTGAAATCGACCCGGCTGATCCGGGTCACGTCTCAACTCACCCCATCGTCGGCGACAGATGCCGCGACCGGGGTCTCGTCCTTGCAAGGAGGATAAGGGTGACCCTTTTCGAGCAGACTGAACTCCCCGATGTGACAACAGGTGATGTCGATCCCCCCTCCGAGGTGACCAAACCCTTGGAAACCAGCTCCCACATGGCAGACCAGATGGACCTGCTCCGTCGGCTCGTCGTGGCGGGGTGGGAAGACCACCCCCTTCTTGCGGATTTCAATCGTGAGTTTGAGGCGGGTCCGGATGGTGACTGTGCCGCCCGCGCTTACCAGGTCGCAAGAGAGATCATCGGTCGCGGCAGAATAGATGAGGAGGCAGGGCGTCTCCTTGAGATTGCCCTGAAGATCCTCGACCATCTGGGATGGGGCCCCGAGGCAGGGATCATCGCCGGGCGCGTTGGCGGGCTTTCCGGCACCCTTGCACCCTTGCGCCGTACGGCCGCACTGATCCTGCTCAAGAACGGTTCCGCGAAATCCGCCCTGTTCCTGATCGGCGAACAAGATGGGGTTGAAGACCGTCTTCTTGCTGCCCGCTGCCATATCGCGATTGGGGATCATGAGGGAGCGTTCAAAGCCGCGTCCGAGGCTTTTGAGGGCCTGCAAGGCAATGGCGCAACGGCAGAGGTTGTGACGATCCTTGTTGAATCTGCTCTTGCGACCTCTCGACCCGAAGCTGCGCTGAATGCCATCCGGCGCGTCCCCAAGGCCGAGCGCCCCTTGGGACTTCTTCTGTGCGAAGCGAATGCAAGGGAGATGACCAACGATCATAAAGGTGCGGCGCGCGCGCTTCGGATCTTGCTCGAGCGCGATACGGAGAACGCAACCGTGAGGCAGCGTCTTGTCGATACCCTCCTGCGTTCCGGTCAGCGCGATGCAGCGCTCGCGGTCCGCAGGGAGGGCCTCGCTTTCGTGCATGCACGCCTCCCTTCCGCGGCCGACGATCTTTTCGAAGAACCATCCCAATTCGGTCTTGTGGGCCCGATCCCCGAGGATCGGTTCATCTGGATCACTGAGGCGACAGGCGAGGTTCCGGACCCATGGCAAGCCCAGCAAATGCTCGCGTTTGACCACGCGCTTCTGGGCTGGACCCAGACCCGTACTGAACGGGTGCGCGAGCTCACATACCGGGTCCGGCTTTCGGAAGCGGCGCAGGGGCTGGTGATGGATATGCATCTTCGGGGGCGCGGGGTCCTGATCGCAGCCGCCCATGTGGGTCTCCTTCATGCAGCACCCCTGGCCTTTCTGGCGGCCGGCGTCCGGTTCGGTTTCACCACCCCTCATGATGCGGTCGACCTGCCTGTGTTCTCCGATCAGCTGATCCCTGTTGCTGGTCGTGGCCGATCCACTGTCATACGGGACATCATCGCGCGTGTGAGGGCGGGAGAGGCGGTCGGAATTGCGATCGACGAGCCTGCCTCGACCGGCGCAAGATCCGTTCGGATCTTCGATGCCGAGATCCCTGTCTCCGATGCCTGCGCACGCCTGTGCAAGCGTCTGGATGTCCCTTCGGTCTTTCCGCGTCTCCTGCCGGGTGAGGGTGGGGTGATCAATGTCGATTTGCGTCTACTCCCCACGCCTGCGCCTGGCCAGACTGATGAGGCCTTCGTGGATATCTGGCTCGCGGCTTGGGCCGCTGAGGTGGAGGAGTTGCTGAAAGAATGCCCTTGGGCGATGCGCGGGATCGGCGGGTTCTGGGACGCTCCCCGCGAGGCCTGATGCGAAAAAATGATGCGGTCCCGCTCAATGGGTCCGCATTAACGGGAGCGCTTTCGATGCTGACCCTCACACCGGAGCTTGTCAGGCGCCTCGATGATGTGGGTCACCACCGCAAGACGCTCGAGACCTATCTGGGGCGTCGCAGGGTTGTGCACGAAGGTCAGTATCAGGACGCCGAACGCGACGCGATCACCAAGGCGGCGCTGTTCTTGTCCAGCTTTCAAAGTTCAATGTCGGCCTGCCCACTTCTGGTGCCAGGCCTCGACAATGTTGCGGCCTTCACGGTTGGCGCGAGTGGGCAGAACCTCGTCTTGCGCGACCGAGATTAGCCTATCGGGTGCATCTTCGTTGGCTTGCCTTTTGTCCCCGAAGGCCACCGGGGGCGGGGCATCGGCACCTGGATGGTCGTGATCTCCGACCTGAACGGCACATCGTTCCTGCGACCGTCCAGCTATTCCCAGGCGGGGTTCCGAGCGCGCTGTGCGGCACATCGCCAGCAGGTAAGGCTCGCCGCAGAGGCGGGCCTCATCCTCCCGCAAGAGGTCAGGGACCAGTACGTTTTCGGCGGCAAGGATCCTGCTTTGGCAAGACCCTGGCGGATCGAAGATCAAAACGCCGCGACCGACGCATAAGGCCACCATCGTCCATTCGCGCCAGGCCTTATCGGTCGATCCTGGACGCAGGATCCAAGGAGGGGCCGACCACAAAAAAACGGGCGCCGAAGCGCCCGTCGGTTCTTGCACGCACAGCCCCTCTCACATGGACGGGCTGGCATCCTCTTCGGCAGCCTTTTCGGCAGCTTTGGCAGCCATCTCGGCGCCCAGGGTTCCAAAATAGGCGTAAGCGACCTGCTTGCCGTCCTTCTCATAGGTGTCGCCGATATGGTTCACCTCGTGCTTGACCCCCGCCTTCTCGACCGTGTCGCCGATCCCGACGCTGCCGGCATCGATCTGAACGCGGGACGCGTCACGCGCCGTAGCGCGAGCCTTGTTGGCTTCGGCGCGGGCAGCTTTGTCAGCCTCCGTCTCTTCAGGTGACTTCGCTTCGGCGGCAGCTTTCGGCTCGCCCTGCGGGGAGGCCGTCGCGATCATCACATGCGGGATATTCCCTTCAGTGAAGTAGGCGGGCCCGCGGAACACCATCGGCTTGTCGGAGGCAGCGGCCGCATTCAGCTTCTCCTGTGCCGCGGCGCTGAAGGCTTCGATGATCGATTCCTTGCCTTCCGCACTTACAACGACAGCGCGCAGCGCATCTTCGCCGCTCTTGGTCTTGAAGGTTTCGATCGAGCCGTCCTTGACCGTCCCCACACGGGTGCTCCAGTCGCGGTCGGTCTTCTTTTCGGGTTTCTGGTCAGTCATGGCGAACTCCTCTGTTCATGTGCCTGATTCACCATAGGCGCGGCGTGCGAAAAAACAAAACGAACCCGAAAAAATTTGTGGACAGGCTCCCCCACCAGCCTTTGGGTTGCCACATATTCTTGCACGGACCCCCCCCATCATCTATAAGTGCGAAAAACCGGAGTAGAGTTGATGTCTCGCGTCCGAAACATTTTACTGTCTGCACTCGTCGCAGCCACTGTGGCGGCCACCTCTGTGCATGCGCAAGTAACCTTGCACCTTTACGGCTACGCCGGTGAGTCGGTCGACGCCGTGATCGACTGGGGGTCGCCGCAAGCCAACGCCTCCTGCTTGAGGATCGTTCAGGGCTTGGGCCGCAGCGTGAGCTGTCCTGATGCCCAGACAGGTGACCGGATCCGGATCTCCGGAACCGTCCCGCAGTTTGGACCGGGCATATCCTCCCCAACGGGGAACACGGTTTCACGCGTGATCAGCTGGGGGAATGTCGGTCTCAAATCGCTCGATACGGCTTTCAAGGGGAACGGCAACCTCGTGGCTGTCCCCGCCACGCTGCCCTCGACCGTCGAAAACATGAACCGAACATTTCAGGATGCAACGTTATTTTCGCAGAACCTGGCAAGTTGGGGTATGCTGCTGAAAAATGTGACAGGCATGACGGATCTCTTCAATGGGGCGCTGTCGCAAACCACGGATTTGAGCCAATGGTGCATGCGTAATTTCACCGAGGAACCTCTTGGCTTCATGGGCCGGACCTCTGACAAGTATCCCCCCCTGCGGGATACGGAAAGCAAGCATCCCCGATACGGGGAGTGCGGCGTCAGCCTTCCGGCGAACCTCCCGGGAACGGCTGAGATAACTGTGCCGTTCTTTTTCAATCTGAAGTCCGGCCTTCAGATCTGGTCCAGCGCCCCCAACCAGACCGCAGCGAACATGTTTACGTTCGATGTTGTCTCTGGCGCCCTTCCGCCCGGTCTTACTCTCGACCCTCTCTCAGGTGTCATCTCCGGGACGCCGACAACCACCGGTGAATATGCATTCAAGATCCGTATCCGCCAGAACTGAGGAGGGGCAGATGCTCCCGATGAAACACTTTGCCTTCCTCTTTTCGCTCTCCCTCGCGACAGCGTTTGGCCACATCACTGAGGCCCAGACCGTTGATGCCATCCGAGACTACACAATGGTGATCGAACCACCAAGTACGGAATGTGAACGGGTCCGTAACATCGGTGATCGATGCTCTCCGACACTGGATGTGGTTTATCTGGGGGAGGGAGTTTCCGGGCGCAAGCTTTTTACGACCTTCTTGCCGTTACCCTCAACCGCAGCATGGAACGCCGGAAACTCCACTGGCACGGTCCGCACTAATTTTCTGTCCTCTATTTTAGGGGCTTCAAACAGCGCGACACTTGCTGCCACGGATTCCAATACCGCTACAGGTTTTCAGACGCACAACGCAGCATTCGCTTGTGAAGACCTGGTACACGGGGAATATGATGACTGGTACCTTCCCGCAGTTGGGGAGGCCTATTCTCTTTTCCAGGCTCGGGCCCATCTCTCCGCGAGCACCAGCACCATCTGGACCTCCACGGAGGTTGACCTGACGTCGGCGACCAGTTTGGCTATCGGGACTGGAGCAGTGCCGACGACCACAAAAGCGACACTCCGAACGATTCAGTGCGTGAGATCGGGAGCTTCTGCGATCGTCGCATCGAAGAGCTGTTCGTCCGTCAGCTTCATTGGTGAGACCTGCGGGAATGACAACCTCTTCTTCGCGGGGGCCAGCGTCTCTGGCGGTGGCCTGTTCACGACATCCTTCCTGCTGCCGGTCACGACCTGGAACAACGGTCAGACGAGCAGCGCGAACATGATCCGTTCAAACGTGCAGTCCGGTATCAACGGGGCGGCGAACACAGCGACGCTCGCGGTCGCGGACGCCGATTCGATCTCTTTGACCCAGATCCACTCCGCCGCCGAGGTCTGTCAGAACATGACCTACGGGGGCTATGACGACTGGTACCTGCCGGCGGCGGGGGAGGCGCGCGTTGTGCACCTGAACCGGTCCGCGCTCCCGGTCCAGTCCGGGACGGTTTGGACCTCAACGGAAGTCGATCTGACAACTGCGCACGCCTTCTCGATCGGGGCTGGGACCTTGGCGACGACGTCGAAGCCGACGAGCCTCTCCGTCATGTGTGTGCGCAAGCAGGCGATCCCTGCGCTCACGCCGACCCCCTGCGAGGGGGTGACGGAGCTTGGCGGGGTCTGCGGGAACGGTGATGTCGTCATGGTCGGCGAGAGCGTCGACGGGGGCCTGCTTTTCGCCGCCAACTTCCACCTCGCGGCCACGTTCTGGAACGACGGGGAGACGAGCAGCACGAACATGATCCGGACCAACGTGGACTCCCCGACCGCCGGGCGCTCGAACACGGCCAGCCTCGCGGCCGCGGACGCGGCCACGCTGACGGGGACCCAGCGGCACCAAGCCGCCGAAAACTGCAACAGCATGACCTTCGGGGGCTACAGCGACTGGTACCTCCCCGCCTCCTTCGAGGTGGCGGAGCTGACGCGCAACCTCACCCATGTCCCGGTCAAGACCGGGTTGGTCTGGACCTCGACCGAGTCCAGTCTGACCACCGCCATGACCTATAACGTCGGGACCGGGGCCCTGACGGAGACGTCGAAGCCGATACGTGCCCTTGTGCAATGCGTGCGGCGCGACACGACCGTGCCGGTGGCGGCGGTCAGCTGTGACACGGTCACCGCCGTGGGCGGGGTCTGTGGGAACGGGAACGTGGTGCTCGCGGGCGAGTCCCTCTCGGGCCGCGCACTCTACACCACCACGGCGCAGTTCCCGGCAACCACCTGGAACAATGGGCAGACGACGACCGCGAGTATGATCAGAACCAACATTCTGTCAGGCATCAATGGTGCGTCCAACACCGCGACCCTCGCCGTGGCGGATGCTGACACGACCACCGGCACTCAAAACCACATGGCCTCGAAAATATGTCAGGATATGATTTATGGAGGATACAGTGACTGGCATCTGCCGGCCGCCTACGAGACCGTAGAGCTGTTCCGAAATCGTGCCCTCCTTCCTGCTGGTATAAGGGCGGGAACCATCTGGACTGCAACGGAAGTTGACCAGAGCACGGCCTCTACCTTCCGGATTGACACCGGCCTGTTGACTACAGTGACGAAGTCCGGAAGTCAGCCCGTTCAATGTGTCCGGCTCGGTGCGTCTACCTTGGCATTAAAGAGCTGTGACACCGTGACATCTTTGGGGGAAACTTGTGGGACCGGGAAAGTTGTCTATGCCGGCAAGGCTCCATCCGGCGGAGACCTGTTCACGACATCCTTCCTGCTTCCAGTGACGAGCTGGAACAATAGTCAGGCAACCACCGCCAGCATGATCCGCACCAACGTTCTCTCCAGCATAATCGGGGCATCGAACACCGCTTCTCTGGCGTTGCTAGACGGCGACACCACAACAGGTACCCAAATCCACTCCGCAGCGGAGGTCTGTGAAAACATGACCTACGGTGGCTATGCCGATTGGTATCTGCCTGCCGCCTCCGAAGCCCGCACACTCTTCCTGAACCGGGCATCTCTCCCGGTGAGTTCGGGAACCGTATGGAGCTCTTCCGAGGTCGTACAGACCACTGCGCGAAGCTTCAATATCGGGACCGGTGCGCTTGCGAGTATCGCAAAATCCACCTCATATTCTCTTCTTTGTGTTCGCAGATCCGTGGTTCCCGGCCTGACACCCCCCGATAATTGTACCAGCGCAACCACAAATGGGGCGGCCTGTGCGGGCGGATCTGTTTTGTATGTCGGGACAAACGGTTCGGGCGAGCGGGTTTATACGACCGCGTTCCAGTTCCCGAGCGCATTCTGGAACAGCGGCAACACGACAACTTCCATCATGATTACAACCAGCCGCACCTCACAGACCGACGGGGCAGGGAATACGGCGGCGCTTGCGGTGGCGGACGCGGACACGACCACGGGGACACAGGTCCATAACGCGGCATCAATCTGTGATCAGCTGAATATTGGCGGGTCTTCCGACTGGTACTTGCCCGCGATTTCTGAGGCAGAGTTCCTTTACGCAAACAGGGCAGGCCTTCCGACGATTGGCCTGATATGGTCCTCGACGGAGGCCGCGCAGACGACAGCAATCTCCCTTACCGCCTTGGGTGCCCGCTCGACGGTGAGCAAGGCAACTGAAATGAGCGTGCAGTGCATCCGAAAGGGAGATGTTGCGACACCCGCGCCAACCGTCGTTCTTAATGACGGGTTTGAGACGTTTTCGGGCTGGGTCCAGAGGGGGAACGGGGTTGTGACCCAGGATATGACTCAGGCAAGGTCCGGATCGGCCTCTGCGCTTAAATCTGCTTTTGGGGATGCGAACGGGGCTTATAAAATGCTCGATTTCCCGGTTATACCCAGAGTCCTACGGAAGCCGAATTTGACGTCTTGACGGTTGGGTTTGGAACGATTCAGTTAAGCCTATGATCCGTCCCGGCTTTCTTTCCTCAGCAGAGCGCCTCGAGCTTGAGGC
>Ga0335396_10006429_pt1 | contig 11659 bp, 10 predicted proteins | sample FRY02_FD_205743 | JGI IMG/M metagenome (GOLD analysis project Ga0335396, IMG submission 205743) | Freshwater microbial communities from Lake Fryxell liftoff mats and glacier meltwater in Antarctica - FRY-02 (spades assembly) (version 2) | ecosystem: Environmental > Aquatic > Freshwater > Ice >... | reverse complement strand
GCTTGACCAAGCCAAGAACGCCAAAAACCAATGGCATGGTCGAGCGCTTCAATGGGCGCATCAGCGATGTACTCAACACGCACCACTTCGACTCCGCTGAGGATCTGGAGCAAAAAAAGTAAAGCCCCAATCCAGGCCATGAAGGACTGGTATGCATCTCATCCGCACCTCTTCAATAAACGACCTTATGATCGTGCGGGATATGACATCCCCAACAATCTCACTTCCACACACGTTCAGGCTCAAGAACATGTCGAGTGCCGAAGTGCGCATTACATCAACATCCACCAGTTGTTCGTGCACAGATGTTGTGTGCTCGCGGAAGCTAGTGCCGCCGGGAGAGGAATTGGAAGTGTCGGCTACGCTGCGCGCCACGAGTGCTGCGGTGAAGCACGAGCGAATATGGCTGGTAGTCGAGGGCGGCCAACCTGTTGTCCTTTCTCTCCGCGGCGACTTTCGGTCTTCCGTCTTTGCATTTCCGGACCGGAGTTCGGTGGATTTAGTGGCCAAGGATGCGGACTCGTTTAATGTGATCCTGCGAAGATACGACGATTCAGTTGCGCTCCCCTCCATTTCAGTATTGAATGACGCAGGAATGAAGGTTAGTGTTGGCGAGTGGCGTCGGCTCTGGAGCCCGACACCTCTCGAACCGGGACCACCCAGGTGGTTCTCCAGAATTGAAGTGAGCAGGACGCCGTCAGCGAATGTCGTATCGGCGGAGACGATCAGCATTGGAGTCGAGGGAGCCGCGCCAATTGACATTCGAACTAATGGGTCGCCATTTCGATAGGAGACGTACTAAGAGCCTATTTCAAAGCGCCCAATCCGCTTGACTTGATCCGCGAGCGGACGAGCATGCACGCGGCCAGCTCGTGCAGCGCCTGGAAGCGCTCGCCCCATCGCTCGCAGCGCAGGCGCAGGCGGCGGAAGTGGCTGAAGCCCTACGTGCCAATCTCCATGAGACACTCCGCATCGCTCTCGACACAACGGGCGCAGAGGAGTCCAGACCATGATTGATAGGAATTCGCTTTTCAGTGTCGCAGGCGAACGCCCGACCAATCCACTGGACAACGGCGTTTCTGTGGTTGAAGCGTAACAGCGCGGTGCCGAACTTCTCAATGTTCGTCGGAGCTTTGCACATTGGCGATCTTTATCTTCACTGCGGATCATTCCCTCCGAACTCCACGCCGCAGCGGTGTGCGCATGGAGAGATTCGTCGCAGGCGACAGCCATGGCGACTTTTAAATTGTGATTGTCACCTCTGCTTCAAAGCGGTGGATCGCACTATGAATCAGCGATCACAGTCCGCAATCACACTCCGCAGTCATAGTCCGACATCGGATCGTCAAGTCACGGTTTGATGACGAGTTGGCCGCGCTCATTGATTCCCGTTGCCGGCGGCCCCGTACTTGGTGCGATGCGACGGCCATGATTGCAAAGATTGCAAAGTTCATTGACCCATATGCGAACATGCCGCAAGATGCGCTCGATGACATGCGCGTTTGAATCCAGAATGCACCCAACCACGCAACATGCTCGCTCGATCCACCGGCAGGAATCGAGCTTCGACCAAGAACGCGATCACGCGCGCGCGAAACAACTGCTCCAGTGCCGCGTGAGTGCTGGCAAGATGCGCATCTGTCTTGCCACCATCTTCGCCAGTGCGCATCACATGAAAGCGTCCCTGGCGATCAAAGAGACCGTCGGCCGCCAACGCGTGCAGGTGCGGATGAAAGTCGAGATATTCACCGAAGGTGTAGATCGCCGTGACGATCGCTGGAACGCTGTCGTGCTCTGCGTTGCAAACGCCGTCTGCATCGTCAAACGCATCGCACAGAAAGTCACTCACACACTGATGCGAGATTTCGTCGCGTGAAAGATCTTCTTCCACCAGTTGAGAATCTCGTGCAGTCTGTGGATGCGCAGGTCTGGCGGTCCTGATCGACTCATTCCATGGCTTGTTTCGCGCGGATATCGCACAAAGCGAACAGGCACATTCTGCACCGCAAGCGCCGCATGAATCTGTTCCGACTGCTCGATGTTGCATCGCAAGTCGCCTTCGCTGTGAATCAGCAGCATGGGCGTGCGCGCTTTGGAAAAACTCGCGATAGGGCTGGATTTCCACATGTGTTTTGGATCGGAATACGGAGATCCCTGCCAATACATTCCAGGAACATCTGGAAAATCAGAATTGCCACAGTGGCTGACGATGTTGGAGACACAGCGATCGCTGATCGCGCCGCGATACACATTGGAATGTCCGGCAGCCCACAGCGTCATGTAGCCACCGTATGAGCCGCCCATGATGCCGATGCGTTTGCGATCGATGCCACGGTCGCGCGTCATCGCATTGGTGATCGCTTGCACATCCATCCAGTCCTTGCCGCCCCAATTTCCTTGAATCGCCTTGCAGAAATCGCGGCCATATCCCTTGGATCCACGGGGGTTGCCATACACCACGGTGTATCCATCGGCGGCAAGCAGTTGAAATTCGTGGAAGAAGACCCAGCCGTATTGAGCGTGCGGTCCACCGTGCACCTCGAGAATTCCTGGAGTCTTGCGGCCGGCGCGCGCGGCCTTTGGTGGACGCATGATCCAGTAATGAACCGCTGTTCCATCCTTGGCCTTGACCCATGCTTCCTGTGGCATTGCAAGATCGACTTCATCACAGAGCGCGCTGTTGAGGCGGGTGAGTTGTCGAATTGGAAATTCTCGTCCAGCAACTTCCGCGACGCAGACTTCCGGTGGCTCAGTTGGCGATGAGCGAATGAGTGCGATGCGCGAACCATCACGCGAGAGCGTCGAGGGACCATGTTCCGCGCCGACGGGTGTGTGCAGTGCGACAACTCTGTCGCGTATGCCAGTGCTTGCGATGTGGCCCGAGCCTTGCCATCCGATGCGCATCATGAGCGAGTCGCCGCTGGGCATCCAGTGAATCCACGATGAGAACGATGCGTCGACACTGTCGGAAAGTGTGACGCTCATGAGGCAGAAATCCGTCGCGCGCAGCAGATTTCGCGTGGTTTTCGTGCGCAAGTCATGCACAAACAATCCGAGATTTTCGGTGGAATACATTTCGCTGCGGCCAATGCGGCCGGCATATGCGAGCATCGTTGCGTCAGGACTCCAACAGATAGCGCTCTTGGGTCCATCTGGGACTCCGTGAATCTTGGTGATGCTGCCGGTGCGTGTGTTTGCGATAACGATTTCGGTTTTCCATGTTTCGAAGAGCGCTCGAGCAGATCGATTCACAGTCGCCGCGATGCTGCGTCCATCTGGCGACCAATCGAATGAAAACATTCCAAGTGTGTCGCCGAGGTTGATCTCTCGCACGCGTCGTGTTCGCACATTGAGAATGCGCAGTCCAAAGCGTGCCGATCCGAAGACTCCATCGCCATCGAGTCGATACCACGGATCGTCGATCACGAGCGGGGGAGTGCTGCGCCCAGCCGCTTCACGCGCCTTCGCGGCCGCGGCGGTGCGGTCGAGCATCGTCTGGCGAAAGACCAATGCGATCTCGTCGCCACGCGGAGACCAGCGGATGGCGGAGATTGTGCCAGCTGGAAGTTTCGTGAGTTGCTTGGCAAGAGATGCCTTGGTACCGCGCACCGCAGCGATCATGATCTGTGGACTGCCAGCTTCCGTTTCGCGCACGAACGCGAGGCTCGATCCATCAGGCGACCAGCGTGGAGTGCGATCGCGAGGGCCCGCGGTCATTCGATGGGCGCGCGCGACCGCGTCGACAGCGGTGATCCAGATCTGTGTGCGGTATTTCCCTGGTTTATCAGCGACTTTGTGGACAAATGCGATCCTCCCACCCGCGCCGTCGATTTGAGGATCGCTGGGCACGACGAGTCGTCGCACATCTTCGGGAGTGATCGTTCGCAAGCGCGTTGGTGGTCGTCGTCTCATAGGAGTTCATCGTAGGATCATCCTTCATGACATGGAAATGGCGAGGACGCGATGACGGACCTGATCCAGCTGCGCAGCGTTGGCATCAAGTGATTCGTCCATGGGATGCCAAACCGCTCGAGCGCGGACGCAGGAGACCCATCGTTGTGATCGGGTATCCAACGGACGCCGGAGTGCGCGCGAATTTTGGACGAGGCGGTGCTGTGGATGGTCCATCGGCGCTGCGATCTGCTTGCGCAAATTTGCCAGCACCAACAGCGCACGCCCTCTTCGACGCGGGCGATGCAGCCGGTGCGGCAGATGATGTGGAGAGTTGGCAGCAGTCGCTCGCAGCTGCGGTCGCGGCTGTTCGCGCGGGTGGCGGCATTTCGCTCGTGCTGGGGGGTGGCCATGATCAAGCCTTCGCTCACTGGCTTGGCACTGTGCAAGCTGCCTCGGATGGCGCCGTCGTCGGATGCATTAATTTCGACGCACACATCGATATGCGACCCTTTCATTCGGGGCGCGCACATTCTGGAACACCCTATTTTCAAGTGCAATCATGGTGTGCAGCGCATGGGCGTCCCTTCAAATATCTCCTGCTGGGAATGCAGCAGCCGCATAACACTCCGGCGCTCATTCACGCCGCGTCTGCGGCCGGCGCGCAGTTGGCAGACGCCGATGCATTTTCTCCGTCGCAAGAAAAATCACTGTTGCAGTTGGTTGAGCGATTCATCTCGACGGTTGATCTGGTTTGCTTGAGCGTCGACCTCGATGTTTTCAGCGCGGCCTCTGCTCCCGGAGTGAGTGCGCCATCGCCGATGGGCATCGCCCCCGACGCAACCTTACGCGCGGTGCTTCGTGCCATTGCGGCAAGTGGCAAGGTCGCTGGAATTGAAATCGCAGAGTGCGCACCCAGTCTCGATATTGGTGGACGCACGGCGCGATTAGGCGCTGCCGTGATTGACACCATCGTGCGCTCGCTCGCGGTGCCGTCGTGATGCGCATCGGAATCGACCTCGGCGGAACGAAAATCGCGGGATGCGCGATCGATGAACGCGGCAATGAAATTCTGCGCAAGCGCGTCGCGACACCTCAGGGCGATTACCGAGCGACGATTGATGAGATCGCTCGGCTCGTCGAGTCCATCGAGAAGGAAATTGGCGCGGTGGGCAGTGTTGGCATCGGCTATCCGGGAAGTGTTTCGCCGAACACCGCATCGCACCGCAATGCGAATTCGACATGCTTGAATGGCCGCGATCTGATGGGCGATCTTGCGGCCCGCCTTGAGCGCGAAATTCGCGGCGCAAACGACGCAAATTGCCTTGCGTTGAGCGAGGCGTTCGATGGCGCGGCACGCGGCGCGCGCGTCGTCTTTGCTGTGATCATCGGCACAGGAATCGGCGGAGGCTTGGTCGTCGATCAACGCATCGTGGTTGGCCGCAACGCGATCGGTGGTGAGTGGGGACACATGCCAATGCCGGGCACCGACCGCGCCGAGCGCCGTGCGCGCCGCTGCTATTGCGGACAGGATGGTTGCATCGAACAGTTTCTCGCAGGACCGGCGCTCGAGGCGGAATATTTTCGCCACACCAACGCGCACCGCTCACTCGATGAAATCCGATCGCGCAGCGTTGATCAACTCGATCCAGTCGCACACACCGTGATCGAACTTCTCCATCAGCGCTTCGCCGACGCGCTGGCACTTGTGATCAACATGATCGATCCCGATGTGATCGTTGTCGCTGGTGGAGTGAGCAACATCGACTCGCTCTTTCAGCGTGTGCCCGTTCTTATCGCTCATCGCATTTTCTCCGACACCTTTCAAACGCCCATCGTTCCCGCACAATTTGGCGATGCCAGCGGCGTGCGTGGAGCCGCACGATTGTGGGACGCGCGGGCCTAGCGACCAGGCCGTCAGTATGCGCCTTGGGCTATGGTGCCGCACTGGCTTAACCCCGGCGAATTCGCAGAATCAAGTCAGAGCAACGAGGTCCCGGTTGACCAGATTTTCTCGCGCTGAAGGTGGACCTGAATTGGGGACAAGACACTAGAATCAAAAAACCTCAAAAGGGGTGGTCCTGATGTGGGGTACCGGTCAACATCGTCGGCGGCCCACACGCCGCTTAACTCAGCGTTCGAAATCTAGAAAGGATAAAACTATGAAGGTCCAAACACTTGTTCTGTGGTTTGCTGTCATGCTGATTGGGACTGTTTCCTTTGCTGAGGAAACTGAACCAAGTGCAATCTTTAAGAAGGTCACTGCCGCATACGAATCTATGGAAACCTACAGTTCAGAGGGGACGATAATCGCGGACATAGAGACCGGCGGTGTAAAGAGGAATAGGGAAACATCATTTTCAATAAAACTGAAGAAACCAAACCTGTACCTGATTTCCTGGGATCAAAAGAATGCGATGATGCCAAACCTCACTCAAACGGGGGCGGTTTGGAATGACGGTTCTCAGCCGTATCTGTTCATGGGGATTTTGAAGGCTTATTCCAAAATGAGCAGTGACGAAATGACTCTCGGCAGTGCGACGTGCACATCAGGTGGCGCAGCGATTACAATTCCATCGCTTTTCTTATCTGTGCTCAAGCAACCAGCGCCCTTTTCCAGATTGGTTGATCCTAAGCTGGAAGGCAACGAACAGGTCGAAGGTGAAGATTGCTACGTTATTAGCGGAAGCTCGACAATATATAAGAAAGAAACATTCTGGATCTCGAAAGAGACGTCTATGATCAGACAGTATTCTCGTTTCTTGGAGACGCCTGAAGGGGGAAGGGACATGCCGAAGATGACGGATCAACAGTTGGAAGAGCCTATCAAAGCTATGGGTCAGGAGGTTACGGAAGAGACAAAAGAAGCGATGAGGAAGATGATGAAGCAAGCAGAAGACGCGATGTTCAAGCAACCAGCGCCCTTTTTCAGATTGGTTGATCCTAAGCTGGAAGGCAACCAACAAGTCGAAGGTGAAGATTGCTACGTTATTAGCGGAAGCTCGGCAATATGTAAGAAAGAAACATTCTGGATCTCGAAAAAGACGTCTATGATCAGAAAGTATTCTTACTCCTTGGGCATGTCTGAAGGGGGAAGGAACATGCCGAAGATGACGGATCAACAGTTGGAAGAGACTATCAAAGCTATGGGTCAGGAAGTTACGAAAGAGAGCAGAGAAGCGATGAGGAAGATGATGAAGCAAGCAGAAGACATGATGCAGACGGACAAAATGAAAGGAACTACAACGGAGCTCCACTCAAAGATTGCTACGCCCAAATTGATCGAGGGAGATTTCGCATTCAAAGTACCTGTCGACACGGCTCTCAAAGAGTCACTTTTTGGTGAAGTGTTGAATGCCAAGTAGCAAAATTTCTAACAAATCACTGAAGCGAACGCGGGCGAACGCCTGCGTCGCTCAGTTCTAGTCGTTAGGCATTACAGGAGGAATGATGTCCCGGTTGACCAGATTTTCTCGCGTTGAAAGTGAACTTGAATTGGGGACAAGACCATCAATTTCATTTGGCAATGGCAGAAATTGGAGTACTATTGATATGGCTCGTTGGTGTCGGTGGGCAGTCGCAAACACACACTTCGATGGGATCACTATGAGTCAGAAAGATTTGAAAGCATTCCTGACCGAGGTTGGGAAGGACAAGTCGCTGCAAGAGAAGCTCGAGGGCGCGAAAGACGCCAACGCTGTTGCGACCATCGCCAAGGCGGCGGGCTGGGATGTGACCAGCGACGAGCTTGGCCTTTTGTTATGTCGTCGCGGGTGGGGAGGTCGGTCTTCTGGAAATGCGGGGGATTGGCTCTTGGTCCGCATATTCGCTGCTCAACAGCGCAGGCGCGTAAAGGAACGGCGCATAGGATTCATTATTAGTCGTATTAAGAGTGCCAGTGTTGGAACTGGTATCGTCCTTGCGGTTATTACTACTTTTGGGCTGTTGTTCGATTTACTATCCCCCTTCATATCCTCCTTTATATCCCCCCTAGACCCTTTGCTACGGTTTGCATTATTTGGTTTTTGTCTTCTAGTTTTGGTTACGGCATGGGTTTGGTGTGTTGGATGGTGGGACCGTTTGCGCGGGCGGGGGCTGAGCTCCTCCACCGCCCCGCCTTGCCTTGAACACGCGCACGAACCGCATTCTGAAGTCCACCCACCACCACGCTGACCGTCTGAGACCGCGCCCATCAGCGCTTCGCCGACGCGCTGGCACTCGTGGTCTACATGGTTGATCCCGATGTGATCGTTGTCGCCGGTGGACTCAGCAACATCGACTCGCTCTTTCAGCGTGTGCCCGTTCTTATTGCCCATCGCATTTTCTCTGACACTTTTCAAACGCCCATTGTTGCGGCGCAATTTGGCGATGCCAGCGGTGTGCGTGGAGCCGCACGGTTGTGGGATGCGCGGGCCTAGCGACTAGGCCGTCAGTATGCGCCTTGGGCTAGGGTGCCGCACTGGCTTAACCCCGGCGAATTCGCCGAATCAAGTTCGAGCAATGAGGTCTCGGTTGAGCAGATTTTCTCGCGCTGAAAGTGAACTTGAATTGGGGATAAGACCATCCCCTTGACAACTCCCAATCTGCCAGTTATAGTGCTATAACAAGTTTGAAAACTGCCCGCTCGTTGGTCGAGTGGGTGCGAATCCCGGACGCGAATCCCGGACGCGAATCCCGGACGCGAATCCCGGACGCGAATCCCGGACGCGAATCCCGGACGCGAATCCCGGGAAGAAAATCGGGAGTCACAATGACAACTTTTTCACCGTATTCTGAAGTTCCGGGCCATCGTGGGCATACCACGAGGTCGTTCTGGCATCGCATCTGTCACGCACCATGTTTCGTCGGCTGCCTCATCGGAGGCACAGCGGTCGTCGGAATGCCGGGTATCGCCGCCGCCGCCACCCCGAGCTACGCACCATTCATCCTGGCCACGGCAATCGCGCAGGTACCGGACCCGACGGTAGCCGCGGTCCGCTTCAGCGTGAGCGGCTGGCTTTTCGCACCGGCGGTTGTGAACGGTTCGGTCAAGGGGTTCCTGGCCTGGGCGGATGTTGTGCCGACTGTCGACCTGAACATCAGGTTGGCCTGGCACCAGCGTGAGGCGAACGGGTCGTGGACAACTTGGGCATGGACCGGCAGCGATCTCGGAGCAGCGGCCGATTACATCCGCACGCTCCAGCAGGATCCATCCGTTTTCTCCTTCGATCCGGTCGTGAGCACCCTGGCGGACGCCGCACTTGGCAGCGGCACAGCACCGGCCCTTGTTGTGAACGGTCTCTTCTTCGACGACGCGTTCCAGACGATTGTCGCTAACTCCACAGATCCGGTCGCCATTGTTAAGACGCTGGCGGATGTTGGGTGGCCAGTGGCACCTGAAATCTCGGCGATGGCCGTTGCCATCGTAGCGGACCAGGAGGGCCCGCCGATCAATCAGGTAACATGGCTCTTGAACGATCTCACCGCTGATTCAGAGGTAAAGCTCTTTGGCGCCTCGACGCTGATCGCGTTTGTCCCGTGGCCATGCTATTGTTTAACGGCACTTGGGCCGATTGTAGTTGGGCCGTGGAAATTAGTAGATATTATTGATGTAGGGGGCGGTGGAAGGAACTGCTGGTGGGAGCGCAAGACCAGACAACGTTGGACACAAACCGGCGAATATACTTTTAGTTGCGATGACTGCGCAGATACCGGCTTTTTCACGATCAATGTTGAGACAGCCGTAACCTATGCTGCGCCGGGTGCACCATGCATTGCTCCTCCATAAGTGACATTGCTGCGACCCACTCTCAAATCCATCGGACGCGGCACACGGTGGCTCGTGAAGAAGCAGGTTCTCTGGGTGTTCGTGGCGCTCGCGGCGGCGTGCGCCTCGGGAACCGGCCTCGTGTTTGCGCGGCTGGAGCCCATATCGTCGTGGATGGAAACATGGGCGCCTGAACTGATGCTTATGGCACCGCAGGGGCGGCTCCCGGAAAGAACCAAACCCCTGACCCTGAACAGCCCTGGAATGTTGCAGGTGACTGTTCCGTTCCTGCCGGATGATCCCCGCTTCGGCACCATTCGGGATCTGCACGCGATCGCTCATGGCCTCAAAAACGGAATCCCACCATTCATGGTCATATTTCTGTTGTACCACGCCGCCGTTTGCGGCTTGGCCGTCTGGTTGTACCGGTTCCTGGGGTTCCCGCCGCTGCTGGGGGCATCGTCACCCGCCGTGGCTCGCGTGGGCTCCATCTATGTTCGCACCTTTGTTCGTTCGGCACTTTGGTCGGTCATGTGGTTGCCACTGGCGTATCTTGCCAAGACCTTCTTCTGGGTGGCATGGGACAGTTACAGGATGTTCGAGAATCTCGGGCCAGTGCTCGCCGTGGGATATGCGGGATTCGGATTGATCACCGCAGGGGCGATCGTGGCACATATCCTGACCGTCTCACATGCCCTCCGCACCGCTGTAATCGCCGAGGTGCACCGATCAGACGCGGCGTTCCTGCCATGCCCCTCCTGCGGCTACGCCCGGCCCCGGAGCGATCGAGGCCGCTGCCCGGAATGCGCACAAGTCGTGTGCCCTGACCGAGTTGCTGTCGGTGAGCGGGTCGTGTTTGCTCTGGGCCGCCGGCTCGCAGCGGTGGCAGGCGGTCGCTGGCGATGGCTTCCTCCAACCGTCGCGGTCGCGGTCGTCGTCGCGCTCTACGGCGCGCCGTACTTCCTACCCCTTCTTGGTCGTGCTTTGCCCCAGAGCCTCGTCGACTCAGTTGGCCGCTTTTGGTGCGAGCTGTGACCGTGGTTATCACGGTAGATATAGAGTGGACTGGCGCGTGTCCCGCTCAGTGAGCTTGCTTCACTTCCGTGGACACCAACATGAGCGAGAATGCTCGCTCGGAGTGCTTTATGGACAAGCAAACAAAGACCGTCAAGAAGCGTCCGCGCCGCACGGTGCTGTTGCACTCCGATCGCGGCGCGATCTACGGTGGGGAGCAATACATTCAACGGCTCGCTGCCCGTGGCGTCAAGCGCAGCATGAGCCGCAAGGCTGATCCATGGGACAACGCGGTGATCGAAAGTTTCTTCAGCACGCTTCCCGTTGAACTTCTGTCCCGCTAGCGTTTCGAATGATTCGAGGATGCGCGCCGCGCGATCTCCGAGTGGATTGACTGCTTCTACAACCCCAAAGGAGGCGCTCAAACAACGGCAACACCACCCCTGATTACAAATGAACTGCGTTGGCAAATGCGTCAGGAATTGATATAGTGAACCTGTCAACGAAAGTGAAGCAAGCTCATTAACCCCGGCGAGTTCGCTGAATTAAGTCAGCGCAATGAGGTCTCGATTGACCAGATTTTCTCGCGCTGAAGGTGGACCTGAATTGTGGACAAGACCATGATCCTCCAACCCATTGGTTCGTGGACAGCCACCCAGCGGCGAACATCAACGCCATGTACGACCATTAATTGTGACAAAATGTTCGTCTTTATGCCTTGACATTCGCCAACGCTGAGTAGCATGTGGCCTGATATGTAGGTGTTCGGGTTCGAGCCTATGCAAACAAAACGCCCTGCAATACGGGCAGAATCGGGGACAACATGAGGTTGATTTCACATCTTGGATGCGGCGCATTCTTGGCGACATTGCTCGCACCAGCCACAGCCGTGGCAACCGACGGACGCTGGATCGTGACCGACGACCTTTCTGGCGATGGAGTCGCGGAGACGATCTGGTGCGATCCGGACGCGGGGGGGGGGGGGGGGGGGGCCCCTCGGGGGCTTCG
>Ga0335396_10006423_pt1 | contig 11669 bp, 10 predicted proteins | sample FRY02_FD_205743 | JGI IMG/M metagenome (GOLD analysis project Ga0335396, IMG submission 205743) | Freshwater microbial communities from Lake Fryxell liftoff mats and glacier meltwater in Antarctica - FRY-02 (spades assembly) (version 2) | ecosystem: Environmental > Aquatic > Freshwater > Ice >... | reverse complement strand
CTTTTGCGCTGGCATCGACACCTGCCTGGAGCGTATGCAGACGGACTACAAGCCCGAGCTCGCCACCCTCCTGACGCTCAATTTCCAATTTTTCCCTTTTCACAAATCTTCATGACGCGAGGTATAATTTCAACGGTCAGAACGACGTGGGCGGCGTGGCGCAGGATGGTGATGCGGAGCAGCTCAACATGTCCGGCGGTCTGCTGCGCCTGACCAACTATGGCGCGGCCACCGGTCGGCGCTTCGACACTGGTGCCATGATCATTCTGGCTGGTGGCGGCATCGAAATGGACGGCGCGAGTTCCATTCAAAATGAAACGGCCAATTACACGGGTGCCGCTGTGTCATCTCCGGCGGCACCCACAGCGGCCACGGTCATTGCCCCGGGCGGCACGGATGTGATCGTCACTTCCACAATAGGCCGCACCACCACGATGAACCTCGGTTCCGGCAGCATCCCGCTGGACCGGCAGTCGGGCGGCACCGTTAACTTTGTGGAGTATGCCAATGGCGGCACAGCGGCCATCACCTTGCTGGGCAACAATGCTCCTGCTGATGGCACGGCCATCGCCTGGGCCACTTTTGGCGACACCTACAACTACAACGCCGCCGCCGCCTCCTACACGCTCAACGCGCTGGATTTCGCGATGACCACGGCGGGTGCCCTGGATGTCTTTGCCGGAGCCTCCCGGGAAAACACCGACAACGTGTCCGCCTGGGTTAACGGCAACGACGTCAGCGAGTTGCTCGGCTTCACCGGCACCACTGCTGCGGCTGCCGTGGTTAACACGATCCACTTTGACGCAGATGCGGCAGGCACGATCACGGTGGACGCAGGTGGCCTTACCGTGACCAGCGGCGGCATCATGGTGAACTCACTGGTCGCCACCGGCACCTCGGCCAAGATGATCACTGGCGGCGCTCTTAAAGCGGGCGGCACGGCTGATCTGATCATTCACCAGCATGGCGCGTCCGTGCTGACCATCAGTTCCATCATCGCCGACACTGGTGGCAATGCGCTGGTGAAGACGGGTCTTGGCACCCTGATCCTGTCCGGTGCCAACACCTTCACCGGCAAAACCTTCCTCAATGGCGGCACGCTGAGCATCTCTGATGACGCCAATCTGGGCACCGCACCAGGAGCCGCCGTGGTGGATGGCATCTACATCAATGGCGGCACGCTGCTGACCACCGCTGACATGATCCTCGACGCCAATCGTGGCATCACCCTCGGCGGCAATGGCGGCGAGTTGAACATCACCAGCGGGACCACGCTGACCTATGGCGGTGTGCTCGCCTCGGAGCCGAACGTGATCGCCGGGTACACCGCCAACCCGGCGGTGGGGCGCATCGACAAGACCGGAGACGGCACTCTGCTGCTCACCAACCGGAACAACAGCTTCAACGGGTTGCTAGACATTCGGGCGGGCATCCTCAAGTGGGAGCCACTTGCCCAGGCGGCTGGCACAGTGACACCGTTCGGCTCCAACAGCGCGTTCCTGGACGGTACCGTCGTCCACAGCGGTGCGAGCCTGCTCATCCACCCCGGCACTGCCACTAACACCTCGAACCAGACCTTCACCTTGCAGGAGTGGTTCACCTTCCAGGGGGGCAGTACGCTGGATTTCGCCCCAGTAAACACGGCGGCTAATCCGCACGACTTCAACACGAACTTCCGCGGCGTCCTCTTGTTTGACAGCCTGGGCAATGCCGGCACTCTGGACGGCGGCCAGACTGCCAGCACGCTGGCAGGTGCGACTCTCATCATCGCGGGCAACCAAGGCACCCACTACTTCAACGATGCGGGCGGCTACATCACTGGCGACGGTGGCATCACCAAGGCCGGCAACGGTTACCTGGGGATTCGCGAGAGCAATCCAGAGTGGACCGGCCAGTTGATCGTGCTGGAAGGTCATTTGGAGATTTTCAGCGCGGGCACCCCGCTCGGCGTGGGCACGCTGCCGATTATTCTCGGCCATAACCTCGCGGCTGAGTTGGCGGGTGAGCATGTAACGGGGAACACTGCCGTGCAGCTCCTGTTCCGCGACGAGGGCGGCTACCGGGACGTGTCCAACATTAGCCAAGACATCATCGTGCGGGATGACACTGGCGCGGGCAACCAGCTCAAGCGCATCGGCGCGCGTTATCTGGCCCATGCGGATGTGGTCAATTATAACGGCACGCTCACCCTGCAGGACGATGTGGAGTTTTACTATCAGGATGATGTCCGTGACAGTGCTGTCGCGGCCAATGTGACCAACGCCAATCGTTCCATCGGAGCACCGACCAACGCCGAAACCTTGTTTATCAATTTCAATGGCAACATCATCGGCAGCGGTGGCATCTCCACCAACGTGGCCCAGGGCGGCAGTGGCAACGTTGCCAATGGCAGCATCACCGATCCGTTCGATGACATCGTGGTCAACGCCATCTTCGGCCTGAACGGCGACAACCGTGCCTGGACCGGCGAATTGCTGATTACCAACAACAGCAGCACGAACGGTGGTGATGATGTGGACCGGCTGGCGATCATTCGTCTGGGCAATGAGTTTGCGCTCAATGACAACACGGTGAAATTCGCCTCGCAGGGGTTCCTGCAACTGGCGGGCATCCACAAGACTTTCACGCAGAACTTCCTCTTCGTCGGTGGCCTCGGCCTAGCGCGCACTGCCAAGATCGAAAACGCCGCGTTCACCGATGTGACGCTGACCTTCTCCGCCGATGGCACCAAGACCGGTGTGGGCTTTCAGGATGTCGGCGTGGGCATGACGGATGGTCTGGTCTTTGGCGGAACCTTTGGCAACCAGGGGCTGCTGAACGTGGTCAAGACCGGCGTCGGCGAGACCGTCTTCGGTGCCAGCACGGGCGGTGACGACCTAGTGGACGCCTTCAGCAGTTACACCGGCACCACCACCGTGGCGCAAGGCATTCTCTATGCCGGTTCGAACAACTCCTTCTCCCCCTACTCGCGCTTCATCGTGAACAGCGGGGCCAAGCTGAGCCCCTACTGGGACAGCGCACAGGTCGGCTTCGATGTCACCATCGGCTCCCTAGCCGGCGGCAGCGGTGCCACATTGAACATCGAAAACTCCATCTTCCGCGTGGGTGGTGACAACACCCACGGCGCCGATTTTGCTGGCGTGGTACAAACCTTCGACCACCTGGGTGCCGCCGGCAGCGGGGCCAACGGCTTCTTCAAGGTCGGCTACGGCACCCAGCGGCTCTCCGGTAACAACACCTTCGTCACGCCGAGTTTCGCCGTGCTGCAGGGCACCTTGATCGCTGGCAGCAGCACCGCGTTTGGTGATCAGTTTAATGTGATCAATCTCGGCGGCATCGTGTTTTCCGACAGCAACCCGCTGGATGCGCGGGTGGAGCTGCTCCTCGACGGCACCGCCACGGCGGTGGCGAACCCCGTCGTCATGAACAACTTCGACGGCAATGACGAAGGCATCACCGTCATTGGCACTCGGGCCGCCAGCGGCACCTACGGCTTCACCAGCGCGGCCACGGTGGATCTCTACCAGGACACCGCCACCAACGTCTTTGTCGAAGCGGACGGCACCTCGGTGTTCCAGTTCGGCGGGGCCATTCAGGACGCTGGTTTTGGCACTAATTCCCTGCGCAAGATCGGCAGCGGCACGGTGGAGTTTCTCACTGCGAACTCCTACGGCTCGGGCGGCACTTGGGCGGCGGGCGCGGCCATCGACGGCGGCACGGTGGTCCGCCATGGCACACTGAGCGTGTTTGACGCCGACTCCCTGTCCGACAATCCCACGGTGGTCGAGCTTGGCGACACCCGGCGGGTGCTGACGGACGCCTACCTGGGCACCGCCGGCTCGCTCATCACGCACGCCGGCGGCGGCACCTTTGATGCCACCAGCAATGGGGCTGGCGCTGCTGGTAACGGTGCCTTCCTCAATGTGAAATCGGAAGTGGATGGTGTGACGGTTACCATCGCAGACATCAACAAGCGCATCCTAGTCAAGGACGAGGGCAATAGTCCGGAACGCAATGGCGTGTATCGGATTTTGAGCTTGGACACCAATGGCACGCACATGAACTTGGTGCGCACCGCCGACTTCGATGAGGCTGGCGAGATGCTGTATGGTACCAGCATTGGCGTCACCGCAGGCAGCACCCAGACCGGCGGCAACTATTTCATGGCCTCGGCGGACATCGTCACGGTGAACGGGGTCATCGATTTCGACGGCAGCGTCATCCGGGAAGATCCGGTGCACTGGCTGGCGGAGGTGGTCAATCCCAACGTGGCCCTGCTGGCGGGCGTCTCCGGCCTCACCATCGCCAATGACATCGACATCAATGACACCAACGGCAGCGGCAGCACGACTGTTGGCGGCACCTTCACCATCGGCTCCGCCACTTTCAGCGGTGATCTGACCCTGCAGCACAGCACCCTGGCCGGGGTGGACAACATCCGCGAGCTGACCCTGATCTCCGCTTCAAATGATGCTGGCGGCGTTCTCTTCACGGGCGTGATCTCCGCCGCTCAGCCCGGTGACATCCTCAGCGTGAACAAAACCGGCGCAGGCACGGTGACTCTCACCAACACCAACACTTACACCGGCAAGACGACCGTCACAGCGGGAACCCTGGCGCTCTCCAACACCGGCTCCATCGCCACGACGACCTGGATCGAGGTGACCGGTAGCGCGACGTTTGATTTCTCCACCCAGGCCGGTGCCTACACCTTTGCTGGACCCATCAGCGGCACGGGTAATGTGAAAACAGGAACTGGTGGACTGGTCGTCGGCATCACTGATGGCACGGGCGTCCTTCGCCCTGGCCAGTCCTCGGTACCGTCCGACATCGCCACGGCGGGAGATTTGATCGGCGAGTTCACCATCACTGGCGACGTGGTCCTGAGCGGTCATACCAGCGGCGTGGAACGTCTCACGTTGCAAATGGGGGCCACTGGCGGTGCGGATTACAATGATGCTGCGGCTTTCAGCGCGCAGCTTGGCATGGGGACTTTCGCCAGCTATCTCAACACGCAGGCCGGGTTCTATGACATGCAGACTGGCGGCAATCATGACCGTCTCACTACTACCGGTTCGTTCAGCTTCAACGGTGGCGGGATCATCAGCTTCACCAACAATGGCGGAGCCGACTACCAGCCTATTTATGGGGATGTCTTCAACCTCATCGACTGGGCCTCGGTCAATCCCAACCTCAATGGCTACAACGTCGGCGGCAACTTCCGTACCAGCGGCCTCATCGGGGATCTGGAGCTGCCGAACCTGAGTATGGCGGGGCTGCTCTATGACACCAGCCTGTTCACCAGCCACGGCATCGTGGTGGTGGTGCCTGAACCCGGTCGCGCCGCTCTGCTACTGCTCGGCTGCATCAGCCTCCTGCTGCGCCGCCGCCGTCATGGCTCACGTTGAGGCAGATCGGAACCACTCACAGCGACAAAAAAAGCGGCGACCACATGACATGGCCGCCGCTTGGAGGATGAGATCGAGCTGAAGCGCGAAATTACTGCGCAGGCTTCCAGCTTTTCACGAAGTCGAGGCACTGGGTGATCTCGGGAACGCTGGTCTCCCAGTTGTGCTCGTATTCGCAGTGCAGGGGACCGGGATAGCCTTGGGCGTGGTATTCGGCGAGGATGGCAGGGATGTCGCTCTTGCCGGTGCCGAAGGGAAGATCGTGGGCCTTGACGTTGCCGAATTCGGTGAGGTCCTTCATGTGGCTATCGAAGATGCGGCCCTTGAGGATTTTGATACAATCAACGGGATTCAGGCCACTGCGGACCCAGTGGCCGACATCGGCGCAGGCACCGAGGCGAGGATCGCGGTCTTTGACGAGACCGAGGACGTACTCAGGGTCCCAGAACATGTAGGCGCGGTCGAGCGGGCGCTTGGGATGGTTGTGAATGGCGAACTTGATGTCGAACTCCTTCACTAGCGCTTCGATGCCGTCCATGCCGGCGACATCAGGCTCGGAGACGACGACGCCGATGCCGAGCGTTTTACAGAACTCGAAGACCTTGCGATCTTGCGCGGCGTCCTTGCCGAGTTTGATCACGCCGTAACCGACGGCGGTGAGACCTTTGGCTTCGAGGTGTTTCATCACCTTGTTGATCATTTCAGGCGTCGCGTTGTGGTCCCACTTCGAGGTGTCGTCGAATTTTTGACCGGGATAGAACTCGATGGTCTTGCCGCCGCACTGGGCGGTTTTGTCGATGGCTTCAAACACGTTGTACATGCGGAAGCTGTAGGCCTGGCAGCCAGCGTAGAACTGGCCGACTTTGGCGGCATCGGGGATGGTGGCCGCGAAAGAGGACGCGGCGAAGATGAGAGAGAGAAGGAGTGTCTTCATGGTGGAGGACGGCGAGCGTAGCGGGAGCGGATGGGAATGGAAGAACTGAAAATGGAAAATTGAGCATGGAAAATGGGCGCGGACGGGCGTTTGGACATGGCATGAGAATTTTGAGCCTTCTTTTGGGCATCACCGCCACCTTGTCCGCCCAATTGCCCACGGCGAAGCCGATTCCGCGCATGCAGGCGGTGCCGCTGCCGCATCACGTTACGTCGTTTCAACTCGACGGGCGGGAGCTGACGGCGATGCACTTCGATCCGCAGGACATGCGGCCGTTTTGGCACCCGATTCGCGGTTCCAGCGACGTGAGCCTGACACGCATGGGGCATCCGCATGATCCGCTGACGCACTCGCACCACAACAGCGTGTGGGTGACGCATAACATGGTGAACGACCTCGATTTCTGGGGCGATTACGCCAAAAAGCAGGGCCGCATCGTGAACGTGGAGGTGTCACGGGAGGGCTACGAGGACACGGACGAGTTCGCGTCGATGCGCATGGTGAATCACTGGCTCAAAGAAGAGGACAAGTCGATTCAGCTCGTGGAAGTGCGGCGCACCGAGATCCGGCCGCTGGACGGGGCGAAGAGCTGGTTTATGATCATCGACCTGGAATTTTCACCACCGCAGGGCAAGACCGCGACGTTTGGCGCGACCGGCTTCGGTCTGGTGGCGGTGCGACTGGCTAAAAGCATCGGCGTGCATGACGGCGGCGGGCGCATTCTCAATTCCGAAGGTCAGATCAATGAGGAGGAGGTCTTCCGCAAACCGGCGCGGTGGTGCGACTACAGCGGGCGCATCACGAACGACGCGGGCGGCTTCGGTGGCATCACGTTGATGAATCACCCGATGAATCCGCACAACCCGACAGCTTTTCATGTGCGCAATGACGGCTGGATGGGCTGCTGTTTGAGCCTGGATGAGTCCGTCGCGGTCACAGCGGAGAAAAAGCTGCGCGTGCGTTACGCGCTGTGGGTTCACGACGGCGTGGCGACGCAGGCGCAGAGCGAGGCGCGTTGGAAACAGTTCATCGAGCTGCCCGTGGTGGATTTATGGCCGAAGCCGGTCAAAAAGTGAGTATGGCTGACTATCCTGCCGCCTTGGGCGAGCTGATCACTTTTTTCGAATCGCTGCCGGAAGGCGAGCGGCGGGAGAATCTGATCGATCTGGCGGCTGCCTCCTCGGCGCATGCGCCACAAGCGGGTGAAACGTTCGATTTTGAAGATGTGCGGCACGATGCGGAATGCACGGACACGGTGGGTGTGCATGTGCGGGTTGAAAACGGCGGGCGTGTGCACTTTGCGATCAGCCTGGGGCCAAAGGTGCAGACGCTCACACGCGCGCTGACAACGGTCCTGTGTCGTGGACTGAACGGCTGCACGCTGCGGGAGGTGATCGCGGTGTTGCCGGACTTCGTGCCGCGCATCATCGGCGCGAAGCTGGTGCGGCTGCGCAGCCAGACGGTGTATTATGTGCTGCGGCGCATGCAGGAGGCGGCTCGGCTGCTGTTGACGGCTTCAGCTTAACTTCACCGTGCCGCTGCGGGCGAGCAGTTCGTCGGGAATCTGACCGACAAAGCGTGGTACCAGGCCCATGGCCTCGAAGATTTGATGGATCTCCTGCTGGTTGAGGTCGCCGGGCTTGTCGATCTCGAAATAGACCAAGTCGTGCCGGGAGTCGATCTTGTAGCGGACCTTGGGGAACTGGTCCATCTGGTTGCGAAGCTGGAGCATGCACGTTTCGTCGCGCAGGCCTGAGGCGTAGATTTCAATTTCGATCATGGCTGGATTGTCTGCTGTTTTACCGGATTAGCCCGTCGGAGCCAAGCAAAACCTGTTGGCGATGCATCAGCAGGATTCCAGTTTGACAGGGCGGGAGTGGCATCCTATTCTCGCCGCCCTTTCCCCCGACCCCTTTATGGCCAACATCCGCTCCGTAGAAAAAGACATCCGCAAAACCATTGTGCGCACCGCCCACAATCAGTCGGTGAAAAGCCGCATCCGCACCCTGCGCAAGAAGGTGATCGCCGCGGTGGACAACAAAGACGCTGCCGCCGCCGCCACCACCCTGAGCGAGTTTTCCGCCGCCGCTGACAAGGCCGCCAAGACCAAGGTGCTCAAAAAGAACACCTCGTCCCGCCTTAAGAGCCGTCTGGCGCTCAAAGTGGGTGCGCTGACGAAGCCCGCCTGATTTTAACGGCAAAACATTTTCCCGACGGCATCTCGCGAGAGATGCCGTTTTTTGTTTGTCGGATGACACATCGCCAGCAATGGTCGCCGAATGATCACTCGCCACCGCATCGCTCCCAACGGCCCTGAATTCTCCCGCCTCGTTTATGGCACTTGGCGTATCCTGGACGACGCAGACAAGGCCAACTGCACGCCCCAGGCGCTGCTGAACCGTTTCAAGGCCTGCGCTGACCTCGGCATCACCACACTGGACACGGCGGAGATCTACGGCGGCTACAAGGTGGAGGAGGCCATTGGCACCGCCTTGAAGCTGGACCCGTCTTTCCGTAGCAAGATCGAGATCGTGACGAAAAGCGGCATCTACATCCCTTGCGAATTCCATCCTGAGCGCAAGGTCGCGCACTACAACGTCACCGCCGCCCGCATCATCAAGAGCGCGGAAAAATCGCTGCGTTTCATGGGCATCGACCACATCGACCTCCTGCTCGTGCATCGCCCCGACTGGCTGACCAGCGCGGATGAAACCGCCGCCGGACTGAACCAACTGCTCAAGGATGGCAAAATCCGCAGCGCTGGCGTCTCGAACTACAACGTGCATCAGTTTGAGCTGCTGAACTCGCGCATGGACCAGCCGCTGGTGACGAACCAGGTCGAGTTCAGCCTGCTGCACATGGACCCGATCGACGACGGCACCGCCGACCAGTGCCAGCGCCACCGCATTCTGCCGATGGCCTGGTCACCGTTGGGCCAGGGCCGCCTGATGCAGCCGGGTGATGCAGCGGCGGTGCGCGTGCAGCAGGTGGCGGCGAATTTGTCAGCCAAGTATGACGGTGCCACGCTCGACCAACTCGCCTACGCCTGGCTCATGGCGCATCCGTCCTGCCCGCTGCCGATCATCGGCACCAACAAGCTCGAACGCATCCATGCTGTGGTGAAAGCAGCGGACATCAAGCTCGACCGCGAAGACTGGTACGGCCTGTGGGAAGCTGCCAAAGGTCACGGCGTGCCGTGAGTGGCGCAGAATGGTTCGATTTTACCGCAGAGAGGCAAAGGAGCAGAGGTGGCAGAGTTTTTGATCAGACAGCTCCAAGTCTCTGCGTCCTCCTGGCAACGAAATGCCAGATGTCCGGCAGGCTTACCGCACCTGATCGTTGTGAACCATGTTCACCTGCCAGTCCCAGGGCCAGCGGCCGGGATTGCCCCAGTGGAAGACCCAGGGTTCGGTCAGTTGATTGACGTGGCCGAGCACCATCTGGCTGTAGCCAGCACCGTTGCCTTCGAGACGGATCTGCGTCTTCACCACGCCTTGGCCCGGCGTGGCCTGGATCGTGGTTTGATCCGTCTTGAGCGTCAGCGTGAAAAAGCCGCTGAGGTACTTGCGGCCGTCTTGGAGCGCTGATTCGCGGGTGTGGCCGTAGGCGTCGGTATAGTTTTCTGCCTGGAGCTCCGCCAGCTCATCCCAGTCGCGATCTTCGATCGCTGCGATTAGCGTCGCTTGTGCCGCACTCACCTGTGCTTCCGGCGAACGGCCAAAAATCCACCATGCCAGCCACAGGCCGGTGATGAGGACGAGTGCCAGCAGGCTGCGGATGATCAGTGGGGTGTTCATTGGGTTCAAAACAACGCCAGTTGCCCGGCAGGCTCAGTGCTGGCGATGCAGAAGCTCACGCTGGTGCTGGGACGGCGGCGCACGACCTCAATGGTCGCGGTCGGCTTGCGGCGCTCGGCGCAGATGACGCGGGCATCGGTGGTACCAGCGGCATCCAGCGCTTGGCGAATGTGACGGGAGGCGGTGGCGGGATCGTTGCAGTCGTCGCTCAAATGACCGAGCACGACGTGGCTGAGGCCGGGATGGGCGATCTCGCGCACCAGTTCGGCGGCCTGCTCGTTGGAAAGATGGCCGTGGCGCGAGCTGATGCGCTGCTTCGTTGCCCAGGGACGTTTGGTGTCGTTTTCGAGCAGTTGGGTGTCGTAATTGGCCTCAATGAAGAGGCTGTCGGAGTTCTTGAGCCGGTCTTTGATCAGATTCGTCACGAAACCGACATCGCTGAGCACGCCGAGGCGAGATTCCTCGTCTTGAATGATGAAACCGACCGGATCGACAGCGTCATGCGGGACGGGGAAGGATTCGATGCGCAGATCCTGAAACTCGAAGGCCGAGCCGGTGGTCATGAGCCGCCACGGTGGCGGTTTTTTGAAGCCTAGGCTGCTGGCGATGGTTTCCTGCGTCAAAGCGGTGCAAAATAGCGGCACTTGGCGCTTGCGGCTCAGCACCTCAATTCCGCCGGTGTGGTCTTGGTGCTCGTGGGTGAGCAGGATGCCATCCAGCATGTCCAGCGAGAAGCCGCAGGCGTCGAGGCGCAGACAGATCTGCTTGGCGCTCAGGCCGGCATCCAGCAGCAGCGTGGTGCGTTCCGTGGAAATGACGGCGCAGTTCCCCGAACTGCCGCTGCCGAGAATTGTGAGACGTACCATGGGCTGTTTTTAGCGGGTGGCCCCGGCAGATGCAAGGCGGATGAGCCAAGCCTCAGACATCCTGAGCTCGGGCCGAAGGAACCAGGGATGATGCGGCGGCTGTTGGAAAACCCTTGAGTCGAACCTCGCGCGATTTGGATTTTTGCGCATCTTCACTGCATGCCCCAGATCCAACTGCCCATCTTTCCTGCTGGATGCACTTCCATCACTGCGGATCTCGCCTTTGAGTGTCGCGATGGGCAGGTGTTTTACTTCAATGGTCAACTGCCGGTGTTTTCACCTGCCGCCAATGATGTCGATTCTTTCAGGCTCTTCACCACCCAGCTCATCGTCAACGGCTCTGCCTCTCAAGCGCAGGTCTCGCGGGCTTTTGGGGTGCCTCTGATCACCGTCAAACGCATGTGCAGGAAGCTGCGCGAGCAGGGTGCCAAGGGCTTCTTTGCGCCGCCGCCGCCAGCGAAGGGCCATAAGCTCACGCCGGAGCTGATCATCAAGGCCCAAGCGCTGCTCAATGAGGGGCTAAGCATCCCTGCTGTTGGTGCGCAACTCGGCGTGCTGCCCAACACGCTGCACAAGGCCATCTCGTATGGCAGGCTCCAAAAAAAAGACCTGACTCTGCGTTCGTAGTCGAAGGCTCCGAAGGCTCCGAAGGCTCCGATGACGC
>Ga0335396_10006420_pt1 | contig 11676 bp, 3 predicted proteins | sample FRY02_FD_205743 | JGI IMG/M metagenome (GOLD analysis project Ga0335396, IMG submission 205743) | Freshwater microbial communities from Lake Fryxell liftoff mats and glacier meltwater in Antarctica - FRY-02 (spades assembly) (version 2) | ecosystem: Environmental > Aquatic > Freshwater > Ice >... | reverse complement strand
CACATTTGGGAAAGCCCTATGCCAAAAATAGCCGAGACACCTACGCTGATTTAGAAGGCCAGATCGAAACAGCCCTTCGCAACGCGGAAAGATTGCTGGCCCAATACAACCCGCCCAACCCCGCAGCAGACAAGCCCTGCACAACGGTCCACCTGCTTGTGCAGCAATTACGCCGTTTCTCCCCCTAACCCCCTTTCTCCACACTTGCCCAAACGCCCCCCAATAGTGTATACATTGGAAACCAACTGCATTCCTCGCGTCCCTAAACACACACCCGGACGCACGGACCCACCGATCCCGGCCCTGCCCCCGCAACGGCCCGGCGTGTTCCTTTCGGAGAGAACCCTATGAAACGGCCTGCGATTCTCGTTTTGGCTCTCAGCACACTCCTCCTCGGCTTTTTCGTCGCCGGCGGGCGCATGACCGCGCAGAGCGATGAACGCCCGGCCTTTGTCCCCGGCCAGGTCATCGTCCGCTTCCAGCCCGGCGTCACCCGCGAGCAGATTTCCGACTTCTACGCCCAATACGGGCTGGCCGAGAAGGGCAATCTGGACCGGGACCCCACGGACACGGACGAGGGGATGCGTCTGGCCGCCGCCCCGGTGGACATCGACGACCGGCTCATCGAACTGCTGGAAAACGACCCGAAAGTGGTCTACGCCGAGCCGAACTATCTGCTTCAGATTAATGCACCGCTGTTTAGCGGACTGCTGTCCAGCGAGCCGCCGCCCAGCGATCCCCTCTTCGAGAAGCTGTGGGCGCTGCACAACACCGGGCAGACCGGCGGCACAGCCGATGCGGACATCGACGCGCTGGAAGCCTGGGAGATCAACAAAGGCAGCCGGGAGATTATCGTCGCCATCATCGACACGGGCATCGACTATACCCACGAGGACCTGGCATCCCAAATGTGGGTCAACCCCAAAGAGTGTCCCAAAGGGCTGGGCAAATGTGAGGCTGATGGCAAAGACGACGACAACAACGGCTTTGTGGACGACTTTTACGGCATCAATACAATCGACGACAGCGGCGACCCGATGGACGACTTCGGCCACGGCAGCCACGTGGCCGGGACAATCGGCGCGGCCAACAATAAAGTGGGCGTCGTCGGTATCAACTGGAATGTGCGCTTTGTGGGCTGCAAATTCCTCAGCGCCTTTGGCAGCGGCACGACGGCCAATGCGGTGCGCTGCTTCAATTACATCCACGACCTGAAGAACAAACAGAAGCAGAATATCCTCGTCACCAACAACAGTTGGGGCGGCGGCGGCTTCTCCCAGGCGCTGATGGACGCGATGGGCGCGCCCGGCTCGCCCCTGCACATCTGCTCCGCGGGCAATTCCAACACCGACAGCCGCTCCTATCCCGGCGCGTATGAACTGCCCAATATAATTTCCGTGGCCGCCACGGATCACGAGGATAAGTACGCCAGCTTCTCCAACTACGGCGCAGACTGGGTGGACCTGGCCGCGCCCGGCGTGAGTATCCTCTCCACCGTGCCCACAGGCCGCTGCGCGATGTGCGATCCCTCCGGCTACCGGGCGGCCAACGGCACGTCGATGGCTTCGCCCCACGTCTCCGGCGCGGCCGCGCTGATCTGGGCCGAGTTTGGCAGCAACCTGAGCAACGAACAGGTCAAGCAGCGCATCGTCTCCGGCGTGGATTCCCTGAAGGATCGCTCCAAACAGACCAAAACCAACGGGCGGCTCAATGTTCTGAATGTGCTGGAACGGGACAATACGCCTCCGGCTGCCGTGGCCGATCTGACCCCCGGCGGCGTGCTGCTCACCAAAATTCTGCTCAACTGGAGCGCCAGCGGGGATGACGGCGTGGAGGGCAAAGCCACCGGCTATGACATCCGCTACTCCCAGGCCCCCATCTCCGACGCCAACTTTGAACTGGCGAACCGGGTTCCCGATGCGCCCGAACCCCAGGCCGCCGGCTTCCGGGAGTCGCTGCTGGTGGGCGGGCTGACCCCCAACACCACCTACTATTTCGCCCTCAAAGTGGCGGACAATGTGGGCAATCTCTCCGAACTCTCCAACGTCGTCCTGGCCCGCACATCTTCCGGCACAATCGTCTTTGAGGACGATATGGAGGGGGGCGACGCCAACTGGACTACCGACGACAAAAAGAGCCTCTGGCATCTCTCCAACCTGCGCTTCAACAGCCCGGCCACGGCCTGGTATTACGGGCGGGACAAAGAGCGCAACTACGACACCGGCGACGCCAACAGCGGCACTGTTACCTCCAAACCCATCGAAATCACCGGCGCGGACGAGGCTCTGCTCTCCTTCTACGAGTGGAGCGCGGTTCAGTTCAACGAGCGCTTTGACCGCACCCGTGTCCAGGTCAGCACCGACGGCAAGAGTTGGGAGACGGTCTTCGAATCCCACGGCACTGACGACGAATGGCGCAGACGGGAGGTCAGCCTGACCGACTTCCTGGACGGCAGCGGTTCGGTGCAGGTGCGCTTCTGGTTTGATACGATCACCAGCAGCTTCAACGAATACGAAGGCTGGTATGTGGACGACGTGCAGGTCTTGACCGCCAAACTGGCCCTGCCCGGCAAAGAGCGGACAGCCCCCAATCTGGTCATCCAGACGCTGAACATCGGCTTCAACCCGCCCAGCCCGGTAGACGGCGACGCTGTGACCGTCAACGCCACGATTCTGAACAATGGCAGCGCCGACGCCCGCGCCGTGATGGTCCAGTTTGTGGACGCCACCGGCGAGACGCCCATCCCCATCGGCCCGCCCCAGACGGTGGCGGAAGTGGCCGCGGGCAGCAGCGGCATTGCCCGCATCAGCTACGACACTACCGGTCTCTGCTCTCCCCCCAATGTGGGGGGAGTTGGAGGGGGGTCGTGCGAGCGCAAAATTCAGGTGATCGTCGATCCCAACAATTTCATCCCCGAAAGTAACGAGGCGGACAACCGGGCCACCCGTTCCCTGACCGTCACCCCTGCGCCCGCGCCCAATCTGACCGTCAGTTCCAGCAACATCGGCTTCGACCCGGCCCCGGCCCCCAGCGGCGCGCAGGTGACCGTCTACGCTACGATTCTCAACAGCGGCGACGCAGACGCGGACGATGTGGTGGTGCAGTTCTTCGACGCCACCGCCAGCAGCCAGACGACACCGGTGGGCGAACCCCAGCGCATCGACCGCATCCCCGCCGGGGGCAGCGGACGGGTGCAGGTGACATTTGACACCAGCGGCTTTGACGCAGACCGGCGTATCAAAGTAGTGGCCGACCCCAACAATTTCATCGCCGAGTCCAAAGAGAGCGACAACGAAACCACCAAAACCCTGGACATCGAGCCGCCCGCCGCACCCAATCTGACTTTGCCCACGGGCAATGTGGGCGTCAGCCCGCTTCTCCCCAGCGAAGGGGACGAAGTGCGCCTGACCGCCACCGTCCTCAACCGGGGCAGCGTGGACGCCACGGATGTGCTTGTGCAATTCCTGGACGCCACCACCAGCCCGGCTCTCCCCATCGGCCAGCAGCAGACAATCGCCAGCATCCCCGCCGGCAGCAGCGGCGTGGCCGAAGTGATTTACGACACTACAAACGCCTGCTCTCCCCCCAATGTGGGGGGAGGTGGAGGGGGGTGCGATCGCAAGCTGGAAGTGGTGGTCGATCCCCACAATTTTATTGCGGAGACCAGCGAGAGCGACAACAAATCCCGCCTGACTGTGGCGGTGACGCCCCTCTCCGCACCCAACCTGACCGCCCTGGCCGCCAACATCGGCTTCGATCCGGCCACGCCCACCGCGGGCGACAGTGTGACTTTGCGGGCGACGATTCTCAACCGGGGGCAGTCCGACGCAACGGTTGTGGAAGTGCAGTTTGTGGAGATAACCGACGGCGGCGCGACACCCATCGGCGAGCGGATTGTCCTGCCCCGTGTGCGGGCGGGCAGCAGCAGCCTGGCCGAGACGACGTATGACACGACCGGCTTCTGCCTCTCTCCCCCTGGTACGGGGGGAGTCGGAGGGGGGTGTCGGCGCACGCTTCAGGTGGTGGTCGATCCGGGCAACTTTGTGGCCGAGACCGACGAGACCGACAACGCGGCTTCGTCTTCCCTGACCGTCGAGCCGCCGCCCACACCCAATCTGGTGATGCTGGCGGGCAATATCGCGCTCCATCCGCCCACGCCCACCGGCGGCAGCGGGGTGAGCATCAGCGCGGTGGTGCTGAACAACGGCACAGCCGCGGCCCGCAGCGTGCAGGTCCTCTTTATGGACGTGACAGGCGGCGAAGCGACCCCCATCGGCACAGCCCAAAGTATCGCTCTGATTGCGGTCGGCGGCAGCGCCCAGGCTCAGGTCAGTTACGATCTGCCCGACGGGGCGCGCAACCGCAAAATTCAGGTGATGGTGGACGCCAACAACCAGATTCGGGAGATCAGCGAGAACGACAATACGGCCACGAAACTGATTGAAGTCAGCGCGGGCGTGATGCCCAATCTGGTGGTGCTGGACGCAGCCATCGGTTTCAACCCCTCTGCGCCCCACGTGGAGCAGCCGGTCAGCCTCAGCGCGGTGATTCTCAACAGCGGCGACGCCGACGCGGCGGATGTGATTGTCCAGTTCGAGGATGTGACCGCCGGACGACCCGTCCCCATCGGCCAGCCGCAGACAGTTGCCAGCATCCCCGCGGGGGGCAGCGCCACAATCCAGACGGAATTCACCCCCACCGGTCCTGCCGGCGAAGTGAAGATTCGGGTGGTGGCCGATCCGGGCAACTTTATTGCCGAGAGCGACGAAATCGACAACAAAGGCAACCGCAGCCTGACCGTTGCTCTCGCGCCCATGCCCAATCTGAGCATTGCGGTCGCCAACATCGGCTTCGACCCCTCTGCGCCGGTGGAGGGCACGCCGGTGACGCTGGTGGCGACGGTGCTTAACACCGGCGATGCGGACGCCCAGAATGTGCTGGTTCAGTTCAGCGACACGACCCTTCGACAGGCTCAGGGCAACGCCGACAGCGGCCAGCGTCCCATCGGCGAGATGCAGACGATTGCGCGCATCCCTGCCGGGGGCAGCGGCACGGCGCAGGTGACGTATGAAACCGCAAATCGGGACGGGGAACGCAAGATTAAAGTGGCCGTCGATCCCCACGCGGTGGTGCGGGAGAGCGACGAGACCGACAATACCGCCACCCGCGCCCTGCAAGTGACGGCGACGGCTGCGCCCAATCTGACGATCCCGGCGGAGAATATCGGCTTTGCCCCCTCGACCCTTCGTCAAGCTCAGGACGCCGCAGGCTCAGGGCAGCGCCCGGCTGCGGTCATCGACGGCGGCAGCGTGACCATTCGGGTCACTGTACGCAATGACGGCACAGCCCCGGCCAGCGGTGTGGTGGTCCAATTCCTGGATGTGACAGAGAAAGACGCCCGGCCCATCGGCTCCAATCAGACGATTGACGCAATCCCCGCTGGCGGCAGCGGCACGGCCCAGGTGGTCTACGAGACACCCCCCTCCGGCTCCCCCCAATGTGGGGGGAGTGGTGGGGGGTGCGAACGGAAGATCGAAGTGGTGGCCGACCGCAACAATCTGATCGCCGAGAGCAACGAAAAGGACAACAGCGCCCAGGCCAAATTCACCGTCGGCGTGGCGGCCCTGCCCAATCTTTCCATCAAAACCGACAACATCGGCTTCAACCCGGAGGTGCCAGCCAGCGGGGAGCAGGTGACAATCGTCGCCACGATTCTCAACGACGGCGGCGCAGATGCGGGCGAAGTGATCGTCCAGTTTGTGGATGGCAGCACCGGCGGCACGCCCATCGGCCAGCCGCAGACGATTGACAGCATCCCCGCGGGCGGCAGCGCGTCGGCCCAAGTGACTTTCGACACCAGCGGGCGCACGGGCGACCAGCGGGTGTCGGTTGTGGTCGATCCCAACAATTTCGTGGCCGAGACGAAAGAGAGCGACAACAGCACATCCAAGACGCTGAAGATGCAGACCGAACCGATCCCCAACCTTAAGCTCAGTTCGTCGGATGTAGCGGTGATTCCGGCCAACCCGCAACTGGGCGACAGCGTGACAATCCACGCGCTGGTTGTCAACGACGGCACGGCCACGGCCAGGGAGGTGGTGGTCCAGTTTATCGACGCCACTTCTTCCTCCTCGCCCCTGCCCATCGGCCAACCGGTGACGATTGACCGCATCCCCGCGGGCGGCAGCGCGGGCGTGCAGATGACATACGACACAGTCGGTGGCGCGGACAAACGCTCGATTCAAATTATTGCTGACCCCAATAATTTTATTCTGGAACGCAGCGAGAGCGACAACAAAGCCACAAAGAGCCTGACGCTGGCTGGGGCGGCTGCGGCCAATCTGGTGGTGCAGCAGCGCAATGTGGGCTTCCACCCGGCTGCGCCCCAGGACGGAGACCGGGTGACGATCAGCGCGGTCGTCCTGAATGACGGGGGCGAGGAGGCGCGGGATGTGGCCGTCCAGTTCCTGGACATCACCAGCGCCGACGCTCTGCCCATCGGCCAGCCGCAAGTCATCGGCGTCATCCCGCCGGGAGCCAGCGCCGAAGTGCAGGTGAGCTACGGCACCCTCGGCCAGTCCGGGGTGCGCCGTCTGCAAGTGACGGCTGATCCCAACAACTTTGTGCCGGAGAGCGACAAGAGCGACAACAAAGCCATCGTCAATCTGACAGTGGCCGCACCCGAAGCGCCCAATCTGGCCGTGCTGGCGGGCAATGTGAAGTTCGACCCGGAGACGGCGGAGATCGGCGGACGGGTTGCCGTCTACGCCACGATTCTCAATACGGGCAACGCGGACGCCCACGACCTGATTGTGCTGGTGCAGGATGTGACTGACAGCAGCCGACCCCAGCCCGTTGGCAGCGAGCAGATTATTGACCTGATCCGGGCGGGGGAGAGCGGGACTGTGCGGGTGGTCTTCGATAATACGGAGATTGCGGGCAGCCGGATTATCCGGGTCATCGCCGACCCCACGGACGCCATCAGCGAAAGCAACGAGCAGGACAACCGCATCACAAAGAGTCTGGCCATCAAACCGCCCGCCCTGGCCGATCTGGTGGTGACGGAGAGCGACATCGCCTTCGACCCCAGCAGCCCGGTGGTGGGCGACAGTGTGCGGGTCACTGTCACTGTTGCCAACAAAGGCACAGCCGACGCCACGGATGTGGTGGTGGCGCTGGCCGACCTGAGCGGTGGGGGCGCTATCGGCCAGCCGGTGACGATTGCCAGCATCCCTGTGGGTGGCAGCGGAACAGCCGGGTTCAGCTATGACACGACGGACAAAGCGGGCGACCGGCGCATCCAGGCCGTAGCCGATCCCGCCGACGACATCCACGAAAGTGACGAAGAGAACAACCGGGCCGTGAAAATACTGAAGGTGCGTTCGCTGGAGGAGAGGCCGCCCGCCCAGCCTAATCTGGTGGTCACGGCCAGCAATATCGAATTCGACCCGGCCAGCCCGACCGCGGGGGAGACGGTGACAATCACACTCAGCTTGCGCAACGACGGCACGGCAGATGTGACCGACCCGCTGGTGCGCTTTGAGGATGCCACGGGCGACGAGCCGGAGCTGATCGGTGATGTGACAATCAGCGGCACGCTGAAGGCGGGCAGCAGCGGGGATGCGGTGATCTTCTACGATACGACTGGCAAGGAGGGTTCGGTCAAAATTCAGGTCACGGCTGACCCGGACGGGGCCATCGACGAATCCAACGAAGACGACAACCAGGCCAGCAAAACGCTGACTGTCGGGGCAGCCTCGGCCAGCACAGACAGCCAGGGGTTGGCCGCCCAGCCCAATCTGGTGGCCGAGGATGTGGCGGTGAGTTTAGCCTCCGCCGCGTCAAATCAACTGGTGCGGGTGACGGCGACTGTGCAAAATCGGGGGCAGACTCCGGCCCAGGCCATTACCGTCCACGTGATGGATGTGAGCAGCGGCAGCCCGGTGGCCGTGGGCGGGCCTGTGACACTGGCCCGCCTGGCCGCGGGGGAGCGCGCGTCTGTGCGGGTGCTATTCAACGCGGCAGCCAGCAACGGCGCGCTTTCTTTTCAGGTGGTGGTTGATCCCGACAACGCCATCGCCGAGGGCAACGAGAGCGACAATCGGGCGGATGTGGCGGTGCTGGTGAGTGAGTTGGTGGTGGGGCGGTAACGCCTTGTGCCACATTCCTTGTGCCCACGTACCCGCGAGGGGACGCAGTTATTTCTACGATCCACCCAAAGAGTCCTTATGCCCTTTCATCTCGACGAATCTGACATCCGCAGCCTCTACACCGACGGGGACGCGGCCCACGACTTTGACCACATCCTGCGGGTGACCCGGCTGGGCGAGCGCATTGCCACAGCGGAAGACGCGGATGTGGCAGTGGTGGCCGCGGCGGCACTGCTCCACGACGTGCCGGTGCGCGGGGCTGGCCGCAAGGGCCATCACCTGGCCGCGGCGGACTTTGCGGGGGACTATCTGACAGAGCGGGGAATGTCCGTGGCCCAGGTGGAGAATGTGGTTCACTGCATTCGATCTCACCGCTTCCGGGATCAGTCCATCCAACCGGAGACGCTGGAGGCGAAGTGTCTCTACGATGCGGACAAACTGGACAGCATCGGCGCGATTGGGGTGGCGCGGGCTTTTGCCCACAGCGGCAGTTACGACAGCCGCCTTTGGCATCAGCCAGTGGCCGCCGCGCCGCCGGACGACGCCAAACCGACCGGCGCTGACTACACACCGGTCCACGAGTTTGTCTACAAATTGCAGCGTCTGTTGCCCACCCTGCACACGGCTACAGCGCGGGCCATCGGCCAGCAGCGCCACGATTTTATGTGCGCCTTCTTCGCCCAGTTGGACGAGGAGATGCTGGGGCGAAGGTAGAAAAATAGAACTGAGCTATCCACAGGTGACACAGATTTGTACAGATTTGTACAGATTTTTGAATGTGCCTCTCTCATCTCTGTTTCTACTCTTTTCTGGAACAGCCCAATACCAACCCCTTTTACCCGCCGGTAGGAACCAATCGGTGGGTTCTTTACGTTCCAGTGGGGTGATTATAGGGTAGAATAGACCTGTGCCCAATGGCATTGACGCTCTGTGAAACCAGTAACGAGGCGCTATGAATATCCATACATTTCCTCTCTTTGCAAAGGCGAAAAGACGACACCCTTCTCCGCGTTGGCTCGTATGGCTGGTCATTTGTGCGCTCTTTTCTGTAGCTCCCGACGCTGGTGGACTGCACGCCGCGGCCAGTGACCCAACCGGTGATCCATCCCCAGCAGCCACCGCCGCGGACTTTGCGCCGGGGGAGGTGTTGGTGGGTGTTCACCGGGATGCCGCCCTTTTTGCCAAAGGGGGCGACGCAACAGCCGGAAATCTGGACGAATTATCCGTCTGGGCTGGGGTCTCGTTGTTGGGGGTGGACGAATTGACGATCACCGATGCGGCGGATGCGCCCATTTTCCTGCGCCTGCGGGTGAAACCGGGCGACGAGATGGCGACAATAGCACAATTGCAGAAGATGTCTGCCGTCGCCTTTGCCGAGCCGAATTGGATCGTCCACGCCGCGCTGGGTAGTGCCGAAGAATCGCCCACGCCTGTGCTGCCCAGCGACCCGCTCTTTCGGGCCAACCAATGGGGAATGCAGCGGATTGGCGCGCCGCGGGCCTGGGCCATCAGCCAGGGATCGACAATTCAGGTAGCTATTGTGGACAGCGGCATCGATTTCAATCATCCGGAATTTGCCGGGCGCATTCTGCCGGGCAAGAATTACATAACCCCCGGCGCACCACCCCAGGACACCGCTGGACACGGAACCCACATAGCAGGCATTATCGGGGCGGGGCTGAACAATGGCGTAGGGGTGGTGGGGTTGGCGCCCCACGTGATTATTGACCCGCGCAAAACCCTGAACAGCTTCGGTGTCGGAACAGTTGCCGATGTCGCCCTCTCTATCCGGGAAGCCGCTGACGCAGGCGCGAAGATTATCAATTTAAGTGTAACCATCGGCGCACCGAGTATTGCGCTGGAGACAGCGGTCAATTATGCCGTGGCGAAGGGAATTCTGCTGGTGGCCGCGGCGGGTAATAATGCGCCGAATCCGGTCTTTTGGCCGGCTGCCTATGCGGGCGTGTTGGCAGTAGCGGCGACAGACCGTTCGGATCAACGCACTTATTACAGCAATACAGGTGCGGTGGACTTGGCTGCACCGGGCGGGTTGTCCAGCCAGCTCATTTACAGTACCTGGCCCACGGGGATCAAAGGCTGTATAGACACACCAACCGGCTATTGTACAGCCTTTGGCACGAGTATGTCTGCGGCTTATGTCAGCGGTGTGGCCGCGCTGGTTTGGGGGATGCGTCCGGAACTCACATTGATTCAGATACGCAATCTGCTGTTAGAGACAGCCCGACGCACAGGCGCGCCCAGCACAGATTTGGGCGCGGGACGGCTGGATGCACAGGCGGCTGTGCGCCAGGCGCTGTTGAGTGATATCCAGCTTTCGCGCACGCAGATCAGCGGCCTGAGGCTGGAGGATTCTCCAGCCTATACCGAAACACTGACGCTGGAAAACCCCAGTGGGGAGCTGATTCTTTGGGAGGCATCGGTCATCAGTGGCAGCGAGTGGCTGACTCTGCAACCAGCCGCCAGCAACAGCGTTCGCTATGGCGAACCTGCCCGGCTTTCGGTGACAATTTCGCCCACACTGCTCTCGGCCAATGACTATACGGGTTCTCTGCGGATTGTGGGCACGCGGGGCAACAACTCTCAGATCAGCCTGACCGTTCCGGTCGAGCTGCACATCCGCTCTATTCTACACACGGCCTATCTGACTTCGATTGTGCGGACAACGGCTGACTACGACTGGCAGGTGGCCGATGGAGAGGGCAAACAGTCTGTGCAATTGAGCAACGACAGCAGTATCGGTCTGCTGCTGCCTTTCACATACACTGTGGAATCCCAAGCGGTGACGAGTGTTCGGCTCTACGCCGACGGGTTTCTCGCGTTTCCGGCCAGCGAAAGTGTCAATGGGCTGCCCGTTGCCTGCACGCCCGACGAGTCGCCCGCCCAGCAGGCCATCTACGGTTGGTGGAGCGATCTGAACCCATCGCTGGGTGGCAGTGTGAGCACCTTTACCAGTACGGCTGGCGCCTTTGTGGCGGAGTTTCTCGCTGTTCCTCTGGCCTCGTCCACCGACCAGCGGGTGAGCTTTCAGATCGCGCTCTACGCCGACGGGCGGGTGAAGCTGAGCTATGCGGCTCTGCCCGAAGCAGTGGGCGGTCTGTCTGTGCAGGATGTGGCCGTGGGGATGGAAGTCAACGGCGGGCTGCTATCGACGCGCAGCGCCTGCCGACAGGGAAGGAGAGTTCTGGGCGCGCTGCCTGTGGCGGGCGAAACGATTACGATCGTACCGTCGGATTGGCGCTGAGGCCGTTCCCGAAAGATAATTCAACCACTGATAGCACAGATTTTCACAGACGAATTCAGAGAAAAACAGCCCAGGAGGATTTCTATCGTGTCCAATACATCAACTTTACCCACAAGACTGGACCCGGCGGTTGTCGCGGCTATCCGTCAGGCCATCGATCCCCAGCGGCTGGCCGAGACGGCCCTGGCGCTGATTGCTGTGCCCAGCCCCACCCGCAGCGCGGGCCAAGTGGCGAATCGTCTGGCCGAACTGCTGGCGGCCGAG
>Ga0335396_10006397_pt1 | contig 11700 bp, 7 predicted proteins | sample FRY02_FD_205743 | JGI IMG/M metagenome (GOLD analysis project Ga0335396, IMG submission 205743) | Freshwater microbial communities from Lake Fryxell liftoff mats and glacier meltwater in Antarctica - FRY-02 (spades assembly) (version 2) | ecosystem: Environmental > Aquatic > Freshwater > Ice >... | reverse complement strand
CGGCATGCGAGACGGCCACCACGGTGGCGCCGGGGTGCGCTGCGCTGATCCGCTGGAGCTCGCTCCAAATTCGAGTCTGCATCTCGGTAAAGGATTCACCCCCCGGAAATCGAAACCCAGACGGATTGTTCTGCACCTGAGACCATTCGGGAAGCTTGCGTAAATCAGAAAGTTTGGCTCCGGTCCAGTCGCCAAACTCGCACTCAAGTAAACCTTTTGCGTTCCGAACTCGCAGGTGCGTTGCGCGAGCAATAGGTGCAGCCGTTTGCTGAGTGCGTTCTAGCGGTGAGGCATACACAGCTTGCACGTTGCTCAGCTTGCCAATTCGATCGGCCGCGGCCTGAGCTTGTGCTAGGCCAGTCTCTGCAAGGTCAAGGCCCGAAGCTCGGCCGGGCAGCACTGCACCAGTTGTAGAGGTTTGCCCATGACGAACCAACAGAATCAGCGTCGAGGTTGAGGGCGGGCCGGTCTTGGACTTGCCCTTGTTCTTGTTCTTGTTGGGAGTCGTGTTGGTAGCGTTTCTGCGTGTTGCCATTTTCAAGATTCTACGCCGGTAGCCATGAGTGCTGCCTTCGCCCAGCGGCAGGGCCGGGCTTGGCTGGTCGGGGCATGGGGTTGGCTGTGCGGGGCATGGGGGCAGGGGGTTGGGGCGGTACAACAATAATTCTCTAGATCTCACGCGTGGCCACGGGTCAGAGCCACTCGGAGGCATCCGGAGAGAGGGAGGCCGACAAGATGAACGCCATTAAAGGCTTCTGCGACCGCGAAACTTCGGCCAGGAACTGCGATAACGAGCCCTTCTGCGCTACTAACTCGCCGATAAAGGGGTTGTACAAGAACCAAGGTCCTTGGAGTTCAGAGCCCGTCATGGTTTCCTAGCCAATCTCATGGTCCCAAGAGTGGGGCAAGCAGAGCTTGTCGAGCACTGAATCTTGGGCTGCGGAGGTAACGCACGGGGTATCTTGGTGCTTCCGATTCGACCACACCGAAAGTAATCGCCACCCCAATGGCCGGGCGGAGATGAGCCTAGCCCTAGGTCGTAACTCCGAAAGTGCTTCTGGCATGGGGCTCGTATTTATTCACTAGTCAGGGGAGGAGTATCACTGCTAATTTGTGATTGATGGTGGGAAGAATTGGGTCCGAGACAGAGACATACGCGCAGGCACTCCTCGCAGAGGTTGAGCAGCATGCTGCGGTCGAAGGCGAAGAGGCCTTCCTTGAGGAAGCTTTCACTGACTTGATTCTTGATTCGTTAGAGGAGGAGGGATATTGGCCTGACTATCAACTCGCACATCTGTCGCAACATGGGATTGGGCTCAGTGCTTGGGGCCTTGATCCCTTGGCGAGAGTTCTCTATCTTTGTATCACTGATTTTGTCTACGCTAACGCTGGAGAAAGGTTGTCGAAAGCCGATCGCTCTGCTGCAGTTAAGCGTCTTCAGAACTTCTTCAAAAAAGCGACTTCAGGAACCCTTCCGCTGCAAGAGCACAACCCCGTCGTGGAAGTGGCTGAAATAATTAGGGCCGCGGAAGCATTTGATTCAGTGCGGTGCACGATCTTAAGTAATCGCGTCGCAACTGATAACCGGGTAGAAGAATCTGGTGGCGATATTCCTGTACAGGTCCGTGTCTGGGACCTAGAGACGATAAGAAGGTCGCGAACTTCTGGGGAGACCTTAGAGCCTATAGAGATCGATATCGATGGCCGACTTGGGTTCGGCTTGCCCTGCCTGCTGAGTCCAAAGGTGCATTCAGACGTTAAAATTCTCCTAGCTTTTCTTCCAGCACAACTCCTTGCAGACATCTACCTAGAATTCGGGCCCCGACTCCTTGAGCGAAATGTGCGCTCGTTTCTGATGGCCCGGGCAAAGGTCAACCAAGGTCTACGCGACACGTTGAGGGAGGAGCCCGAGAGATTCTTGGCCTACAACAACGGTTTGACGGCTACTGCAGCGTCTGTCACGATCCGAGAAGGCAAAGATGGTCGCCCGTGTATCGCTCGAATTGAAGACCTGCAGATCGTGAATGGAGGGCAAACGACGGCTTCAATCGCGATTGCTGCTCGTGATAAAAACGTCGACATTAAGGATGTCCAAGTCCAGATGAAGTTGGCGGTAGTGTCAGCCAAGCTATTGGATGAGCTAGTTCCGAATATCTCCAAGTTCGCCAATCGGCAGAACGCAGTCCAAGATAGTGACCTTGCCTCGAACCACGACTTTCTTCGAGAGTTGGAGCAACGTTCCAGAACTGAGTGGACTCCCGCCGAAGCCACAGGTCGTCCATCGAAGTGGTACTTCGAACGCGCGCGCGGCTCGTATGCAGTCGATAAGTCGCAATCTGGATCATTGGCAGATCAAGCACGATTCGTCGCAGCGTACCCCGTTAATCAACGATTCGGGAAGAATGAAATTGCGCTCTATGAAAATACTTGGGCCCGGTTGCCGCATCTGGTGAGCCGGGGTGGCCAGAAGAACTTCGCTGAGTTTCTCCTCCGGTTAGACCAAGCGAATGAACTCCTTGACGGCCTGGTACCCGCCAGTGGGCGAAGCATATTTCGCCACCTCGTAGCGAAGGCCATTCTCTTCAAGGCTGCTGACCGGGTGGTTAACCGGAATCTTGGCGGCACCTACAAGCGGTCTGTTGTGACGTATTCCATGGCGTATTTGATTGAACACCTAGTCGGCCAAATTGACCTAGGACGTTTGTGGGAACGTCAACAGGCCAGCCCAGATATCGAGATGGCTCTTGAACAGGTTGCCGAACCCGTTAAAGATTTCCTGATCCAGTCGGCTGGCGGACGGAATATTACTGAGTGGGCTAAGAGCGAAGCGTGCTGGAGTCTCCTTCGAGCACAGTCGTTCAAGTTCACTCCGTGCACTGCATCCTTGTTGAACCCGATACTTTTGGGTGATGACCAGATTATTGCGGCGAAGAGGGGTCAAAGTGGTGAGATATTGAGCAACACCGGTAGACAGACACTCGCTGAGTGCATCTCCCGGAACCATGGCGAGCCACTGCCGGGTGCCTGGCGGATATATCGCCGCGCGTGCTGGTTTCATCTTGGCGAGACCGAGATTCCCACGTTAGCCGGCAGCGGTTTCCTAGATCTCTACGGAGCCGACATCGCTGATCGGGATCGGGCGACGTTTAGGCAGGTCGTTGCAGTTGACTACCCCGCCGGGAGGATCACCAAGTTGGAAGAGCTTCCGGAACATTTGAGGCTGAAGGTTGACGGCTGGCTTGAACGGCTCGACCCGTGAGTCGCAAGGCGGCACCGACAAGGAAGTCGAGCGACAGTAATGCAGAGGACGACGAGGAGGTCGTCCCGCTGCCAAGCGCACTGATCGAGTCTCTGCGTTCATTCGGCTACACCCCAGCAACTGCAATTGCCGATCTTGTCGATAACAGCGTTACAGCCGGGGCAACTCAAGTTGAGATCGTATTCCGGTGGGAAGGTGTCGACTCGGATGTTTCGATCCGGGACAACGGGACGGGAATGACCGAAGATCAGCTCAGGAGCGCAATGCGAGCGGGCTCAAGCAATCCGCTCGATACGCGATCTAAATCAGACCTAGGTAGATTCGGACTTGGGCTAAAGACCGCGAGTTTCTCTCAGGCTAGATCCCTTAGCGTCGCGTCTTCGACAACAACAAGCGACCTTGCTATTCGCCGCTGGGATCTTGATCATGTCGGGCGAGAAAATCGTTGGAGCCTGCTGAAATCGCTACCTCCCGGAAGTCGTGAGAATGCCGACCAGCTGGCGAAGCATGGCCCTGGGACTTTGGTGTGGTGGCACAACGTTGATCGGATCGTCGACAGTCGCCCTACCCAAGATGAGAGAGCGCGGACGTCTTTCTTTTTAGTAGTGGACCGAGTGAAAGAGCACCTAGAGATGGTATTTCACCGATTCCTTGCCCGAGGAAATCTCGGGATTACGGTAAATGGTCAAGTATGCGCGCCTTGGGACCCATTTCTATCGACAAATCCGGCGACCGAGAGGCTCCCAGCAGAGAGCAAAAAGCTAACGGTTGCTAACGGGAAGGTTGAGAAGCTCACAATCCAGCCGTATATCTTACCTCACCGTTCAGCATTGACGGATGCCGAGCACAGCAAAGCAGCAGGGCCTCGCGGTTGGAACCTTCAGCAAGGCTTTTACCTCTATCGGGCGGACCGACTGATTGTGCCAGGAGATTGGTTTGATCTTGGGATGAAACCCGAGGAGCACTCCAAGCTTGCTCGAATTTGTGTTGAGATTACGCAAGAAATGGATCATGACTGGGCGCTTGATGTCAGGAAGTCGAAGGGCCGCCCACCAAGTGCCCTAAGAGATGACTTCCGCCGCATAGCTCGAGCCACACGTGAGCGAGCGCAGGATGTGTACCGGTTCCAAGGGCGGCGAGGCATTGGTCAGACAGGCGCTAAGGCCATCACGGCTCCGGTCTGGCTCGTCGCCCAAGAAGGCGAGCTTGTTTCTTACCGGGTAAATCGAAATCACCCGATGGTCAGTCAATTGATAGCAGACGCTACCCCGCCTACGAAGAGACGGTTGACGGCAGCATTATCCCTCGTCGAGCGAAACGTTCCGCTAGCGCACATACTTGCCCAAGGTTATGCAGACGAGGCAAAGTTCGGCTGGGAACAAACCAAACTCGACTCCGAAGTCCTAGACGAGATGTCCCGCATCTTCGAGGCGAAGTGCACAGAGGGGCTGTCGGAGTCTGATGCACGGAATTTCGTTTTGTCCATTCAGCCATTCGACCAGTTCCCTCAACTCGTCGACGCACTAGAGAGAAGGACCAAGTCATGATTCCCCACCCGCCGCAGTCCGAGCCCTGCTGTGCTGACGCCGTTGCTAGCAGCTTGGAAGCACTCGTCCGACAAAGTGCTGATTTCAGGGAGCAAAAGGTTACCGAGAAAACGATTGCCTGCCGGTTGGAACCAGCGAAGCAATCGGCCGCGCTCGATGGGCATATCTTCACAAGTGAAAAAGACCAGTACGTCATCGGGCTTGTGAGCATGTGTTTCACCATTCGCCAAGATGAGGCGATCAAACTGACGGGCTCGGATACAGATCACGATTATTGGCTAGCCGAGGTTAAAGCAGAGTTGCTAGTCAAAAACGGGTTTTGGGACAACTACCGACGTCTGCTTGCGCAGCGCTTACCCGTCGGGCCGCTTAACCGACTCGATGAAATCACCGATCAAATTCTAGACAGTCTTGAGCCGCCGACGCGGCCCGGTCAGTGGGACCGGCGTGGGTTAGTTATGGGGCAAGTCCAGTCTGGAAAGACAAACAACTACACAGGTCTAGTCTGTAAGGCAGCCGACGCGGGCTACAAATTGATCGTTATTCTCGCGGGAACCCACAACAACCTTAGGGCGCAAACGCAGTTCCGAATCGACGAAGGTCTCACCGGAAGGGACACCCGTTCAGGTGCAAATTCGGTGAGGGCGACCGGTGTCGGATTGGAGCACAAGCACGGGTCGGTACTTTCACTTACTTCAGCCACTGACGACGGTGACTTTAAAGAGACTACAGCTAGTGCGGTCGGGTTTGACTTTGGTGCTCTAAGTATGCCGACCGTCTTTGTTGTCAAGAAGAATGTAAGCGTGTTGAAGAATCTGCATAAGTGGGTCGACGCGAATGCTTTCAAGCCGAAGGGTCATGAGCGCGTCTCGGGCATTCCGTTGTTAGTAATCGATGACGAGGCTGATAATGCTTCGATCAATACAAAGAATATGGAGGAAGATGCGGACGTAGATCCGACTGCCACTAATTTTTGGATTCGTAAGCTTCTGAACTCTTTTGATCAGACCGGTTACGTCGGTTATACGGCAACTCCCTTTGCAAACATCTTTATCGATGACCAGTCGAACAACGAAAAGGTGGGAGATGACCTGTTTCCGCGAGACTTCCTGTTCTCGATCCCTGCCCCTTCTAACTACGTGGGCCCAGAGCGTATCTTCGGACTTCCGAAGGTCGATCTCAACGAAGAAGATAATGCACAAATTCCACTGTTAGAGAGAGTTACTGACAGCTCGAACTGGATCCCGCCGACGCACAAGTCGGACATAAGTATTCCGGCTGAGCTATTCCCGGCCTCGCTAGATCGTGCGATCAAGTCCTTTGTTTTGGCGTGCGCGGCTAGCAGGGCTCGGGGTCTAGGACACTCGCATCGCTCGATGTTGATCCACGTAACACCCTTTGTAGATGCCCAAAAACAAGTGAGGGACCAGGTGTCTGACAGGCTGATCCGATTGAAGAACGAAATTCTCTATGACCAAGATGATGAGAGTGGGAGCAACGCAGAGTTACGAAAGATTTGGGAGAAGGACTTTCTACCCGCATCACGAGCAGTCTTGGACTGTGGTGCTGATACTGTGCCGCTGCAAGACTTTGGCGAGATCGATCGACTCTTGGCAGCGACTGTCGCTGGCATCGAAGTCAGAATGGTGAACGGTTCCTCGGCTGACGCTCTGGACTATTTTGAGCATCCAACGGGACTCTCGACAATCGTTATCGGGGGAGCAAAACTTTCGCGTGGGCTAACACTTGAGGGCCTAGTTGTGAGCTACTACCTGAGATCGACGAAGATGTACGACACGTTGATGCAGATGGGCCGCTGGTTCGGGTATCGGCCCGGATACCTAGATTTGTGCCGCGTGTATACAACCGATGAAATTATAGAGTGGTACCGAAGTATAGCTCGCGCGACAAACGAGTTACTTGATGACCTAGGGCGCATGCAAGAAATAAACGCGACGCCGAAGGACTTCGGACTTCGGGTTCGACATAGCCCGGGAATGATGGTTACCGCCCAAGCAAAGATGAGAAGTGGCACTAACCAAAGAGTTTCGTTTGCGCAATCGCGAGCAGAGGTCACAACGTTTGATGTCGAAGCGGCGACCCGGCAGAGTTGTATTGAAGAGTTGGAAAATTTGATCGGTTCCTTGGGCACCCCAAGCTTGACCGATTCTCGAGGCCATGAAGTCAAAAACGCCATTTACTGGCGCAAAGTTTCACCAGAGCTTGTCGTCCGTTATTTCGACTCACTGTCCTTCTCTAAACTGTATACGCAGTCAAAGTCAGCGGTTCCTCGTTACCTAGCCGATTACATCCGGTCGGCCAACAAGAACGGCGGGCTGATCAACTGGACGGTCGTTTTAAAGTCCAACTCTGATAAGGCTGCGTTCCAGTACCAATTTGGGAGTCACAGCGTAGGACTCGCCTATCGAAAAGATACTGGTGGGTCGGTGGGGACGTACGCAATTAAGGGGTTGATCGGTTCGAAGGATGAAGCACTTGATCTTCCTCCCGACAAAATCGAGATTGCTAGGACGGCCGCCGCGAAAGCTGCGGTAGCTAGTGGCAAGACAGGCACCGAAGCGTACGGTCGATTCTATCGTGCGCAACGACCCAAGACGAATGGACTTCTTGTCCTTTATCCACTTACCCGTGCGAAAAAACATACCGTGAGACCTGATGCCGAAAAGTTGCCCTTTATCGGGTATTCGCTCAGCCTTCCAGCCGATGAGAGCGCGGAGCCTGTGAGCTATGTGGTAAATACAGTCGCAGATCGCGATCGTTTGACTCCCCCCGAAACCAGACGCGCCACCGAAGATGAGGACTGAACTAATGGGAGTTGAGTTATGACGGAACAGATTGTCGATATGGACGACGTGTGGGCTCAACTTGAGGTTGTGACAGATTCCGGAACCCACCGGCGGCGGCTAGACCCGCTGTTGAAGCTGAGTGCCACGATCACTAATCCTGGGGCATTGCCGGGACTATTCATTCGTACGTCAGAGAGCCTTAGCTTCGAGCCTTCTGAACTGCGCGGTACTGACCAGATCAACATCGAGTTTCAAATAACCGACGATGGTGGAGGGTCAATTCAGCTCACTAATCTTCAAGCTGCTTATAAGGAGATGTTTTACCTCCTTGTCAAAGACCTTGTCCCACGTGTCCTCGAACAGCCGTCTGCGGTCGGCGCAGCGCGTTTATTGGTTCGCCGCTTCAATGCGTGGCAGCGCTTCCTGCAGCGTGCATCTCGTAAGGGGCTTTCGAGTTCGCAGCAGCTTGGCCTGTACGGTGAACTGAAAATTCTAGAGACACTCCTGCTCCCAAGCGTCGGAACGGCGGCCGCTCTGGAATCTTGGACAGGCCCGGAACGTCAGCCACAAGACTTCCAAATTGGGGGTATGGCAATTGAGGTTAAGTCAATTGTCCATAGCGAGCCACAGATACTGAAAATCGACGGTGAACGGCAGCTTGATGACTTCGGATTAGACGTACTCCTAGTCGCACATCTCCGGGTATTTAAACACAAGGATTCTGGCGAGACTCTGCCGGACCTAGTCTCGGCGTTACGCTTACAAATTGCTTCCGACTACGGTGCAGTTGATGATTTCGATGAATTGTTGCTGACTTGGGGCTACTCGGATGTCCACCAAGATTTGTATCAGAATACGGGTTACTCGCTGAAGGCATCCTCTTACTACCGTGTTCAACCGGGCTTTCCTCGGCTCATTGAACAGGACCTTATCTCAGGGGTCGGTGGGGTTAACTACTCGATCACGGCCGATGCCTGTGCCCGGTTCGCTGTTGACCAGTCCGAGGTTGTCTCTTGGTTCACGGACCCGCCGCCGGTCCTCGACCCGCTAACCACGTTCGAGTCGTCGGAAGTTGAGTATAAGCAGACAGCTTGGACTCCCGTTAATCCTGTCGATAACCAAGAGCACCGCAGACAAATTGTCATTGAAATCAAGAAGTCGATTGTCAAAAGTGTCGTGGCATTCCTGAACTCCGCAGGTGGGGAACTGGTAGTCGGGATCGTTGATTCCACACGTGAAGTTACGGGAATCGAAGTTGACTTGACGTCGATGGGGAAAAGTCCAGAGGATTTTGATTTCTTCGAGCAGGCTGTCATGACGCTGCTTATGAACCACATCGACAGGGGGGCATGCGCACAAGTGCGAACCCGGTTTGCGAAGCACGAATCGGGAACGGCTTTTCATCTCACGGTTCGCCCATCTCCAAGCCCGAGATTCGGCTACTTTCCAGGCAGTGCCAATGCCACTAATCAGCCCTTTTTCTGGATTCGGGCCGGCAACAGCACTCAGCCCCTCGAGGGTCGCGACATTATCGACTATGTGCAAGATCACTGGAGCTGACAGAGCTCCAACCTCTCCTTGAGTCGCGCCTCCCGTCGGCCTTTCACTCCACGGTCGCACTGCTAGGTGCAATTTTCGACTCAGCATCAACAATATTCTCTCACTCAGATTCGACTTTTCTCTACTGGGTTTTCCCTGATTGGAAGACCCTCGCCGGCCCGGGCGTGAAGTAATCTGGAGGTCGTGTCACAGTGCCGCCTTAACCTGCTTTAGCATTCGTAATCAATTGCCTAGGATCAGCCAAGCTAGGGGTAGCCGTCTTTCTAGGAGCTCACTGTTGTTACCTCACCAATCCCTCGACATGCGTTCCAAATTGCCCAGGGGAGAAGCACAACAGGTGGAAGGTTGCCTCTCCGAGGTGCCTTCCGGAGTTGGTTGTCGCTGGCAGGATTGCGAAGTTCTCCCCCCACAATTAGAGACCGAAAGTTTGCTCAGCATGACATCACCACGGAAGGCTTTCACTTTTATCGACTTGTTTGCAGGCATCGGCGGAATCCGAATTGCCTTCGAGTCAATTGGCGGGAGTTGTGTCTTCACGTCGGAGTGCAACAAGTTTGCAAAGCAAACCTACGATTCGCATTTCAAGGACCCGGAAGGGCACGCGTTTCAGTCCGACATCACTGAACTCGATGATGCCTCAGAGGTACCCGATCATGATGTTCTGCTGGCTGGCTTTCCTTGCCAGCCTTTCAGTATCGCCGGAGTCTCGAAGAAAAATGCATTGGGGCGAGCACACGGGTTTGAAGACGAGACACAGGGGACTCTCTTCTTCGACGTTGCCAGAATTATCGATGCTAAGCGGCCTAGATTTTTCCTTCTCGAGAATGTTCGAAATCTTCGCTCGCATGACAATGGCAACACATTCGAGGTCATTCGGAGCAAGTTGGAGGATGAGCTAGATTACGACCTTGAATTTCGGGTGATTGACTCCCGACCGTGGGTCCCACAAGGCAGGATGCGAATAATCATTGTAGGAATCGACCGCCGGCAGCCGTCTTGTCGTGGGAACTTCTCTTTTGACCATCTTTATGTTCCGGACGCAAGCCCGAAACTGAAGTCCATCCTGCACCCTGAGGATGGGACGGAGGGTCGGGAACCCGCTTACACTTTTGGCCCCACCGGAAAGGTTCATCCCAAGTACACGCTCACTCCAAATCTCTGGAAATACCTCAAGGCTTACGCTGCCAAGCATCGCAAAGCTGGGAATGGTTTCGGTTACGGTCTTGTAGGCCCAGATGATGTCGCCCGAACTCTCTCCGCTAGGTACTACAAGGACGGCTCAGAGGTCTTGGTGGATCGTGGCTATCGCCGCCGGCCGCGCCGACTGACCCCCCGGGAATGTGCACGACTCATGGGCTTTCCAGACGAATTCGAGATTCCGGTAAGCGATTGTCAAGCCTACAAGCAATTTGGCAATAGCGTCGTTGTCCCAATGATGACAGCAGTGGCAGAAGCACTCGAGCCGTTCATACTGGACGGAGCGAGCCATCCAGTGGCTGTCGCGTCCTAGTGTGCTACCAGAACTGGGCGCATGGCTAGTGGCGGCGTTTCCCCAAGGACTATCGAAATGCATTCGGTGGCACCCCCAGTCCCGCTTCCTGCTTGGGCGAGTCCGCCGTGGCGAAAATAAGGTAAACCCGAAGGTGGCTAAGTTGGTGTTGACGGCCACAGATTACTACTGGGCGTCTAGAACCAACCAGGCTTGTTCAACGACTGATCTGCGCTAAGAGCGGGATCTATCACCATCGCTGCGATGCATTTGCGGACTTGACGTTCGCTCATCTTGCTATCACCGTTTCGCATTTGTGCGTCTCGAAGTTGCTCAACTTCATTAGGAAAGCGATCCCGTAGTTGCCGGAATACTTGGCGTGGTATTGCGTCCCAACCCGTTGGCTGCCAATAGGGGTCCTTGAGCTCATCGATTTCGATCGGGTCGACTTCTCGGTTGCAGTAGTGGCAAACGGTGGCGCCCGTCTTGATGTCTTCAGCGCAATACGGGCAGGGGCGCCGCAGCACTCTGCGCTGGTCGATGTTGGGCGCAGGATTTTCATCACTTGGCAGTAGGGCAAGGATCATCCAGCCGAAAACCCCGAGAAGTAGGCCGAGAACGATTCCGAGGCTTTCACGGCCCTTCGGCTTCCCGATGCGGTATCCCATCCACGGCCCAAGAACGAGCCAAGCCATCAAGAGGAGCACGGTGAGATCAGAATTTGCTTGTTGCCCAAGAAGTAATGCCACGATCAGTCGTTCCAGTTAACTCGTGCCCCATAACGAGCTTTCAACCTAACAGTTAAGACGCAACTCCGAGCTAGTAGTTCAAGGGGAGGGGTTTGACTGGGGCACGGTTTGGGCGAGTGCTGCCTTCGCCCACCGGTGGGCAGGGCTTGGCTGGTCGGGGCATGGGGCAGGGGGTTGGGGGTTCTCGGCGGGACTCTTGAAAAAGGGGTGATGGCCTTGTTGAATGGTTTAAAAACTTATTTGCTACATCTGAGACGCAGCCGGGACTAAAAAACAGGCCGGATAGCCC
>Ga0335396_10006396_pt1 | contig 11701 bp, 15 predicted proteins | sample FRY02_FD_205743 | JGI IMG/M metagenome (GOLD analysis project Ga0335396, IMG submission 205743) | Freshwater microbial communities from Lake Fryxell liftoff mats and glacier meltwater in Antarctica - FRY-02 (spades assembly) (version 2) | ecosystem: Environmental > Aquatic > Freshwater > Ice >... | reverse complement strand
CACCTTTCTATGGCGACTCAAAATCTCAATTTTGGTATGGAAGGTGAACTTTCAAAGAATTTTACCCCTATCCTACCCCCGAGTAATTCTGAGGAAATCAGAGTAAGAAATGTCATGGTGATTTGAATGCTGTTAAAACCTGTAAGTAGTTAAAAAAAAAGCCAAGGGCGCGAGACCTTGGCTTTATAAATACTCTCACACGTGTTCTTAATTTCTTTCGAAAATAAGTTGGTGCCCGGTGAGGGACTCGACTAGCCGCACAACAATTATTAACAAAGGATCACACACTTTAACAAAGAAATCGTAATTTTCCCTATGAAAGTCCGCAAAACTAACCACACCCCATATTGATCTATTGCTATTCGTTGTGAGTCTTTATCAACCATATTTACCCCAATCCTACCCACAAAGTTTAAAGCCTAGTGGGCAGTGGCGCGGTTATTTATTCACCTTGAAAGGGATTAATTCCCTGTTGGGGGATTGTGCTCATTTAGTGAAGGAAACGAACGACAATGTATATAGATATGAAATTACAACTAGCTTCAAATTTAAGAAAGCTCATTAAAGAGCATGATCTCACTGTTGCCCAACTGTCACGTGCAACAAAGATACCGGCCCAAACAGTTAATAACTGGCTTGCAGGTCTTGAGCCTAGAAGTATGTCTCAAGTAAAGACTGTGGCTACTTACTTTGAAAAGTCTCTTGATGAGCTTGCGTACGGAGAGAACCGAAATCAACCAAAGACAGAGCCTTTTAAAGAACATCAAGATGAAATCAATGCCGGTATTTATGAAGTCATATTGAGGAAACCAAAGGGAAATAAATGAAACGATTGCTAACCAAAAGTGTAATTTACATTATTACATTAAATTTATTCCTTTATGGATGTTCCACCGCTCCCATGTCTGACACGGAGAAACAGGTCAAAATTTCAAGAAAATCTGACCCTTCAAGTAACTGCACAAAAATTGGTAAAGTTCATGCTCCAGGATTTAGTTCGATTAGCGACCAAGGTCATGAAGACGATCTGAAGCGAGCTACCACTAAGGTTGGACGCAATACTGTCACATTGGATAGAATAGACGATAACAGGACGTATTTCGGGACAGCTTATAAATGTCCTAAACATACTGACAACAAGAATCAATCAATCCACTCAAAAATGTCTTAATTATATCGAGGAGAATTTGTATGTACTTCTATCTTAAAAATGCACTTAGTCTCAATTTTCTATTTTTGTTATTTAGCTGTGCAGGTATGATGAGGCAGCCACTTCCAATAGAAAAAAGAACTTCTGATTATAACATCGACTCCGCTAAGAAGAAGTTGGAAATATATCAAGCAGTGAAATTCTGGCTTCCAACAAGCCTCAATTCACATAATCAATTAATTCAAGCTGAAGATAAGGACTCAGGCTCTTTAGCAGGTACTGCTTATATACCCTGTACAGAGTTGCCAGGAAGTTCAATGGCAGCCCAGTCAATTGAATTTCAATATAAAGCCGTAGCAAGTGATAAAAGATTAAAACTAACTTTATATAACCAAAGAATATATGTACCTGAAGATAAATATGCATCCAAGGAAGACAATATATTCAATGACGACAGCCAAGTTAAAGGAGTTAAAACTTGCCTCGATAGAATCGTCGCAAGTTTGGGAGATTCAATTAAGTAGACAGTAAGTATGTCGCAACCAAAAGAATTGGAACATCAAGATGAAATTAATGCCGGTATTTATGAAGTCATATTGAGGAAACCAAAGGGAAATAAATGAAACGATTGCTATTCAAAAACATTGTTTACATGTTCACATTAAATTTCTTTCTCACAGGGTGCGCGACTATGTTCATCCCTGAAGCCAAGCCTATCAACTCGAGCATGATCGATGGAAAAGGCAAACAATCATTAACGTTATCTGAAGTTGCTCAGGGTCTAACCAGGACAGAGTTTTGGAATATGGACATGTTTTACATAAGCGCTTCACTTGTTACTCCTTACTCTATTGAGTTGTCAGAAAAAGAAAAAGGTCAAAAAAATCTAGACTCTAATGAACAAATAGAAAGAAATATAAAAAAAGAAAAAAGTAAGTTTACTGACTTAAAAACGTGTTTTGTCGTTGGTTTCATGGTGCCGGGCTCGGCTGAAGCCGCTCAATTTAAAAACTGGGTCTTCAAAGTAAAGATGTCAGATAATCAAATACATGAACTTAAGTACCTACCCACGGAACAATATCCTGATATTGGTAAGCCGAGTCCTGTCCAAGCTCTTTCATGGATGAATGGAGGATATGTTTGCTCCCAAAAGCCACTTTTACTAGTAAATAATTTTGAACTCCATTCTATCCCTCAGTTAATTTATGGGGAACTCGGGGGGCCGAGGGTTCTGAAATGGGAAGTTGATGGTGCTAGAAAAGAATCAATCAAAGATTAGAGAATATTTTAACTCAAACTCAAAATGTATTAAGCAGTTTGTATTGAATAGGACATAATCGCTGAGTCTGGATAAAGCTGCATTTTAAATTTATTTGGATTTATTAAGTCAAAAAAGAAAGGAAAGTCTACTCGTGTATGAAGTGTAGTCTCATACATTGATTCTGGTATTATTTTGCCAAATAATATTAAACAAAAACCTGCCAGCGCTTCTTCTCTTTGTCGAGTAAGCACCATTGAAGTTCGGCCGGGTCTTCTATCGTGACGTTCTCAATTCGCCTTTTGCAGCCTTCCGCTAGAGTCTTCTGGCCTTCGTTTTAAACTCTAGAAATCGTTGTTATACGTTCCATCCTTGACATCCACCGGTGGCCCCGATTCTCGTCAGCAGTCGTTTCGAGAACATACGTGCGTTATTTTCACTGTCTGCATTTTCAATTATAACATGGAATACGTGTTAATATAAAAATGCCAAGTAATTGCTTTATATAGGGGAGTCTTAGACTGCCTTTGATTTCAATTGTACCAAGTTACGAGTAGTCTTTAGTCTTTTTTGTATGCAGTTTTAAGCAAGTCCGTGCGACCAAATTGCGACCAGATTCTAAAAACGAACTCTGGTTGGCATTTTATTAAGAATCCTTAAATAATATGAAAAATTTCTACCGGTGCTCACGCTTAATTCACGCTCATGTAGCGCCTTTAACCTATCATTTTGAAAAGAATTTAATCAATTTGTATAAATAACTCTAAGCATTTAGCTCTCTTAATCCGACAAGATTGTTCACCTAAGGGGTCTCAAAATGAAGCTAAATTTAATGCTTGTTTCGCTGATAATTGTTTCATCTTGTGCTTCGAGGAATTTTCATGCAGAAAACTACGTAGCCAACATAAATATATCTCAGATACCAAAACCAGATGTTGTTTCTGAAGGGTCTGACCCCCTGATCATTTCAACAAAGAACCTGAATCAAGACTATGAAACTCTGCTTTCAAAAGGATATATCTTATTGGGATATTCCAGCTTCGAAGGAGAACTTGATGAGCAATATAACGTAATTCAGCAAGGCCGCGATACAGGGGCAACAGTGATTCTAACTACAAATGCCTTTCTGGGAGTAAGTTCAAGTACAATTCCATTATTACTTCCAACGAGCTCAACAACTTACAGCTCAGGAAGCTATAAAGGTACAGGCAACACTAATTATTCAAACTCATACGGCCGTCATTTAGGGCAAAGTAATTCAAACTATAATGGAACATTTAGCGGGCAAACTACCACTCAATCTAATCAATGGGTCCCAATGACTGTTTCTAAAACAATATACAGGCAAACGACTGCTTTTTTTGTAAAAACAAACCAAGATTTTAAACTTGGCTTATATTTCAGGGATTTGAATCAGGATGAGCGTAGAGTAATTGAAAAGAATACTGGCATAATGGTAACAACTGTAATTGAAAATACTCCTGCATTTTATAAAAACATTGTTCCAGGAGATGCCATAACCTCAATCAACGATATTGAAATAGTTAATAATGCTCATGCTGGAAGTATTATTAATTCAAATCAAAAAATCGAAACCATTAAAGTGGTTCGAAATGGTAAAGAGATCTTAATTCCAATGATTGAAAAAGTTCCTGCAACTAGAGAGATCTCGTCTATTGAGAAGCTCAAGAAAAAATGATTAAAACTGCTTTAGCACGCCAATAGTAAATACTCCCCCAACTAGATCTTCCATCGAAATGACCGTTCCATCAGAGCCGGTTATATCCCGATCGGAAGCAGCTCCCATCTCATACTTTAACTTAATGTAAGTATCATCAGTAATCAAGAAATTCCCTGTTGCTCCAAAAGTGAATGCAGGAGCATCATCATAATCATCATAAGTATCATCAGCAAAAGTTATAGTGTATTTACCTAAATTCTGATAAGCCATGTTTAGGCCAAAAATAAAACGATTGGAAATTAACCATTGAAAATCTCCATTTATTTCGATTGTTGAGTATGAGTCCGTTTTAGTCACATCTTTAGTACTAGCATCTTTAGATTTTGATTCTCCAAAGTTGTTTAATTGGAAACCAACCGACCATTGATTCCCGAGATTTCTTCTTCCCCACTTAAGAAATAAACTATACTCGTTGCCCCCGTTAGCGGCATTTCCGTCCTTGCTTTCGGAAGGATCTTTAGCCTCCCGGATTCCGGGAGACAGTAAAACTCCAACGTTCATATCATATCTATCTCTAGAAACATCCATAACTCTATATACAGCTTCAAGCACCACGTCACGAAATCCTGAGCTCTCCCTATTTAGCTTTTCACCATCTTTAGTCGAAGCTGAACCGTACTTAAGCGTACTCTTGCCCTTTATTACTCTAGATACTGTTGCTCCAACTGCAATTTTGTCATTAATAGCATAAAGACCTCTGAGATTTAAAGAATTCGTAGTGGTTTCGATATTTGCGTAATCTTCACCTTCATATCTCCAAACATACTCATTGCTTTGACTCTGATAATTTGCGTCTAAAATTGTCTTTTTAGCTTCTGGAAATAATATTAAATCAGTTGCCTTCCTTTCATATTTTTTGGCAGATCCAGGTGCCTGATCGGCAACTGGTAAAATGACTTCTGGCTGATTTGAAACAGAGTCAACCGGATTCTTAGAAATACCATCCGGTAATGTTTGAGAATTTGCAACGGAGATACATGACAATGCAATTACAAAAAAAACAATTTTCATTACAAAGAACCTTTTTAAATCTGTTAAAGTACATTAATGCTAAGTGAGTTCTATAAAAGAAACAAATGATAATATAATGCCTCTATTTACTTTATTTGAGAAAATAGAGGGCTAAGTATCAATAAACATTGAATTCAATACCGAGCCAACCTATTAGGTCCCGTATTAAGAAGCAAGAAATTAAGGTTAAGAAACTGATCTCTGAATTTTAGTTAACCGATAGGAATCTAAATGGCTTAAGGAGTAAAGTTGAGAATACAGGAGTATCTAAGATAGAAGACTATATAAAAAGCAATCTCTCTAGTTCAAAGCATGAGAGAGCTGCACTCTTTTAAACATGTCATTAATCAAACTAAATATAATAACCATACACTGATGAAAACAAGACTCGAAAAAACGTTTGATAAATGTCGTTCATTTGGAATTACTTTTGATGGGCGACAAGAGCAAGGCTTTTATACGAGGCTAAATGCCATATGGCTAAAGGAGTGCGAGGAACAAGAAGCAAAAGAAGAACAAGAACGGATAAAAGAAATTATGAGAGAGGAACAACGCGCAGAAAAGATGCGTGCCTCAGAGTTAAAAAAGATTGATGATCAAGAGAAAGTGATCCAAGCTAAACAAAAAGAAAATGCTGAGAAATTGAAGCAATTTAGGGAAATTGAATCCCTTAAAAGCTTAACTAAGACTCAAAGGCTGGAATTTGAAGCATTACTTAAGGAGAAAGATCAATTAGCACAAGACCTTTCTGATAAAGAAAGAGCTAAGTCCATGGCCGAGCTAACAAAAGCTGGTCACATTTACGTAATATCAAACGTTGGCAGTTTTGGAGAAAATATCTACAAAGTGGGCATGACTCGTAGGCTTATCCCCGAAGATAGGGTCGATGAGCTAGGTGATGCATCAGTGCCTTTCCCATTTGATATTCACATGATGATTTCTACGGAGGGTGCTCAGTCATTAGAAAAGAAACTTCACGAATGCCTAAGTGCACAGAAGGTGAATTGCGTTAATAATCGTAAAGAGTTTTTCAGAACAGATATAAACACTATTAAAAGTTTTGTTGATAAACACTCCCCAGGCATCAGATACCACTTTTTAGAAATCCCTGAAGCATCCCAGTGGCGTGAATCAAAAATTATATGGATGCAAAATAGTGACCCTGTTAAAAAGAGTGCTGCATGAAGTTAAAAATAAACGTGATACTTGATACAAGAATATTTGAAGACGAAGATCTTCCTCAGCTTGAACGCTCAACGAAGGAAGAAAAGAAAGCCGTTAAATAGCTGAGAGAAAATTCGCCAATTGAGATTAATGTCAGATATGAAAGACCATTTTGGGAATGTGACTAATACTTGTAGTTAGATATTAATCACAAGTTCATTTCATTATAGGCCAGCCTGATTACGCATTCTTTCTGCTCACTGGCCTCAGGTTTTGCTCTGTCATCTAAGTCCGTCATAGTACGTAAACAGTATAGAAGCATCTTTTCATTATCCTCTTCTAAGGCTTTACTAATTGCCTTACGTTTTAAAAGTAACCTCGTTTTACTAGTCCCATTGTTTCGAAATTCTTTAAATGTAAGTCCCCACACTGCCTTCACTCTCCGCTCAATAGTATCAGGGGAACATTTGAACCATGCAGCCGTTTCATCCAATGTGGGATAGAAGGACATTAAATCTTTTAACTCTGAAATTGAAATTTGGATTTCTGGTCGCCCAAAATCTAGATTTAATTCATTCATGATATAATTATATTTGGAACTCAAACAAATGTAAAACTCATAAAATCTTATCAGCTTTGACTGATGCTAATATTTGTTCTCCAATTGAGAATATTTTATCAAATTTTATTTCCCTATTGCTATTACTTCGATTCTTATGGCAATCCAGTATTACCGCTTTTATTTTTTTTCGTTTTGACGGCTTTTCAAACTTCTTGCTTGTTATTGATCTTAAATAGACATTTCGGCCTACGCCAAAGTCACCTGTGTACTTTGTAAAAACACTATGCTCGAAAATCCTGTCATGTTTTGCGCCAATATAAAATCCTCCCTTCTGAGAAATTTTTTTTCGAGATCTACTAATCTTCATTTTCAGTGCATCTTCGGTATAGGGAAAGCATGAAAGGCGTTTGTTAAAACTACTTGACTCATTGGTCTCTAAAGAATTTCCTGGTCGGAATTCTTTTGTTATTCGTTTTTCATTTTCGATCACTGCAATTAATAATTCAGAGGTTTGAGGAGTATTAGCATCATGAACAAATCCCTCTAAACCAATGGAGGGATAGATCTTACCAAGACCACAGTGCCTATGGATTTCGTAGGACTTTCTTATACTAAGAACGAGTAAATCAAACGTACAACTTTCCCAAAAAGACATATTATCTCTAATTGATGACGCAGATCTTTTAGAATTTAATAGGCAGCAAATTATTTTATTAAACGCTTTAGGGAGGCGATAAATATAGTCAAAGTACAAGTTGGAATATAGCAGTTTGAGTATTAATTGGTTCATGAGCGAGACCTTCTCAAAACATTCTAAAAAGGTCAGAGAGAAGAAATCCTTTTTTGATGTTGCCTCGTATTCTGCCAAAACTACATTATATTCAATTGTAAAAGCATCGCTAATCTCATTTTGATTCATTAATTCAGGGTTATAATTGACATTCTTCTCCATTTGCTTAAGAGTTTGCTCATTAAGATCGTTGAAAATCAGTCTGCGCTTTCTCGTATTATGAACATAAGCGAATTCTTTAATCCAAATATCATTCATTCTTCTTTACTCCGTGCAGCACCTGCACCGTTAACTATTTAATCTCCACCCTGTGGTCTATTGGACAATCAAAACACAAGGAGAAGCAATGGAGTATCAAAAGTTATCGCACTTATCAATTAAGCAGCTTTGCAGCCTATTTAACGTTAAGGAAAGCTGGATTCGAAGACAAATCTTTCTAAATAAAATCCCCTATAGGAAATTAGGAGGGTTGATTCGTTTTCAGGTTTCAGAAGTTGAAGAATGGATTAACCGAAAAACAGGAAGAGGAGATTCTCATGAATAAGACAATAAACTTTTACAAATTATTTCACTATTACATCGAAGGATTAAAGCCTTCTTCTAAGAAGGCATTAGTAAGGTGTATCTTTCATTCTGACAGCCGCCCATCTCTAAGCATAAATACAGAAAATGGACTCTATAATTGCTTTTCATGTGGAGCCAAAGGTAATCATTGGACATTTTTGAAATTCGTTGAACCGGAATCAAACATAAGAAATTTAATGGAGAAATATTATGAATAATTTTACAAGAATCGACAGTTTTACCAAAGAAGAACAAAAAGGACTGGCAGCCATGGGGGTGGCTACCAGTTATATAATACAAAAGATCAGAGCTGGAGATCAATTCGGTTATCAGTTTACTAATGTAAATAATGATAACAGAAGAGTTATTTACAATCAAGAGTTCAAGAAACTAGCTCACCTCTCAATGGAAAAAGATTCAACGCTAGCACCGATAACTTTTGGACCACTTGATCACTCAAGTCCTATCTTTTGTACAGAAGGAGAGACAGATGCAATCAGCTTATCTAACTTCACGGCTAATATTCTATGCTTTCCTGGTGCGAACGGTACGAACTTAAAAAAGCTTGGCACAAATTTTACTGATAAGTTTAATGGAACTGAAACGTTTGCAATCGTTTTTGATAATGATGAAGCGGGGCGGAGTGGGGCTCAGGCTCTCAAATCTCAACTACTGGAAGTCCTACCTGATGCACATGTAAAGGTTGTAGACATATCTACAATCGGTCATTCGATCAATGATATTCGTGAGGGAATTATGGGGGACGTTTTTACTTACGAAGACCTAGAAGTTTTGGTTAAGGAAACCCCAGCTGAAGGTAAGCAGTCACAGTTATTAAATTTAATAGCAGAGACAGACAGTGATAAGCCAAAGTTGCCAATCGCATATAATTCAGAGCGCGGAATTTTGACCTATTCTATCTCAATGCAAAACAGTGAAGACAATATTCTACTTATCTCATCTGATCAAGACGGTGTAAAGAAAATCACTGACTCTGTTAATCCCACATCTCTTGAAGTATTTGAAACCGAGTCAAAAAAAGATTTACCTTTGGTAAAAGGCTTGAAAGCTGAGACGATTAAAAAATTCTGGGGCAAAAATCAAGCCCCTAAGCAAATCTATAATGAACTCATGTCTTATTTTCATAAACAGATTTTTTTTCATGAGTTTGATTATTTACATGTTCATACCTCGTTTGCTTTTATGACTTACATATATCCTATCTTTCCCACCATCGGATACCTTCACATAAATGGGAACAAGCACTGCGGAAAATCACAATTAAGCAAAATACATGCTGATATTGATTTTAATGCGCAGTTATCAACTTCTTCAACTATGGCGGCAATTCGAAGAATTATTCACCATGACCGAGGCACAATAATCCTAGATGATTGGGAAAAGGCATATAGCAGTGACAATCAAGAACAACTCATCTCTATGCTGAACTCGGGGTATAATACAAACTCTAAATCAATGTTAGTTGATAAAGAATCCATGAAGCCGCTAGTTCTTTTTACTGGTGGACCTAAAATTTTTAATTCTATTAATAAAATTGATCCCGTTCTAGCTTCACGCTCCATTATAATTAAAATGCGGCCGGCGCCCAGTGACTTCAAGCGGAGAGAGACCCCCTCACCTGATGATTTAAAGGACCTGAGATCTCGCCTGATTTTATGGGCACTTGAAAACCATGGATTAGTACGTGATATTTTCCTTTCATCTGGACAGAGCATAAGTCGCGAAGAGGAACTCTATAAACCTTTAGAGTCCATCGTCATAAGTATTTTCGGAGAAGACTCTCCAGAATTAAATTCAATTAGAAGAATTAAATCGAAACATGCTGAACTTCAAGTAGAGCGTCTTGGTCATAATGAAATTGTCTTAGATGAAATTTATCAGTTATGGTCCATCGCCAAACCCCTGCACGAATTTGAATGCTCTAATGCTGAAATTTTTTCAAGCCTACAAAGCCGAGATGATCTACCTTCAAATTTTCATCGAAATAAAATCAAAGAAGCTATAGCGACTTACCATATGTGCTTAAGATCAGGCAGGAAGCCAAATGCTAACGGACTTAAGCCAACTATTTATACCATTAATGTCCCGACATTGCTGTCCTCGTGGAAGGCTCTTAAAATAGCAGATGTCGATGGTAGCAAAGATTTCAATTAGTTATATCTAAGAATGGACACATCAATTTTGTACACACTTATTGAGAGTGGCTACGTAGAGTGCTATAAAGAGCCGTCCATTTTGGGCGGCTCTTTGACAACCGAATATGCAATAGATCAATTGGGAACTAACCCCAATGGAGCCCTTTATGGAACAAAGAAACGGTAAATACCGAGAAATGATATGGATCAACGCACGCCTTATTAAAAGCCCATTTTTTTCAAGAAAAACGGACGCAAGAGATTGGAAGGCCAACAAACTCAATGAACGCACGAAGATTCAAGTGTTGGGTGAAGAATATAAGACCCAATCAAAGCTTTCGTTTTCGGCATTCGCTTCTAATTGGCTTGATGAGAAAATAAGGCCAGCAAAAGCACCGAGTACCTCTGTCGATTATGAGCGTATTCTTCGCTGTCACCTTCTACCTGTAGTAGGTCGAATTCTTTTAAAAGATATCAAGGTCAGGGATGCTGATAATGTCGTATCTGCATTGATAAAAAAAGGTATGAGCCCTAAAGGCACTCAAAATATTATAGCACTTTTGAAACAGATCTTACTTGAAGCTGAGAAGAGAGAGGAAATAATAAAAAGTCCTCTGAGGCATTTTAAGTCTCCCAAGGTTCCTGAGAAGCAATTTAAGTATTGGTCTCAAAGTGAAATCAGTCGTTTTCTCCTTCATTGCAGAAATGACCCCTTCTATCCATTTTTTGTAATCGCGTTTTATACGGGTATGAGAAAAGGCGAAATCGCTGCTCTGACTTGGGACTGTATTGATTTTAACAGTAATCTCATTACCGTTAAGGGGACACTAGACAAGTACGGCCACAGAGACTCCACAAAGACCGGAAGGATTAGATATGTCCCGATGAATAACTTTGTGAAGGGAGTAATCCTAAACCTTTTTAAAGAGCGCTCTAACGCCTCTGATTATGTCTTTCTATCAAATGGACAAAGTATAGATACGAATCACCTATACAGAGTTTTTGGTAAGACTCAAGAAAAGGCCGGTATTACAAACAAGATCAGAGTCCATGATACTCGGCATACGTTTGCCTCACAGTTCATGATGAAGTCATTGGGCTCTCTGTATGATTTAAGCCTTATCCTAGGGCATTCAGACACTAAGATGACTCAGCGGTACGCTCACTTGTCCCCCCAGCACCTTTCTATGGCGACTCAAAATCTCAATTTTGGTATGGAAGGTGAACTTTCAAAGAATTTTACCCCTATCCTACCCCCGAGTAATTCTGAGGAAATCAGAGTAAGAAATGTCATGGTGATTTGAA
>Ga0335396_10006393_pt1 | contig 11703 bp, 12 predicted proteins | sample FRY02_FD_205743 | JGI IMG/M metagenome (GOLD analysis project Ga0335396, IMG submission 205743) | Freshwater microbial communities from Lake Fryxell liftoff mats and glacier meltwater in Antarctica - FRY-02 (spades assembly) (version 2) | ecosystem: Environmental > Aquatic > Freshwater > Ice >... | reverse complement strand
ATAACGTCAAGCTTACAAAATCAAACATTAGATGTTGACAACAAAATAAATAAAATGAAACAAATGTGAAATATATAAGTATTCATGTATTTGAGTACACAGAACGTGAATAGAGGCAGACTGTATATATATATGACAAACAATCACATGTACGTACATGCAAAGACAGGTGTTGGCCCCTGCACCTGTGATACAAAATATAAATTCTAGACTACACACATGTAACGCACAACACCAACCCTCTGTCCAACATGCAAATATCGCATATTTGCAGGGCGAAGAGAATCAGCCACACACGTCTCGCACAGAGTCCTAGAGAAACACATCTGTCTTGGTTTTAATCCGTCAGCGCATTTGACGTCCGCGCTTCCGACCTCCTGTGAGGCTGCTTGTGAAGAAGAAGCCCGCTGGTCCTTGAAGGCTTGCAGTCAACTTGCGTCGAGCTGAGGCTGCTCGCAAAAACAGAAGCCCGCTGGTCCTTGAAGGCTTGCGCTGTCCTTGCGTCCCGTCAATGCTGCCCGCGAAGAAGAAACCCTCTGGTCCTTGAAGTCTTGCACACATCAGCGCTCGAACACATGGCGTTGATCATTGAAGGAAAGCAAGCGCCACGTTGGCGCTGCTCCGCTCGAGCTGCAGTACAGTGAGCCTGGTCCTGAGAACGTCGTTGGCGCAATTGGGAGCGTCAGGGGCCGGAAGATGTGAGGAAAGAACCTTTACTCCATGTGTAATGAAGTGGAGACAGGAGGTCACGGTATGATGGGTTGGGGCCCGGCGGCCTCCACGCTGAAGGACATGCTGGTACGGACGCAGCACGCCCGGTCCTAATCGCCCAGCTACATACGAGCTGAGATTAGACAAGGGACTGCACGTGCAATCCAATGTACTATTTATGCACAATCATTACAAGTAAACCCGCCAAACCCTGTTGTTTGTCATGGTACCCTCAGACTACCCCTTAGGGGGGGTCACGGTCACGTACGTGGGGTCTTGGACCCCACATAGACCCTATATCCTTATACTTTCTCTTTGTCTTCATCTCTGTGTCAGCGCGGTGACGAAAAGACAGGCGTCTCAGTGGAGCTGTGCCCGTCAGGTCAGTGGCAATATTCTGTATCACTACCCCACAATATGGTGGCAACGGCAAGGATTTGCGGTGGCATGGATTTAGCGGTGGCAAGGATCTGGAGGCAGCAGGGATTTAGCAGCAGTAAAGGTTTGTAGGCAGCAGGGATTTGGTTGCGGCGAGGATTTGGAAGCAGCAAGGATTTGGCGGTGGCGAGGATTTTGCAACGGCAAGAATGTGGATGCAGCAAGGATCTTGCAGCGGCCAGGATGTGCATGGACCCTGGGAGCAAGGATTTGGTGGCAAGAAGGATGGCGGCGAGGATTTTGCAGCGACGAGAATTTGGAGGTAGCAAGGATTTGGTTGGAGCAAGGATTTGGTATCGGCAAGGATTTAAAGGCTGTACGGAGGTGAAGGCAGCAAGGGTTTGGCGGTACACAGGATTTGGCTCGCAGAAGGATTTGGCTCGCAGCAGGATTTAGTACGCTACAGGATTTGGATCACGCCTGGATTTTGGCTCGACCATGACTGTTCTGTGCTGTGCTGTACCGTAGTGGTCGCGCCCAAATCCATGATGCCCTCAAGACCCGACTCGGAGAAGTCCAAATACTGGCCGACACGACTGGGGACTGGGACTTGCTGGGCTACAATCCCAGGCGAGGCCCAAATCTAGGGTGTCGTGCAATTCTTATGGGCAGGGTAATATAAACACTTTCAGGTGGACCTTGACGAAATGGGTTGACATCTGAGTACAATTAATAGACAGCAGACAGAAGACAATGTATACTGTTGTTTATGATTGGTGCGTCAGGAACCACTCGGACCTGTCGCTCTTGATCTTCCCCGGATTCTGCAGCCAGTCGAATATCCCTCATAGAATTATGTGTTTAGGTTTATGTTGATTGATCAGTGATGTGCTTTCTGTCGATTATTGACTTGAGTTCTGTCACAGAACTCAGCGTGTTTGAAACAGTGTAAAGACTACAATCTTGAGAAAAGGAATCAAGAGAAAGGTGTGTGTGTACCAGTACAAGCAGCGGGAAAGGTATCTGCACCGCTTTCTCTGACTTGTGGAGAGTTTGATAAACGCAAATTTGCACGTCCTCTGACTTGAATCGCTTGGAGTATTTTAGTGACAAAATGCATTGTAGTGTGTGGGTTCCCGGGCCTGTGTGTTTGTTCTGCGTGTATGTTTATGTATTTAGAAACATGTCACACCTGTGTCCTTTACATAAACATCTGTTCTGACTACGTTTGAATACACATTTTTTGTGTCAGATATATTTTTCATTTTTACGGCAGCCGCCAACCGCGCGCGCACCACTTTCTCCATATTTTCCTCATTTCTATTTCTGTAATTCACAATATTCATCCGAAAATCTTCTTTCTTCAATACTTTACACGGACCAACATGTGTTGCACAGTCCGTTCCAGTTTTTGGAAATTTGGTTTTTTGTGGGGGAAAAAACAGAAAATGGTTGGAAAAATTGTCGAAAAAAAGTGGATAAGACGCAACATATTTGAGAATCGAACAGACACTGAGTTCGACTAATGGATAAAGGAATGGGGTATTTTTGAAATTCACCTATAAAGGGATAGATACTTAATCTCTCGTGGACCAACATATAAAGGGATAGATCCTTAATTAGTGAAAAACATACGCGTCAAATCAATTTTGTCTATAAACTATCTAGCATCCCTCGACCACACCCTCTTTACCAAAGGTATGGACATTATTGAAGTTGTTATATTAAGTTGTTATATTTGTTTTCATGCATGGTATAACTTCAAAAGTTTTTGAAAGGTCCATAGTTTTTCCAAATCTTGATGGGGATGGGGTTGGCGTCCCGATCGAATTGTGACAGTAACCAGGGATCATGAATGAACACTTCAGAAGAGATGGGACAAGACAGAGACACAAGAATACATGTTATCTTTAGTGTTCTAAAAATCGACAATCCCCACCTCGCTTTCGCTACAGCCTCTTATGCAAGTCGACGAAACGTGAGAGAGAAAAAAAAATCCTTCGGTCAGGATCTCAACTTCGAAACTAAACTTTCCTTTCGTTACAAGATCTCGTTCTTAGGCGCTCAGGCTAAAGTCATGTCAGTGGTGCACGGCGGCAGATCTTGTTCATAGACGCTGTATCGCTCCTAGACCTCTTTAAATCAATCCAGTATCTGATTACCCCTCAAAACTAACTCCCACTTCTCCGACTTCGAACCAAAACCACCACCTGCAATCCTTCTCACCTTCATCTTAACAACAACCACACCGATACCCCTTATCATGAACATCGACAAATTCACCTCGCCTCCGATCGTCCCTCAAACGCACGAGAACGAATTCGAATAAATTGTCGTTACAGAACATCTTCTAAACTAGAAACTTTGTTCTAGAACTACGCCATGTCACGAACGTGACCATTTATCTTAAGAGACCGCAGTCTCAGGATGGAGTTCTCGCTGACACACTTGGACAGTACTATGACGAACAAAACATACAAGGGTAAGTGCACAGTCAGGGTGAGCAAGCACCACTGCAACCAGAGATTTAGCACCCACCTTGGTGGGTGGGAGGAGCGCAGCCCTATAAGGAGGGGGTGTGGGGTGTAGCCCCATGAATTTTTTTGTGGACATTTTTTTGTAAATATTTGGAGACAAAATCCTAGTTTTGAAAGACAGAATTGAGTCTTTGGATAGACAGAATAAGTGATTGGAAGAGCGGGCATGATCAAGAGATATAGATTGATGTTTAATAGTACATACGTCCTATCCTCATGGGCCTGGGTGCAATTTTGGAAGACTCGGAAAAGCTTGGTCACACTGACCGTGCACTTGGACACCAGTGAAAATCTTTACTCTCATTCGCTACTAGGTACCACTTGGATCAAGTACTTTTGGTTGAGAAACGGTCCGAGGTGTTTTGTTTTTCCAGGATTTTCAACTTGTCGATCTTCAAGTTCGTCACTTATTGTATTTTCTTAACTGTCTATCTATTACCTTCAGTTCTGTTTGAATGTATCAGTTGGTCTGGGTTAACTCAAAAGCCAGGATTTGGTACGCAACAAGTTAACACGGAATCCTAGTATCTTGAAGTAAGGAAATAAGGACAAACATTCTGGATTTTTAGAGTCGGATGGCGTTACGGCGGTAAGAATTGTCTAGGCGACTGGTCAACATTTTCTAATGTTTGTCGACACCGAAAATTCGAGGAGAAGTGACACAATATCCAGAAAACAAGTGCGAAGCCAGTGGCGCCCCGCATCTTCATTATAACGCTTGTATGACCATGATATGACTCAACTGCCAAAAAGAGACCCGTAAAAGATAAGACTTGCGCAAAACAATATAATTATCACGCTCACACCATCATGGTTGTACCAGTTCACTCACATGACCATGATGACACATATCAGTACACTTTGTAATGAGAAGATGTGTATCGGCAAACCGCAATGTTGCGGCGCTAAAGGTACCGTGTACAACACGAATCAGATTGTTATACCTCAAAAAATTTACATGTCGAGAGGATTGCGTTTTCATTGATTTTCATACGTCTTGGAAAAAGACTTTCAAGAAGACGCAAACTTGTAAGGGGTCGAGACCGTGGTGCAATCCTAGAAATTGACCCCACCACAACACCAACTCAAAAAATAATACTCCACACGGTCTACATCCACTTGACGCTGACGATCGGGATAACTAGTAGAATCCACTAAGATCCACATTGTCTGTAGTTACCCTCCAGGTCCCAAATCCCAGTTCCAGAGTGTTCTACATCGAGTCCTTGTCAAAACCCCAAAATACAGGGCGGCGCACGGCAACGAGGTCAAAGGTTCACATTACTACAATATATAACTTGGACTGGTACAGATGATCGCCCTGCACAGAAACATACCAAACCTTGCCCGTCCCCAAAGGCTACCAGTCTTCAAGGCTTGACTGTCACGGACGGTCGACTTCCACGTGAGTTCGAACCCCCCCTCATCCTTGTCTTCCACAGGAGCTTACCCACCGTAGAAACTCGACTTTCGCAGGTCATCTTTCTTTGGGTTCAATCAGTAAAGAAGCGGAGAAGTTAAAAAAACAAGAAACTCTGAGGAGGTCCCCGAACGGTAGCTTGTCCACGACAGAAGCTCTCTCACAGCGAAGCCTCGCCCACCGCGGCAGATCGTATAGTCTTTCACAGAAGCTCGTCTTTCATAGACGAGCGCAAAAGGGGGGGGGGAAGAGAGGGGAACCCCAGTGTATGCCTAGATCTTGGAGATCACGCTGTGCATCCAGTCACAGATCACTCGAGGTGGACAATCACAAGTGCTGTCCGCGTCTGCGCGCCAGATTGTCTGTTATGGTGCCCGAGATTTGGCGACCTTTACCGACCTGAACACACACACACACACGTGTCAGTCTGCATGTGTGCATGTGTGTGTGCGCACGCGCACGTGTGTGTGTGTGTGCGTTCGTGTGTGTGACTTTGTTGGTGCGTGTGTATGCACGCCCCACGTAGACGGTCACGCCGCACCGACAGTCTCCTCATCACGCATGCTCACCCCGCACGGAAGGTCGCCCATCACGATAGCTCGAACCTCAAGGAAGATCACCCACCACAGAAGCTTTGCCTGCACGAACGATCACCCGGCACGGCCTGGCACAGAGGGGCGATTTTCACGGCATAGCGACAGTCTCTCCTTCCTCATGCCGGCGCATTCCAGAGGCTCTGTTGTTGAAAGGTGCTTCTTGGCTGAAAATATAATTTTCGACGGGTTGCGTCCTTACTTGCGTGTTCTAGGTTGAATCTTGACATGCCTTAACACAAAAGCCGTCCAAGCATAGTGTGTGTTTGTGCGTGGTTGCGTGCGCTGGATTCAGGAAACCGTCGAATATTTGAGATCTAAGCACCTTATAAACCTTGCACTGCTGAGAATCACAGTGTGTGTCACAGTGTGTGTCAAGATCAGATTCCTGCCATGGAGGCCTTGTGCGTCTGAGAAGGCGTCAGAGACAACCGAGGCGCCGCTGCGGTTTGCTGAACTGTTGGAAAAGATGAAGGCCACGGGTATCGAGGAAGCCCCGGAAAAGCAGACAGCCGAGGCATATATCGCCAGTCAGGGGTGCCTGCTCAATTTTACGCTGAATCTCTTCGTGTTCTCCTATGTGCAAGCGCTCCAGCTCGGGACCGACGCGCGTTTCTATATGCTGCCGACGTTGCGCTCCCCCACGAGTCCCATACCGTGCGCTTTGTGCGCGTGCTCGACCTGATCGCCGTGCTCGGAATGGGCATTGCGTGCATGGGCATGGTGTGGGCCTTGCACACCAAGCGCATGACTCCGGCCCAAAGGAGGCGCGGCGTGATTGCTGGATTGTTTTGCCAGGCCGTGGCATACTTGATGGGTGGTGGCGTCGACTTTCTTCAGTGCCACATGCAGGCAGGCGGCATTGGCTCCAAGTGTCACGGCCTTTGGTGCCTTGAGATCTCTGCTATAACCCTGGGCGTGCTCACCGTGACATACTTCAATGCGCGCTACCTCTTTATGGCCGTCTTTGGTTTGGAGGGTGTGCAGCGCATTATGTGGGCAAGCAGGACCGACCAGCCGATGGAACTGTGTGGCTCTGCATTTGGCATGGCGATTGGGATGATCGTCCTCCCGATGGTCGTCTACTTCCAGGAGCTTGCAGCAAGCATGGCTGCAGGTTCGTGTTGCGGCAAGCCTGCTGCCCTCAGGATGGGCAAGGAGAGAGACCTGGAAGAGAGACCTGGAAATGGACAAGCCTGCACAGACGCTGTGCACAGTGCCTTCTGCGCTACAGCGCATTGCAGATTGCTTTGATGAGACTAGCACGGCTGCAGAGAGAACGAAGGAGACTGACTCGCGGCTTCGGGGCGCCCCTTGCAAGCCCGCGCCATGCGCAAAAGACGTCTATGCTACGTGTGTCGAGGCCCTATCTCCTGCTCCTCTGTCACGACGCAAAGAGGATGATTCGCGGGTGGGCAGCGGCGCGCAAAATCAGGCCATTGCTGCCGCAGAGGTGCCAAAGATCAATCACACTGATCGCAAGCGGAGGCGGCGAGAGGAACAGAACACGTTGGTGGCCAGGCTCGATCGCCTGCTACCTGATGAGTCGCGGCGTGGTGGCTTCAAGGGTACTGGGTCGAGGTCGGCGGGCGTCTGGGGCCGCAGCTTCTTCAATGTGCTCAGTGACAGTATTGAGTATCTCAAAAACTTAGGGCCGCATTCCGGCTCCATCGCGCCCATGGCTCTGCCAACTATGGGCCTCACCTACAAAGATAGTGAGCAGATCCCCCCCATACACCCTCCTCTGTATTTAGTTTCGGATGTTCAATGTTTGTGTTTCTGCTCTGAAAGTGCTTTGAGACATTCTGTGTACGGTTTGGATCCGGCGCATTGGCTGTCTGAGGGGGCTTATCGACCTGGAGACTCGCTTTATACCTGAAATTTGGGGAGCTTAACAGCTGTGAACTGGGTGTCTTTCGATTTTAATCAGTGTTTCTTGCTCCTCTTGCTGAGGTTACTCCTTAATAAACACTCTTAAATTAAAAAACATTTTCAGCCATTCCTCAGTAATGATGATGTTAAAGTCCTCGGTTGAAATAGAGGTAGATGTGCGAGGAGGCAAAATATTTATCAAGAGTCTTCGTGCTGGTGCCCGCGATTTCTTCGGCGGTGCCCCGTGGCCTGTGGTGGATGGCACCGGCGCTGCTGTGAGACCTCATACACGTGCACAATTGGCCTGCGCTCGAGGATCTCACCAAGAAATTGTCTAAGACGCTCACAGCAGCAACGGCAGCAAATATTGGCAAGCTGCAACTCAACTTGAGGCTAGGCCATTTCCACACAAGTACTTATCTACCGGAGCAGTCTAGCCCTCAGCCTTGCTCTGTGGAGAGAGTCGAATACATCAATGCCAAATTGCAAGTTTCGTGCTATCCCGAAGCCAAGTCCTGGTCCAAACGCAGCCCAGTCAACGTCCCATAAAGCCCGAGAAGCACCCCAACACGCAATCTACGTCGGCAATGGCATGAGGTGCGCTCCTCATTTTCAATTTGCCAGACATGTGGCGCTGGAAGCCTCAAGAGGTACCTGCCGTCGAGGCAAAGACTGAGGATGCAGCGCTGGTGTCGGCACCCGCTGAATCGGCAGGACACTGGCAGCACATGGATGATGATGATGTGACACAGCTGTCCGGACTAGAGGCGTTGATCAGTCCGGCGCACGAGTTCATGGGCGTCTTTAGAATCAACAGACAGGACTTGGTTGGTCTGGATCAGATGCAATTCTTGTCATCGCATGCGCTCGAGGGTCTCGGAGGCCTCAAGACGCTGCTGTGCGATCCCATGGCCTTGCTGGATGCGCGCGAGACGGCCACTATGCACAGCTTTCTGGCCTCGTTTGCCAAGACAGCCGACGTGCCTGACTATCTGACTGCACACCGTGTGGTTGACTGCATCGAGCATCACTCAAGCATTGCTACAGGCGTCGACGACAGCGAGTCTTTGGCTTTGTTTTACCGTCTCAAGCTCCCCAGCATCGTGGGCGGCTACGACACTGAGTGGAAGCTGCTGTGTAAATACCACCTCGACAATAAATACCACCTCGACAACAATGCAGTAATTTTCTTGTGCTGCCTGCTTTGTGCTGGCCCCGCGATCATGCAGTGCACCCATTGCAATCAAATTCGTGCATGTTTATGCAAATATTCTGGACGCGTGTACGCAAAGGCAGCCGCATGTATGCAAATACAGAAACGAGACGGTGACTGACAAGGAGGACAAAGCAGGGCACGCCATTGGGCACGTGCAAAAGTCTCAAGGTGTTGCCAATACGGGTTCGTAACGAGCCTTCGAAAGTTTGCCTGTTGTTGATTGTGCCGCAATCAGATGAGCTCGGAAACATGCGTGTATGCCAACGCATGATGCTGAGCAAAGCTTTTGAGGGGCGCAGCGCCTCGCTGCTAGGCTTCTGAGTTGACGCACATTCAGAGCAGCCCGCCTGGTCAGTCCTTTTCCCTGTATTATGCCACAGGACATTCCCTGTCTTATGCGTGTCTTGAAGGATTCTCGCACCCTGCGACACTTGCACTCTTACGGGCACGTGGAGTGGTGTGGAGGCCGGAGACAAGACTCAAGACCCTCGTCTTAACCCTTGCACACCAGCTGCGCATACACATTCTCTGGACAAATACATTCTCTACACAATTGGCGCAGCATGTATTATGTGTGAAGGCTGACAAACTTGGTATGGCAGGCGAAGTATGGTGCTCAAGGCGACCAAGGTTGGTCAAGGTGACAAGACGCTTCTCAAGATGCTTCTTGACAAGACGCTTCTCGATATCCACTCACACGTGCCCGTGACCGAGAAAATGCTCGGAGAGGCCATGGTAGAGAGCTTTCTGGATGCTCCGGATGCAGGCTATATGGGGGATGTGCACAATGTGCGATGGCGCGCCTCAGATGATGTGAGTATCTTGTTCGAAGATGACGATGCGGGCGAGGAGACAGCCAATACTAATTACTTCTCTGCCTCGCTGTCGCCGCCCGTCGGCGTGTCTACTCCACTGTCGCCCGCGAGCGAGGACCACACTCTCAGCATTGACTGTATCAACTTTGGGCGTGTGCCCTCAGTCACAGTGAGCTTCGGGCGTGTGCCCTCAGTTACAGTAAACTTTAGGCTTGTGCCCTTGCAAGAGGCGCCCAGGTATCCTCTTCCGGATGCGTCGCATTGCGTCTAATGATGCATTACGTGGCATCTGTCATGGCGTGAAATCGTGCGTTAAGTCTTTGCGCTATATCTTTGCCCTAGACCTTCACCTGGGTGTGTGAATATGTCTGTTTGCTTGTCTGTCTGTCTGTCTATCTGCCTGTCTGTCTGTCTGTTTGTCTGTCTGTCTGTCTGTCTGTCTGTTTGCTGTGCAACCCTTTGCATTTGTATTTTCGAATGCCCTGTGCGCGCGAGATGTACACTCACACGCAGACATTCCAACTTGCACTTGTTCAAATGCACGCCTACACACATGCAAATTGCTTGGAGATATGACGTGTGAGGGCTGTCGCGCTGATTTGGATGATGGGCTTTGCTGTAAGAAGGGAGTCCTGAATGCAATTTAGTACCAGAAATCCGCTCCTTTATTCTTGTGATTATAGCTGGAGCACGTGTTTTTGCTTCTACATAAATAAAAGTCTATGTTCATTCATTTCTGCTTTTGAGCTCCCTCTGCGTACAGTAGCATCCCGGGACATAGAACCCGCCAGATAGAAACTGCAGTCTGGAATTTGGGCCCTTTTCTTCACTGTGCTTTAGAAACCCGCCGGCAGCAATTTGGGCAGTTTCTTAATGATTTATAGAAACTGGGTCTCGGACTTCCTTGTCAAAAAATTGGTCTTCCTGATCAAAAATGGATCTGAAAAACAGGTGTTCAGTATCAAAAATCAGTGCACAAAAATTCGAGTCGGTATTCCTTATCAAAAATCGGTCTTCAAAAATCGGTCTTCCTTATCAAAAAAAAGAGTAGTTGAGGTGGTTGAAACTGAATTGCTATGGGGGTGGTTTCTTAATAGTTTTGTAAGTCGATCTTGCTGACCGATCTGAGATCTTACATCCCTGATTTTTTTAAGATCGGACATCCCATTTTCTTTTTTTTGAAAATAAGCATATCAAAAAAATAAGCTTATTTTTCCGATCTCAAAAAAAAGAAGCTTATTTTTTTTGAGATCGGACAAGGTTTTATGCGTCTCCAGATCGTTGCGATCCCGAATATCGGTGTTCTACGCGCCAATTTCCCCCTGATCTGAGATCAGACAATGAATGAGGTCCGACCTCAAAACAGTCAAAAAAAATAGGGGGGAAAACGCCAAACTCATGAATAAACACCCAGAAAAGTCAAAATCTGAGGACCTCTGGTCCGACTCCTGTGGCGCGCGGCGGCTCCAGGGCTAAAGCCCCTCCGCTTGCCGCGCGTTCGAAACAATGCTGGCAGGCTGGGTGCTGGCTCTATCAGTGTGTGCTTAAAAACACGCTGGCTAGATCATTGTGGTGGTTTGTATGTCCCGGGATGACACTGTACACCTGCACTGGCAGTATGACGGTGTGACATGTACTTCGATTTTTTTTACACAATTTGTCGGGAACATGTCCGTGTTTTGTACTTCTGTGTCTTTCTGCATGCTATACCTGTGATGCGCTGTATGCAAGACGCATCCACAGTTTGTGTGGTCTGACTGTGACTGCAATTCTATTACTAATGTGTTCTGTCTGGATCGTGTGACACCCAATGACTTGCTCACATACTTATTTTTTTAATTGTGGGTCAGAAAACTCGACTCAGTCACATAAAACCAAACTGTTTGATTCTGCCGGGTGATCTTTCTCTGTTTACTGTAGCTTCTCTTCCCCCCCCCGCAACTTCACCTCCCCCCTCTCCATGTCGCCCTGTCTCTCAGATCTCCTGCTCCCTCCTGTTCTTTTCATCACTCTCTCCTTTTCTCTGTCGCTCGTGTAGAACCCTGAGGGCCAAAGACCTTGAGACACCGACTCACGGCATTTGATATACATATGACATATATATAAATAGATATATATATGTATACATATATACACATGTATATATATATATATATATATA
>Ga0335396_10006379_pt1 | contig 11721 bp, 8 predicted proteins | sample FRY02_FD_205743 | JGI IMG/M metagenome (GOLD analysis project Ga0335396, IMG submission 205743) | Freshwater microbial communities from Lake Fryxell liftoff mats and glacier meltwater in Antarctica - FRY-02 (spades assembly) (version 2) | ecosystem: Environmental > Aquatic > Freshwater > Ice >... | reverse complement strand
TAAGAAAGTGATCGATTGGGGTCTTGCACCAACTTGCATCTTTAACTGTGGGAGGCGCAACATTCTTCAGAGGTTGCCATGCCCAATACTTCTTCGCAGCTTCGTAGTCGATCTTTTTTACTGCAATGACGGGTGCAGTTCCTTTACGGGGGTCGGGTGCCCCTCGTTTGACCCATTCAGTCAGGATTGCAATATCTTTGTCTGCCAACTTTCCCTTGGGTGGCATTTGAATCGTATCGTTGTAGCTAAGAACTTTGATAAAAAGGCTTTTTTCAGGGTGATTGAGTACTATGACTGGTCCACTTTCGCCACCTTTCAGCCAAGCTTCTTTGGAATCGAGGAGTAATTCGCCGCGAACTTTTTTCGCATCTTTAGAATGGCAAGAATAGCAATGTTCGATGAGAAGTGGGCGCACCTTGGCTTCAAAAAAAGCGAAGTCTTCTGCTTCGCCTGCTTGAACCGCAGGTGTAAGTAAAAAAGCTAGAAGAAGTAATGAGGTAATTGGTTTTTTTGACATAGGTAGGATGGATCCCAACAGGCCCGTAGGTAGGCGATTTTTATAAAAAGTACTCTTTTTATTTTACTTCTACTTCTTATTTGTTGCAACTGCTAGCTGTTTGAATTGCAAAAGATATTTTGGTTGGACCCCGTGCTTGTGTCACGGCAATGCCGGGGCTTTTACGCTGTTGAACTCACCTTGTTAATTTAAGGTGTTTTCAGAATTACCTAAACGGGCAAAATTGTGCCATTTATTATTTATCCTCGCTTAAAAGTAAGTTTGAGTAACCTAATTGAAACCGATGAGATTGCTTTTTAAAAAATAAAGGTTATAGCACATCTCACCATATGGAAAGAATTGATGCGTATTTGTTTAATAATCATGTTGATTGCGATAGGGGGTTGCTCAAGCTTAAGAGTAAAAGAATCCGTACGGAAAGAAATCCAACCTATAGCGGTACAAGAATCAGTAATTGAGTCTGAAGAAGGTAAAACAACGGTAGAAAAAATTCGAAGGAAGCTGCCTTGGAACCGTGCCCGTGAGCCATTATCGCCTACCAACTTAAAAATCTTGAACGAATTCCTTGAGAAAAACGAACTGGAACTGGTGGAAGTAAAAATACAGCAAGAAACGCCAAAAGAAGATTGGAAAAAGTTGCAGGAGAATGAAAGTGTAAACCCCTTGATAAAATATTCGCTTGGCTCGATCAACTGGGTTGAATCAGTGGTTGTCAGGCCAAGTTTTTGGGGAATAAATCGTTACGATCCTTTCACCAACACTCTGCATATAAATTCAAATGATCCAGTAGCAATATTAGAAGAGTTATCTACTGCAAAAATCATTAAATCAAAGAAAAATCCAGGTGCGTATGCGCTTGCATCAAAAATACCGTTCATTTCTATTTATACTCAGAAGCAAAAAACTAATGAAGTTATTGCTTATGCAAAGGAAACTCAAGATTGGGAACTCGAAAAAGCAACCTATCGACAAATGTATCCAAAAATTTTAGATGGCTCAGACATGGTAGCAAGTTTATTTGCTTCTTTTTATATTGGCCCAGCTATAACTTTAACCGGAGTAACCATTGGCTATGCAGCAGCAGAATGGGAAATTGCACAAAGAGAACCCGAAGTTGTATCCAGATTAAATTTAACAAAGCCTAAAGAAACTATTTCAAAATCCGAAGAGGAAATTGAAAGGGCGTATTTGCCCCGGTAAACACATTTTAATTTGGAATGAATTAGGTACAAGTTGCACTTAAGATTTTGAAATTTAAAGCATCACTTTGCAAGAAGAGATTTAGCTTCGTCGGGTGAAATATCTCTAACGAAGATATTGCGCCAGCGAATTTCACCCCCGTGAGTTTGCAGCATAATCGGCCCCTTCTTGGGCAAGGGAGACTTACGATCCCAGTAATTTTCCATTTTTGCATTATCGACAACTAATTTATCGTTAAGCCAAACCCAAGTTTGTGACTGCACTTGTTTGATGCGGAAGGAGTTCCATTCGCCAAAAGGTTTGTCAGCAACAACAAGAGGGTCACGGCCCTTAGATTTAATGGAGTTGTTAAAAAGGCCCCCAGAGCCACGGTTTGGGTTTCGGTCGGGTGCCTTTTCTAAACTTGGTTGGTTGATATCCCAGATTTGAATTTGAGGCGAGCCACGAAGATAGATTCCGCTATCTGCCTTAGCGACAGTTTTATATTCAACCAGAAGTTCGATATCTCCAAATTCTTCGTTCGAGATGGCATAAGGCCCATCGCCTGCATTGATGAGTTCGTTGTTATCAACCTTCCAATGTTTGGAAAATTCATCGCGTTGTTTTTTAAGATTAGCGCTAAGCTTTTCACCTTGTAGCTTTGCGGAAGCGTGAGGGTTTAAGCCATACCAGCCAGAAAGATCCTTGCCATTGAATAGAGGGCGAAAGCCTTTTGGTGGAACAGGATCCGCAGCAAGAAGAATACCAATCGGAATAAAAAGTGTAAGAAAAGCAAAGGATAAAAGTTTCATTGTGTGAATTCTCCAAAAGAAGTTTTAAGAAATCATAACTACATTTAAAATGATTATTTCTTAACAGGTACAAGTTTCAAAAAAGCTTCTGCGTAGCGTTTTCCGAATTCTCGGTAAGAAGCTGCATCAAAATGAGTTTTATCGCCTTTATGTTTTAATCCTTCAGCACTAACATAGGCAGTAATGGGAATAGTTTTAGAAATGTTTTGATGAGCTTTATCAATAGTAGTGTGGAATTCATCCCAAGGCTTATCTTCAAATTTCCCAATCTGACCTATGATAAAAGGGACATCAGGGGCACCTAAATCCTTACGAAAATTTTGAATAAGGTTTTGTAACTTTAATTCATAAGTGCTAGCCAGCATTTTGTTAGAATCTGATTCTCCCTGATGCCAAAGAATGCCTTTTAACAGACCAGATTTAAGGGCAATCTTAGATCGTTGGATTGCATCATCCCAAGGATGGCTTTTGGTGGGGGCGTAAAACTTGCCTTGCTTCCAGCTATCAATTGGAGAACCACCCACCGCACAAGGGATCAGTCCAATAGTGATGCCTGGGTTTGCATCTGCAATTTTTAAAGCAAAGGTTTTACCTAGGCCAGTTCCGGCGGAAGTTTTATCGGAATGTAGTGGGTCGATTGCTGGAACCCAGAAGCCAGCTTTATTGAGCATTAATACTTGAGGGTCTGGGGTTTTATCCTGCGTTTCCACCAGACCCCTACCAGCCATATTCGATTGTCCAACTAGGAGGAAGAGATAAAACTTTTCTTTGGATGGAAGCTTTACTTCATCGGCCAAACAAAGGCTTGAAGAAGGTAAAAAATTTGCAGAAGGAAAAAGGTTTGAAATTAGTAAAACGGTTAAGAATGTAAAACAAGAATAGTTCATAGTGAAGGTCTCAAATTAAAAAAATAGAGAGAAAAAACTTTAAACAAGAGATAGTTAAACGCCTTTAGGTATGGCCCAATGCCCGCCTTCGCGGTAAGTTCTGCCAACAAGTTTGTTGGCAAGTGGAAGGTCAGTTATTTTTTCAATCGTTGGGTCGAAGGAAAAACTTTTATTAAGTCGGCAAGCAATGTTAGCAAGGTGAGCAAGAGAAGCGCTGAGGTGCCCTTCGGCAATATCGCCATTGGGAGTTTTGCCTGAAAAGATGCAATCGATAAAGTTTTGATGATGAGCAGAGACATCGCTAGAACCTTTGCCTGAATCAATGAGTTTATTTTTTGGGCCAAAGAGTTGCCAACCGCCGTTCTTGCCGAGAATCATCATTCCATTGGTGCCATAAAAAGCATTCCCGTTTTCGAAACCTTCTTGAATATAAGGAGACCAAATGCGGTGTTCATAAATAAGTTGTTTAGAAAAGCCTTGTTTGGAAGCTTTGGGGTAATCGAAGGCGCAGTACATAGTATCGGGGAATTGCTGGTCATCTTTGAAGAAATTTTTACCACCTAGGGCAGCGATGTTAGAAGGATGAGTGTTAACGCCTAAGCCCCAGCGAGCAATATCGATTTCGTGAACGCCATCGTTCCCGGCATCGCCAGTGCCGAAGTCTAACCACCAGCGCCAGATACCGGGAAGTAAATTAGACTGATAAGGTCGAAGAGGTGCGGGCCCAGTCCAAAGATCGTAATCAAGATTAGGTGGAGGATTGGAAGATTTTTGTTTGCCAATATCTCGCCGTAATTGGCTGTTCCAGGCTTTGGAGACAAGGACTTCGCCGATGGCGCCTTCTTGAATTTTCTTCATCGCTTGAAGGATATGAGGGGTGCTACGAGATTGAGTGCCTACTTGAACAATGCATTTATTTTTACGGGCAGCCTCAACCATCAATCTACCTTCACGAATATTATGGCTACAAGGTTTTTCGACATAGACATGTTTGCCAGCTTCGCAAGCAAGAATAGTGGCGGGGCCGTGCCAGTGATCAGGAGTTGCAATCCAAACAGCATCGATTGATTTATCATCAAAGATTTGGCGCATATCTTTGACAGCTTTGGGTTCGATTCCACTTGCAGTTTGAACCAGCTTAACAGCATTGGCAAGTTTTAAGGAATCGGGATCACAAATATAACTGATACTAATATCCTTACGCTGGACTAAAAGTTTGAGGTGATTGGTGCCCATACCTCCAGGTCCGATAAAACCGATTTTGAGGGTTTTAGCAATTTCAAGGGTTTTAGCATCTAAGATTGCAGTAGTAGCTAGGGCAAGGTTCTTTTGTAGGAAAGCCCGTCGAGGTTGCCTTTGCATTTTTCACCATTTTTTTAATGCTTTTGATACATGCTTTTTGTAGCTTTGAACCATATTAATCGATGATTCATTATTTAACAACAAATTTTAGGATGTGATCAATGAATCCAATTGTCTTTGCCCTGCGTCATCCAATAACAATGATGATGATCGTTGTGGCGTTAATCGGTGGCGGATCTTTAGCGTTAGCAAAGATGAGAGTAGATATCTTCCCGCCGCTTAATCTCCCAAGAATTTATGTCTACTTGCAATATGGTGGTATGAGCCCAATCCAGATGGAAGGCTTGATCGTTAATCAGTTTGAATTATATTTTCAGTATGTGGATGGGGTATCAGCGATAGAGTCGCATTCGCTGCAGCAGTGTGCGCTGGTAAAGATGTCGTTTTTCCCGGGCACGGATATGGGCTTGGCGATGGCGCAGGTATCTGCGATGTCGCAGCGTGCGATGTCGGTAATGCCAATTGGAACGCTGCCCCCCTTGATTTTACGAATGGATGCGGGAAGTGTTCCTGTAGGATATTTGGTGTTAAAGAGTGAAAAAACTTCGCTAGGAATGGTAGGGGACTACGCACAGAATTTCATTAGGCCATTGATTCAAAAAAATGTGCCTGGCACAATAGGCACCCCGCCATTCGGCCCTAATTGCAGATCAATTCTTGTTAATGTAAACCCAGATAAATTGCGCGCCTACAATCTTTCCCCTCAAGATATTGTTCAGGCGATTATGAGCGGGAATGTGGTTATTCCTGCTGGGAACATTTACATCCGTGATCAGATGCCTTTGGTTCCTACAAACTCCCTTGTAGTAGATATTCAAGATCTTGGTAATATTCCATTAAAACTTGGGCTTAATGTTTATATCCGCGATGTCGCAACCATTACCGATGCAACCGATGTGAATTATGGCTATGCGTTAGTCGATGGCAAGAAATCGGTTTACCTGCCTATTATTAAAAAAGATACTGCATCAACTCTTACCGTGGTTAAAAACATTGCTGATGCGATGCCATTCTTTAAAGCTGTATTACCAGAAGATGTTAAAATCAGTTTTGAATTTGATGAATCTCCAACCGTGGTGACTGCGATTAAAAGCGTGGGAACCGAAGGCTTAATTGGGGCATCGCTTACTGGGTTGATGATTCTTTTATTCTTGGGTGATTTTAGAAGTGTTATCGTGGTGGTTTGTAATATTCCCCTTGCTTTGATGGGATCACTTTTTGGCCTATATATAACGGGTAATAGTATTAATATTATGTCGCTGGGGGGGTTGGCACTTGCAATTGGGATTCTTGTCGATGAAGCAACCGTTGAGATTGAAAATATTCACGCACAAATGCGAGGCAAGATCAGCCTTGCCAGGGCCGTTAGGCGCGGTAACGATATCACTGCGGTAGCAAGGCTTTTAGCCCTGTTCTGTATTCTTTCGGTTTTTATACCAGCGTTTATTATGGTAGATCCACTGCGGGCGCTTTTTATGCCCCTTGCCCTGGCAGTTGGTTTCGCAATGATTTCTTCCTACCTCCTTTCCAGTACCTTTGTTCCTGTAATGTCGGTTTGGCTGCTTAAGGAAATGAAGCACGAGCATACAAATAAACTTTCACTGTTTGAAAAGTTTGAACTGGCTTATGAAGGCTTGGTTCATTGGATTGTAAAACTAAGGTGGGTTGTAGTTCCTTCTTACATTGGACTTGCAGCAGTTGTGTTAATCTTTTTTGGTTCGCGATTAGGGCAAGAACTTTTCCCTCAGATTGATTCGGGGCAATTTGTTCTGCGCTTTAGACCACCTCCTGGTACCAACTTTGAAATTACCCGTATGATGGGGCAAAAAATTCTTGAAATCGTTGAACGCGAAGTAGGTCAAGAAAAAATCAATATCAGCATTGGCTACGCTGGGCAGATCGCCCCCGTTTATGGCATTAATATGATGATTACGATGATGCGCGGCCCCGATGATGGGGTGCTTCGACTTGCGTTCAAGGAAGGAAGTGGTGTTGAACTTGCCCCTTTCAGAGAAAAAATGCGTAAAATTCTTCCTGTCGAAATTTCAGCCTGGCTCGCTAAGGTTATGGAAGCCCGTGGCGTTCCTTCTGAGGAAGCTCGTAAGCGGTCTTCTAATCTTACCTTTGGTTTTGAACCCGGCGATATGGTTTCTAGTGTAATGAGCTTTGGTTCGCCGACACCACTTGAAGTAGTGGTGTACGGCAACAATATGACCAATGTTAGATCACACGCTTTAAAGGTAAAGGAAAAGATGCTTGCTATTTCCTGCCTTCGTGATGTTCAGTTTCAGCAAACACTTGATTACCCTTCTGTGGATGTTACGATCGATCGAGAAAAAGCTGGTTTAAGTGGTGTTAATGTGCAGCAAGTTGGAAACTCGGTTCTTGTTGCTACAAATTCGAGCCGCTATATTGCTTTGAATTACTGGCAAAATCCGAAAACAGGTTTCGATTATCAGGTTGAAGTTTTGGTTCCTACCCAGCGGATGACTTCGCCCCTCGAAGTTGAAACTTTACCTTTATCGGTTGTAAATGCTGATACCAATTTAATGGTACGGGATGTTGCAAGTGTAAAAACTGGCGTTACCCCAGGGCAAATCGACCGTATTTCTTCACAACGCTTTATTAGCGTTACCGCAAATGTTGAAGGTAGCGACCTTGGTTCTGCTTCGAACCTTGTTCTAAAGGCTATTAAAGATGCAGGCGACCCGCCCTTTGGCGTATTAATTGAAGTGCGTGGCCAAACGGGCACCATGCAGCAAATGTTTACCGCCCTTAGTATCGGGCTTTGCATTGCTGTCTTTGTTATTCTCGTTATGCTTACCGCATACTTTCAATCGCCTAGACTTGCGTTTACCTCGATTGGTGCGGTGCCTGGTGTTTTAACTGGCGTTGCAAGCGCATTAGTTCTTACAAAAACCACTTTAAATATTGAATCTTTTATGGGTTCGATTATGTGCATTGGGGTTTCGGTTTCAAACTCGGTGATGATGATTACATTTATGAATGATCGCTGGCGAGATGGCCTATCTGTAACGGAAGCTGCGATTAAAGGGGCAGCGGGCCGTCTTAGACCTATCATTATGACCACCTGCGCAATGACTACAGGTATGCTACCTATGGCATTAGCCCTTGAAGAAGGTTCACAAATGCAAGCGCCATTGGGCAGGGCAGTTATCGGTGGACTTTTAGCTTCAACGCTTTGTACACTTTTAGTGCTACCCGCTGTATTTTCTTTATTGCTTGGTAATAGTAAACCCGTTTCTGTTTCGATTGATCCAGATGATCCAGAAAGTAATCAATTTGATAAAGGGCCACAAGCCCACGAACCAGGTAATGAAATTAAAGTAGACAATAAAACCATCCCTAGTGCGGAGTAAATTATGAACAAGATTATAAAAACTTATGTTTTAATTTTTATGTTGGTTGTTTCTTTTGCAGGTTGCAAGAAAGATTTAGAGCATGCAACCCCTAGCCCAACTATCCCCCAAGTTTCTTTACTTAAACCAGAAGTACGAGACATAATAAGGACAGTAGCCCAGCCTGCGTTTGTCGAATCTTACGAACAGACTAATATTTTCCCCAAGATCACGGGGTATATTGAAAAGTGGAATGTTGATATAGGTGACAAAGTAAAAAAGGATCAAATCCTTGCTACATTATTTGTGCCCGAACTTCTCGAAGAACATAGTTTTAAAAAAGCTATGGTCGAATTAGATATCGTTCTAGTGGAGCAGACCAAAAGGTTAGTCGATTCTGCAGATGGAACACTTCAAGCAGCAGTTGCAAAAATTGCAAAAGCCAAAGCTGATGTTGGAAAATTTCAAGCAGATGTAGAACGCTGGACCTCGGAAGTAAAACGCCTTACTAGTCTGGTAGCACAGCGGGTAGTCGATCAACAAATTTTAGATGAATCCACCCGTCAGCTTCGCTCATATGATTCTGCACTTAGTGCATCGCTTGCAGCTGTTAATGTTGCAGAAGCAGAGCGGATAGCTTGTGCTGCAAATTTGGCAAAATCAAAAGTTGATGTACTTGCTGCAGAAGCCAAGGTTAAGGTTTCTAAGGCAGATGAGAGGCGCCTTGCCGCACTCGTAGGGTATATTCAGCTTACCTCACCTTTTGATGGGATTGTGGTTGCTCGAACCGCAAACACAGGCGACTTTGTTCAGGCTGCAACAGGCGATCAAAGTGCTAAGATTCTTTCTCCCTACCAATCGACTACAAGGGGGTCTCCCGTTTTTACCATTGCCCGAACTGATGTTGTTCGCATCTTTGTTGATGTACCAGAAATGGATGCAAACTTTGTAACGAATGGCACAAAAGCAGAAGTTCGAGTTCAGGCCTTCAATGATTTTAGACTTGAATCTACCGTTACTAGAACCTCTTGGGCGCTTAATGTAAAAAGTAGAACCCTTCGAGCTGAAGTGGATATTAAAAACCCAGAAGCTAAATTGCTTCCAGGTATGTATGCCTATGGGTATGTAAAAATCGAACGCAATAAGGTGATGGCTGTCCCAACTTCAACCATTGCAAGGCGGGGGGATTTTAATGTGGTTTACATTTTTAAAGATGGCATTGCTGTTGAAACTAACCTGATGCTTGGCGCTAGTGATGGAATTTGGCAGGAAGTTTTAAATATGCAAAGTGGTGAATCTTGGATTAAACTTAAAGGCGATGAGCAAATCATTACGGGCGACCTTGATGAATTGGTCAATGGCTCAAAGGTAAAAATTATACCTACTGCAACCGAAACTAAACCCGCTTCCTAATCTTATTATTGCTTGTCAATAATGGTTGACATTGTTGTGGTGTTGTAATTTCCATTGGCATAAGGAATACCAGTTACGGGTGGCAGATTAAAAGGCCTGATAGTGTCAACATCGATAGTTTTCCCCGTGGTTTTTTGCAGTGCCAACACCTCTGCGGGGTAGCCAACAGCTCTAAATAACTTGAACTGCGACCTGTTGTAATCTTGTACCGATTTGAAGTAATTATTGTAAGCAGTGTCTAACTGTTGCAATGCTGCAACGACTTCTTGGGGTCTGTTTACCAGCATTAGTACATCGCCAAATCTTGTGGTTTCAGACATTCCCTTTAGATTTCCATCATAACTGATTAATGCATTTTTAAGGCCAGCATCAGCGAATGCAGTTTTTTCTGCAGAGGAACTTAATTGCGTTTGCGATTGCACGACTTCCGCAGCAACACGATCTTGAACCATAAATAATTCAACTAAAGCTTGTTGTCTTTGACCTTCTCTATCTCGAATTAAAGCACGGTTACCAAAGCCAAAGTTTTTAAGTTCCCAGAGTGCTTGTGCATTAACATCGAACCGACCACCACCATTAATGTTCCCGTTTAAACCATTTGCGGACCAGCCAGCAATAAGAGGGGGCCCGTTAGAATTTGCACCACTATTACCTTGAAGTAAAAGGCTAGGGATAAAAGGTCTAATTTTTTCCTGCTTCAGTTTAACCAAAGTAGATTGAACGAGTGCTTGGTTTGCGCTTAATTCTGGCCTGCTGGTTAAGCCTAGGGTAATCAGATTATCAATCGACTGACTAGGCGAGATTAACATCACCGCAAGGTGAGGAGGTTCAACTGGTAAAATTTGTGCAAGAGGGTTTAACCTAAGCACCCGTGATAATTCAGCACTAGCGACGCGCCATTCATTACGCGCCTCAACTGAATTTTCTTCTAAAGAAGCTAGTAAGGTTCGAGCACGATCTATTTCCACAGGTGCAGCAAGGCCTTTACCTAAAAACTCTGTTTTCCTTACCAACTCACGGCCTTTATTAACGGTATCGATAGAGCCAGCTAACTTTCCACGAGCCTGCTGAACATTAAAATATGCAATAGAAACTTCCAACAATGCATCATTCTTTGCAGCTTGAATTTCATACTGCCTAGCTTTTAATATCTGCTTGGCAGAAAGGGGTTCATAAATCGCATCGGTTGTAGCAAATATCGCTGAAACACCAGGGCCTACCGTTACTGATTGCCTACTATTAATAGCTGGTACGCCATTAAAAGTAACATTCTGGCCATCGTGGCGGTAGTAGTCGATGCCAGCATAAATGTTAGGTAGCCAAAGCACCTTAGCTTTATCAAGCCGAGCAGCAGCAACCATTTCAGAAGCTTTAGCAGCATCGATAATCAAAGGGCGAGCATCAGATAATTGCATAGCAGTTGCGAAGTTGATAGGTAAAGGAGTTTCCCCTTCTTGAATTTCTACTTTTTTAAATTCCGTGGGTGCCTTGGTGTTAACTTCCTTAGGGCCAGAAAAGACTTCGCCCTTGCCAGAATCATCAAGACCAAGTTGTTGGGTGGTTTTTTTGAAAGAATTTTCTTGTGCCATTAGCACCGTGCCCAAAAAGGAAACACCCGTAAATAATAATCCCGCAGTTACTTGATTATAAATTTTAGTTCGCATGGTTATTAGCACTTTATCCAAGAATTTTACTTCGAGTATTCTTTACACCCTTATTATGTTTATCGAATGAATGGGGGGTGCGAAATTACTAAAACGGATAAGTCGTCATGAACCTCATGACCGGTTTACAAAGATTAATCAGACCAAATTGCCGATCTTAACAATTCATGTCGTTAAAATGCTTGCCCAATTTGACATGAATAAAATAAAAGAACTATACATCACAAACAGTTACCGCTTGGCTTAACCCTTCTTTCGCATTCCGAGTGGGTATGAATTCATGGCCAACAAAACCCTTGTAGCCTACTTCCACCAACTTCTTCATAATGGGTTGGTACTGAATTTCTTGGTTGGCATCAAGTTCATTCCTGCCTGGGTTTCCTGCAGTATGAATATGGGCAATGATATCTTTGCATTCGCCAATTCTTCTTATGACATCGCCATGCATAATTTGTACATGATAAATATCAAAAAGTATTTTGATATTGGGCGAACCAACCTTTCTTATTACCTTGGCAAGCCAATCGA
>Ga0335396_10006378_pt1 | contig 11724 bp, 11 predicted proteins | sample FRY02_FD_205743 | JGI IMG/M metagenome (GOLD analysis project Ga0335396, IMG submission 205743) | Freshwater microbial communities from Lake Fryxell liftoff mats and glacier meltwater in Antarctica - FRY-02 (spades assembly) (version 2) | ecosystem: Environmental > Aquatic > Freshwater > Ice >... | reverse complement strand
TCTGGGCGATGCGCGATTGTCTGCAGACCCTGCACATGGCCTTTGAGAGTCGATATCTGAGTCAGCTGATGCGCCATCGCAAAAGCTTGGAGACGTTGTACGACCCAGAGCATCCGTGGAGAACGCCGCCCTTGTAGCGCGGTGATTAAGCCGCCAAGTCCCACATTAAAACGGGGTCGTGTTTAGCCGAGTTACGGTGGGACACGACCCTTTTTTTACCCTCGAATAGGGTGGCTCTCTGAGCCGGCTTCAATGCGGGACGTAACACCACATGAGTCGCAGAACGCTGGAAGCATGGGCATTGATGGCTCCTGTGACGCCTAACGTTAGCGGTCACCGGGGAGCCGAAGGCGAGTCCGGTGGACCAACCGGTTAGCCAGCTGCGCCCGAGACCAGCGGAAATGCGGCCGGATTCCTTATGGACTGCACCGACAAATCGATGTCCAACCCCGGCCAATAGAGGTGATCAGGGCTAGGCCACTGAACTTCTGATATTTGCTCTATCGTGCCCTTTCGAAACCAGGGAAATTGTTCGAAGGGCACGAGCAGTTCTTCGTCGGAAAGCAGAAGCCAAAACCCGTGCTTCGAGATGTGGGTGACTTCAGCCGCCGAAGTGGTGGTTCCAGGCATCTTGGATCTCCTTTAAGTGCGCATTCACAACTGCTTGCGCTTGACGAATTTGCGTAGCGGAAAGGCCCGTATGGTTGGCTAAAACCACCTGCGGTGTAAGCCAGAACTTGGCTTCGCCGTCAGCGTGCGCAACATGGACATGAATGCGCGTCTCTTCACGAGAAAAGAAGAAGAGACGAAACTGACCGTCGCGAACAATGGTTGGTGCCATGTCGATACTTTACCCAACTTTCTCTCCAGCAAGCTAAACGTGAAGATGACCGGCACACAACACTTCGCGGCGAAGCCGCAGCCTGCTGTTGTGTGTCCGTGTCGATTGACATGTCGACCTCATTGCGTCTCAGAGCACCGGCCCGCTTCCGCGACTCGCATGCCAAAACGCCATCACAAGAAGCTTGGCCCCTGCGACTCGGTAGTACACGTGATACTTCACACGCGACAGGTAAAGGCGGCGGAGATTGGGATAGCGGGCCGACTTGGAGCGGGCGCCGATGCCAGGTTGCTGCTCCAGCAGGCTGAGCGCCTCTTCGAGATCAACTCGGATGGCTTCCGGCGCCGCCAACCGATTCTCGGCCCACCAACGGGCTGCGCTCTCGATGTGCAGCGCAGCCCGCGCGGCGTGATTCCAACCGTGAGCACTTGCCTCAGGCGATACGACGCAGCCGCTCGAACAACTCGGCAGCGGTGATCGTCTCGCCACGGTCCGCTTCCTCTATCGAGGCCTGCAGCTCCGACTCAAGCTCCGCAGGCACTTCAAAGGTCTCGTCTGATTCCCGAGCGAGGATAGTCACGATCGTGCCTTCAGGAAACGACGCCCCTTCCACAACGACCTTGCCATTCACGACCGTACCTGTAGCGAGCTGCATGCCGACATATTACACCCGCGCCGACACAGCTGGAAACGATGAGTTCAACGTTGGCGTTAAAGCCGAGCCACCCAATAGCCTGGCTGGCGACGATGATGGGCGATGGTCAACACTTGAACTGATCCATCGACTACGCGGTAGACGAGGTCAAAGTGAAAAACCTTGAACATTGCACGTCGAATATCCGGGGCGAGAACAATGCGTGAACGATCAGGTGAAGCACAAACCCAAGCCAAGACATTCTGAAATTCGGTGTGGTATCGCTTTCCCAACCCCGCTTGAATCTCTTCATAGTGCGCGACCTGCTTTTTGTGTTCTTCGGCGGCCTCGGGATGGAGCCAATAGCTCACTTAAAAAGTGCCTGAACTTGTCGCTCAAGCTGTTCGCCACTCACTAGCTTGACTCTGCCTGCGTCAATATCATCAGCGCGGCGGTGCGCCTCAATCAGCCAAATAGCCTGAATTTCAGGTTCCGACGGTGCATCTAGGCTATCGAGCAACAAATGCACCAAATGCGCACGTTCTGACTTGGGCAAGCCTAGTACGGATTGTTCGATGGCTGTCGGGGTCATGGCGAGATGCTATCACTGAACCGAGACGGCTTTAACGAATGAAAGGGACTTCCCCGTCCCAAGCAAGCCGCGCCCGGTGAGGGTTGCGGTTGACGGCAACAAAGTGCCACGATGGAGAGGCGAATCGTTTCATCAACTTGCTCTGAGAGGGGAAATCATGACTATCGTAACCGTAGGAATCGATCTGGCGAAGAACGTCTTTGCTGTGCATGGTGTGGACGAGACAGGCAAGCCTGCACTGGTGCGCCCCGAAGTCGCGCGTGCCAAACTGCTCGAATTCATCGCCAACTTGCCGCGCTGCCTGATCGGCATGGAGGCGTGCTCCGGCGCCCACCACTGGGCGCGCGAGTTTGCCAAGTTCGGCCACACTGTGCGCCTCATGGCGCCGAAGTTCGTCACGCCCTATCGCATGAGCGGCAAACGCGGCAAGAACGACGCCGCCGACGCCGCAGCGATCTGCGAGGCTGTCACCCGGCCCAACATGCGCTTCGTTCCGGTCAAGGACATCGAGCAGCAGTCACGGGCTGTTCGTGCACCGCGCCCGCCAGGGCTACGTGGAGCAGCGCACCGCGCTCATCAACCGCATTCGTGGCCTGCTCTCGGAGCTGGGTATCGTGCTGCCGCTCAAAGCGGCCACCGTGCGCCGCGAAGCCCACAAACACCTGGAAGACCTGCCGGGCTGGTGCAACACCGTTGTGGGTGATGCCTTGAGCGAGCTCACCCACATGGACGAACGCATCAACCAGTACGACAAGTACATCGCCCAGGCCGCCAATGAGAACGAGCAATCCAGACAGCTTATGCGCCTGTGCGGTATTGGTCCCACGACAGCCAGTGCCATTGTGGCCACGGTGGGCAAGGGTCACGACTTTGCCTGTGGTCGCCAATTCTGTGCCTGGCTGGGTTTGGTGCCAGGACAGTACAGCTCGGGTGGCAAGCAGCGCCTGGGACGCATCACCAAGGCGGGAGACCCGTACCTGCGCACCTTGCTGATCATGGGCGCCAAGGCGGTTTTGAACGCGGCCAAGAACAAGACCGACCCGGTGAGTCGCTGGGCGATCCAGATCCAGCAGCGCCGGGGCTACTGGAAGGCGGTGGTAGCGGTCGCGGCCAAGAACGCCAGGATGTGCTGGGCCATGCTGCAGCTCGGGGATGCATTCAAGCTGCCGGCATGAAGTTGAAATCGGAAACGCAAGAATTTGTAGACGTCACCGTGTGATGGGAAGTCGTTGATGGGTAAAAGGTTGGGACCTGCGCTGGGGAATGCTCGTTTAGCTCAAGGAGGTCAACAGGACAGCAATGCCCTGAGCCTCGACTAACGAATGGAGCCCCCGGCGCGCGTCTTTCATCAGGGTCCGCAAGAATTGAACTTGCAACAATGACCGTTTGTAGTTTCGCCGTCCACATGCCTTTGACCGAACAGGCAACGACCGATAGCAGCACTGTGATGAGATGAAAGAGAAGACAGATTCCGTGGTCAATCGCTGGTGCGATTCAACCACGGTGGGATTCGGTTTGACAAAGGTGGGGAAGCCCTTGTAGTTTGAATTCAGCGTGTGGCGAAGCCATCCGATGGAATGACAAGTTCGACGTCATGCTGCTTTGTGCGGAACAAGCCTTACCTGCAGATCACAACCGACCGCAGCGGCGTATCTCTTCAACGTAGCCAACGATGGGGCGTGTCGGCCAGCACCCTCCAAGCGCGAAATAGCGCTCTTCGTCGTACCCATACGTTCGGCAACTGCGTCTTGCGTTAGACCAGCTTTTGCACGTGCTGTGAGCATTTGACTTGCAACGGTGTATTCGAGCTCAAGGCTGTCATAAGCATCGTTGAACCCGGGGCGCTGTCTTGCAGTTGCCAAAAACTCAGCATGATTGTGAGGAACTGGTTTGTACTTCAGGTCAGCCATGTTTCATCTCCTTCAGACGCTTTCGCGCCATCTTCAATTCGCTGTCGGGAGTTTGTTGCGACTTCTTTATGAACGCGTGCAACACGACCACTCTTTTCCCCATCAAAAAACAATAAAAAGCCCGCCCAATACCAGTTCGACCGCGTGGACGCAGCTCAAACAAACCGTCTCCAAAGGCGCGTGAATGTGGCAAGCGTAGGTTTGGTCCATGCTCCGTGAGAAGTTCCACCAATCGGGCATAGTCGGCAAGAACGTCACCAGGCCATGATTGCACCTCTTCGTAAACGCGCTCATGGAAGTAGTGGATTTCAAACGCCATGCATCATGTTAGCAAAAACGCTAACCGCGCGCAAGTGAATTTCATGCCGTCGAACGTTCAAATTGAGGGGCGCCGAGCTTTTGCGGCGTCCCGCTCGAATGCAGGGTTAGGCATTGATGCCATTTACCTTAACAACGACGCCTTGTGCCAAAACCTTTTTTTGCTCTGGCGCGGTGACAAACTCTGTATTGCACGGATTATTGACGACTGCGATGGCATCTGTAGCGTCAAGCTTGGTAAGCGCAGAGTTGAGATTTGTGACAAGACGCTGAAAAGCATCAAGCGCAGTTGAACCTTTTGTGAAAGGACCAAAAGTAGCATCAGCTGGAAGCTGTGGGCCGAGGTTGATGGCGGCCAACTTGCACTCGAAGTGATCTTGTGCCCACTTCTCCAGATGAACTGAGAACACTCGCTTGTTCTTTGTGCTGATTTGAATTTCTTGGATTGGTAACACTATTCTCTCCCTAAAGGCCTAACGAACGAGCTAAGCGGAGGCCAACGGCGCTGCCGGTGCTTGCGAAGCGAGAAGCTGCGGCCCGCCGTTGGACTTCCGCTTGAGCGCCGGGTTGGGCAGGCCGTACGCGGCCGGATGGTGGGCGAGAGCGCCGGATTGTAGAGAGACCACAGGCCTGCGGGACGGCTTGAGGCCCATGAGCGCAGCGCGGTGCAGCGAGTAACCACAGGTGGTGCTTGCAGCCCCGCCACCGCCGGTGCGCCGCCCGCCAGCGGACGGGCGGCCCGCGCCAATGCTGGCGCGTGCGACCTGGACACGCCGACGCTGCTTCGTGCCGCGCGCCAGAGGGCGCGTGCGTGACGCGCAAGGCCCGCCACTTGGTAGCACGCAACGACTGCTGGAGTTTAGGCACGGCATTCAAGTGGCCACGAAATGCATTCCGCCCAACGTAATATGTAGACGTCAGGTCTGTCGCCATAACATCGCCCGAGTCTCCCTAACATCGGCGGGCTGACTCGCCGCAAACCCGCTTGCAATCTGGCTTTCAGACGATATACTGGATGAATGAACAGTTATAACAGTTCCAGAAAAACCAGCATGCCGGTTTTGAAGTCAACCCGGCTGCTGGACCAGTTACGTGAGCAGATTCGTTACTTGCACTATAGCCTTCGGACCGAGGAAGCGTACGTTTATTGGGTCAAAAAATTCATCCGTTTCCACCAGATGCGACATCCGCGCGACATGGGGCAACGCGAGGTCGAATCGTTCTTGACCATGATGGCTGTGGAACGTAAGGTGTGTCTACCTCCACGCACCGCCAGGTGCTAAGCGCCTGGCTTTTCTTGTACCAAAAAGTCTTAGCGGTCACTTTGCCGTGGATGGACGAGCTGGCTCGCCCGGTGCCGAAAAAGCGCATCCCAGTGGTGCTGACGCAGACCGAGGTGCAGGCGGTGCTCAGCAAGCTGGAGGGCACACACAAGTTGCTGGCGTCGCTGCTCTATGGGTGCGGCATGCGTTTGATGGAGGGGCTTCGCCTGCGTGTAAAGGACGTTGACTTTGACCGGAAGGTCATCATCGTGCGTGATGGCAAAGGCGGCAAAGACCGGGTGGTGATGTTGCCGCAAAGCATCGTGCCGGCGCTCCAAGACCAGTTCCGGCAAAGCCATACGTTTTGGGCGCAAGACCGCGCGCAGCAATTACCCGGGGTGGAGATGCCGCATGCGTTGGACGCCAAGTACCCCAAGGCAGGGCAAACCTGGGCCTGGCATTGGGTGTTTGCCCAGGCCACCGTGTCCACCGACCCGCGCAGTAAAACTGTGCGGCGCCACCACGCCTACGACCAGACCTTTCAACGCGCGTTCAAGTTGGCAGTGCAGGCGGCGCTGATCGTGAAACCCGCCACGCCTCAACCGCTGCGATTTCTCAGTTTTCACGCGAGCCCCACCCCCGGAGTTCAGCGCAACCGGTCAATTTCGAGTCAAAGGCTGGGCTGCTACGCCGCAAGCCTGTCCGGTACCTCCGGCTCACGCAGACTTCCCCGCACGGGGAAATCCGCTACGGGCTACGCCCTTCGCTCCTTTCCCCGTGCAAATTCTGCAAGCAAAAACCAGAGCCAGAGAAGGAAGTCAAAACCCAAGTGGGGGAATGGGGTTTTCGGCCAGGCACTAGTTACCAGCGCACAACAAAGCTGATGTCGATCTGACCGAGGGTCGCCCAATCCTGCGCGGCGCAGCGCGTCGGCCGATAGTGCCTCGCGCTAGCGCTTGCCCGCGGGTTTGGCGCTGCCGGTGACCCGCGGCGGCAGGCCGGTGTGCTGTGTCAGCAAACATCCCTTGACCGGTTGAACGCCCGGCTTCGCCGGCGCTGCCGTCGAGTTCTTCTTGCGCGCGCTGGTGTAATTGCCGTCGGTGAGCGGCTGGAAGGTCGGAATCAGGTGGTGTTTGCCGTTGCCGATCAGGTCGGCGCGGCCCATGGTTTTGAGCGCGTCGCGCAGCAGTGGCCAGTTGTTCGCGTCGTGGTAGCGCAGGAAGGCCTTGTGCAGGCGCCGGCGCCGGTCGCCACGCACGATGTCAACCGACTCGCTGTCGCGCGTGACGCGGCGCAGCGGGTTGCGACCGCTGTGGTACATCGCGGTGGCGGTGGCCATCGGGCTGGGATAGAAATTTTGCACCTGGTCGGCGCGAAAACCATTTTTCTTGAGCCAGACCGCCAGGTTCATCATGTCTTCGTCGCTGGTGCCCGGGTGGGCGGCGATGAAATACGGGATCAGGTACTGCTTCTTGCCGGCCTCTAACGAATACTTCTCGAACATCTGCTTGAACTTGTCGTAGCTGCCGATGCCCGGTTTCATCATCTTGGTGAGCGGGCCCTGCTCGGTGTGCTCGGGCGCGATCTTCAGGTAACCGCCAACATGGTGGGTCACCAGTTCCTTGACATATTCGGGCGATTGCACCGCCAGGTCGTAGCGCAGACCGGAGCTGATCAGGATCTTCTTGACGCCCTTGAGCGAACGCGCGCGCCGGTACATGTGCACCAGCGCCGAGTGGTCGGTGTTGAGGTTGCTACAGATACCCGGATACACGCAGCTGGGTTTGCGGCAGGCGGCTTCGATCTCAGGGCTCTTGCAGCCGATACGGTACATGTTGGCGGTGGGGCCGCCGAGGTCGGAGATGGTGCCGGTGAAACCCTTGACCGTGTCGCGGATTGCCTCGACCTCGCGGATCACCGAGTCTTCGGAGCGGCTCTGGATGATGCGGCCTTCGTGTTCGGTGATCGAGCAGAAGGTGCAGCCACCAAAACAGCCACGCATGATGTTCACGCTGAATCGGATCATCTCCCAGGCCGGGATCTTGGTCACACCGTCATGGCCGCCGCTCTCGTCGGCATATATGGGATGCGGCGAACGCGCATACGGCAGGTCGAACACCAGGTCCATCTCGGCCGTGGTCAGCGGAATCGGCGGCGGGTTGATCCAGACGTCGCGCGCCGTGACGCCTTCGCCGTGGGTCTGCACCAGCGCACGGGCGTTGCCCGGATTGGTCTCCAGGTGCAGCACCCGGCTGGCATGGGCATACAGCACAGGGTCGCTGCGCACCTGCTCGTAACTGGGCAGGCGGATCACCGAGCGATCGCGTGGCGGCACCTTGAGTTTGCCCTTCAAGGCCGGGTTCGGCATGAAGGTCAGCGGCTGTATCGCCGGGTTGGGGGCGGGTGGTGCAACTCCTGCTGCCTGCGCGTCTTCCTTGGCGCAACTCGTGCCCTGCCCGGCGGCTTGCTCCGACGTGGTCATATACGGGTTGACATGCGACTCGACGCGCCCCGGCTCGTCGACACTGGTGGAATTGATCTCGAACCAGTCGGCCACGCTGGCATCACCCGAACGGCGCACGAAGGCGGTGCCGCGCACGTCGGTGATCTGCTCCACCGGTTCGCGCGCCGCAATGCGGTGGGCCAGTTCGACCAGCGCGCGTTCGGCATTGCCATACAGCAGCAGGTCACACTTGGCATCGACCACGATGGAGCGGCGCACCTTGTCGGACCAATAGTCGTAATGCGCGATGCGGCGCAGGCTGCCTTCGATGCCGCCCAAAATGATGGGCACGTCCTTGTATGCCTCGCGGCAGCGCTGGCTGTAGACAATGGCGGCGCGATCGGGCCGTTTGCCGCCGACATCGCCAGGCGTGTAAGCGTCGTCGCTGCGGATCTTGCGGTCGGCGGTGTACCGGTTGATCATGGAATCCATGTTGCCGGCGGTCACGCCCCAGAACAGGTTGGGCTTGCCCAGCACCTTGAACGGGTCGGCGCTTTGCCATTCGGGCTGGGCGATGATGCCGACGCGGAAACCCTGGGCCTCCAGCGTGCGGCCGATCACCGCCATGCCGAAACTCGGATGATCGACATAAGCATCGCCAGTGACCAGAATGATGTCGCAGCTGTCCCAGCCCAGTTGCTCCATCTCGGCGCGGCTCATCGGCAGGAAGCGCGCCGTACCAAAGCGCGCGGCCCAGTACTTGCGGTAACTGGCCAGCGGTTTCGCGGCGCGCGCGAACAGAGAAACGTCGACTGAAGCGTTCATGGAGTCCTGGGGGGTAGGTGCCTAGTGTAAGGTTTGCACCTTTCCAGCGCGCTCGGCAAGGGCAAACACCGAGCCGGTTCGCACCTCCAAGCCCCTAGAATCACGGTTTTATCCACTATCTCCCCGCCACAAGCCGGGACATTCCGATTGGAGCTCCCCATGAAAAAACTCATTCTGGCCATCGCGCTGGGCACCATTGCCATGACGGCTTCGGCCCAGGACAAGGAACTCAAGGTCGCCATCGATCCGACCTACGAGCCGTTCACCTTCAAGACACCCGACGGCAAGCCCACTGGTTTTGACGTCGACATCGCCAGCGCGGTCTGCGAGCACGTCAAGCGCAAGTGCGTGTTCGTCGAGCAGGTTTGGGACAGCATGATCCCCGGTCTGCAGGCCAAGAAATACGACGTGATCATCAGCTCGATGTCGATCACCGCCGACCGCCTGAAAGTGGTCGACTTCACCGACAAGTACTACAACACGCCGAGCAAGATCATCATCAAGAACGACATCAAGTTCGACAGTGTGGCCTCGCTCAAGGGCAAGAAGATCGGCGTGCTCAAGGGCAGCACGCAAGAGAAATACGCCAACGGCGAACTCAAGAAGGTCGGCGTGGTCATCACCCCGTACGAAGCCCAGGATCAGGTCTACCTGGACATCAAATCGGGTCGCCTGGATGGCACCGTAGCCGACGTGCTCGAAGTCACCGGTGGTTTCCTGAGCAAGCCCGAAGGCAAGGACTACAAGCTTGTCGGCCCCGAGTTGTTCATTCCCAAGTACTTCGGCACCGGTGCCGGCTTCGCCATCCGCAAAGGTGACAAGGCGCTCAAAGCCGAGCTCAATGGCGCCATCAAGGCCATCCGCACCAACGGCACCTACAAGAAGATCAACGACAAGTACTTCAAGATCGACGTCTACGGCGGCTAAGCCCTCGTCCGTCCGATTCCGGGTTTGTCCGCCTACTACTGGTCGATTCTCAACGGCGCGCTGCTGACTGTTGCAGTGTCGCTGGCCGCACTTGCGGTCGCAATCGTGCTCGGCCTGATGGGGGCGGCGGCCAAAATCTCCGGTAATACGCCGCTGGTGGCCCTGGCCACGGTCTACACCACCATCATCCGCGGCATCCCGGAACTGGTGCTGATGCTGCTGGTCTTTTACGGCGGCAGCATCGGCATCAACAACCTGCTCGAACTCTCGGGCACCGGCATCACGCTGGACATCGAACCCTTCAGCGCCGGCGTGCTGACGCTGGGGTTCATCTATGGCGCCTACATGACGGAGACCTTTCGCGGCGCCATCCTGTCAATTCCGCGCGGCCAGTTCGAGGCCGCAGCCGCCTTCGGCATGGGCCCGGTGCAGGCTTTCGTGCGTATCACCTTGCCGCAACTGGTGCGCTATGCCCTGCCCGGCTTCACCAATAACTGGCTGGTCCTGATCAAGGCCACAGCCCTGATCAGTCTGATCGGCCTGCAGGAAATGACCTATCTGGCCAAACAGGCCAGCGCCGCGACCCGCTCACCATTCGCGTTCTTCCTGTTCACCGCCGCGCTGTTCCTGCTCTATACCTGGGCCTCGCTGGCCGTGCTGCGCCGCCTGAATGCGCGCTACAGCCTGGGCGCCCAACGGGGCGACCTGTAAATGGACTGGGAAGTCATCTACCGGCCCGAGAGCCTCGCCATGTATTGGGAAGGCGTGATGACGACCGTGTGGTTGTTGTTGTCCTCGCTGGGCATCGGCGGTGTGCTGGCCCTGCTGTTTGCGCTGGCGCTGACCGGGCCCTGGAAATGGTTGCAGCGCGTCGTCGGCGCCTATACCTTCGTCATCCGCGGCACGCCGCTGCTGATCCAGATCTACATGATCTACTACGGCCTGGGCCAGCTGGAATGGATACAGGCGCGCTGGGACGACACCTGGCCCTGGACCCATTTCAAGGAGGCCGCGTTCTGCGCGTTGCTTGCGTTCAGCCTGAATACCGCCGGATACACCGCCGAGATGCTGGCGGGTGCGATCCGCGAAACCAACGCCGGCGAGATCGAGTCGGCCCAGGCCTTCGGCATGAGCCGCTTTGGTGTGATGCTGCGTATCGTGTTGCCCAGCGCCTTGCGCCGCACATTGCCAGCGTACAGCAACGAGGTGGTGATGATGCTGCACAGCACCAGCCTGGCCAGCGCAGTACCCGGACTGCTCGACATCACCGCTGCGGCCAGCCGCATCTACTCCGACTTCTACTTGCCGTTCGAAGCCTATCTGGCCGCCGCCGCCTTGTACCTGATCGGCACTTTCTGCCTGATCGGCGTGTTCAAGCTGGCCGAACGCCACTTCCTCGCGCATCTGGCGCCCCGCCGGCGCTGACCCGTCGCATCTGCGCACCATGCACCGCATTGATCATCCGCTCGAACACCAGAGCCTGGGCCGCCAGACCCAGGTAAGCAGCCTGCATTTTGGCAGTGCCGGCCAGAGGCCGAAAGCCTACATCCAGGCCAGCCTGCATGCCGAGGAACTGCCAGGCATGCTGGCCGCGTTCCATCTGCGCGCGCTGCTCGAAACTGCCGAGCAACAGGGCCGCATGTGTGGCGAAGTGGTGCTGGTGCCGGTGGCCAATCCGATCGGCCTGGCGCAACGGCTTGACCACAAGAGCATGGGCCGCTTCGAGCTGGGCAGCTCGGAGAACTTCAACCGCAACTACCCCGACCTGGCCGCCGCCGTGTACGACCAGGTGAAGAACCGTCTGGGCTCGGATGCCGAGGGCAACACGGCCATCGTGCGCGCGGCAGTGCGCGCGCATGTGGCCCAGTGGCAACCGGCCAACGCCTTGCAAAGCCTGCGCAAGACTCTGGTCACGCTGGCCTGCGACGCCGATCTGGTGCTCGACCTGCACTGTGACTGCGAAGCCATCCTG
>Ga0335396_10006364_pt1 | contig 11746 bp, 14 predicted proteins | sample FRY02_FD_205743 | JGI IMG/M metagenome (GOLD analysis project Ga0335396, IMG submission 205743) | Freshwater microbial communities from Lake Fryxell liftoff mats and glacier meltwater in Antarctica - FRY-02 (spades assembly) (version 2) | ecosystem: Environmental > Aquatic > Freshwater > Ice >... | reverse complement strand
ATTGAAAAACGACAATTACATGAAAAGATATATTATAAACAATTTACGAAGGAGACCAACTAATGCCTAGATCAGACGTAAAAATTATAACTAAAGGGAACGATGCTCGCAGTAAACTATTAAATGGCGCTAGAGTTGTGTACGAGGCTGTATCCGCAACCTACGGGCCAATTAGCGGTAACGTAGCTGTTCAAAAGTCCTATGGTAGCGCTGTAGTCACACACGATGGAGTAAGTGTAGCAAGGGAAATATTCTTAGAAGATGAAGTTGAAGATATTGGCGCAGGAAAATTAGTTGAGGCTAGTGAAAAAACAAACGAATTGTCAGGGGATGGTACATCTGTAACATGTATACTTGGCTATCACATTCTTAATAAGGCCAATCAACGAGTTGCCGCTGGGTTCAATCCAATGGCACTCCGAAGGGGCATTGACAAAGCATCATTATCAATTAAATCTAAATTAGATGGTTTAGCAGTACCTTGTGCCGAGAAAGACTTGTCTAAAGTCGCTACAATCAGTGCTAGTGACCCCGAAATAGGTAAATTAGTTGCTGATACTGTTGTTAAAGTTGGCGGTGTAGGTATAACAGTTGAGGAATATCAAGGTTTAGGTGTGGTGCAGGACGTTGTAGACGGTTTATATTTTGAAAAAGGCTGGACAATGCCTCACTTCGTGACCGACAGGACAACTGAAGAGGCTGTTCATGAGAATGTATCAATTCTAGTGATTGAAAAGCACATCAAACAAAACCAGGATATTGTGCCTATCATAGAAGTTATCTACAAAGAAACCGAGCATAAAACATTATTAATAGTTGGCAGTGTTAGCGGCCAAGCCCTAGAGACTTGTGCTTTAACAAACTTAGGTGGCAAAGTTAAGATATGTGTTGTGTCTGCTCCGGTATACGGAGACCAAGAATTACCATTCCTTGAAGATGTAGCCGCGTTAACAGGCGGTAAAGTAGTATCATCAAGTCTACCGGCAAACAAAGTTACTACTGATTACCTAGGCAACGCTAGTAAAATTATAGTAAGTAAAACCACCACTACAATATTTGAAGGCAATGGCGCCAAAGAAGATATTGAAGTTCGCATCGCTTCAATAAAAGAACAACTAGATTCAGATAAATATTCAGCATTCCAAAAAGAACGCATGGAAATGAGACTAGCTAAATTACAAGGTAAAATTGGAATCATTAAGGTGGGTGGAGCAACCGAGACTGAGGTTAAAGAGATGAAGTTCAGAGTTGAAGACGCTATTCACGCTACACGTGCAGCCAAAGATGAAGGTATTGTACCGGGTGGCGCTACTACATTAGCTAGATTATCTACATGTCAACCGCCAGAACTAACAGCCGGCGAGTTAGAGGGATTTAAGGTTGTATTTGAATCATTAGTTGAGCCATTCAAGCAACTAATGGTAAATGCTGGCGAAGACGGAGGTTACAGATTATCACAAGTTTTAAATAGTGAAGATGGATATGGGTTCAATGTTATGAACATGACTAAAGAACCAATTAGACTTACAGATGTTATTGACCCAGTTACCGTCATCAAGTCAGCCGTTGAGAACGCATGTGCATTCGCTGGTGTTACGGTAACAATACCGCTTACAATTACATATGATAGACAGTGGCAACTAGACCAAGTTGCTATAACGAAAGCAAAGCAATGATAGAACTACTTATAGGTTTATTAATAGGATTCTACGCTATGAATGTTTACAGTTATATTAAAAAGACTTATGAGATGCTAGCCGATAAGTTCGATTCACATCAAGCTGGAGTAGTTCAGCCAACCGTATCTAAAGTTACCAGAAACCAACCTATTAATTTAGAAAGTAATAGTGGTCCTATCTTAAAGATGTCACCTAACCAGGTATTGTTAGACAGAATGAAAGAGAGGGAGGAGAAGATAAAATATGACGTGCGATAATTGTGGACTTGAGACCCCTACAAAAAACGCTATACTTCAAGGTACATTTGGGGCATACTGTAGTCAATGCCTTAGAGGTACAAAGCGATTATCTAACACAGGCTACGCATCGTATCATAGATCTAGAGAACGTGAAGACCACCAAAGAGACACAATTCAACCCAGAGATTTTAATGGTAAACCAAACAGAGAGTTTATACATGCTTACCCAGAAGAATCACAATCAATGTTTACACCTAAGGAGTTAAAAGAAAATGAGTAAAAACGAAAAAACATATTCAATTAGCCAAGCCCAACAAGGGTTATTAACATTCGTCCAACGTCATCAACAAGTTATATTTGCATCATTACTATCAGACATGGCATATCGGATGGGATATAAAGTAACCGAAAATACACAGTTTGAAATATCAGATGACTGGAAAGAATTAAAGGTTATAGAATTAAGTAAAAACCCACCAACACTGACGGATGCTGTAATAAAGGCAAAATAACAGAGAGGATATTAAAATATAATGTCATCCAAGCAACCTACAATCAAACAAAAAAAGGCGGTTGACATGCTGTTAGAAAATGTTAAGGATAAAAAGCCAAAGCCAACGAGTGCTATTTTAACTCAAGCAGGGTACGGAAAGATAGCATTACAACCTGGTCGTGTCACTGGTGCAACAGGATTCCAAAAGGCATTACTTGATGCAGGTGTTACAGATGACAAACTTACAAAAGTTATTGATGAAGGATTAGCCGCTAAAAAGTTATGGGGTAAAAATGCTATTGAATACCCTGATTACTCTGTACGCCATAAGTTTCTAGAGACTAGTCTACGCATCAAGGGGTTAATTAAAGACGATACTACTGGCAACATCTATAACACCTACGTCCAACAGAATAACGTCAACCCTAATGCGCCAGAAGCTAAAGAGCTTGTGAGTGATATGGTTGCTATGTTAATGGCTAAAACTAAGGAAGAATAACCGTATGGTGATATATTTGAATAAATTGAGTACCAAAATATACGGCTTTATATCAATCTATGCTAACAGTGGTGGTAGGTGTTGTGTCTAAACTCATAGATGATATAAAAGACCCAGAACAAGCTAGAGCCTTGTCTCACATGATTAATCCAGTGGCATGGGTATTAGATAATGAGTTCGTTAATGAGAATCAAAAACGCTTTGAGTTTGATAATCATCGGTTCATGATACAACCCTATGCAGATATGTCACCAGACCAAGTGATTATGAAGTCAGCACAAGTAGGCTGGAGTGTACTAGCCATAATTAAATCAGTTCATGCTGCCAACTTCATCAGGCTCAATGTTATATATGTGCTGCCAACCAGAAACGCAACCCATGACTTTGTTATTCCAAAGGTCAACCCTATGCTTGATCGTAACCCAATTATGAAAAGTTTATTGAAGAATACAGACTCAGTCAATCTGAAACAAGTGGGTGATAGGTTTATATACTTTAGAGGTTCATTCCATAGGGGCGAGGCTATCTCTACAACTGCCGACCTAGTAGTAAGTGATGAGCATGACATATCAGACCAGGGCGTGCTTACAATCTATCAATCACGCTTACAGGCTAGTGACTACGGGTGGTTCTGGCGATTCTCTAACCCAACAATCCCCGGATTTGGTGTACATGAACTTTGGCAGGAGTCAGACCAGATGCACTGGTTTGTGGCCTGTCATGAGTGTGGCCATGAGATGTACATGGACTTTGAAAGGGATGATTCTTTACATTGCCATTACGTTGACCCAATCAAACAGATATACACTTGTGGCTCATGCCACGCTGAAATAACTAACAAAGACCGTAAGAATGGTTACTGGTGGGCTTTATATCCAGATAGAGAGCGTCGAGGCTATTGGTTAAGCCAAATGATGATGCCATGGGTGAGCGCTAAGAAGATTCTGCAGCAACAAAAAGATATGAGCATTGATGTATTCCATAACTTCGTACTAGGGAAGCCGTACCAAGCCAGTGAGTTTATGCTTAATTCCGAAGCTATTCTAAAGGCCTGTAGGCCCTCTCTAGCTGATAAGACGGATGTAATCATAGGTTGTGATTCCGGTAAAACTAAACACTACGTTATAGGCAATAGACAGGGAATATTCAACTACGGCAAGACTGATTCATGGGCTGATGTGGAGTCACTCATTAATATGTTCAATGCAACCTGCGTAATTGATGCACTACCAGACTTCACTATACCTGAGCAGTTGGCCAGACGCTATCCGGGCAGGGTATTCGTACATTACTATACTCACGATTCCAAGAGCATGGAAACATCAGTCCGTAATGAGGGTAGCAACTTTGGTAGGATAGATTCCGATAGGACTAAGCTATTCGACCAATTAGCAGGTGAGATAGCATCGCAAAAGATTATATTCTACCAGCCTTTTAAAGATTTACAGGGGATAGATAGTAAGGGATTAGTCTATCATGTGGGTAATATATATCGTATAGTTGAGGTGGATAAGCGTGGTATACAAAGAGCTAGATGGATGTGTAAAGAGAATAAACCTGATCACTGGGCGCATGCACTTGCTTTTTATAAAGCTGGACTGTCACAAGTCTTAACCAGTAGTGAAGTTGGTGGAGTTAATAGCTCACCAATCGTTCACAAGGTAAACTCATATGAGGTTAGACCAGATGGTACAGTACCAGTCCGCCAGGCGCTAAATATAGACGCTATAGTAGATAGATCAATACGTAATCAACAAAGGAGGAAAATAAAGTAATGTACGAGTCAAGGTACGAAACCAAACCATATAGGGACCGTAGAGATTCACCTGCTATCAGTATCTATGTTATTGACAGCAATCAGTCACATATGGATAAAATATCATGTATCCATTGTAAGCGGACTATCTATGATATAGCAGGTACAATTGACACGATGATTACTATTCCCATGCCAGTAGTAGACTTCGGTTTAGCCGTTAATATCCAATGTAAGCTTTGCAAACAGCAGTACAGATTACTAATAAATGGCAAGTCTTAATAGGGGTGCAAGCTAAGTTGGAGTGTGCTATACTGTATTTAATCGCCCTTCGGCTTATAACTAGAAGGAGCATATCTTGAAACCAGACTCAACCAACGAAAGCACAGGAATATTTGACCTTAAACTAACCGATGAGCAATTATTAACTCTAGTTAAAGAACCTATTAATACGTCTAAAGATTACTGGGATAACACCTTTGGACTGATTAAAATACGTAAAGACAATATGGACATGTGGCTCCCTAATCACAACAAAGACAAGTCAGTTTATGATTACCAAGAAGAGAATATGTACCAAGAACCACGAATCTTCATATCTGTTGAAACTATATGTTCAGTTGTAAATGCTCGTATTTCAATGCCATCAGTTGCTCCCGGACAAGACACTGTAACTTCTAACCAATTAGCTGAAGATGTATCTAGGGCTATGTTTGCATATTCAACTAAATACCAAATACAAGACATATTCCGAATCTGTACACGTAACCTAATGATTAAGCGTGCCGCATTTATTAAACTACGTTTTGATAAATCAATCGGTAAGCATGGTGAGATAGTTACAGAGATTGTATTACCTGAAGATATTATTGTTGATAAAGATGCCAAATGGAATGAAACACCAAGGTTTATAGCTCAAGTGATTAAAGACAAATCATTTGAAGAGTTAGCGGCGTTATTCCCAGAAGCTACACAAAAGATATATGAACTAGCAGGAACTAGCAGGCGCAACGGCAAGGGTGAGCTTGTTGCCTATAAGACACAACTATCTAAAAAGCAAACTATCTATGAGGTATGGTTCAAGTACTTTGATGAGGGTGTATACAAAGCAGGGTTAATGTGGGTTGATAATAACTTCCAAAAAGTTCTAGGCAAGATGGATAACCCAAACTGGAATTATGAAGAGAAGGACGGTATAACATCTAATATACTTGATAACCCAGAACCTCCGTTCATTTCATTCAATTATTTAAACGATGGCTCAAGTTACATAGACATTACATCAACTATTGAACAGGCTTCCACAATGCAAAAGATTGTTGATAAGCGTGGCTTTCAGATTATGGATAGTGCTGACCAAGCCGGCTCAGGTAAAATATTCAACACTAATATGATTACCAAAGAGGATATTGCAAGACTAACAGGTAGCCCAGACGAATCAGTTGGTGTTAAGGGGAATGTTAGCGATGCTATGATGCGAGTACCACCTGCTATGTTGCCAAACTATGTCTTTGAAGATAAGATTGATGCCCGACAACAAATTGATGATATATTTGGTACGCATGACATCTCAAGAGGTAAAGACTCTGGGAATAAGACGCTTGGACAGGACAAACTACAAGTTAACCAAGACTATACTCGTATTGATGAGATTAGCCGTTCAGTTCTACGTTCAGCAGTTAAGTACTACAAGTACCTAGCCCAACTAATGAAGGTCTACTATACAGATGAACACTGGTTTAAAGCCACTGGTGAAGATGGACAGTTTGATTTTATTATGATGAAGAATGACCTTATCGAAGATGGTATTGATATTACTGTTGAAGAAGGATCTAACATGCCTATGAACAAAGGCCAACAACAAGAGTTTGCAACCGGGCTAGCCCAATTAGGGATGATTGACCCACTAACACTATATGAAGTTGGTTCAGGTATGCAATTACCAAGCCCTAAAAAGATGCTTGAACGATTGATGACATTCCAATCCGACCCAATGGCATTTGCTGGTTTAGCTAAAACAGATGAGGTTAATCGTCATGCTATGGCCGATATAATGATACTTAATAATGGTGAATTACCAAAGATACGTAATGAGATTACACCAGAGTATTTAACATTTTTCACTAATTACATGTTAGGTATTGGCTACAAAGAGGCTCTCAAGCGTAAACCAGAGGTTGAACAGTTATACATGGCTTACCTACAAGGTGTTCAAGCTATTGTTGCTGAACAACTAGCCCAATTGGAAACCCAGATGCCAACTCAAAAAGAAATTGACGTACAAAACCAAAAGGCTGTACAGACTGCCGAGATGGGTAATACTATAAACCCAACTGACCCAACTACAGGGCAACCGCCTAAACCTACAACCACACCACAATAAATGATATAATAATAGTAATTAATAAGGAGAACGCTCAATGACGGCAACCGACATTAACAATAAACCAGACGAGATTGTGACTCACCCCAATTTAGATAATGTGCATGCCCACACTCAGTTTGAATTGGATAACGAATCAAAAGGAGATGATGGGGAGGTTATTGGTGATATTAAATCAGATGAGGAATTAGCAAAAGAAGACGAGGCTAAGGTCGAAGCTGACAAAGTTGAAGCTGACAAAGTCGAAGCTGACAAAGTCGAAGCTGAACGTATTGCTGAGGAAAATAATAAACCTGAACCAATTATTAAACCTGAACCAATCATTGAAAAGGTAATCAATACTGACACGACTGAGAATGGTGATGGTAAGGTTTCGATTAAAGATAGTGACGGCAATATACATTACTTTAACAACGTAGATGAAATGCCCGATGATTTCGAACCCGAATCATATAAGGCATTTGCAGTAGCTACAAATAAACTAGCTAAAAAAGAGATTGCAGATGAATCATATGCTAAAGAGATTGCTATATCTAAACAGTCTGCAGAGAATCAAAAAGAAATTGACGAAGTAACACAGTCATGGGATAGGGATATTGATATTCTTACAAAAGGTGGATTACTACCAGAAGATGCCAAGGCCAGAGAAACAGAAGTAGGCGAAACCTACGAGTACATTGCTAAGCGTATATCTGAAGGTATTATTGTTGATAGTTTTGCTGAAGCCCACAAAGGTATGAGATACGAACGTCTACAGGCTGAACAGGCTGAGGTTAAAGCCAAAGCTGATAAAATAACCAAAGACAAAGGCTCAGCTGTTATGGGGGGAACTGGTACAGCAGGCAAGGCTACACAAGCTAACCCACTCCCAGCAGGTACCACTTTGGACCAAGTACATAACTATTACTCCAACCTTGTATAAAATATAATCTAGTGTTATTATAGATTTAATCGCCTGAACGGCTAGTAACTGTTCAGGTTTTCTATATTTTTAACAAGAAAGGATAATCCATTATGGCGTTATCAAACAGAGTAATATCAATCACAGAAGAGAAATATGTACCAGCATCTATTGATGGTATCTTGAACTCTAATGTGTTCACAGCACGTTTATTCATGCGTGAAAATAAAGTATGGGGTGGTCGTCAAATGATGATTCCTCTACAGTTCGCAAAACCAACTAGTGGTGGTTCATTTAGTGGAGTCGGTGCATTTGATACATCATTGCAAGACACACGAGTTCGCCAAACATTTAGTCATGCCCAGTTCTACCAAAACGTATCTATCGCAGGTGGCGAAGCAAGCTTGAATAAGACTGATGGTGAGGTTCTTGACCTTATGTACATCACTCTACAAGAAGCATCAAATGCTGCTGTCGATTCAATCGGTGATCAGATTTATGGTTTAGGTACAGGTGATGACTTCTTAGGTTTAGGTGCAATCGTTGATGATGGTACAAGTACTAGTACATATGCTGGTCTTACACGTACTACTTATCCTCAGTTGAACTCAACTATAGTTGCAGCAGCAGGTGGCGCATTAACATTTGCTAACATGGCATCAGTCATGCGTGGTGCAAGTGCAGCCGGTTCTAAACGACAACGACCAAGTATTATCGTTACTACAGAAACAGGCTTTGACTTGTTAGAGAGTTTATTCACTCCAACAATCGCAAGCAACTACGATGCTCTATCACGTGTTCAAATTACTGCTTACAGTAAACCAGGTGCTAAGATGTCAGAACAAGATTCACTTAAAGGCCATTACGGTTACGAAGCTCTCTACTGGAGAGGTATTCCTATCGTTGCTGATGAGAAGTGTGATACCGGAACAATGTTCTTCTTAAACGAAGATTACATTCACTGGTACAATCTTGCAGGTGTTGGTCTAAAGAACTACAAAGTTCCAGGTGTCAATATCGATAGCGTAGCAAATGAGTTCCAAGCTAACTACCCAATGCAATGGAGTGGATTTAAGACTCCAACCAATCAGTATGCTGAAATTGGTCAATTTATTATGCTAGGTAATATGATTAGCGGCCAAACTCGTCGCCACGGTAAATACACTGGAATCACAACAGTTTAATACCTAACTCTTTGAAAGGAGAATAAATATGGGTTTAACCACACAAAAGACAATTTTTGAACAAGACTTCCGAGACATTAGTTCAACAAAACAAGGTTATCTTGGCGAACGAGCAGAAACTCGTGATGGTCGTATCTACCGATACGGTCTAGCTGGTGCTGTAACGCTTGCTCCAGGTAAACTATCGGTTGCTGCCGCTCATGTAGCAAACCACGTTGACGTAAACGTGCAAACTTCAGGTGTTGCAGGTGACACAAGAGTAAAAGCAACTCTAGGTGCAACCGCTGCTACTGCTGATCAGTATGCAGAAGGCTACCTAGTAGTTAACGATGCAACAGGTGAAGGTATCAATTACTTAATCGGTGGCCATGCTGCTGTCGATTCTGCTGGTATAATAACTGTAAACCTAGTTGACTCTCTAAAAGCAGCAATCACAGCAACGACTACTCAAGTCAGTTTAATTGCAAACGGCTATAAGAATGTCATTGTAAACCCAGGTGCATTAGCACATCGTCCAATCGGAGTAAACAACGTAGCTATTACAGCTGCTTTCTACGGATGGTTTCAGACTGCTGGTGCTTGTGCAGTTCTTGCAGATGGTGTTACAGCTAAAGGCATTGAGGTTATTGCATCTGATGCAGTTGCTGGTGCTGTCGAGACACGTGTTGACGCTACTACTTCAAACTCAATTGGATTTGCTCCTGAAGCAACAGTTGATGCTGAATACCGCCAAATTATATTAACGCTAGATAAATAAGGGGAATTGTTATGACTCGAAAAATTGAAGATTACTCGACCCTTATTAAGCAAGACGGTATCGTTACAGACAAGCCTATTGTTACGACAAGTACAGTGACTTCTGGTGGTGCTATTAACACTGGTGGTTCTACAAGTACTACCTTGACGGCTACTGGACTTGTAAAAATAACTAACCCTGTACTTCAGCAAACCATAACAGATATTGATGCACAAAACGCTACTCCTACTATCGCTCAGATACTAGGTGGTATCGTTGTGCACACGTCTGCAGTAGGTGGTGGCACGGTTACTGTTCCTACAGGAACGGTTATGTCGGCCGGTGTATCAGGTGTTGCTGTCGGCTCTACTATTAAATGGCTTTACTACAATGATGGCGACCAAACGGCTACTATCACTGCTGCAGCTACTCACACTTTAGTAGGCGGTACGGCCGCAGTCACGACTGGCAAGCATATACTAGTAACTAGTACGAATGTATCTGCCAATACATGGGTAACTTACTTAACGACGTTGATGTAGGCATTAGTTATGGCTAAAAAATACATAACTGACAACACAGAGACGCAGATTTCTGGACCATGCAAGAAGTGTTTGATAACTGTTAACGCTACACTAGCAGGAACGATAAAGGTTTGTGATGCGACTACTGGCTCTACAGCCAACGTGGCTACTGTCACAAACCCGACTGTAGGTACTCAGTTCGTATATTACGACTTTGTAACCGGTGTTCGAATCGTTGCCTCTGGTGCTTGCGATATTACGGTGAATACGACCGATTCTACTAGATAAGTATACCTTGAAGAGTATGCCTCACTTTTGTGGGGCTATTCTTGGTTTATGTTGTATATGATATACTTAGCATAACTAAATAAGGAGTCTAAAAAATGTCAAACGCAACTGATGGTTTTCAACCTAAATATAGGATTTTCCATCCTCAAACAACAGTATGGATTCAAAACCCCTTTGACCATGATGTTACATTTAACGTAGCAGACGAACGAAACAACCCTTACACCTATACAATGCCTTCGATGAAAACTAGTGAACTACCCGGCGGAGCTGTAGCTACCCTTGGCGTAAAAGCTATTGTTGATGAGATGATTCAAAACGACCCTAAAGATGTATTCTCAATGTGGGAAAAGGGTGTTCGTGAGAAGTACGAGAATAAAATTATCCTACGAGTTAAAGAAGCTCCACAAGCTACTATCGAGCAACGAACAGGCTCTATTAACCTAGCTACTACCACAGATGTTACTGAAGAAGAAAATAAACCAGTTGTAGAAATTGAAAAGCCTGTATTTCCAACAAAAGCTTCTAAAACTGAACCTAAACGAGACTATGCAAATGTTGGCAGTAAAGCTGACGTAGTAATTGAGGAATAACATGGACATCTGGCAACAGGTTGATAAGCAACTTGATGGGCTAAAAGCTGAGTATTCTTTATATGTTAAAGAGAACCCCCAACTTAAACGTGACAATGCTAATCTAAAAGATAAAGTACTAGAATATAACCGTCAGATTGTAGAATCAGAGGAGAAGTTAGAAAATACACGTGCTGAATGTGATCGTATCAACTTAGAACTGGAGCGTACCAAGCATGAACATAAGACTAAAGTTGAAACTGAACTAACAGCATTAGCTGAAAAGGAATTAAGCGTAACAGTAGAACTTGACACTAGAAAGTATCTGTTGGATGAAAATGATAAACAAATCAAGCAACGTGAGTTAGATGTCGATAATAAGAAAAATCTTAACGACGCACAATCTGTTGCCCTAGATGAATTAGCTAAACAACTCCAACTACAGGCTGATGAGATTAAAGACGCAACCAAAGTCTTAAATACAAAATCCAT
>Ga0335396_10006359_pt1 | contig 11753 bp, 10 predicted proteins | sample FRY02_FD_205743 | JGI IMG/M metagenome (GOLD analysis project Ga0335396, IMG submission 205743) | Freshwater microbial communities from Lake Fryxell liftoff mats and glacier meltwater in Antarctica - FRY-02 (spades assembly) (version 2) | ecosystem: Environmental > Aquatic > Freshwater > Ice >... | reverse complement strand
GGGTGTCAGCGTGCCCACTTGCTCTCGCATTGCGGGGATCAATTCGTGCTGGATGACGTTCCAGCGATGCATGATCATTTCGGCTTTGGTATTATTCATGGTGCAGGCGTTTACGGTGTCGTTTTGGTTGACTCCATCGTGCCAGAAATGGCCGCCTGTTTCTCTTTTTTGCACCGCTTTGCAAAATAAATAAGCTCGAATTTGGAGTTTTGCAAGAGGCTCAACTTGTAGGTCACGCTGCGCGAATAACCGTGTGCTTCGGCCAGGTCGGTCAGGCTAGTATCGCCGCTGAGGGACGCCATCGCCTTGAGAAGGCAAATGGCGCGTTCAACGGCCGATGCGGATTTCTCGTGCGTAGTCTTTGCTGTCACCTTGGTGCCAGACGTGCGCGCATTGGTCCGTCTCGCGACCTTGGAAGTAAGAGTAGGCGGTAGTGATGTGGTCAAGAACTTGCTCGCCGCAAAACGTCACTGTACAATCAATTTACTTTGGAAACAAAGTTCCGTACAACGGAATATAGCAGAATCAATTACGTTGGTAAATTTGCGCGCGCAGGGCGGAATCAGACACATCCGCAATGCGCGAATCGGAGGTTACACATTGGAAAAATTCTCGGTCGGAATTGACATTGGCGGCACCTTCACGGACATCGTCTTTTATGGCCATGTATCCGGTCGCCATATCAACAACAAGGTTCTGACGACGCATGACGACCCTTCTCAGGGCGTGATCGACGGCATGACGGCCGTGATTCAGGGGCAATCGCTGGCACCTTCGTCGGTCCAGCGAGTGGTGCATGCGACCACACTATTCACCAACGCATTGATCGAGCGCAAGGGCGCGAAGACGGGCCTCATTACGACCCTGGGCTTTCGTGACGTGCTCGAGATTGCACGTGAACGAAAGTACGAGATATACGACATATTCATAGAAATGCCGTCACCAGTCGTGCCGCGTGACTTGGCCATGGAAGTGGCCGGGCGATTGGGGCCGGACGGTTCAGAGGAGGTGCCGCTAGACGTGGACGGATTGATCGTTTGCGGCCAGCGACTTGTGGATGCCGGTGTCACGTCGGTAGCGCTGGTATTGTTGCATTCGTATGTCAATGCGGATCACGAGCGGACGGCCGCCGCATTGTTGCGGCAGCACTTTCCACAATTGTCGGTTTCGGCGTCATGCGATGTGGCCCCGGAGATTCGCGAATACGAGCGCGCATCGACGACTGCGATCAATGCGTTTATTAAGCCGCTGGCTCAACGTTATCTGGATCGCCTGGCCGAGCAAATTGCCGGACTTGGCATACGGGCGCCGCTATTCATGATGTTGTCTAACGGTGGATTGACCCATTTGTCAGAGGCCAAACGGGTACCTGTGCAGTTGCTCGAGTCTGGCCCTGCCGCAGGAGCCTTGTCCGCGGCATTCTTCGGCCGAAATTCGCGAGCTGACAAATTGTTGGCCTTCGACATGGGTGGCACGACCGCCAAACTCAGTGTCGTCGACGATGGTGAGCCTCTGGTCACCTACGCCTTCGAGGCCGCGCGAGAGAAGCGCTTTGCCGAAGGCAGTGGATTGCCGGTAAAGATCTCCGTGATCGAACTGATTGAGATTGGAGCCGGCGGCGGGTCAATGGCGCGGGTGGACCAGATGGGATTGCTCAAGGTCGGCCCGCAGAGTGCTGGTTCAATGCCCGGTCCGGCGGCCTATGGACGTGGCGGCATGCAGCCCACTGTGACCGATGCTGACTTCATCTTGGGTTATCTGAATCCTGGCTACTTTGCCGGCGGCAGCATGACGATCGATATGGAAGGCGCCAGAAACGTGTTCTCGGACATTTGCAAACGCACTGGGCTCAGCGTGGAGCAGGCGGCATGGGGGGTGTACGACGTTGTGAACGAAAACATGGCCGGTGCAGCACGTGTCCATATTGCGGAGCGAGGCAAGGATCCGCGCGAATACGCGATGCTTCCGACCGGAGGCGCTGGGCCCTTGCATGCGTATTATGTGGCGATGAAACTGGGATTGCCCCGGGTAATCTGTCCCCCGGCTGCGGGTGTGGCGTCTGCGCTTGGCTTGTTGATGGCGCCCGCGCGGGTTGACCGCGCGGCGACCTACATCGCGAAACTTGATAGTCTAGACTGGGGCGTATTCGAAGGCTTGTTTCGCAAACTCGAACGCGAAGCCAAGGCGGTCATTGCCGACACGGGATTAAGCGCCAAAGCCACGGAGGTCCGGCGGCTGGCGGACATGCGATATGTCGGACAGGGATTCGAACTAGTCGTTCCATTGCCCGATGGGCCATATACCCGGCGCTCGCGCGATGCACTCGTGGCCGCTTTCGAGCGTGCTTACGGAGAAACCTTTGGCCGCACATCGCCCGCCCGACAAGTAGAACTCGTCAACATTCGTCTTTCAGCGCAGGCGCGTGCTACCCGAGATAACGTCGTGTTGCATGGATTCGGTGAAGGCGATGGCGGACTCAAGGCCAAACGCCCCATGTATTTCCCCGAGATTGGTGTTTTCCGTGACACACCTGTCTACGACCGGTATCGATTGAAATCCGGTGTCACGCGCGTGGGGCCTGCCGTTGTCGAGGAACGTGAATCGACGCTGGTAATCGGACCTGGTGCGCGATTCTGTATTGAGCCAAAAGGCAATCTTGTCGTCACGTTGCCGCAAGCGAAGAGGTAGGAATATGGCATTAAAGTTGGACTCAAAGGCGCCATCGTCATCCCCGAGGCGGGCAGCGCCCAAGGCGGCGGCGAAGTCGACCAAGGCCACTGCAAAAGGTGCGGTGAAAGCGGCACACGGACTCTTGGTCAAGGTCCGCCAAAGTACTGGCCGACCGATGAAGAAGGCGGCTTCGACGCGCGCTGCAGGAACAAAAGCGAAGAATGGCGTTACCCGTGAGGCCGCGACAGCAGCAACATTGCGCAAGAAGGCCCCAGCCGCGCAAGGGCGTTTCAATGCGGTCACGCTGCAGGTGTTGTGGACGCGCCTGATTTCGATCGTCAACGAGGCGTCTGCGACGCTGGTTCGAACTTCGTTCTCGACACTCGTGCGCGAGGCGTACGACTTCTCTTGCATCATCACCGACGAGACAGGTCAGGGCATTGCGCAGCCTCCTGGCAGTATTCCGGCTTTCATCGGAACGTTGCCCGCGACAGTACGCCATTTCCTGGCCGAGTTTCCCATCGATGCGTTGAGCGAAGGCGATATCCTGATCACGAATGACCCGTGGAAGGGTACCGGACACTTGGCGGACGTCTCGGTCGCCAAGCCCATCTTCGCGAATGGCAAGGTGGTCGCGTTTGCGGCAAGTGTGGCGCACGCACCCGATATGGGTGGTCGCACAGGCTCCACCGAATCGCGCGATGTATTCGAAGAGGGCTTTCAGATTCCGGTGATGCGTTTGTGTCAGGCTGGTAAGCCAGATGAAACCTTTCTGAAGTTGCTACGCACCAATGTTCGTGCGCCGGATGAGGTTGTGGGCGATCTATGGGCGCAAGTCAGTGCGCTCGAGTTGATCGAGAAGCGCTTGGTGCCCCTGATGCAGCAATACAGACTGGTATCGTTGAGCGACGTTGCCGCTGAAATACACAGCCGCTCCGAGAAGGCCATGCGCGCGGCCATTCGTGGGATTCCGGATGGTGCATATGAATATGAAGTGCAGACCGATGGCTTGGACGATCCGATGGTGATCAAAGTCTTGGTGTCGGTGAAGGGAGACGAAATTGAGGTGGACTTTGCGGGGACCTCACCGCAAGTCGACAAGGCACTGAATTCCGCGATGTGCTACACCTATGCGTACACGATGTATGGGCTCAAGTGCATCCTTTCGCCGGACATTCCGAACAATGAAGGGTCTTTTCGACCCATTCGCATCAAGGCGCCTTTGGGCTCCATACTCAACCACAGCTTCCCCACCTCGGGTTGCTCGCGGGCCATGCTGGGTCACTATTTGCCGTTCGCAGTGTTGGGAGCTCTCTCCAAAGTCATTCCGAAGCAGGTCATGGCAGGGCCTGGTTCACCGATCTGGAGCGTGTTGATGCGGGGGCAGGACATACAGGGAAAGGCGTTTACCAATAAGGTCTTCTACAACGGCGGTGTAGGTGGCAACCATCGCCAGGATGGGGCGAACTGTTTGAGTTGGCCCAGCAACATTTCGCTCACTCCCACGGAGGTACTCGAGCAACTGACACCGTGTCGTGTGATCTACAAGCAATTGCGGGCCGACTCGGGAGGCGGCGGGCAATTCCGTGGCGGACTGGGACAGGACATTCTGATGGAGAATCGTTCGAACTACCCGATGCTGCTGGTGTTTCTGGCCGAGCGTATCAAACATGCGGCGCCCGGCATCGAAGGCGGTGGAGATGGAGATCCGGGTGCCTTGCTCATCGATGGTGCGGTGGCTGACCCGAAGAAGCAACATGTCCTTCGGCCCGGAGGTTCAGTGCTCCTTCGCACTCCCGGAGGAGGTGGTTATGGACCCGCCACCCAACGTGCGAAGGCTGATCGAGAACGAGATACCCGAATGGAATTCATTCGATGACCCGTACCGTTTGCCATTCAATCCATTTGAGATTCCAATGAACATGCATTCAGGGACCCGTCACGTAGTTGTTATCGGAGGTGCCGGCGGCATCGGGCATGCGATTGCGACCCGATTTGCGCAAGAAGGATGCGCGATCTATCTGCTCGGCCGCACGTTGGAGCGCTTGCAGCGGGCCGCCACGTCGCTGGCGGAGCACGGTGGCGCACAGGTGGTGGCATTGGAGTGCGACCTGGCTCGACCCGAGTCGATTGGAGAAGCATTGGCTGCGGTCCCACACATTGACGTCCTGGTCAATGCTGCAGGGAGTATTGCCCGGCGTTCATTACTCGACACCGTACCTGACGATTGGCGCGGCCCCTGGAGCGACAAGGTCCTGGGTGCCGTGGAATCCTGCCGAGTTGCCTGTGCGCGCATGCGCGATAGTGGCGGGGGCGTGGTCGTCAACATTATTGGCACTGCCGGCACAAGACCCAATCCCAAGACCATCATGACAGCGACGGCGAATGCAACGTTGATCGCATTTACCCAAGCATTGGGTGCGCAGTCGGTGGATTGGGGTGTGCGTGTGGTCGGCGTCAATCCTGGGCTCACAGCCACAGCGCGGACGGCTGATCTGTCAGCGGGGAAGGGTGCCGATGCTTACCAAAGCATGCTCGCCGACCTGCCGTTCAAGCGTATGGCGCGCCCAGAGGAAGTCGCAGATTGCGTCTGGTTCCTGGCCTCGGATGCTGCACGCTATATTTCTGCGACTGTTGTCGACGTGGATGCGGGAGCTCGCTGGCGAGTTTGATCGAGAAAGCAGCGGCCTTTTCAGAGCCGTACCATTAATTGCTCTTGTTGTCGGGCCGAGTCGACTGGGCCACTTTTTGCAGTGATGGTCCGCCATCTTCTATCTGTAGATCCGGTGGCAATCAGACAGTTTGACCAGAGACGCGCATAGTCTTTACCGGCATACCCTTGCCCAAGCACATTTCACGGGGATTGAATGGGCCTCATTGCGCCAGTGATCTTCGGAAATGCAGAAGCCGAGTTCGTCAATTGCATATCGTTTTTCTGTTCCGAACTCGTAGTGGCCATAAATTCTGCCGATCGTTCCGCCGAGGACATTGTTCAGGCAGCGTTCTCGAATGTGGTCGGGCACGCCGAGACACTACCGGCGCGTTAATTTTCGCCAACCAGTGGCGGCGCGTTCCTGATTCGGAAGGCCGTCAAGGCTGCGTTTCCAAAGCACCGTATCCAGGAAGTCAAGGAGCCGATGTTTGCCAACGTCCGTGGATTTCAGCTTGCGGGTCAGAACTATGCGCGAAGTGTCATGGCGGCAGGGCGAGAACTGCCAGGGGAGTTGTGAGCATGGTCGACGCGAACGTCAATTCTCCGGCGTCGATTCGCCTTGTCTTTGAGTTGTCCAGGGCGGAACACCCACGTCTGTTTGACGACTTGATTCGATTTCAGAAGGGAACGAAGCGGGTCAACCGGCTGCGCGTGCTCGCCTACGATGGATTGCTTGCCCAGTTTGGGTGGTTGCAGATGGCGGGGTCGGTCCCCAACAAAACAGATTCCGGCGGCGTAACTGAATCCGATGCGTCGATTGGGATTTTTCAGGGGGCGATCGAGAAGTAGATCGGAGTAGTAACAGCGATTCGCCGTTCGTCGCGGAGCTTCGTGAAAAGAGGATCGTCTTGCTACCGCTGCAAGGTCAGAGTTCAGTGCGGAACCCCTATACAACCAAGAGTTTATGTTGCGGTTGTTTCTCTTTTCGGGTTCCTCGTCATTCCAATAGCGGCGGCCGTGCAAAGCGAAGGTGTTGCAGACTATTGCCGTTTCGCGGTCATTCTCGGTATCCATACATTTCAAATAGATGGCCACCGCCAAGAGATCGAGAGTCAATCCGCATATCACGGAGTGCGGCCCAAAGCGTCGCCTGATTTGACGTTACTACGGGTTTGCCAAGTTCATGTTCCAGACGTTCGATCTGGTCCATTACCAGAATATTCGTACAGCTGACAAACACGCCATCACATTCCGCGATGACTGCGCGACTGTCGATCACACGTTGCGCAATCTGTTCTGAGGAAAGTGCACGATTTGCCTCACTAGTCATACATTCAAACGTTTCATAGCGCGGCACCACAAAACCATAGTGCTCGAGAAAAACGACTTCGGCTCGCATGATGTCGTGTGGGTAAGGCCCTACGAGCAGCACCTTGTGAATGGACAACATGCGAAGCGCTTCAACCACTGCGATCGAGGTCGAGATGCCGGGAATACCGGTGGCTTCACGAATGCGCCTCGCAGGCTCGCCTTCATTGCCAGGTCCTTCAAGAAAGCTGCCGCCGGTGCAGACGTAAGCGATAACGTCCGGGTAAGCCTGCGACAGATCCCGCGCTGTTTGCTCCAGCGACTCATTCATCGCGAGGATCGATTCCGGCGTCTGCTGCGAATCGGGCCGGCTCAGTCGATTGTGATTAAGCACGATGCCGGGCGGCAAATACAAAGGAAACTCACGCTCGACGGCGACGTTCCCAGGGGGAACGATGACTCCGATACGGCGAACACGATTGTCCATGGTTGGCCTCTTCTTCCATTCTTATGACGACTCAATGGTGCATGTTGAACATGTGACGCGCAATACTTGATTCGACAGCACCCCACAGTATTCCACTCATCGGAATGACTTTTCCATTCACGATGCATATGATGGTATCCGACACGCTACTCTGGGGAAATACGCTTTTTTGGAGACACGAGACTGCCAGGTGGGCTCCGCGTTTGCCAGTGCGTCGATGACTCCACTTTTCTTGCAACAGGCCTTTTGTCTAGATTGGAGTTCGATATGCAGCGCAAACTTCGGTGGATATCTTTGGTAATGCTGGGATTGTGGTTTTCCGTGCAGACCGCGATTGCGCAGGAGTTTCCGACCCGACCGATCAGAATCGTGGTGCCTTTTCCAGCTGGTGGTGGCACGGACATTGCCGCGCGGTTGCTCGGCGATCGAATGGCGACTTTGCTGGGACAAGCCGTGCTGGTTGTCAACCGGCCTGGCGCGGGAGGAAATATCGGCGCGGCGAGCGTTGCGCGTGCGGCCCCCGACGGCTACACGTTGATCATGGCGACTCAGGGCACACATGGCTCCAATGCCAGTCTTTACAAGGAAATCGGATATGACACGGTCGCGGACTTCGTGCCGCTGTCAATGGTGGCAGCCACCCCCCTGATACTTGTCACTGGTGAAAAACAGCCCATCATGAATCTGCAGGACTTGGTGGCGCTCGCCAAGTCCAAGCCCGGAGCGATCAACTATGGATCTTCAAGCGTGGGCGGTTCGCCGCATCTCGCAATGGAACTACTCAAAATGATGACTGGTATCCAGATGGTGCATGTGCCGTACCAGGGTAGTGCACCGCTGCGTACCGCATTGTTGTCGGGAGAGATTTCTGTGATGTTCGACAACCTTCCCTCGTCCATGCCACTCGTTCGTGAAGGCCGCTTCCGTGCCTTGGGCGTCAGCGGCTCAGAGCGTGCACCATCGGCCCCTGAAGTTCCGACAGTTGCGCAAGCTGGGGTTCCGGGCTTTGAGGTCTCGGCGTGGTATGGACTGCTTGCTCCGGCCAAGACGCCGCCTGCGGTGGTCGAGAAGCTCCATGGAGCCATTGTGCAGTCGTTGCGGGCCAAGGATGTGGTTGACAAATTGGTTGGCATGGGATTTCAGCCGATGCCCACCACGTCGATGGAGTTTGCTGCAACCATTCGAACCGATATGGAAAAGTACCGCCAACTGGTGAAGTCCACGGGTATCCAGCCACAGTAATTCACTTGCCCAAAAGGAGAAGCCAAAATGACGTCACCTATTAGCATCTCGAATCTTGCACTTGTCCAAGCCGACGCATGCCGCGCCGCTCGACGCCTGTTCTGCAAGCGCGACGCGTTCATGCATGCCGCCCGGACAGTCAGATACGGTGCTTTTCTGGCCCTGATTGGCCTCACAGTTGCCCATGCACAGGTCTGGCCCGAGCGATCGATTCGTATGATCGTTCCGTATCCTGCCGGTGGCACTGCAGACGGACTTGTCCGTTCCATGTTGCCGCGTTTGACGGAGTTGTTGGGGCAGCCCATCTTGGTCGATAACAAGTCGGGCGCGAACGGCATCCTTGGTACTGACATTGCTGCCAAAGCGACCCCCGACGGATACACATTGGTCCTGAGCGCAATCGGACCGATGGCCGTCAGCCCTGCCATGCAGAAGCTTCCTTATGACCCCTTGAAGGATCTGGTTCCGATCGCATTCTTTGCCAGCGTTCCGAATGTACTGGTTGTCAACCCGTCGATGCCTGTCCGATCGGTCGCCGAGCTTGTTGCGCTGGCAAAAAGTAAGCCGGGCCAGCTCAACTATGGGTCGGCTGGCGTCGCATCGTCCAACCAGCTCGCGGCCGAGTTGTTCAACCGAGCCGCAGGAGTGGACATTGTTCACGTACCTTACCGCGGCGGTGCGCCGGCCGTGGCAGATTTGATTGGCGGCCATCTGTCACTGATCTTCGACAACGCGCCGTCGGCAATTCCACATGCCAAGGCCGGAACGCTTCGCGCGCTCGCAGTGACGAGCCCCACGCGGCTGGCGGCACTGCCCGATGTACCGACAATGGTGGAACTAGGGTACGCGAATTTCGAGGCTGGTTCGTGGTTTGGTTTGCTCGCGCCCATCGGAACCCCACCTGCCGTCATTGCTCGGCTCAACAAGGCAGTGGTTGACACGATGCGCACGAGTTCCATAAGCGACAATCTGATCCAGTCGGGATTCGATCTGCGCCCGGGAACTCCGGAGAACTTTGCGGCATTCATTCGTTCCGAGACTGGAAAATGGGCCACTGTTGTGAAAGCCGCCGGAATCTCGAATCCTTGAAGGTGGAGACTGGTCAGTGGAAGAATGCGTCTCAGGAATTATCGGAACAGAATGAAAGAAGTAGATCCAGATACCAAGGCATTGTTTGAGCGCGGGCTCGCAGTGCGAAAGCGCGTCCTTGGTGAAGCATACGTCGAAGAGTCACTGCAGAACGCAGATGCATTCAGTTGGCCGCTTCAGGAGTTCCTGACCGCGCATGCTTGGGGCGCGAGTTGGGCCAGAGGCACATTGCCCTTGAAACTCCGCTCCATGCTTAACCTGGCGATGCTCACGGCATTGAATCGTCCCGCTGAGTTGAAGCTGCATGTGCGGGGCGCTTTGCGTACAGGCGTAACGAAAGAAGAGATATCAGAGATCTTCCTCCAGGCTGGAGTCTATTGCGGTGCGCCCGCGGCACTGGAGAGTTTCCGCATCGCCAAAGAGGTATTTGACGAAGAAGTCTAGCTGCCAAGCGCAGCCCGCATGCTCGCCAGCTCGGCTGCCGATGTCTCGAAAGACGCGACCAGACGAAATGTTGGCGTGCCATCGGCCAGATGCGACTTGCGGCGAAGCGTGATGCCGTGTCGGGCCAGCGTCTCGACATCAGCCTGAACAATAGCGGCGAACACAATGTTGCCATCGACCCGGTTGAGTATGCGGGCCCCTGTCGATTGCGCCACAATTTCAGCCATCTTGCGTGCCATCGCATTGGCATGCCGGGCGTTGTGAAGCCAGAGGTCCCCTTCCAGGTAGGCCAGTAGTTGTGCTGCCATGAAGCGCGACTTGGAGAGCGCGTGGCCCGACCGCTTGAGTCTCTGACGGAAATGACGCGCCTTGTCGATGTCGAAGAATACGACGGCGTCCGCATACATGGTGCCGTTCTTTGTCGCACCGAACGACAGGATGTCGACACCAGACCGCCATGTCAAGTCCGCCGGCCGGACGTCGAGTGAGGCCACTGCGTTGGCGAATCGCGCACCGTCCATATGCACTGAAAGACCTCGGCTGTGCGCGAGCGTGCTGATCGCGCGTACCTGGGTGACCGAATAGGCCGTGCCCCATTCGCTTAGTTGAGTTAGCGTGACTGCACCAGCCTGCATCGCGCCATGGTGTGGTTCTGGCAAGGCATCGATTGCTGATGCGAGGCCATCAACGGTCAGTCGACCGTCGTCGCCTGAAACAGGCAGAAACTGCGCGCCGCCTGACATTACAGGTGTTGCGCCGGATTCGCTACGTAGTGGGTGTGCATCCTGGTGGCAGACAATGAAGTCGAATGGCCCAGCAATGCTCGACAACGCCAGCGCGTTGGCGGCCGTGCCACTGGCGACTGGAAATACCCACACGTCGGTTTCGAAGAGTGCCGAGAATCGTGGGTTGAGCTGTTGACTCATCGGATCATCGCCGTAGGCGTTGGCCAATCCATGGTTGCATTGCGCCATGGCCGTCAGAATGCCGGGGCTAACGCCGGCGGAGTTGTCACTCTTGAACCACATGATCGGGGATCCTTGGGGGCTTGTGTTGGTGGAAATTTGTTTCGTCTGCAAGCAGGATGCGGCTGTGCCTCTAGCCGACGGCTGCTTTGCTATGACCGAGCGCAATGGACAATTCTCGCGACTGCTGCAACAGTGCCGCAATGTAGCACGCTTCGTCTTTTGCCTTGAAGCGCAGTTCTGGTATCGTGACCGACAGGCTGCCCAGCACCATGTTGCCTGGGTCAAACACAGGTGCAGATATCCCAATGGCGCCTTCAATCCGTTGGCTTTTGGATCGCGCATAACCCCGGTCACGGATCTCGGCGAGATCTGCCTTGAGCTCGGAGGGAATCAGGCGTTTGCCTGAAGACGGGGAGTGATCGTCCTGCGCTAGCACGGCGCGCAAATCCGAATCAGACAGAAAGGCCAGAATCGATCGACCGGATGCGCCCCAAGCCAGTGTTTCAACCGAGTTCATGCGGACGTGGTAACGCAGTGCCTGCGTCGAATCAACTCGGGCTACGAAGGACATGGTCTGACTGTGCTTGTGGTACGCGCCCAACAGGCAGGTTTCGCCGCAAACGTCGGCAAGGGCCTGCATCGGGCCGAGCGCAGCCGCAATGAAGTCATTGCCATCGAGCGCCACGCGAGCCATGCGCAGAAACTGTGGTCCTATTCGGTACCGGCGAGATTCGCTGCGGACGGCGAATCCGCTGTCGATCAGCAATGACAAAAGCCGGTGGACCGTGCTTTGCGGCAACGACAACGCTTGTGCCAGATCCTTGATACCGAACTCATCGTCGCTTCTTGCGATGAACTCGAGGAGCTCCAATACGCGTGCAACCGTGCCTTT
>Ga0335396_10006358_pt1 | contig 11754 bp, 11 predicted proteins | sample FRY02_FD_205743 | JGI IMG/M metagenome (GOLD analysis project Ga0335396, IMG submission 205743) | Freshwater microbial communities from Lake Fryxell liftoff mats and glacier meltwater in Antarctica - FRY-02 (spades assembly) (version 2) | ecosystem: Environmental > Aquatic > Freshwater > Ice >... | reverse complement strand
GGCGGCGCCGTTTGGCGACGAGACAAACCTGGGAGTCCAGAACTGCGTCTCGCGCACCGTGCGCGACACTGCGGCGATGCTCGATGCAACTTGTGGTCCCGGCATCGGCGATCGCATGATCGCCCCAACACCGTCGCGTTCGTATCTCAGCGAAGTCGGCGCGCCCGTCGAGAAGCTGCGCATCGGAATTTTGGATCACAACCCAGTCGCGGCAACAAAAATAGGCACCGTCGACCAAGACTGCGTCGATGGCGTGCACGAGACGGCAAAACTGCTCGAATCGCTCGGCCACACAGTCGAGTTTGCTTGGCCAAAGGCGCTTGAAGACACAGAGTCGCCGCGCAGGTTTTCGGCGCTGTGGTCGACAAATATGTCGGTCGCCCGTGAGGGCGTCGCCACAATGCTCGGGCGCGCAACGACGATCGACGATTTCGAGTTGATGAACTGGACGATGGCCGAGTTCGCCAAAAGCATGACCGCCACGGACTACGCGCTCGCAGTCAACGCCACCACTAATTACCGCCGCAAAATCGCCCAGTGGTGGGCAGACGGCTGGGACATTTTGGTAACACCAACCCTCGCCCGAATTCCCTTAAAACTCGGCGTGATCGCCAATGACGCCAACGAGCCGATGCGCGCCTCGGCGGTCTCGGTCGACTTCTGCGCCTTCACACCGCCCTATAACACCAGCGGCCAGCCGGCAATCTCGCTGCCGCTGCACTGCACGGCTTCGGGGCTACCGATCGGCATTCAGTTCGTCGCCGGTTATGGCCGTGAAGACGTTTTGATCAGGCTCGCAGCGCAACTCGAAACCGCACGCCCCTGGTCGCACCGCAAACCGACTTACGCCGCCTCGCTGTAATTATTCGGCGACTACGCCCCTAGATGTATCGATTCGTAGACCGACCACGTCGTCAACGCGCACGGTTACATCGCGCGACATAACCAGAGCGCCGACCATTAAGCCGCCGGGCAACGTCACGCGCACGACTGTTGTCGAGCCGCCGAACAGCACTGTATTCACCGTTGCGCGCAGGCTGCCTGGTTCGCTCGCGGCGCACACGACTACGTCGTCGGGTCTTACTAGCAACGTGAGTTTTGTGCCGCTAGCACCAAAATTTCGGCCGGTCAGCGAACCCGCGGCGTTGTCAAGCGCCAAAGAACCATCGGCAGCAACGACTCCCGCAAATTCGTTCATGGCGCCGACAAAGCGAGCAACGAACGGCGTCGCCGGAGAGAGGTACACGTCCCTTGGAGCGCCGACCTGCTGAATCGCGCCATCGCGCATCACGCAAATCGTGTCCGAAATGGCCAGCGCCTCGTCCTGATCGTGGGTAACAAACAAAGTCGCCACGCCAGTTTCCTTCTGCACGCGCCGGACCTCGTCTCGGAGCTCGCCGCGAACCTTGGCATCCAGCGCACTGAGCGGCTCATCAAGTAACAACACCTGCGGAGTAATAGCCAGCGCTCGCGCGAGCGCAACCCGTTGTTGCTGGCCACCCGACAACTGGTGAGGAAAACGATCGGCCAGTCCGGCCAGCCGCACCCGAGCGATGGCGTCGTTGACCATTGACTTACGATCTTCGGCCGAGCGCTTGCGAATCTTCAACCCAAAGCCGATGTTCTCGCTTACGCTCAGGTGTGGAAACAGGCTGTAGTTCTGAAACACCATGCCCATGTTGCGCTTATTGGGTGGCATGGCCGTAATATCGACCCCCTTGAGCGTCACGGTCCCGGAATCGGCTTGCTCGAAACCAGCGGCCACCCTCAGCGCGGTCGTCTTCCCGCACCCAGATGGTCCGAGCAACGTGACGAGCTCACCGTGTTGTATTTCAAGCGAAAATGTATCCAGCGCGACGACCTCGCCGAAGGTTTTACGAACCCCCGAGAAACTCAATTCACTCGACATGATTTGCCTCCGCTTTGAATCGTTCGTATGTTTACGCGCATCACAACAGCGTCACTGACTGGGCCATATTGCGACGTCGCGAGAAGCGATTAATGAGCCCAAGAAGGCTGGCCGTAATGACCAGCAGGACAAGACCGACCGCAAACGACCCTTGCGGCTCCCTGCCCTGCGACTGCGACAAAATGAGTGGAAGCGTCTCTTTAAGAAGCAGCGATGCAATCGTGAACTCTCCCAGCACCACAGTCATCGTCAAGAACGACGCCGAGGCAACGGCTACTCGGATGTTCGGAACGATCACCGACCACAGCGTTCGAGTCCAGGAAGCGCCTAGCGATCGCGACGCATCCACGAGCGTCTTGACATCGATCGAAGCGAGGCCATTATCAATGGAACGAAAGGTGAACGGCAAGGCAATGATGACGTAAAACGGAACCAGGCTGTAATCCGAACGAATGAACCACGGCGCCAGATCGCGAAACGCCCCGGCGATGCCCACAACGAGCGCAATTGCTGGTACCACGAACGGAAGCACCGAAATTATTTCTACGACCGGCCGAGCGCGCATCATGCTCACATGCACATACACAACCGTCGGAACCAGCACGAGCAGCGTCACCAAGGCACTGAGAAATGCCAGCCGCAGACTCAGAAATGCACTCTGGCGAAATATCGGGTCACTCATCATCGTGAACAACGGCTGAATCGTCCACCTTTTAAACAGCGTGTCCCAGCCGAGTAGCGCCATCGGCACGCGTTGAAAAGCAAACCTCGCCATCGAAAGCATCGGCAGCACATAAAACAAGCCGATCACGATCAGAACGCACTTGGCCAAAATATTTCTCTGTTTCATCGTCGCCACCGCTCGGCTCGACGACGCAACATGATGAACCCCGTCATCGACACCGTCATGATGATAATCATCCACGCGGCAAGCGCATAACCCAAATTCTCCTTGCCCGTAATAGTGTTACCTTGCAGAAAGAATCGAATCTGAACAGGTACCAGTTTCGATGAACCCGAAGACAGCGCGTACGCGGTCGCGTACGCCGAGAATGCGTTTGCAAACAAAAGTAAAAAGCCTGCGATAAGCGATGGCAACAATAAGGGCAATGCCACGAAGCGCCAGTACTGACGATCCCCGGCACCTAGATTGGCCGCCGCTTCGCGCCAAGTTGGCTTCAGCCCGTCAAGCGCCGGCAACATAATTAGCGTCATCAGCGGAATTTGAAAATAAAGGTACACGACAACGATGCCCCAGAAGTCGGATACTTTGAAGCCCATTCCGATTAGGTCGACTCCAGTCGTCTTGAGAAGTTTGGTGATAAGACCTTGCATTCCCAGCGCAGCGAGAAACGCAAATGCCAACGGAATCCCACCCAGATTGGCTGCGACCGCTGAATAACCTGTAAACGCGTTGCGAATCCCGCGACGATGCCCCAACCGCACGATCGATCCGGCCACCATCGTGCCGATTATGACGCCGAGGATGGCGGTGATGGCCGAAAGCTGCATGCTAAAAATAAAACTCTTGCGGTACTGACCGGTGATTGCTTCCACCATCGGGGCTTTCGGGCCGTCAACGCGTCCTAGCGCCCGCTGAAAAACCACGACGGCGGGCATCAACAAAAATACGGCCACGAAACCGATGAACGGTGCGATTGGCAGCCACCCACGGATCGAATGGGTAAACAGCCGAGGGGCCCGTCGTAGCGACGGACCCCTCGAACTCTGAGTATTGGTAATAGACATCGGTAACTGTTCTAACCGATTTCTATGAATCTTGGTCTATTGGTCAGCGACCAGTGGTCCCCACTGAGCAGCAAGAATTTCCTTGGCTGCTTTGATCTGTGCTGGCGTCGGGAATGTAATCGAAGCGATCAATTCTGGCGCCGGCAAATTCGCCATCATCTCCGTGCTCACCTTGCCAGCAGCAACTAGTGCCGCGAAGCGGGCCGGAATAGCGCCACCCTCGAGGTACCCGAGCGCACCTTCGTCAGAGACGATGTGGTTAATCCACAACTTCGCTGCATTCGGATGCGGACTGCCAACGACCGCGCCTTGGGCATAGAACCCGCCGTAGACACCGTCGGTTGGCACTCGAATTGCCCATGTGATTCCGTTCTCGGTGAGTTTTGGTGCGAGGCCTGGATAGTTATACGTCCAGTCGAGCCATACCGGTGTTTCGCCAGAGATAACTGTTGCTTCCGTGACGTCGGTACCCGCAAGGTTGCCGAGCTTCTTAAGCTCTGCAAAATATTTGATTCCCGGCAAGATGTCGTCGAACGAACCACCGTTAGCGATGCTCGCGGCCATAACGGCTGCGAACGCTGCGCCTGCTTCGCGCGGGTCACCGTTAAGCGACACGAGACCCTTGTACTTCGGGTCCTTCAACGCGGCGAAGCTGTCTGGTGCTTCCTTGACGATGGTCGTGTTGGTACCAATTGCCATAATGCCGTAATAAGCCGCGACCCACTTGCCGTCAGCGTCTTTCATGACATCAGGAATTTCGTCCCAACTACAAGGCTTGTACGGCTCCCAAAGGCCCTTGGTGTCAACTTCCTGCGAAATTGCAGGCGAGACGTCGAGCGCGTCTGGCATGTCGGGTTGACCCTTAAGTGTCTCCACTGCGGTCAACTCGTCCGCAGACGAAGCGTCTGGGTTTGCCACCGGGTTGGCGATGCCTGGATACTTGTCGCGGAATGACTGCAAGATTCCCTTGTAGTTTGCCCAGTTGTCTGGCAACGCAATCAAGTTCACCTGCGCTTCGGCATTTGCTGCATCTGTTAAGGCCGCGTCTGGACACGATGTGTCTGCTGCGGCGGCTGATGTGTCTGGTCCGGACGTGTCTGAAGAACTATCGCTCGAGCCACAAGCGCTGATCAAAAGACCAGCGGCGGCAACTACAGCGAACCCCCTCAGCACGCGGACGCGTGATGTGTTTGTTTTCATAGATCCCCACAGTAGACCAAAATTATTGACGCCAATACATATTCTCGTGAACGATGGCCAAATTCTCGGCAAACCCCAGCAGCCATCTAGGTCAGTAGGCCCAACGGGATTCGAACCCGTGCCGCCACCATGAGAATGCGGCGACCCAGGCAAATAATTGGCGCAGACGCAACTCGACGCCTGACGGAATCAGCCCTGTCGGTTCGCCGCCAGAAACGTATCGTAGGCCGCGACCCGGGCAGTGTCTTCGTAGTCCTCTTGGGACCGGATCTTGCCCCATGAAGTGTTTACAAAGAGCACGGCCCGGTTTGCATAGATGTCAGCGCCATCTGGTCCAGTTATCCAGTGGTGGACGCGCACGGCGGCACGCGTATTCCACGGTGGTCCATTGACGAGAATGTCGTCGACGACCATGTGCATCTTGTGATTCACGTAACGTTGCAGCATCTGTTCGATCTCGTCGGGGCCGCGGTGGGTGACAAAACCATCGCGACTCTGTTTGGTTGGGCGGATCATGTTTGACCACGAGTTGTCGCCCGGAAAGGTAAGCATGGCGTCGCGACCAGACATCGCTAGCGCCGAAGCATAGTCGCCGTTGTTGATCCGGGCAATGTTGCGCTTAATCATCCACCGGGCTAGCGCCTTGTACATAAATACCCCAGTCGTTCAATTGTTCAATCGCGCCGCAAGTTAATCAGAGCGATGTAGCAGGCCAATGTCGAAACAGTACCTCGTGACGCAGACGCGGCCTAGTGGCAATGTGGTAGCCCCAACGGGATTCGAACCCGTGCCGCTACCTTGAGAGGGTAGTGTCCTAGGCCACTAGACGATGGGGCCAAGTAGCGGGTCTCAGGCTACCAACGTGCGCTTCGTTGTTGGCGATACATCATGCAATCCGCGCTTTGCAAACTTCTAATATGACCTCTGTGAAAGTCGCGCTTGTCGATCAGTGAAATGGGTGACTTGGAATCAGGCCGCGGTCATCGCGCTCGCCAGCGGCGTGATCGCAATTTCTGCCCGACAGCTTCCCCACTCTCGTTTTCGCGCCGCAGTCGTGGCATCGGCACAGGAATTGGCCTTAATGGCCTCGCTGTACACCATTGGCGACTGGCACGAAATCTCCCACTCGAACAGTCCGAAGGGGCGATCGAGCGCGCGCGTCAGATCAATCGACTACAGCGAGATCTCCGGTTTCCGACTGAGCTATCGCTCCAGCATTTCGTCTTGAAGTATGAGTGGCTGGCACGTTCGGTCAACTTCTATTACGCAGTTGCACATGTGCCGGCAACGCTGATTTTCTTGGTGTGGCTATTCAGTCGCCATCGCAACACCTATCCGCGATGGCGCAACGGTTTGGCGATTCTTACTGCCTTTTGTCTTTTCATTCGCTTTATTCGTGTGGCACCACCCCGATTCTTTCCAGACCTGGGCTATATCGACCTCGCCACTCGCTTTGGGTTGTCCGTATATGGTCCGGTGGGCAAGGGAGTTTCGGATCAATTTGCGGCAATGCCGTCTATTCACGTTGGATGGGCTGCTGTCGTGTCTTTCGGCATTGTCGCGGCGGGAACGAGTCGATGGCGGTGGATATTCCTCGCCCACTTGGTAATTACGATGCTCGCCGTTTCGGCAACTGGAAATCACTGGTGGCTCGACGGCATAGCGGCGATCTTCTTGCTCGGAGCGGCATTGCTTCTTGACTCGCTTGGCAGGCGAGTCTTTAACTCTGTCTTTACTGCTAAAAACTTGTTGGGGAGCAAGGAATCGAACCCTGAATAACAGAACCAGAATCTGCTGTGTTGCCAGTTACACCACTCCCCAGCGGAGCATCAACAGGTTATCGGCGCAAGCGATTTGGCGACACGCACATAATTAAGCCGACTAGCGGGTGAAGCGTTCGAGTTGGGCGAAACCAATAACGTGGCCGAGGCCCACGCCGGCGCCTTCGCGAAGGTGACGCGCCAAGTTATCGCGCCCCTTTATTGGGCCCGTGCGCGTGGGCGAAACAAATGCTTTCAGGCCCAAATCTTGGGCGATCAATCTTGTCCGCAACGCGTGATACGGATCGGTGACAATCAAGATTCGGTGCAGTCCCCGAGAGCGGAGAATCTCGCGCACCCCCAGCAGCGATTCGCGCGTGGTGTGGCCCGTGTTCTCGAGCGCGATTGCGTCGGTCGGTACACCGGCGTCAGTAAGAAACTTGGCCGATGCCTCGGCCTCGGTAAAGCGATCAGCCTCCATTTTGCCTCCAGTGACGACGATTAGCGGGGCCAAGCCATCGCCCCATGACTCGAGCGCGTGATCCAGGCGCCCCTGCAATTGGGGTGACGGACGCCCGTCGTATTGCGCGGCGCCCAGCACCACGATCGCGTCAACGGCACGAGATTCGTCGCTTCGCCCAACTTGCCAAACCTGCAAAACATTAAAACTCGCGTAGGACAGCGCGCCGAGCAGAACGGCGGCAATGATTTTCGCCACTCGTCTCATAAATTTGATCTAGCGCGTGACGTGCTGCAGCGCCGAGTTGATGCGTCGCAGCGTTTCATCTCTTCCGAGTAACTGGATCGGCTCAAACAATGGCGTGCCGATGCTGCGACCGGTAACCGCGACGCGCAGAGGTCCTTGCAGTTTGCCAAGCTTGACGTCGTGCCGTGAGCCCACGGCTTCGACCTCGGTCTTCAGCGAATTGACAGACCACGGGCAGGTTTCGAAACTAGACGCGATCTCGCGCAGAGTTGTCGCTGCCCAATCGGCGCTGAAGGCCTTAGCAAACGCGACCTCATCGATGAGCGGCTCAGGTAGAAACAAAAAGTCGACTAGCGCTGGCACTTCCGACAACACCGCGACTCGGGTTTGCACGAGCGGGGCCATCTTGGCAAACACGTCCGCATCGAACCGCTCGCTGGGCCAGGGAGCCGCGTCGGAGATGAGCATCGGCTGACACGCACTTATGAACTCTTCGGTCGACATCAAGCGAATGTATTCGCCGTTGAATGCATTTAACTTTTTGATGTCGAAAAAGGCCGGCGAATGGTTGACGTCTTCAAGGCGAAACTCGGACAAGATCTGGGACCACGGCACGATCTCGGTCTCACCCCGTGGCGCCCAGCCCAGCGTCATTAAATAATTCACCATCGCAGCTGGCAAAATGCCTTCCGCACGGTACTGCTCGACCGCGACCTTGTCGCGACGTTTCGAGAGTTTCTTGCGCTGCTCGTTGACCAACACTGGCACATGCGCCCATACGGGCGGGGTCTTGCCGAGAGCGTCAAATATCATCTGCTGCTTTGGCGCATTCGGCAGGTGTTCTTCGGCTCGCACGACATGGGTGATATTCATGCTGATGTCATCGACGACATTGGCCAACAGAAATACTGGCGAGCCGTTGCTGCGCAGCAGCACGAAGTCCTCGATCGTGGCGTTAGAAAACTCGACGGCTCCGCGCACGGTGTCGCGAACGATTGTCGCGCCGGCGGGGACCTTAAAGCGCAACACGCGTCCCGGCCCTGGGCCCAGCCCGAGGTCGCGAGAGAAGCCGTCGTACCCGTTTAGGCCGGCAGCCTTGGCCCGTTGCTGAATTTGCTCCGTGGTTTGGTCGCAGTAATAAGCATGTCCGGCTGCGAAAAGTGTCTGCGCGGCGGCCACATGTTCGGCGGCGAATGAGCTCTGAAAATACGGGCCCTCAAAGTGCGAATCGTTGCTGTCGATACCTATCCATGACAACGCCTCAATTATTCCCTGCGTCCACTGCGGGTGATTGCGGGAGTCGTCGGTGTCTTCAATGCGCAACACGAATACACCGTCGTGTTGCAGGGCCAGCAACCAGTTGTAGAGCGCCGTACGCGCCCCGCCAACATGAAAATACCCGGTCGGCGACGGCGCAAACCGATATCGCGGTGTGAGAGATGCCATGCCAGCAACAGGCTATCCGAGCGACTTGCCTCGACCGAGTGAGTACTAGATTGAGATACATGGCACTCGGCAATCAAACCAATATTTATGGCGATGTTTTGGATTCATGCTGCACATCGCCGATGACGGGCTTCTTTCGCACCGGTTGCTGCGAGACGAGCGGTGACGACACGGGCGTGCACACGGTTTGTGCGGTCATGACCGATGAATTTTTAGCGTTCTCAAAGTCGGTCGGCAACGACCTCAGTACGCCCATGCCGCAATACGGTTTCGCAGGGGTCAAGGCCGGCGACCACTGGTGCCTGTGCGCGATGCGCTGGCAAGAAGCGCTCGAGGCGGGCAAGGCCCCGCACGTTGACTTGCGAGCCACGCATGTTCGCTCACTCGAGTTTGTGTCGCTTGCCGACCTTGAGCGGTACGCGATCTAAATTACCAGCACGGTTTAGTGCCGTTAGTTAGAGGGCTTGAAATCTGGATTCTCGATCAGTCCGAACACGCACCCCTCGGGGTTTTTTAATGCGGCAAGTTTGACTCCGTCTCCGACATCACTTACGTCGCTCACCACACTGCATCCCTCGCCCACGAAGTGAGCAAGCGAGGCGACAATACTCTCGACTCGAAAATACGCAACCGGACCAGAACCGGAGTCGGCTTCTGGATTCAAGCCGAGTTCGTAGCCGTTGACGTTGTAGCCAACATAGGACGGTTGATCCATATACGGGCTCATGCCCAGCGCTTTCGTCCACCAAGTCTTAGATTCTTCGAGGTTCGAAGTTGGGAAGATGACCGTAGCAATTCCGCGAATATCACTCATACCAATGAGGTTACGCCAAGCAATTAGGCGCCAGTGAGCGCGCGCCACGACATCGGCATCGCCGCAGTCAGTTGCCCGGGCGACAACTTGAACGTCGTATCTGGCACCATGTCGACCAGGTTGCGTGCCTCGGCGTAGTGATGCACGACGTTGGCGAGGCCGCTGAATAGTTTTTTGCGCTTCGAGACGAGTTCACTTGGTGGGCTTTCGAGCAGCCACCCCCAAATGGTGAGAGCGACCGTGAGATCGGTCATGACAGGGGCGCGCCCAAATATGGACGCCCTCCGCAGCGCGATGGTGATCGAGCCCTGGATCGCGTCGTCTCTCGATTCGCCGGGCTGGATGCGAATCTGGTCGCGCGCAATGTTGGCCAACTTCAGCACATAGCCCTGATCCGGCCCGTGGTTGCCAAGGCGCGCGCCCTTTGGCTGGCGGCCGACGATCTCGGCTAGGCGATCAGGCATCCACGCGTCTGGCACGTGATCTGGCGAAGCGTAGGTGCGCGGATTGTTAGTCGGGTCAACAGGGGCGAATTTCGGTGCGGCCATATCGTTGCGAGCCTAGTCGGTGACGATTTTTCGGTTTCGTCAACCGGCGCTAGATCGCCACCTAGGACATGTGCAACAGCCCGTAAACCAAAGACTCTTCGAGGGCCCGCCACGAAGCCTCGATGATGTTCGCCGAGACTCCGATCGTCGTCCAGTTGCGATCGCCGTCGGTGGCGTCAATCAGTACCCGCGTCACTGCCCCGGTCGCCGATGCCGAATCAATAATTCTCACCTTGTAGTCGGTGAGGTGCACGCGCGAAAGTTGCGGGAAGCGTTTACCGAGCGCAGCGCGCAGCGCCTTGTCGATCGCGTTCACGGGACCGTTGCCCTCGGCGGTGTAAACCTCGCGGTCATCGCCGACCCAAACTTTGACGGTCGCTTCGGTTGTGAACTGGCCGTCGGCTGACTCGTCGGTGATCACGCGCATCGACTCGACCTTGAAGAACTCTTGTTCCCACCCCGTGGCTCGGCGCATCAGTAATTCGAGCGATGCGTCGGCGGCTTCGAAGTGGTAGCCCTCGTGTTCGAGGCGTTTCAAGTCGTCGATCACCTGATTGACCGCGGGGCCATCGATCGGCAAACCCAACTCTTCGGCCTTCATCGTGATCGTCGCCTTGCCGGCCATTTCTGAAACCAAAAAGCGCGTTCCGTTGCCGACCAGCTCTGGGTCGACGTGCTCGTAGGCGTCTTTGGCGCGGGCGATCGCCGACATGTGCAGGCCGGCCTTGTGCGCGAACGCCGAGACGCCGACGTACGGTGCCTGCGGATTGATCGGGCGATTCAAGACTTCGGCGACATGATTGCTGACTGCAGAAAGTCGCCCGAGGTGCCCGTCTGGCAGGCAGGTATACCCCAGTTTCAATTGCAAGTTCGGGATCACGGTCGTCAGGTTGGTGTTACCCGTGCGCTCGCCGAGACCGTTGAGTGTGCCCTGCACGTGGCGCGCGCCGCTGTGCACGGCAGCCAACGAGTTGGCGACGGCGCAGCCCGTGTCGTCGTGACAGTGAATGCCGATGATCGCGTCGTTGCCGACGTGATGTTTGACGGCAGCAACAATCGTCTGCACTTCGTTGGGCAACGAACCGCCGTTGGTGTCGCACAGCACGAGATGCGTGGCGCCCGACATTATCGCAGCTTCGAGAACGCGCATAGAAAACTCGGGGTTGCTTTTGTAGCCGTCGAAGAAGTGCTCCATGTCGACCATCACTCGGCGATCATTTGCGGTCAAATACTTGACCGAGTCAGTGATCATCGCGACGCCTTCATCAAGCGTGGTCTGCAGCGCCTGCTCGACGTGATAAGCAGACGCCTTGGCGACGATGCAAACGGCCGAAGTTTGGGCCTCGATCAAGTTGCGCAGCGTGGCGTCGTCGTCAACCTTGCCAGCGGGCTTACGCGTCGAGCCGAAAGCCACCAACGTCGATGTATTTAGTGTCAGTTCACTTTTGGCGCGAGCGAAAAACTCGATGTCTTTCGGGTTCGCGCCTGGCCAGCCACCTTCGATGAAGTGCACGCCGAGATAGTCGAGTTGCTCGGCGATGCGTAACTTGTCTTGCACGCTGGCTGATACGCCCTCAACTTGTAGGCCGTCGCGCAACGTGGTGTCAAACACCTCAACTGTC
>Ga0335396_10006351_pt1 | contig 11760 bp, 7 predicted proteins | sample FRY02_FD_205743 | JGI IMG/M metagenome (GOLD analysis project Ga0335396, IMG submission 205743) | Freshwater microbial communities from Lake Fryxell liftoff mats and glacier meltwater in Antarctica - FRY-02 (spades assembly) (version 2) | ecosystem: Environmental > Aquatic > Freshwater > Ice >... | reverse complement strand
ATGGTGATACCGCGCTGGCGCTCTTCCGGAGCTGAGTCAATGGATGCGAAGTCACGCACCTTGTTGATAGCGGAAGGGTGACGATCTGCGAGCACCTTCGAAATAGCAGCGGTAAGGGTGGTCTTGCCGTGGTCGACGTGACCGATCGTACCGATATTGACGTGCGGTTTGGTCCGCTCGAACTTGGCTTTAGCCACTATGGTCCTCCTCGGGACTGTTGGTCTGAACCTTGTGGGAACAGACGATTGATTGCTTGTCTTGTTGTAGGCCTTGCGAGCCTATTCTTCGGGCTTAGTCGCCCTTGCCCTTCTGAATAATCTCGTCGGCCACAGCCTTCGGGACTTCAGCGTACGTCTCGAACGTCATCGAATATACGGCGCGACCGGAGGTCTTCGACCGAAGGTCACCCACATATCCGAACATTTCCGAGAGTGGCACAAGAGCGCGCACGACTTTTACGCCGGTTGCGTCCTCCATGCTCTGGACTTGCCCGCGCCTCGAGTTTAGATCGCCGATGACGTCGCCCATGTATTCCTCTGGGGTTCGCACCTCGACGGCCATCAACGGCTCGAGCAAGACAGGATGTGCTTTTCTCGCGGCCTCTTTGAAGACCATCGATCCAGCAATTTTAAACGCCATCTCCGAAGAGTCGACGTCGTGATACTGCCCATCCAGGAGTGTCGCTTTGACACCCACGGTCGGGTAGCCCGCCAGAACGCCGACCTGCATGGCGTCCTGAATTCCAGCGTCAACGGAAGGGATGTATTCCCTAGGAATACGTCCACCGCTCACCTTGTTAACAAATTCGTACATGGTTTCACCCGTAACCTCGAGAGGCTCAAGGGAAATCTGGACCTTCGCGAACTGTCCGTTCCCACCCGTTTGCTTCTTGTGGGTGTAATCAATTTTGTCAATCGTCATACGGATGGTCTCACGGTAGGCCACCTGGGGCTTGCCCACGTTGGCTTCCACGTTGAATTCGCGCTTCATGCGGTCAACAAGGATGTCGAGGTGAAGCTCACCCATACCCTTGATGACCGTTTGACCGGTTTCCACGTTTTGCTCCGTGCGGAACGTCGGGTCCTCTTCCGCTAGCTTCTGGATGGCCAGAGAAAGCTTCTCTTGGTCAGCCTTTGTTTTGGGCTCAATTGCAACCTCAATAACGGGCTCGGGGAAGGTCATCGACTCGAGGACGACAGGCTGAGCGGGGTCACACAGGGTGTCCCCGGTTGTCGTGTCTTTCAAACCAATCACGGCGTAAATGTGTCCAGCGGACACCTTGTCAACCGGGTGCTCTTTGTTGGCGTGCATCTGGAAGATTTTCCCGATGCGCTCCTTCTTATCCTTGGTGGAGTTAATGACCTGCGCACCGGAGTCAAGTCCACCCGAGTACACGCGGATGTAGGTCAAGCGACCAAAGAAGGGGTGAACGGCAACTTTGAAGGCCAAAGCTGAGAACGGTTCGGAAGCAGAAGGCTTCCGCTCGATCATCTTCTCCGCATCACGAATATCGTGTCCCTCCATCGGGGGAACATCGAGTGGTGAAGGCAAGTAGTTGATGACCGCGTCGAGCATCGGCTGCACACCGCGGTTCTTGAACGAAGATCCACACAGGACAGGGTAAGCCTCGCCAGCAATCGTCATGGACCGGATACCCGCCATGATTTCTGCAATCGAAATCTCTTCTCCGGTGATGAACTTCTCCAGCAATTCTTCGCTGGATTCAGCGACCCCTTCGATAAGCAGCGCGCGGTATTCTTCAGCTTTTGCTCTGAGTTCCTCGGGGATTTCCTGGGTCTCGTACTCAGCACCCAACGTCACATCACCTTTGGAATCACCTGGCCAGATGAGGGCCTTCATCTCCACAATGTCGACCACACCGGTGAAGGTGGACTCGAAACCAATCGGCAACTGAATAACCAAGGGTTTTGCCCCCAGGCGCTTAACGATGGTGTCTATGGTGTAGTAAAAGTCGGCACCGAGCTTGTCCATCTTGTTGACAAAGCAGATCCGGGGCACGTTGTATTTGTCGGCCTGGCGCCACACAGTCTCGGACTGGGGCTCCACGCCTTCCTTGCCGTCAAAGACGGCAACTGCACCATCGAGAACACGAAGGCTGCGCTCCACCTCAACGGTGAAGTCCACGTGTCCTGGGGTATCGATGATGTTGATTTGGTGGTTGTCCCAGAAGCAGGTGGTAGCAGCAGAGGTAATGGTAATACCGCGCTCTTGCTCTTGCGCCATCCAGTCCATCGTGGCAGCGCCATCGTGTACTTCACCGATTTTGTGAGAAATCCCGGTATAAAACAGAATGCGCTCTGTTGTTGTGGTTTTTCCCGCATCGATGTGCGCCATGATGCCAATGTTGCGGACCCTTTTCAGGTCAGTTAGCACGTCCTGTGCCACAGTGTTCCTCCAAGTAGGTGGTGGGGATAAGCAGAGAGAGAATGTCTACCAGCGGTAGTGGGCGAAGGCCTTGTTGGCTTCTGCCATCTTGTGGGTATCTTCACGACGCTTCACCGCGGCACCGAGGCCGTTGGAAGCATCCAAGATTTCGTTAGTCAAACGCTCGGTCATCGTCTTCTCACGCCGGTTTTTGGCATGGCTAGACAGCCAACGGAGAGCGAGCGTGTTGGCACGGTGAGGCTTAACCTCAACGGGGACCTGGTAGGTGGAGCCACCCACACGACGAGAGCGAACTTCCAAAGTGGGGCGTACGTTATCGAGCGCCTTCTTCAGCGTCACAACAGCGTCCTGACCGCTCTTCGTGGTCACACCTTCGAGTGCGCCATACACAATGCGCTCAGCCAGACCCTTTTTGCCTTGAACAAGAATCTTGTTAACGAGCTGGGAGACGACGGGTGAACCGTAGACGGGATCGGCAACAACGGGACGCTTGGGAGCGGGACCTTTACGAGGCATTACTTCTTCTCCATCTTCGCGCCGTAGAGGCTACGACCCTGCTTGCGGTTTTTTACGGCTTGAGTATCCAAGGCGCCACGGACAATTTTGTAACGGACACCGGGGAGGTCCTTCACTCGGCCACCGCGCACCAGCACCATGGAGTGCTCTTGCAGGTTATGGCCCTCGCCGGGAATATAGGCGGTGATTTCGGTTCCGTTGGAAAGCTTCACACGAGCAACCTTGCGCAAAGCCGAGTTTGGCTTCTTTGGGGTCGTTGTGTAGACGCGCGTGCACACTCCACGCTGCTGGGGGTTGGCCTTCAGGGCAGGCGCTTTGCTCTTAGAAACCTTAGCTTTGCGTCCCTTACGGACCAACTGTTGAATCGTTGGCACAGTTCACTCCTTATATGCGCTGCACGGTGACAGCTGTTCGATGGTGGTTACTAGGTAGTGGCATGTTTTCCACCACCCAGCGACATCTTCACCAAGCCGCGCGAGGCGACTAACGCTTGGTATGCCGTGGGGGTTGGTGTCACAGCGTTGCCGCTATGCGTACCTCTGGACCCAATTTTGCGGAGCTGATGACTCGTGTCCTCTGCGCCCAGAACCTGGACACACAAGACGGGCGCGCCATCACACACACAAAGTCCTACAGTAATGCCGAAAATGCCTGCGGTCAAATGATTATCCCACTTTCTGCCCACCACACGCACAGGAAAGTCGCCCCCATCATGAAAGGCCCAAAAGCTAGGGCATCGTTGGGCCCAATCTTCCGCCGTACCAGCAAGAAAAACGCCACTATTCCACCAATCACCCAGGAGAGGGCGGCCCCGATGATTCCCAAACCCGGGGCTATCACACCAAGGTAGAAACCGAGTATCGCTTGGAGCTTCACATCACCCATGCCTAAAGGCCTGGAAGGCAGGAGAGCGAGCAAAGAAAACACCCCCGCGGTGAGAGCTGCCTCGCTAAAACCCGTCGCCAGAATGACGCTGTCGCCCCCCCACCAGGCGACAACAAGTACCACGATCGCCAAAGGAAAGGTAAGACGGTTGGGTAGTCGATGTTCCGCTAGGTCAACCACCGCAAGCCGCAGCCCCACTCCCGCCACTACGACGTGCAGTATCAGGAGCGTTGTGGGGTGCACCCCCTCACGCTAGGCAGTGACAGCCAGAGGGGAATAAGTTATCCCCAGAATGGCAAAAGGGCCAGCACTGCTGGCCCTTTTGCTCAGACTTTCGCTTTATTCTGCGCCAACACCTTTCGCCGCTTCACCGGGTTCAGCGAAGGAGTCAAAGTCCACGAAGGACAGATCATCTCCGGATCCGAAGTCAGCGTCACTGGCGAACAAGCGCGCTGGGTAGTGCTCAGCACGGGCTTCTTCGGTGGGCTCGACGGTAACGTCGCGGTAGGTCGCCAACCCGGTACCAGCGGGGATGAGCTTTCCGATGATGACGTTCTCTTTGAGACCGACCAACGGATCACTCTTGCCCTGCATGGCAGCTTCGGTGAGAACCCTGGTGGTCTCTTGGAAGGAAGCCGCCGAGAGCCAGGACTCTGTTGCCAGGGAAGCCTTGGTAATTCCCATGACTTCCTGACGAGCAGACGCCGTCTTTTTGCCTTCACCTAGAGCTTCTCGGTTAATCGAGTTGTAGCGGGTGCGGTCTACCAACTCGCCCGGAAGCAGGTCAGTATCCGCGTGGTCCACCACGGTCACCTTGCGCATCATCTGGCGAACAATAACCTCGATGTGCTTGTCGTGGATGGGCACACCCTGTGAGCCATACACGCTTTGAACACCGTCGACCAAATGCTCCTGGACGGCACGGACACCCTTGACACGAAGAACTTCCTTCGGGTCCACGGGGCCCTCGTGGTACTGGTGGCCCAGCAAAATGCTCTGGCCATCTTCCACGAGCATGCTCATGCGCTTGGAGACGGTGTGAGGAACGGGTTCATCACCGTTGTCGGGGGTCAAAATGACCTTGTACTGGGTGTCCGTTTCCTCAATCGAGATGCGTCCATTAGCTTCAGCGATGGGGCTTGCGCCCTTCGGGGTACGAGCTTCGAAGAGTTCCGTTACGCGGGGCAAACCCTGCGTAATGTCATCTGCCGAGGCCGAACCACCCGTGTGGAAGGTTCTCATTGTCAGCTGGGTGCCGGGCTCACCGATCGACTGTGCGGCAATGATGCCGACAGCCTCACCCAAGTTCACGGCAATTCCCGAGGCAAGTGAGCGCCCGTAACACGCAGCGCACACACCAACGAGGGATTCACAGGTCAATACCGAGCGAACAAGGATTTCCCGCACGCCACTGGCGACGAGTTCTTTGATTAGCACGTCTCCGACGTCCACACCCGCGGGCGCGATAACCGTGCCCTCCTCGGTGGTCGCCTCGGCCGCCAAGTTACGGGCATAGACCTCGTTCGCCACGTTTTCTGCGCGAGCCCATTCACCCTCGGCATTCTTTGTCGCGATCGGGAAAGAAATTCCCTTGGTCGTGCCACAGTTATCCTCACGGATAATCACATCCTGTGCCACATCGACCAATCGACGGGTCAGGTACCCCGAGTCAGCGGTACGAAGAGCGGTATCAGCCAATCCTTTACGCGCACCGTGGGTGGCAATGAAGTATTCGGCAACCGAGAGGCCTTCGCGGTAGCTGGAGAGAATCGGGCGGGCGATAACTTCACCGCGCGGATTGGAGACCAAACCACGCATGCCGGCAATGTTTCCTACCTGCAACCAGTTACCGCGAGCACCAGAGGTGACCATGCGGTTAATGGTGTTATCCACGGGGAAGGCAGCGCGCATTTCATCGTTCACTTCCTTCGTACACTTACTCCACACCTCCACCAGTTCACGACGACGCTCGACATCAGAAATGAGACCCTTTTCAAACTGGGACTGAATCTTTGTCGCGAGCTTCTCGTACTTGGCGATGATCCCTTTTTTGTTCTTGGGAGTCAGCACGTCACTCAACGCCACCGTCACACCCGAACGGGTGGCCCAGTAGAAACCGGCATCCTTGACCCGGTCAAGCGTCTCGGCAACCGCCACCTTGGGGTAGCGCTCAGCCAGATCGTTGACAAGAGAAGAAATCAATCCCTTGTCCGCAACATCTGCCACCCAGGGGTAATCCTCGGGAAGGCTCTCGTTGAACAGCGCGCGACCCAGAGAAGTGTCGTGGATAGCGGAGCTGCCCTGGACGAACCCCTCGGGGGCATCCGCGAGATACAGGTGTTTGATACGGATTTTGACCATTGCGTTAAGATCCAGCGAGTGCTGGTCCATTGCCATGATGGCCTCGGCAACGGAACTAAACGCACGTCCCTCTCCGGTAGCACCTTCCTTCAGCGTGGTGAGGTGGTGCAACCCGATAATCATGTCCTGTGTGGGGACGGTGACCGGGCGGCCATCAGAAGGCTTCAAGATGTTGTTCGAAGCCAACATCAACACGCGAGCCTCTGCCTGCGCCTCAACGGACAGCGGAAGGTGAACGGCCATTTGGTCGCCATCAAAGTCCGCGTTGAATGCGGCACACACGAGGGGGTGAAGCTGAATCGCTTTACCTTCCACGAGCTGTGGCTCGAAGGCCTGGATACCCAAACGGTGCAGGGTAGGGGCGCGGTTGAGCAAAACGGGGCGTTCCCGAATGATTTCTTCAAGAACATCCCAGACCTCGGGGCGCGAACGCTCGACCATCCGCTTAGCGTTCTTAATGTTACTGGAGTGTCCCAGGTCCATCAGGCGCTTGATGACGAAAGGCTTGAAGAGCTCGAGTGCCATAATCTTGGGCAGCCCACACTGGTGGAGTCTGAGCTGGGGACCCACGACGATGACGGATCGTCCTGAGTAGTCCACGCGCTTACCGAGCAGGTTCTGACGGAAACGACCCTGCTTACCTTTGAGCATGTCAGAAAGGCTCTTCAGCGGACGGTTACCGGTTCCCGTCACGGGGCGGCCACGACGACCATTATCAAACAGAGCGTCAACAGCTTCCTGAAGCATGCGCTTTTCGTTATTCACGATGATTTCGGGCGCACCCAAATCCAGCAGACGACGCAAACGGTTGTTGCGGTTAATGACCCGACGGTAAAGGTCGTTGAGGTCAGAGGTCGCAAAGCGCCCACCATCAAGCTGCACCATCGGGCGAAGCTCGGGTGGGATTACGGGCACCACTTCCAAGACCATGGAGGCTGGTGACCCGCCGGTCTGGAGGAACGCGGCCACAACTTTCAAACGCTTGATGGCACGAATCTTGCGTTGGCCTTTGCCGTTAGCAATTTCATCACGGAGGCTTATTGATTCCGCGGCAAGGTCAAACGCTTCGAGACGCTGGCGGATAGCTTCAGCGCCCATGTGAGCGGTAAAGAACATACCGTAGCGGTCTTGAACATCCTGGAACACGGCGTCTTCAGCACGCAGGTCCCCGACGCTGAGAGTGCGGAAATCATCCCACACCCGCTCCAAGTGGGCGATGCCGTCATCGAAGCTTTTGCGGATGGCACCAAGTGCTTTCTTCCCCGCGTCATCTGTCTTGCGCTTCTGATCGGCCTTAGCGTTGGTGGCCTCGAGTTCAGCAAGAGCTTTTTCGAGTTCCTTCAAACGCTCCGCAACAAGAACGTCCTTCTCTTTCTCAAGCTGCTTGATTTCCTGGCGGAGTTCCTTTTCAAGCTCCGGCATTTCGCGGTGGCGAGCTTCCTCGTCCACCGTGATAATCATGTACGCAGCAAAGTAGATGACCTTTTCCAGGTCTTTGGGGGCCATATCCAGCAGGTACCCCAGGCGGGACGGAACGCCCTTGAAGTACCAAATGTGGGTGACAGGCGCAGCCAACTCAATGTGGCCCATACGCTCGCGGCGGACAGACGACTTGGTGACTTCGACGCCACAGCGCTCACAAACGATGCCCTTAAAGCGAACACGCTTGTACTTCCCACACGCGCACTCCCAGTCACGGCTGGGTCCAAAGATTTGCTCGCCGAAAAGGCCATCCTTTTCGGGCTTGAGCGTGCGGTAGTTGATGGTTTCTGGCTTCTTCACCTCACCGTATGACCAGCCACGGATGTTCTCCGCGGTGGCAAGACCGATGCGCAGGGCGTCAAATGTTGTTGCTTCAAGCACGATTAATCTCTCTCGTTAGTTTCTGTCGTCGAATTCTTAGATTTCGTCCACGGACGAAGACTCGAAGCGAGCCGAAATGTTGATTCCGAGTTCCTCCGAAGCGCGGTAGAGCTCGTCATCGGAGTCCTTCAGGGAAACAGCTTGGCCGTCTGCTGAAAGCACTTCGACGTTGAGGCACAGTGACTGCATCTCTTTCATCAGCACCTTGAAGCTCTCGGGAATACCAGGCTCCTGGATGTTTTCCCCCTTGACGATGGCTTCGTACACCTTCACGCGACCGAGGATGTCATCTGACTTGATAGTCAGAAGTTCCTGCAGCGCGTAGGAGGCGCCATACGCTTCGAGCGCCCACACTTCCATCTCGCCAAAGCGCTGACCACCGAACTGCGCTTTACCACCCAGAGGTTGCTGAGTGATCATCGAGTACGGCCCCGTCGAACGAGCGTGAATCTTGTCGTCGATGAGGTGGTGGAGCTTCAGGATGTACATGTACCCCACGGAGACAGGTGCGGGGAAAGGTTCACCGGAGCGGCCATCAAAAAGATGAGCTTTACCGGAAGAACCCACCAAGCGGTTGCCATCGCGGTTGACGAGAGTGGAATCCAACAGGCCAGCAATTTCTTCCTCGCTAGCCCCATCAAACACCGGAGTGGCGACCTTTGTGCCAGGAAGTGCTTCCTTGGCCGTGTCGGCAAGACGTTTGGCCCATGCTGGGTCACCGCTCACCTTCCAGCCCTGTTTCGCAGCCCATCCGAGGTGGATTTCTAGGACCTGGCCAAAGTTCATGCGGCCGGGGACTCCCAGGGGGTTCAAAATGATGTCGACCGGGGTGCCATCTTCGAGGAAAGGCATGTCTTCAACGGGAAGAATTTTGGCGATAACGCCTTTATTCCCGTGACGACCAGCCAGCTTGTCACCCTCAGAGATTTTACGCTTTTGAGCAATGTAGACGACCACACGCTGATTAACACCAGAGCCCAGTTCGTCATCACCGTCTACCGCGTCAAAAACCTTGACGCCGATAATGGTGCCTTGCTCACCGTGGGGAACCTTCAAGGAGGTGTCGCGAACTTCGCGGCTCTTCTCGTTGAAGATGGCACGCAGTAAACGCTCTTCTGCACTCAGCTCGGTTTCACCCTTAGGTGTGACCTTGCCGACCAGAATGTCACCGGGGCGAACCTCGGCTCCAATGCGAATGATTCCCCGCTCATCCAAGTTCGCCAGCATTTCTGGGCCAACATTGGGCAGGTCGCGGGTGATTTCTTCCTTACCGAGCTTGGTGTCCCGGGCATCAACCTCATACTCTTCGATGTGAATCGAAGAAAGAGTGTCGTCCTTGACCAAGTTCTGGGACAGGATGATCGCGTCTTCGAAGTTGTAACCCTCCCATGACATGAACGCCACGAGCAGGTTTTTGCCCAAGGCCAATTCGCCGTCTTCGGTAGCAGGACCATCGGCGATAACGGAACCTTCAATAACCTTGTCGCCCACGTTCACGCGAACCTGGTGGTTGTAGTTGGTGCCCTGGTTGGAGCGATTGAATTTGCGCAACACATAGGACTTTGTGCCGCCCTTGTCCTGCTTCACCGTGGCATAGTCTGCGGCAACTTCCGTCACCACGCCGGGCGCAACAGCGGTAATCACATCTCCAGCATCGACCGCGGCGAAGGACTCCATCCCGGTTCCGACCAGGGGAGATTCCGAACGCAACAGCGGCACCGCTTGGCGCTGCATGTTCGCGCCCATCAGGGCGCGGTTCGCGTCATCGTGCTCGAGGAACGGAATCAGCGAGGTGGCAACGGAGACCATCTGGCGAGGAGACACGTCAACGTAGTCGACCGTGTCGGGCGACACGAGCTCTACCTCTCCACCTTTTTTGCGCACGAGCACGCGGTCCACGGCGAAGGTTCCATCCGCATTCAGCGGGGTTCCTGCCTGGGCAACCACGAACTCGTCTTCGTCATTGGCGGTCAAGTAGTCGACCGCTTTCCCGACTTTGCCTTTGCTGACGCGGCGGTAAGGGGTCTCAATGAATCCAAACGCGTTGATTCGCGCAAAGGATGCCAAAGAACCGATCAGACCAATGTTCGGGCCTTCGGGGGTTTCAATCGGACACATACGCCCGTAGTGCGAAGGGTGTACGTCACGAACTTCGACACCAGCGCGCTCACGGCTTAGCCCACCAGGGCCCAGCGCCGAAAGGCGCCGTTTGTGGGTAAGGCCTGACAGCGGGTTGTTCTGGTCCATGAACTGCGAGAGTTGGCTGGTACCAAAGAACTCTTTGATAGCAGCCACAACGGGCCGCACGTTAATAAGAGTTTGGGGAGTAATAGCCTCAATATCCTGAGTGGTCATGCGCTCTCGAACCACACGTTCCATCCGGGAAAGCCCGGTGCGAACCTGGTTCTGGATGAGCTCGCCCACGGCGCGAATACGACGGTTACCAAAGTGGTCAATGTCATCAACATCGATGCGGATGTCGACTTTTTTTCCACCGCGGGTGCCCTCGATGTGGGTACGGCCATCGTGCAACGCCACCAAGTACTTGATGGTTGCGATGATGTCCTCCACCGTGAGAACAGAGTTCTTCAGCGGCTGCTCGAGACCTAGCTTGCGGTTGATTTTGTAGCGACCCACCTTGGCAAGGTCGTAGCGCTTGGGGTTGAAGTAAAAATTATCCAGCAGCAAGCGCGCGGCCTCTGCAGCAACCTGCTCGCCGGGACGCAGTTTGCGATAGATATCTTTGAGTGCTTCTTCTTTGGTCAGGATGGTGTCTTTTGCCAAGGCTTCCTCAATGGAGGAGAAGCCCGCAAAGTGCTTGGCGATGTCCTCAGAGGTGAGGCCGAGAGCCTTGAGGAAGACGGTGACGGACTGCTTGCGCTTGCGGTCAATTCGCACGCCGACCTGGTCACGCTTGTCGACCTCGAACTCCAACCATGCGCCGCGGCTAGGAATCACGCGGACGGAGTGGATGTCCTTGTCACTGACTTTGTCAACCGTGGTGTCGAAATAGACACCGGGGCTTCTCACGAGTTGGGACACGACAACGCGCTCGGTGCCGTTGATGATGAAGGTTCCCTTTTCGGTCATCAAGGGAAAGTCGCCCATGAAGACGGTCTGGGTCTTGATTTCACCGGTGAGGTGGTTCATGAATTCGGCTTCTACATACAGCGGAGCCGCGTAGGTCTTGCCCCGCTCCTTGCACTCATCCAGCGAATACTTTTCCTCTTCGAGGTAGGGGTTCTGGAACGACAGCTGCATCGTCTCGCCAGAGTCCTCAATGGGGGAAATCTCTTCAAAGATTTCGGTCAGACCGCTTCGCTCAGAAACAACGGTCTCGCCGGCAGCCTTCGCCGCGGCTTGGCGCTTCTTCCAGACAGGGGAACCGACGAGCCACTCGAAACTCTCGGTCTGCAACGCAAGCAGATCCGGGACATCGACCGTGTCAGAAATTTTGGCGAAGGTGAGGCGCTGGGCGACTCGACCGTTCGTGGGAGTTGTGGTGGATGCGGGACGGGCAGCAGCCAAAAGCTATAACCTCCAGGGCTCACAAAAGAGCCAGATTGTGGGTGACCAAACCGGACAATGGAACAACACCTGGAACTCATCACAAAAAGTTCACCCCGCCGCTATTCTCGGGGCACTTTTACCGACCACAATATGACGGCAAAGTAAGTCAGGGAAGCAACCTCTAACTTTATACCGGTTGGTGATGATTTGTCCAGCCAG
>Ga0335396_10006346_pt1 | contig 11766 bp, 4 predicted proteins | sample FRY02_FD_205743 | JGI IMG/M metagenome (GOLD analysis project Ga0335396, IMG submission 205743) | Freshwater microbial communities from Lake Fryxell liftoff mats and glacier meltwater in Antarctica - FRY-02 (spades assembly) (version 2) | ecosystem: Environmental > Aquatic > Freshwater > Ice >... | reverse complement strand
GATTAAAGATCTGGAAGAACAGGTCGAATTCCACAAGCCAGCGGCAGTGGCAAGGGCACAATCTGAGATTGATCAGGAGAACAAGGCTAAGGCGAGCGAGCCTGAACCATCTCAAGAGGATCTTATGGAGCAAATGCTTCGCGAGGAACTGCTTGGCCAAAAGCCAGCGCAGGAGCCAAAGGCGACAGCCCTAAACCTAGACGACAAGGTTCAGATTATTTCCAGTGGCGAAACCGGGACTGTTCAGGGCATACAGATCAGCCGTGGAATTCTTGTCAACAGTAAGTGGTTTCCAGCAGAAGACGTGAGGCCATCGAACCACAAAGACGCCATTGATCTTTTGGTAGAACAGTTGACTCCAAAAAATAAGGGTAAAGCAAAGACGCGGAAACCAAAGACTCCAAAGCCATCCGGGGCAATCGACATGATTGAATCGCCGGGGGCAAGATCTCAGAGGAAAAAGGACGAAGCAAAGTCGCGATCAGAGCAGACTAAGAAAGAGCTGGACGATGCCGCTGACGACTTTGGAAAGGCGTTTGGCTTTACAGCACCAATGGGTCTTACTCGCGAACAGATGCGAGCCTCCGCGCGACTGGTAAAGGCTGCGCTGGATCATGGCGTGGCGAAGTTCGACGAGTTTGTTGCGTTTGTGGCGAATAAGTTTGGAAACGAGATCACGCTGAATGCTGCAGAAGGAATCGAGCTGGCATGGCGGACGTTAAAGCGGTTGCCGGAGTATTCCGGAATCGATGACGCAGGAAGCGTGGCTGACGTACTCACTTCAAGAAAGGTATCTACCGATGGAACAAGCGACCAAGGTGAAGCCTCATCAGACGAGGGCATGGGCGGAGAGTCTGGAGAATCTGGAACAACACTGGCCCCGGAAGCTGGAAGCACTTCTAAAGACGGGGAAGCTGAAGCAGGAACTAGACCAAACAGCGATTCGCTACCTGGAGGAACTGACAGCACTTCGGAAACAGAATCCGAAGGAACCGGAACTAGCACTGAGGGAACTGGCACAGAGCAGAGTTCTGGAGCAAAACCAAAGCCCGGACGAAAACCCTCTAACCGAGGAAGCCGAAAGCCAGCTAAGACAGTTTCGGGAACAATGGCAGGTCCGCGAAACCTGAAGATCCAGCCCGGCGATACGATTGCGCCAAATGGGCTCATTACGAAACTGAAGGCCAACATCGCAGCCATCACACTCCTGAAGGAAATTCAGAAAGACAATCGGCAAGCCACAGCGGCGGAGCAACAAGTTCTGATGCGGTACACAGGCTGGGGATCACTTCAGCATGTGTTCGACGAGAACAAGGGCAAGGAATTCATTGAGCGTCCAGGACTTCTGGATCAATATGACGAGTGGTACAAAAAAGCCCGGATGTACCAAAAGAAGGGCGAATACTCGACAATCATTGAAATTCGGAACCGTGTTGAGGCATGGGAAAAACAATGGGGCGAATCGTATCGGTTCTTGAAAGAGACTTTAACGCCGAACGAGTGGAAGAAAGCAAAGGCCAGTGTTCTCAATGCACACTTCACCAGCCGCGACGTCATCACCAACGGAATCTGGGGCGCTCTTGAACAAATGGGCGTCACTGGCGGTAGGTTCATGGAGCCGTCTGCCGGTATCGGTAGTCTGATCGGGTTGATGCCAGAGAGTATTTCCAACAACTCTGAAGTAATTGCGATCGAACTCGATTCGTTGACTGGTGAGATGGTCAAACAGTTGTATCCAGATGCTGATGTTCATGTGAAGGGGTTCGAGGAAGTTCCAATCCCAGCGGGAACCATCGACATTGCTGCGACGAACGTGCCTTTCCACCAGATCGGGCCGGCAGACGCAAAGACTCGCTACGGCCGCGAGATGAACCTCCACAACTATTTCATTGCGAGAATGCTGGACTCACTACGTCCAGGTGGACTGGCGGCAGTAATCTCAACTCACTTCACGATGGATGCGAATCCTGAAGACCGGGCGCTGTTGGCGAGCAAGGCGGATTTGGTTGGGGCGATTCGACTTCCAAACACTGCGTTCAAGGCAAACGCTGGCACTGAAGTGACGACAGACATCATGTTCTTCCGCAAGCCTGACGGTTCCTCGTTCAAGGGTGCGTCATGGCAGAATCTTTCGTCCGTCGGGACGTACACGTACAAAGCCAAGAAAACGAAGAATGGACCGTTTGTTGATAAAGAGGGAAACATCACGGTCAATGAGTATTTCGCCGCGCATCCTGAAATGGTGATAGGCACACACTCCATGGAGGGCAAGCAGTATTCTGATACGGAATACACGGTGATGCCAGTTGAGGGCGCAAGCCTCGCCGATCAACTTCAGAAGGCTGTCAAGAATCTTCCTGCCGGCATAGCAACAGTAGACAACGCTCCGCTGATGCCATCACTCGACACAGGGACAAGTGGTGTTGAGGGCAGGATCGAGTTTCGCGGCGGAAAACTTCAGGAGTTATCCAAAGGCGAGTGGGTATCCCCGTCATGGCTGAAAGACGCCGTGCTGCTGACGAAGGATGGAAAGCCGCGAAAGCTGAAAGATGACACCAAGGCGGATAAAATCGCGAACGCCATGAGGCAGGGGATTTCCTATACGAAGGTTCGAAATGCCTATGAGATTCATCTGGCAAACATGCGTAACGATAACGCAACGCAGGATGAGTACAAACAGTCACAGAAGGCGCTCAATGTCGCCTACGATGCCTACAGGCTGGCGCACGGTGCCCTGAATCACAAAGACAGCCACTGGCTTCATCGCGATCCGGGTTTCTTCTTCACGTCTGGCATTGAAAACGATGTTGAAATCATTGAGAACGGTGTTCTGTCGAAGGGGTATGTCAAGGCTGACGTGTTCAGAGAGAGAACAGTCAACCCGGACGCAGCTCCAACGACGGCCGACACAACTGAAGACGCTATCAAAATGAGTTTGGCCTGGCGAGGTGCAATTAATCTTCCGTGGATGTCCAAACTGACTGGAACATCTGAAGAGGATCTTGAAGCCGAGTTACTGGACTCCGGTACTGTCTTACTTGATCCCGAAACGAGTCTCCTGGAACCAGCAGACACTTATCTTTCTGGAAACGTGCAGGCGAAACTAAGAACGGCAGAACGGTCGGTAGCCGAGGGGGACAGCAGGTTTGAACGGAATGTCGAACTCTTGAAGATGGTTCAGCCACCGAAGATGACGATCGACTCAATCACACCGAGTCTTGGTCAGGCATGGGTTCCCATTGAAGTAGTGAATCGTTGGTTAACGGATGTTCTGAAACTGGACGGTTCAACAGCCAGATATAACGCCAAAGTGGATATCTGGAGCGTTCGCACAGAGGGTATTCCACGGGATGTTCAGAACGAATGGGGCACGCTTGGGATGCACTTATCCGACTTGCTTCCAAAGACGCTGAACGGCTCGACGATCCGTGTTATGAAGGCGGACCCAAACGACCATAAGAAAAGAGTTCCTGATGAGGCTCAAACGCAGGCAGCGCAGATCAAAGCTGAAAAAATGCGTGATTCATTTCAAGCGTGGTCTAAGTCTAACGAAGAGACCATACCCCTGATCGAACAGGCGTTCAACGAGCAAAAGAACTTCTACGTCAAACCACAATACAACGGAGAACACCTGACGTTTCCGGGGATGTCTGATTTGTGGCTCAAGCGAATGCGGCCTTACCAGAAGAACACGATCTGGCGGGCAATCCGTGAAGGACGTGGCATGATCGCGCACGGCGTAGGCGCTGGAAAGACGGCTGAGTTGATCGCGATCGCCATGGAGATGAAGCGACTGGGAACAACAACGAAGCCTTTGATTGTCGTGCAGAACTCAACGCTCGGTCAATTCGCGAGGACGTTCACGGAAGTGTACCCGGCTGCCAAAGTGCTGGTTGCAGGCAAAAACGATCTGAATCCAGAAAACCGCGCAAAGTTCATGGCTCGCATCGCGACTGGAAACTGGGACGCGATCGTGATGGCGAAATCAACGTTCAACATGAAACTACCGAATGACCCAGCGCTTGAGCAGGAGATGGTTGAAGGTTTGATCGCAGAACTCGAAGCCGTAATGCTTGAAGCTCAACTGGAAGACGGGGCTGGATCACCATCAGTCAAGGCTATTCAGCAGCAGATCAAATCCCTCGTAAAGCGATTGGATAAAATCATAAAAAGCGTCAATGCGAGAACGGACAGTGACGTGTACTTCGAGCAGATGGGAGTCGATTCCTTGTTTCTGGATGAGGCACACGACTATAAGAAACCGCCATTCGTCACGAAGCTCGATCGATCCATCAAAGGTCTGTCAACCGACGTCTCTGGACGGGCATTGTCGGCGCTGATCAAAATGCGATTTATTCAGAACGGCAATAAGGGCCGCAATACATTCATGGCGACGGGAACACCGATCACAAACACGCTCGGTGAATCGTGGCTTCTGATGAACATGGTTGCTCCTGACGTCGTTAAAGAATTTGGAGTAACGACGTTCGATCAGTTCGTAGCGACATTCGCAAAAGTCATGAGTTCGCTTGAACAAAACTCTGCCGGAAAACTGCAGCGAAAAACACGATTGGCAAAGTTTAAGAACGGCCACCAGCTTGCGCAGTTCATTCAGTCCGGATGGGATATTCTGCTTGGCGATGAGTTGCACGGCAAGATTAGAGAGTACGGCGGCGGTAAAGTCCCCACGATGGAGGGCGGCAAAGAAACTCTGGTGATGGTCGATAGGTCCGCAGCGTTCGATGATTTTGGAAAGTTTTTCATTGATCTGTACGATGCCTACAAAGGGCTGCAGGGTGAAGACAAACGAACGTACTCATGGGTTCCTGTGACGATTTATGGTGCTGCGAAAGCCGCTGCCATCGACGTGCGTCTGGTGGATGCTTCTGCGCCTGATGATCCTGGCAGCAAGCTCAACAAAATGGTTGAAGGCGTTTACCAGAACTACAAGGATGGCACTGGCGTAACACTGAAGGTTGGCGATCAGGAGTTGACAGGGCAGAACCTGACGCAGTTAATCTTTTCGGACACATCGGGCCGGACAGATATTTCCAAGCTGAGAGACTTTGCCCGCGGTGAAGGTGTCACGCTCGAAATTGATGAGAGCGACGATTCCGACGACGATTCAGATGATGACTCAGACAGCGATTCGGATGGCGACACTCCAGTTGCAGCCGTGAAGACGACAAAGAAGAAAGACCGTTGGTTATACAACGAGATCAAACGCAAGCTGATTGAGAAAGGCGTCCCAAAGGATCAGGTCCAGATAATCAATGACCATAACGGCACGCCAGAAAAACTACTTGCGTTTCAGGACAGCGTCAACGCTGGTGAGGTTCGAATTGTCATCGGGCATTCTGACACTCTCGGAACCGGAATTAATGTTCAGCAGCGACTGAAAGCCATTTGGGAACTCGATATTCCGATGGTTCCGTCAAAGCGTGAACAGCGCCTTGGGAGAATGATCAGGTCAGGAAACCTGAATGAGACGGTGCAGGCGTTCGTGATGGCGATGCAACGCTCGCTCGACGGCACGTTGATGTCTATGAATCTACGCAAGGCGAAAGCGTCAGAACAAGCACTGTCAGGTAAAGCAGGCGCTGAATTTGACGATCCGTATAGCGAGTCGCTGATGTCAATGGCCGACATGGAAGCGGCCATGAATGATGATCCAATGTTCTACCGTCAACGCGAACTGGAATTCCAGATTCGTTCATTGCGTCTTGAAGCAGAGGCGCTGGATCAGCAACGATCGCGAGAACGGTTCAGACTTCGCGGCAGTGAATATGACATTGAACGAGCTAATGCAACCAATGTGAGCCAAGCCGCGCTGGCAGATAAACTTGAAGTGTCTTTCAATTCTGATGGCCCAATAATTGTTGACGGCAAGAAGTTGGCCACAATTGCTGAGGCTGACAAGTCGCTGAAAGAAAAGTTTAATGCTGAAAGTGAAAGGATCAGCATAGCGACTCGGGATAGCAAGATTAAAGCGTTTTCAGGATTCCCTGAATCTGATCACTATGCCACTGATGCTGATTATGGTTCTGTGCAATTCAATCTGTACTACGGCGAGCGTCCTAAAGTCGTGCAGGACGACAAAGGGAACCCTTCTGTAAAGTGGACAGCATCGTCCGGCACTGTCATTACGATGGACGGCAAACAGATTGATAAGACCAAAGAAACGAAGTTCTCTTCGCTGGTTGACAGCATATTGGCACTATCCTCAGACCTGCGACGCCAAATTACATTAAGAAAGAAAACAATTGCGTCGGGCACAGCCGAGAATGTGAAGCTCACAGAGTTTCTCGCCAAGCCATCTGAGACACAGATCGAGCTTGATAATCTGGAATCGCAACTGGCTCAAGTTAACCAGATGATGTTCCAGCGAGATAACCCGACAGCAACACCGCCTGCAGCGACGCCGGACCCTGCGACGGAAGCAGATTCAGAGCCAGTCGAAACGCCAGTCGAGTCCGAGCTGCGGAAGTCTGCCCGTGAAGCAAAAGAAGCGGTCGATGCTCAAAAAGCAGAGAACGCAAAGCAAAACGCGATCATCTTGGCCGAACTCCGAAAGCCGACGGCTGGTTCCGGCTTGCCGATTTCTGACGAGCTTGCACGCGCTGTTGCGAAACGAATGATCGGCACAATCAAGCTGGGTGTCAAAACGTTCGAGGCGATGATAAAGGAACTGCGTGCAAGTCTTGGTGACGCATCGGTCAATTCGATCCGGGCGAACCTGATCGACACATGGAACTTCTTTGGAGACGAGTTTAGTCTTGAAGACGAAGGCACCGACGCCAGTTTCGATGCCGCAATGAAAGATGAATTGCCGCCGGCCGTAGACGAAGAGGATGATGATCAGGAAAAGCAGTTCTCCACGAAGAACGCCTTCAGTGCTCAACGTCGCGTTGAACTCGGTATGCCGGAACGCGATCCTGTAATCAAACAGGGTCGAGCGGAAAGCGTGAAGCTGGCTGCGGAGATCGGTAAAACTGAATATGGTCGAGTTCGAATCGATAAGCTGATTCGCGAGCTGGTTGATAGCCCCAGATCCGCGACTACTCTGGAAAACGACCTACTGAACTTCCGTAACGCTGAACTCAGCAACATGCTCGAAGATGAATTACGCGGCCAGATCGATGCTGCGAATAGTGGCGACGATGTCAAAGAAGCGATTCACGAAAGAGAAGCCTCACTAAAGAGGATTGAAGCCGAAACCCTGATTTATGTGATGGAAACGAGCGGGACAGATGCAGGACGGAACCTGCAAGCCCGAAAAGCTGTTATCGAACGGGACTACTCGCTTGCACGTTCTGTTCTTCTGTTTGAAGCCGCCCACAAACGAAAGGCGAACAGCAAAGAACTGGAGGCAATGAAGAGTGACGTTGATGAATTGGCAGCAAAGGTTAAAGACCTCGAAAAGCTGCTGGCCGAAGAGGAATCTAAAAGCACTGAGCTTCAGGACGAACTCAAAAAAGCACATGACGCAGCGGTTGCAAAGACGACTGCGAAAAAGCCAGCATCGCCGAAAAGCGTTCAAACGGCCGCAGATAAACGCCTTGCCGAAGCCTGGAAGCCGTTCCAGAAAGCCAACACGTTTTTCTCTATAGAAGGCGCTGCTAAAATGCTTCCCGAGTTCATTGAACTCGCTGGGGCACATATCGAAAAAGGCGTCGAGAGCTTCAGTACCTTCGTTGATAGATTATCAAAGCATTTTGGGAAGAAGCCAAACCCTGAGAACATCCCTGTTTTGCAGGAAGCATGGGATACGGCATTTGCAGCGAGGGGCCCGGCCAACATCAGCAGAATTACCGACAAAATCGACAGCGTCGTTCCGGACACTATCGGTAAGGCGGCGAGGGATCTTCACGCATACGTCATTGAACGCGACAGTCTCGACGCTTCAGCGGCCGGACGTGAAGCGGCAGTTGATGCTGTCCATGAGATTCTGATGCGTTTTCTCCCTGACATCACCATCGAAGAGACAGCTAGAGCCATGTCCGGAATCGGCATCTACTCTGAACTCTCAGAGGATGAAATCGACGTTATTCGACGCGACCAGAAAGCACAGCTTCTCCTGCTGGAGCAACTCAAGGGATGGGAGCAGGCAGCAATCGACGAAGCAAATGAGCCGGGAACAGGGAAACCGCCACTGGCTACAGGACAAGAGCGAGCGCCGTCCAGTGATGAGCAAAGACTGATTCGCAGGAATGTCACTGCTGCCAAGAAAGCGTCAGGGATATCAACGCAAACCGAAGGCCAGCTTAAATCCGCACTCGACGCGGCGAAGACTGGCGTAAGGAATAGAATCGCGGATCTTGATAACGCGATAAAGACACGAACGAAAATCATCGGCAGCAAAACTACCCTCAAGACAGACGCTGAGCTCACCAAACTGCGAGAAGATCGTGATGCTCTCCAAAAGCGTTACAACGCCGCGTTCGGGAAAAACGAACTCAGCGACGAGCAGCGACTGAATCTCGCGGAGAAGGCGCTGGACCGTGCCATCACCCAGATGGAAGCGGACAACGATGCAGGCAAACTGTACAAGGACGATCCAAAGCCGCGTGTCACATCGCCAGCAATCGAAGCCAAGCGGGCGACGCTGGATGCACTGAAGGCAAGCCGTGAAGAACTGCGATTAAATTCAGGAGAAGCTCAGGTTCGTTCTGACGCAGCCTACGAGAGGACGCTAACGAAACGATTGGCAGAACTTACTCGCCGCCTGGCTGATGGCGACGTCATGCCGGCCGCAAAGAAGCCAGAGAGAACTCTGACTAAAACCATGCTGATCGAGATGAAGCAAATCGACGACATGCAGAACAGGATGTCGAAGACACGCAAGGCATGGATATTCAAGAACCGGAACGCCGTTTACAAATTACTGGTAAAAGGGCCAATTGCCGCTCTTAACATGTGGCGCAAGGGATTGACGACCATCGACCAGTCACTGATCGGGCGTCAGGGATACTTGCTTGGAATCACGCATCCGATTCTGTACGCAAAAGCGGCACAAAAGGCGTTTGCGTCCAATCCACTTAAAGCAAAAAGCATCTTCCCGAGCGAACAAGACGTATTCGACACGGAGGCTGAATTGAATTCCGACCCGCAATGGGTTCGGATGGAAAAGATTGCCAAGCTGGCGGTTACAAGCATTGGCGATGGAATGAAAAGTGAAGAGGGGAATCTTGACCAGACAGAGTGGTTCAATAATCTATGGGGTGTTGGTGGCGCTGAAAGAGCAGGTTCTGCGTTCATCAATACGCAACGGCGTCTTGTCTTCCGCGAACTTGTCAGCAAGTTTGCAACATCGCGCGAAGGCGAAGGCTTGTCTATCTCGAATGCCGAGCTTCGGATTATCGCAAATCTAGTGAATGTCGGCAGCGGACGGGGGAGTCTCGGGAGATACATGAATGCCCTTGAAGCTGCGACGGCGGTCTTATTCTCGCCTCGCTGGTGGATGAGTAGACTGCAATGGTGGTCAGGCCAGCCGGTTTGGCACAATTCAACGTGGTTTCGCGGCGAAGGCGCATCATGGGCAGTGCGGCGACTGGCTGCTAAAGAGTGGGGCAAGCAAGCCGCCGCACAGATGGCAGTCATGAGCTTCGTTGTTGCTGGTCTGACTGCAGCTTTTGGCCCCCCCGGCGATGATGAAGAATGGGACCACGAAACCGACTGGAGAAGCCTGAACTTCGGAAGCATTCGAATCGGGAATTCACATATCGACATGACCGCAGGACTGGGGCAGCATTTATCATTTCTCATAAGAATGATAAGCGGACAGCAAAAAGACCGATGGGAAACTAGGGACATAGACCGGCTTGGAGTATTTGGCCGCTACTTTAGAGGAAAACTCGCGCCAGCTACATCTGCCGTTGTGGACCTTGCTGTAAGAGAAACAATGATGGGCGAAGATGTCGCAACCCGGAAATGGTTACTTAAACGCATCACGCCTCTCATTGGACAGGACGTCCGCAAGGCGATCGAAGAAGAGGGAGTTGAGTTAGGATCAGTTCTTTCAATGATGATGTTCTTTGGGCTCAGCGCACGAACGTATGAGGCCAGGACGAACAAACGCAGCGACGCGGCGAATGAAGTGCGAGTTCTGAAGCATCAGGGCCAAAAAGAAAAGATCCAGCAGGTTCTCTTGAAACACCTTGAGTACGCGGCGGCCGCCGAGGCGACGGAAAAGCTGAGGACCGCGCTTCCTGACGAACAGGCAGGGTTGCAGAAAGTGATTGACGGCGAGGACTCGCCGGAACTTTCGGACGCGATTCAAAAGGAAATGTATGACATCGTCCTGAATGCCTCAGGGCGAGTCATGGGCGAAAAGAAGCCGCATGAGAAAAGGGAATTTTCAGGCAGCGAGGACAAAGGCCGCATGGTGTCACGCTCGCTGGTTCCGGAAATAATCCCGAACGTTGCAGATGCGATCAGGATCTACAACGAGGCATACAAGGCAGCGAACAAGAGCCTTGTTGAAAAAGGCAAAGACAACACGTTCCGACTAAAACCGGAGGTCGCAGCGGGACGCTCTCGAATAAAGTCTTTGTACAAGTCAGGCGAATAAGACTCAGTCTTAAATTCCGTTCAGATGCACGTCTACGACTTTTCCGGTTGCCTCTTGGAATCCTTCAATCCTGCCCTGCATCTTGCCAACCTGGCCAGATAGTTCGATTACCTTTTGCACAAGCACATCCACTTTTGCCGATGCGTTTACGTGTTCCGCTTCGCACTTGGACAGCGCTATGTCTGTCGTTTTGCTCAATGCTGTATTCCGATCCCACAACACTTTCACCGCACTCGTCAGCGCTGCCAACACTGCTGCTCCTGCAGTAACCACAACAGGATCGCTGACGTCAATCATCGACGCCCCAATAATGGTGGATCCGGCTACTATGGCTCCGAAGACTTCTAAGCAAAATGTTCGCATTGGATATCCTTGACGCTTTCTTTGCGTGTTTCCGAAATCACTTTCGGATAGATGGTCTGACTGATCCTGGCATTGCTTTGTTTCGAACAGGTCTGCTCAGTATCTTGATCGGGTATTCTCTTTCCTTAGCGTCACTGATCCCAGCGCTAGATTCAGTGGCCAACAAACCACCCCATTTATCGTCGGCAGTGCCGCCAATCCATCCGTGTTTCGGATGCAAAAAGACCCAGCAATACTCAAGTTTTTCTGCAGCAGTCATTGTCGTCAATACCCCACATAAACTGCAAAACCCTCATCGACCATCTGGTCGTTGATTTGGATTTCATCTTTGTACACCGACGCCAGATACCTACCGTATTTTTCGCGACCATTTTTGTATGTCACAAGTTCGACAGATGAGCCGACTGGCAGCAGTTCCCTGGTATTGATTGCAGTCGAACACATATCGGGCTGAGACTGCGATGTTTTCACGACCGGCTGCTGTGATTTTATTCATTCGTCATCACCCTTCGTCACTGCCAGCATAATAGATCCGCTTGGTCCCTGATTGACGCTGATAATCGTCGCATCAAGGTGATGCTGAAGCACTGCTGATACTGCCGTTCCGACCGTTTTGGCGATTACAACAGAGCAGTTGTTTTGCTGGTAGATACGCGGCTCTGTCGCGTTGAGGTATGTCGCTTCTTTCGGGAGCGTATATCGTACTATCCACACTTTTGCTTGCTCATCAAGAATCATGGCTTACTACACCTTTTCGATAATCGACCTGCCACAAATCCGCTGGCCAGAATAATCACACACTCCAATGGAAACATCACGCACAGCACTGGGAT
>Ga0335396_10006344_pt1 | contig 11770 bp, 6 predicted proteins | sample FRY02_FD_205743 | JGI IMG/M metagenome (GOLD analysis project Ga0335396, IMG submission 205743) | Freshwater microbial communities from Lake Fryxell liftoff mats and glacier meltwater in Antarctica - FRY-02 (spades assembly) (version 2) | ecosystem: Environmental > Aquatic > Freshwater > Ice >... | reverse complement strand
CGGCCATGCCCGCCTCAGAGCCGCCAGCTCCCGCTTCGCCGCCGAAGCTCACCCCGGCTCAACTCGCCGAGGCGGCCGCTCAGCCCGGGTTCTTTTTCCTCGATGTCCGCAGCCCGCAGGAAATCGCCGACCTCGGCACCCTGCCCGGCTACGTGAACATCCCCATCGAAGAACTCGAAGGGCGGCTCGGCGAGATCCCCCCTGATCGGGCGGTCGTGACCGCCTGAAACGGGGGTGGAAGAGCCGCGCGTGCCGCGGACATACTCGTTACAAATGGTTTTGAGGTGCTCGGGTCCTGCGGATTGTCGGACTGGAAGAAGGAGGGGCGCGATCTCGTCCATCCCGAACCGGCGCCCTGAATCCCGATCCCTTGTTTGCGTGGCCGGGGCGGTGAAGGCCGGAGGCAGTCGGACGAGAGTCGTGTCTCCCCCCTCCCACCGCGAAAACGTCCTCGCCTCGCCTCCCAAAACATGGCAGGGTTCCCAGCGCTGTGAGTTTTCTTTTCCCGCTCTATCTTCTCGGGGCTGCCGCTATCGCGGTGCCGATCCTGCTGCATCTGCGTCGCCGTCCGCCGAAGGAGCACATGGAGTTCAGCTCGCTCATGTTTCTCGCGAAGTCGCCCGAGCGGGTTACGCGACGCACGAGGCTCGAGCACCTCCTTCTCCTCGCCCTGCGCTGCCTCGCGATCCTGCTCCTCGCTTTTGCTTTTGGTCGTCCCTTTCTCGCCTCGGTGAAGTTGCCTTCGGAAGAGACTCGTCTCACCCGCGCGGTGATTCTCCTCGACCGCAGCGCCTCGATGCAGCGCGACGGACTTCGCGAGGCCTCGCTCGCGGCCGCCCGCGAGGCGCTCGGGCGCTACGAGAGCAGCGACGAGGTCGCGATCGCCTTCTTTGACGAAGACCTCCATCTCGCCGCAGACCTGCCCGCCCTCGCAGGGCTCGGGGTCGGCGCGCGCATCGCCGCCTTCGACGAACTCGCGGCGCAGGAGCCCGCCCTCCCCGGATGGCGCGGCACTGATCTCGGGGGTGCGATGGTGCAGGCAGCCAATCTCCTCCTCGGGGCCGACACCGCCGTGCCCGCCGATCACCGCGAAATCGTCATCATCAGTGATTTTCAGGACGGGGCGAAGCGCGACCGTCTCAATGAAAATCCCTGGTCCGCCGACGTCTCGGTGCGCTGCCTTCCCCTCAGCGTGGAAAAGCCGGGCAATCTCTCCCTCGCTCTCGCCGCCTCTCCGCCGCGGTCAGACATCGACGAGGCCGAGGTCTATCGTGTCCGCATTACGAACTCCGCCGATGCCGACAGTCCCAAGGTGACCCTCGCCTGGAAAGGCTTCCCCGACAGCGCGCTCGAGACCCTCGTCGCGCCCGGGACTGGCCGCATCCTCTCCTCACCGCCGCGTCCTCCCGGAGCCGCCCGGGGCACCCTCGTCGTCACCGGTGACGCCCACCCCTTTGACAACGAAGTCCACGTCTCGCCGGTCCAGCCGCGCCCGCTCCGCATCCTCTTCCTCGGGTCGGAAAGGGACGCGGAAAGCGCCGGTTCGCCGCTCTTCTACCTGCGCCGTGCCCTCCAGCCGACCCCGGCCCTGACGCCGCTGGTGACGACGTCCGAGACGCTCACCGCCGCCGACCTCGACTCCAATGAGGTCGTCGTCGTGTCCGATGCCTGGACAACCGCGACAGGCTCCGCCCTTTTTGCCTTTGCGGAAGAAGGCGGTCTCGTCCTCGCTCTGCCCTCCGCAGCGACGAGCTCCGAGGCCTTCGCCGCCCTCACCGGTCAGCCCGGCTGGAAGCTCAGCGAGGCCACGGTGAAAGACTACGCCCTGCTCGCCAATCTCGATTTTGACCATCCCGTCCTGCAGCCCTTTGCCCGCGCCGGGATTCGCGACTTCACTAAGATCCGCTTCTGGAAACACCGTCGGCTCATCATGACCCCGTCCGAGACCTCGCGGGTCGTGGCCACTTTTGACGACGAGTCGCCCGCGATTCTCGAGCACCGCGTCGGTGAGGGTGCCGTCGTCGCCTTCCTTGCCGGATGGCGGCCCGAGGAAAGCCAGCTCGCCCTTTCCTCGAAGTTCGTGCCGCTGCTTTATTCCCTCTTCGACCACGCCGGCTACAGCATCCGCTCGGCCCCGACCCTCTACGTCGGCGAGACCGCATACACCAGCCCCGGCTTTTACGAAGAGGAAAAAGGCGGGCAAAATCTGCTCGTTGCGGTCAATCTCGATCCGGCCGAGGGACGAACCTTCGCCTTTGATCCCGCCATCGACTTTGCCGCCCTCGGCATCCCTCTGCTCGATCCCGCCGCCCCCGTCGTCGCGCCGGAATTGAGCGGATCGGACAAGGTCCGTGTCAAAGCCGAGCAGAAAGAGGAAAAGCAAAAGCTCTGGAAATGGCTCATCCTCGCCGCCCTCCTCGTATTACTTATCGAAACCTGGCTCGCGGGTCGGCGCTCCGCGCCGAGTTCCAGGTTCCAAGTTTCAGGTTCCAAGTTGGAACCCCAGCCCAATACCTGAAAACCTGAATCCCTCAACGCCTTAATCCCATTCTCCCATGATTCAGAAACTTCTAGGCACCTGTCTCGGACCCGTCATCGCTGCGGAGAAACATCTGCGCCGACGCCAGCTCGTCATCGCCGTGCTCACCATCGCGGTGGTCGGCTTTGCGGGGCTCGCGGCCCTCTCGGCCTTTGCCGGATGGTGGTCATGGTGGGCCGTCCTCGGTCTTGCCGGGGCCCTCATCGTAGGCAGTCTCGTCGGTCTCGCGATGATAGAGCGCAATGCTCCCGACCTGCGCTCGATCGCGCGGCGGATCGAGGAAAAACATCCCGACCTGCGGGCCGCCCTCCTCGCGGCGATGGATCAGAAGCCCGGACCCGACGGGGAACTTGGCTTTTTGCAAAAGCGTCTCCTCGGCGAGATCTCCGAACACGCCATCAAAAACCGCTGGGTCAGGCAGGTCTCGCAAAAACGTCTCGCCGCCGCCGGCTGGGCTCAATTCGCGGCCGTCGTTGCCCTCTTTGTCTCGCTCTGGTTCCTCCTCGGCGAAGCGCCCCTCGGGGTCAAACCTTTGCTCGCGACCAAAGTAGGTGAGGAAGAAAAACCGCCCCTCGCCGCACTCGAGCTCAGCGTCACCCCCGGCGACGTCGAACTGGAAAAAGGGTCGCGACTCATCGTCGAGGCGACCTTCACCGGCCGGGCACCCGGCGCCGCGCTCCTCGTCCACACGACCGAGGCGGGGGAGACCCGCATCCCCATGAACGTCGGGCTCGACGACAGCGTCTTCTCCGCCCTCATTCCAAAAGTCGAGAGCGACGGCACCTACCGCATCGACTACGAGGCCGTGAAGTCGGGCGACTTTGCGATCAGCACCTTTGAATTCCCCGCCCTTGCCAAAGCCGACGCCACCGTGACCCCGCCCGCCTACCTCGGCGGAGAAAAAATCGAGATTCCCGACACTCGCAAAATCACCGTGATGGAGGGATCCGACGTGGCCTGGCGGCTCTCGGTGAACAAGCCCGTCGTCGCCGGTGAACTCTTCGGCGAGGACGGCGACGTCATCACCCTGAGCCCCGATCCGGCCGATCCCACCGCGCTCCTGGCGTCGCACGAACCGCAGGAAACGCAGCGTTACCGCGTTCACCTCGTCGATGACAAAGACCGCGGCAATCAGCGCCCGCCGTGGATCACGGTGAACGTGAACAAAAATCTCCCGCCCAAGCTCAAGCTCACTTTCCCCGGTCGCGATTTCGAAGTTTCCGCCCTGCAGGAGCTCCCCCTCGAGGCCGAAGTCTGGGACGATGTCGAAGTCCTCGCCACCGGCATGAGCTATACCTACAACGGCGAAGAGACCGAGGTCTCTCTGAGTGACAAACCCCTGCCGGGGAACGCGCCCCACCCTCTCAGCACCCTCATCGATATCGAGAGTCTCCGGGCCAAAGAGCGCGATCTCATCACCTATTACTTCTGGGCCGAGGACACCGATCGCGAGGGCAAAGTGCGCCGCACCGCGAGCGATATGTTTTTTGCCGAAGTTCGCCTCTTCGAAGAGATCATGCGTGAAGGACAGCCCCAGAGCGGGCAGGGTTCCCCCGCCAGCGGTGACGCCGAAGAACTCATCAAGATCCAGAAAGACATCATCAACGCCGCCTGGAAACTCATCCGTGATCACGAGAGCGGAAAAGGGTTTGCCGACCTCGCCGAAGATGTCGAGGTCGTGCGTGAGTCGCAGCTCGTCGCCGTGAGCAAAACCGACGAGGTCATCGAAAAGTCCGAAGACCCCGAGCTGCGCGAGATCTTCCAGCAGGCCCGGGAGGAGATGAACGCCACCATCACCGAGCTCGTCTCCGTCGCCGAAAAAGAAGACCCCGCCGGCCTGCGTCCCGCCCATACCAAAGCCGTTGCCGCCTACGCCAAGCTCATCGAGGCCCGAGCCCGCGAGACCGAGATCTCCATGTCGAAAGACCCCTCCCAGGGCCAGTCGAAAGAGCGCCAGCAGCAGAACATGAATCTCGAACTCGAGCAGAAGGAGATGAAATACGAGGAGAACTCCGTCGCGCAGGATCCCGCCCAGACTGCCGAACAAAAGGAGAACCTCGCCGTGCTCTCCAGGCTCAAGGACCTCGCCCGCCGCCAGGAAGCCATCGCCGAGAAGATCAAAGAACTCGAGAATCAGCTCCAGAACGCCTCCGAAGAGAAAAAGGCCGAGATCGAGCGCCAGCTCAAACGACTCGAGGAAGAGCAGCGCGAACTCCTCCGCGAAGTCGACGACCTCTCCGAACGCATGGACTCCGAAGAGAACCGCGCCAACATGGCCGAGGAGAAAAAAAAGCTCGAAGAGACCCGCGAGAACATCCGCGAGACCGCCGAGAATCTCGAGTCGGGCAAGCTCACCGACGCCACCAACTCCGCCACCCGCGCGCAGGAGCAGCTCGAGGAGATGCAGGAGGAATTCCGCGAAAAGACCTCGCGCCAGTTCGCCGGTGAGATGAAGACCCTGCGCGACGCCACCCGCGAGCTCGCTGAGAAACAGGAAGCCGTCGGCGAAGCAGTCGACAAAATGGCGGGAGAGCCTCGGGACGAAGCCTTCGACACCGAGGCTCAGCGCGAGCGCGGCGACCTCGCCCAGTCGCTCGCAGACCAGGCGGCAAAGCTCGAGGAAGTCGTCGAGCAGATGCGGACCCTCAGCGAGCAGTCCGAGGTCTCCGAGCCGCTCCTCTCCGATGCGCTCTATGAGACAGTGCGCCAGACGATGATGAATCAGGTCGGTGAATCACTCGCCGAAGCGCGTGACCTCACTTTTTACAATCGCGCGGATCAGGCGCAGGCCGCCGAGCAGGCCGCCGCCCGCGGGATTGAAGAGCTGAAGAAAAATGTCGAAGCCGCCGCCGAGAAAGTCCTCGGCAACGAAGCTGACGCTCTGCGCCTCGCGCGGAGCGAACTGGACAAGCTCATCGAAGAGACCAAAGCCGAGACCGAGCGCCTCGGTGGCAAAGAGGGGACCGAAGCGAGTCAGGTCGCCGAGCAGACCGGGTCAGGTGAGGGAAAAGAGAAAGGCGAGGGCAAAGGCAAGGGACAAGAGCCCGGTGAGGGCGAAGGAGCTGAACCCGGCGAGGGCAAAGGAAAAGGCAAAGGAAAAAGCGAAATGGCCGGTAAAGGCGAAGCTCCTGGGGAGGGAGAGGGCGAAGGCGCTGAACCCGGCGAAGGCAAAGGTAAAGGCAAAGGCGAGATGGCCGGGAAAGGCGAAGCTCCCGGCGAAGGGGCCCAAGGCGAAGAAGGAGCGGACGGGAAGGGTCAAGGTAAAGGGAAGGGCGAAGGCGAAGGCGAAGGCGAAGGACTCGCCGAAGCCAAAGGTGGAAAAGGGAAGGGCAAGGGCGAGGGCAAGGGCGAGGGTCGGGGACAAGGCGAAGGGCAGGGCCAGGGCAAGGGCGAAAGCGAAAGTCAGGCGCAGGCAAAGGGAGGAAAAGGCAAAGGGAAGGGCGAAGGCGAAGGTCAGGGCGAGGGTCAAGGCCAACAGCAGGCGATGCAGCCGGGCAACGGGCAGCAGCGCGGCGGGCTCAGCGCCGGCGGTGATGACAGAGGCGGTGGTCTGCCGACTCCCGGTCAAGTCGCGGGAGGGCCGCTCTTTTTTGACCAGTCCACCGAGCAGCGCGAGCCGGGCCCGATTACCGGCGAGGACTACGAGGCCTGGAGCGACCGCCTTGCCTCGATCGAGGAAATGCTGCCGCAGGATGACTTGCGCAACTCCGTCGGCCAGGTCCGCGACGACGCCCGGACGATGCGTATCGACTTCCGCCGCGACAATCAGCCGCCCGAAGCCGCCACGATCGATCAGAAGATCACCGAACCCCTCATCGAGCTGCGCCAGCGCCTCAGCGAAGAGATCGCCAAACTCAACCGCGAGAATCCCGTCGCCCCGATTGATCGCGATCCCGTCCCGAGCGAGTTCCGCGATTTGGTAAGAAGGTATTACGAAGAGCTTGGCGCAGGTAATTGAGCTGTCGACCCCTCCCGCCCTTAATGCATCGACTCATGCCTCTTCCTCATTCACCCAACCCTCTCCCCTGTAGCGAAACTCGTGAGAGTTTCGGTTCCGCGTTGTCCGAGCTTCGACCCCTAATTTCAAAGGTTCACCCTCTTTCCCTCATCTGTGCCAATCCTCTACATCTGTGCCAATCTGTGTTGAATCACAAGGACATAGATTTCCCCGGATTCGCTTCGCTCCCGCCTAGGGCACAGATTTAAAAGGTGCTCTTCTCTTCCATGACTTTCCCTCTCTCCTTTCCAGCCACCTCTCCCCTCGCCTCGCTGGCTTTTGCCAACGAATCGTGGGCCTGGGTCGCGATTCTTTTCGGACTGGGATCCTTCGTCGTCCTCTTTCTCACCTACCGCCTCTCCCACCTGCGCGGCGGGAAAAAGGTCGCGGCGATGACCTTGAAAGGGATTGGGCTCGCCCTCCTCGCGCTCGCTCTGATGGAGCCGGTCCATCTCAACGAAGTCCCGAAAAAGAACTCCAACGACGTCGTCATCCTCGCGGACAACTCGGCCGGGCTCACCGTCGCGATGACCGAGGGGCAGGCTCGGCCCTCCGACGCGCTGCGGGGCGCCCTCAATGGCGACTCGCCCGATCTGCCGCCCGCGTGGATGGCGGGGATCAGCGACACCTTCCGGGTGCAGCCCTTCCTCTTTGATCGCGGGCTGCGTCAGGTGGCCGACTTTACCGGACTCGATTTTGCCCGCAACAGCTCGGCCCTCGGGTCAGCCCTGGAAAACATCGGGGCGCGTTTTCAAAATCGGCCCCTCGCCGCGACCGTCGTTTTCACCGATGGCAACGCCACCGATGCGGCTTTGTTAGAGTCTTTCCTCGCCGCCCAGTCGGAGAAGCAGCCGGGCGAGCGAGTCCCCGTCTTCCCCGTTCTCATCGGCGAAGCCAACGCGGCGGCGCGGGATCTCGCGGTGACGCGGGTAGATGCCACGACGACGCAGTTCGAAGATGCCCAGATCACCCTCAATGTCGAGTCCGAAGCTCTCGGTGAATTCCCCGATGCCGCCGAGGTCTACGTCGTGAATGAGAAGGGCGAGGAGATCGCGAAAAGCCCCGTCGCTTTTCCCGCCGGCTCAGAGCGCCGCACCACGCCGGTGCGCATCCGCCTCGCCGCCGTGCCGCCGGGGATTTCATTCCTGAAAGTGGGGATACGTCAGGTCGGTGAAAAGGTCCTGCCCGAGCTGACCGAGAAAAACAACAGCCGCCGCGTCTCGGTCAATCGAGGGAACGGCCCCTATCGCATCCTTTACATCAGCGGCCGTCCGAACTGGGAATACAAGTTCCTCCGCCGCGCCATTGCCAACGACGCCGAACTCGATCTCGTGGGCCTCATCCGCATCGCGAAGCGCGAGCCGAAATTCGAATGGCGGGGCAAGTCCGGCGAGAGCGGCAACCCGCTCTTCCGCGGCTTCAACAAAGACATCCCCGAAGAGGCGCAGCGCTACGACGAGCCCGTCCTCGTGCGGCTCAACACCGCCTCGCCCGAGGAGCTGCGCGACGGTTTTCCGAAGACCGCCGAGGACCTCTTCGCCGCCTACCGCACCATCATCATCGACGATCTCGAGGCCGAATTTTTCACGCAGGAGCAACAGAACCTGATCGACCAGTTCGTCGCGATGCGAGGTGGCACGGTGGTAATGTTAGGCGGGCAGGAGTCCTTCCAGCAGGGCGGATGGGACAACACGCCGGTCGGGCGCCTTCTCCCCGTCTATCTCGATCAGATCGGCAAAGGCGCCCCGGCGCTCGACGCGACTTACAATCTCACCCGCGAAGGCTCGCTCGAGGACTGGATGCGTCTCCGCGCGGGGCAGGAGGAAGAGGACATCCGCCTCGCCTACATGCCGCCCTTTTTTGCAGTGAATCAGATCTCGGCGATCAAGCCGGGAGCGAGCATCCTTGCGACGGTGACGGACAGCGAGCAGCGTGTCCTCCCCGCGCTCATCACGCAGCGCTATGGCGAGGGCAAGTCCGGCGCGCTCGCCGTCGGCGACATCTGGCGCTGGGCGATGAAGGATGCCGAACAGCAGGCCGAGGTCGGCAAAATGTGGCGTCAGCTCCTGCGCTGGTCGGTCACCGATGTGCCGGCGCGGGTCGAAGTGGAAAAAGAGGAATCCACCGAGGGCGCGATCCCCATGACGAAGGTCTCGGTCCGCGTGCGGGACAAGGCCTTCGTCCCGCAGGACGACGCGACCGTGCTGCTCACCGTGAAAGAGGTCAACGGCGTCAGCCGGGCGATCACCGCCGAACCCTCGCTCGACGAGCCGGGACTTTTCACCGCCGAATATCTCGCCGAAGAGAGTGACGGCTACCGCATCGAAGCCCGTGTCCTCGACGGGGCCGGCGTCGAAGTCGGGAAGGGCGAAGTCGCCCGCGCCCTCAATCCCGAAGCCGCCGAGTTCGCCCGACTCGGACCCGATCCCGTCCTTCTCGGTCGCCTCGCCGAGGGAACCGGCGGCAAGCTGCTCACCCTCGCGGATCTCGGCCAACTTCCCGCCCTGCTCAGCGAACTCGACCTGCCCGCCGTCGAGGTAAAACAGACCCCGCTCTGGCATTCCCCGTGGCTTTTCCTCATCGCCCTGCTCTGTTTCCTCGGCGAATGGGCCTTGCGCCGCCGCAGCGGAGTGATTTGATTTTTTTGCCTATCCCATGATGCGCTTCCTGCCTCTTTTTCTGCTGATGCTCTTCGGCCCCGCTGCAACGGCGCGGGCGGAATCGGGCGTGAAGATTCTGCTCGTCGTCGGCACCGGCGGCACAGAGGAATATGAGGTGATCTTCAAGGAGACGGCCGCTCTCTGGATCGCGGCGGCGAAAAAGGGTGAGGTTGCCATCGAAGTCATCGGGTTCGACGACGGTGAGGCGAACGATCATACGAAGCGAATCCGGGAATCGATCGCCGCGGAAAAGTCGCCCGAACTCTGGGTCGTCCTCATCGGTCACGGGACCTACGATGGGCGGGTCGCCAAGTTCAACGTGGGCGGCCCCGACTTCACCGACGAGGAACTCGCCGGCTGGCTCGGTAATTACAGAGGCGATCTCACGATCATCAACACTGCCTCCGCAAGCGGCTCCTACATCCGCGAAATGGCGAAGCCGGGGCGGGTCGTCATCACCGCCACGAAGAACGAGGGCGAGATCTCTTTCACCCGTTTCGGCCGCTTTTTCGCCGAGGCGGTCGGCGGGCTCATCGATGCCGATCTCGACAACGATCAGCAGGTCTCGCTGCTCGAGTCCTTCCTTTTTGCCTCGAATCGCGTTGCTCTTTTTTACAAAGACGATGCTCGTCTCGCCACCGAGCACGCCCTCATCGATGACAACGGCGACACCCTCGGTTCGCGGGCCGAGTGGTTCGAGGGGACGACCCCGACGCAGACTCCCTCGGCCGAGGCGAAGCCCGATGGCGATCTCGCCGCCCAGAAAGTGCTTGTGAAAAACGCCTTTGAAAAACGCCTCACTCCCGAGCAGACAAAACAGCGCGACGAGCTCGAGCGGCAGGTCGTGGCGTTGCGCCGGTCGAAATCCTCACTCGACGAAGCCGACTACTACGCCAAACTGGAGTCACTGCTCCTCGAGCTCGCACGGATCTACGATGCGGTCGGAGACAGCTGAGATTCTCCCATGAAGGCATTCGCGTCGTTGAAAGAACGGTCACCGCTCTCGCGTGGCGGGCGGGGTTTCGCAGCCCTGCTCTTTTTCGCGCTCGGGGGGATCGCTTTTTACGCCGGGATCGAGCCGGTCTGGGCGAAGTGGGCGGTCATCGCCGTCGCCGTGAGCGGACTTCTGACCGTCAGTCTCTGGAAATCGCCGGTGAAGGACGCAAAGGACGAAGTCGTGAGCGAGGAGGACATCATCGAGATTGCCCGTCGCGCCATCAAGACCGAGGCGACGCGGCTCGATGCGAAGCGGCAGGGACTCGAGAAAGTGCTCATGGCCTACGGTGAGTGGATGGAGTTTCCCGATTTCAAAACGCTCCAGACGATAGACTGGAAAGACGAGGCCCACGTCGCGATGGACGCCCGCGTCGCCGCGCTCCTCGACAACGAGGCCGATCTTATGCTGCAGCGGTTCTCCAGCGGCGTCTATTGGACGAGCGGAAAGTTCGAGGCCAAACAACTCCTCCTCGACCTCGCCTCCTTCACCGAAGCGATCGCCCGCATCTACCGGCCCGAGTCCGACATGCCGCTCCTCGAGCTGAATCTCGAGAGCCTTTTCAAAGCGATCAACCGCGCCTCGCTCCAGATCATCCTCCTCATTGAAGAGCTCCCCATTCTCGAGGTGAAAGAGATGAACCTGCGCAAGGTCTCCGAGAACATCCGCAAGGCGAGCAAGGTCTACCGCAAGTACGAGGAGCTGCAGCCTTACCTCAAGCCGGTGCGCTACCTCTGGCACGGCAGCAAGATGCTCATCACCTCGAATCCGCTCCTCGCGGCGGGCTGGATCGCGGGATCCGAGCTGATCTGGAAGGGCGGCATGCACATCGGGAAAAAAGCGATGGACGCCTACCTCCTCAGCCTCGTGCGCCAGACTCTCGGAATCGTCGCCTGGGAGACCGCCGGGATCTATGATCGCACGCACCGCTACCGCAGTCCCGACTGGGTCTACGGCGTCGAGCTGGCGCATCTCCTGAGCAAGTTCGACACGACGCAGGAGGTTCTCCGCGAGGCTTTCCGCGAGCTAGGGAAGATCCCGCTCCGCAGCACCTACGATCGTATTTTCCTCTATCGCTGCATCGCCCAGAACGCAAGCCCCAAGCCCGGTCTCTTCGCCCAGCCCGAGCTGCTCCCCGTCGCGACGCGCCTCGCGTTGCGGGAGCAGTTGCTCGCTTTTTACGAGAAAAACATCAGCGCGAACGCCGGGACCGAAAATGCCGCGACCTTGAAATGGCGGGCCGGGCTGGAGGAGCGATTGGGGATTTGAGGGAACGCTGCGGCCGTCTCCCCGGTAGCATCGGCGTCCTGCCGATGCCTCTCCCCCTCCGTCATCTCCGCCGAAGGCAAGGGCTGGAAACCCGTGCGACAGCGAGCCAGCGCACGCGAAAGATTGTAGCTGGCCTCTGTGAGGCCGGGGTGGAGCATCGCCCGTCATTAATCGCCGGAATCGCATCCCGTGCATGGCCACCTGCAGGGCGGCAAATCCCGAAAATTGCTAAAGCCCAAATGAACGCACCCCCCCCCCTCACTACCGTTAAAAATTCCAGAATTGACCTCCTCCCTTGGGACCATCTACCC
>Ga0335396_10006343_pt1 | contig 11773 bp, 12 predicted proteins | sample FRY02_FD_205743 | JGI IMG/M metagenome (GOLD analysis project Ga0335396, IMG submission 205743) | Freshwater microbial communities from Lake Fryxell liftoff mats and glacier meltwater in Antarctica - FRY-02 (spades assembly) (version 2) | ecosystem: Environmental > Aquatic > Freshwater > Ice >... | reverse complement strand
TTTTCCTGATTCTGGCGTTCCATGTGCGTTGTTGGGTGAATAGATGTCGCCAGGCTGCGAGGGCAAAACTGGCCAACGAGTTGTGGGTTCACCTGTGGGTCCGCTCGCCGGCCTGAGGGTTAATTTCGGCCTAATACGGGGCGAGGATGGTGATCTGTTGCTGACGTCTGCCCGCTTTGGGCTGCGGTGGGGTCTCCTGCCTCAACCGGGGCACGTGCACGCCGTCTGCGGGAAAGGCCGGTCGCCTGGGTGCGAGGGAAATATCGGAATATTTCGTATGTCTTGAGAGATGGGTTTCCTATGTCCTGAAAGAGAACACCACCGGTACCGCCATTGTGATCTCTCAAGACATAGGAATACCCTGAACCCACGGTTTCAGGGTATTTTTCTATTTCTGGCGTTGGTAATCGCGTGTTGTGTCGAGGGTGAGGTCTCGTAGGAGTTCGCCTGTTTGTTGGTCGACGACTCTGATCTCTGTGCCACCGGTGAGCATGATTGCGTGTGAGCTCCACTAGGGCCACTCAATCCGGATAAGGGGAAGTTTTCCATCCGATCGGCGGATAAAGCCTGGTTCTGCTTCTGCACGGTTCCCCAGGGAGCGGGCCGCAAGTCGCCTTTGGGATACCCCGTATCGTTGGGCAACTTCTTTATGGGTGAGTTTCTCGATGGTGATGGCGGTGATGATGAGGCGGGCTTTGTTCATGGCTCAATTCGAGCAATGATTTATTCCTATGTCTTGCGACAGGGTATTCCTATGTCCTGCAACCACACAGCGCCAGCCCAACACTGTCAGCCCGACCACCGGTACCGCCATGTGAAACTTACCTACTTACCTACTTACCTACTTGCCTTTACTTACAGCTTTTTAGCGGCCCACAGCAGATCAATGTGGTGACAGCCCGAACTAAAACCCCACAATTTTGCGGGTTCGGTCGTGATCAAGTCGTTCAGCAACGCTGTCCAGGTCCTCGTCAAAGAGAGCGGCATGAGTGTCCAGTGTCATCGAAGTTGACGCGTGCCCCAACATTCTCTGCAGTGCCTTGATATTTGCTCCCGCCGATACTGCGAGACTCGCGGCGGTGTGCCTCAGGTCGTGCCGCGTCAGCGATGGAAACTTATCGTCCACGGCTTGCGCGTGCCGGGTTGCACCGACCCACCAACCGCGCCTACTGTCCGGTGGTCGCAGGTAGTGATTTCCGTCCCCAAAAAGCAGAGATTCTGGACTCTTGCCAGCGGTGAGCTCGAGTAGCGATTGGTCCAGAAATTTTGGATAGGGCACCGACCGTTCTTGGTGGTTCTTTGGTAGCCCGACCTCAACCGCCCCCCCGACCCAGACCGCATTCACACGCACCAGTAGACGTCGACGGAGGCCGTCTAGGTCTTTTACCCTCAAGCCAATCGCTTCTCCCCAGCGCAAGCCTGTGTAGGACAGGGTGTTGACCAAAGTCTGGTTAGCTCCAGAAAAACTAGCTAGCAGTTCAACCTGCTGGTGCGTCAAGTACTTTCGCGGTGCGCTAGCGTTGCGCGGCAGCGAGGCGCCTTTGGCGGGATTCTGGGCGATTCGACCGTCCCGTACGGCAAGCTCAACTACAGCCGACAAGATTCCGTGAGCTCTGATTACTGAAGATGGGCTTAAGTCCCTGGAGAGCTCGGTAATCCAGACCTCAACTGCGCTGGGCCGAATCCTGGCAATGGGGACTGACCCAAATCGCGGTGCGACATGATTTCGCCAAGCACTGTCGGTTGAGCGAAATGTCGACGGCTTGAGGCGAGCTTGTTGGTTCTTAAGCCAAATACTGCCAAGGTTAGCGAGAGCCTCGCGTCCATCACGCGGATCGACGTATTCGCCCCTTGCGGAATTTACCGTGATGGAAGCGAGGTAGCTAGAGGCGTCGACTTTCTTCGCAAACCCGCCTTTTTCGCGTTGCTAGTTTTCAGGACCCCGGTACCGCGCCCGATATCTGCGTTCTCCCGACTGAAGTTGGTATGACTCGATGCTTCCCATGAGTTGGTCCTTTAGCTTCTCGGCCCTACGGGTTCAATGAGTTTTACGCCGGCCGCGCTGAGGCTCCTTTCGAGCTCCCATAATTCGGACTGGAGAAACCTTAGATAGAACCCAAATAGAACTCTTAGGAACAAACCGTCAAGAAACTAACCAAGAACAACCCCACGATGAGCGCTAAATTTGCGGAGCACACCAGCCACAAGTGATGATCGGTTGCACAGGAACCTTCAATCGCTAACAAGCCCTCTTCAAATCCGATGAGGAGAAGGTTTTGGTTTCCGGTGGAACCCTAGGGAAACGGCAAACGCTAGCTGATTTCAGTCACATTCATAGCCTTTGCTACATTTCGCCAAAGAGTGAGAGGGTCTTCTGTATCAACGACGTTGCTCACGTTCCCGTGGCCAAAAGTTTCTAGGCCCTGGTCCAACTGGACAACAACCGGATTCCCGCCGTCAAATTCGAATCTTATCAAGCGCGGGTGGGGAAATTTCGTCGGCTTCCGCCCTCCCCTTCCAGCTATTTTGGGCTCGTAAAAATGGAACATAATGTTCATATGCTTCAAATTTATTGTCAGCTTGTCTCTTTGCCCCGTCGTCACTTTTGTGTTTTTCAGCCTGGTCGGATCGACTCCGTGCAGGATCGTCCGTCGGCTCTTCTTGGCAAGGAACTCAAGAATCTCTGATGTGGCGGAATCTGGCGATCTAATCCAGTCGTGGAAAACATACGTGTCGACCACATCAATTTTCTGCGCGACGGAGCAGAATTTGCCCAGGATTCGCTCAAATGACTCCAGAGGCGGTTCTTCTTCTGACGGACTGGACCTGCGCAAGGCCTTTAGCTCGCGAAATTCCTCCGAACCGATTAAGTCCACCAAAATCTGTGTCTCGGCGTTGAAGTCAACAAGATGGTCAGTGTTTGTTCCGGCCCGCGGGATTTGCGAGACTTTCGAATGTAGCAGCTCGGAAAGGGTCTCCTCTGCCTGATCTAGACCTCTAAAAAGACGCCGTCGAAGCTTTTCAGACCACCCATGCTGAAGGACCACATTCTGTGAAATCGACTCTAAGACAAGAGCCCATTCCGAGGGTCGCGCATCCCTCCGATACCAATCCAGAGCAGGGGCTTGGGATGCGACGAAGGGGCGAGTCATAGCTCTAGGCCGAGGATGTCATTCATCCGTAACTTTGTAAAACTGATGGGAAGTTCATCTTTGAGGCTCCCATCTTCCGAGATTCTGCATTGTTGAGTTAAGGATCCGCCCCCTTCGAACTTATCCACGGCGACTATTGCCACATCGTTTGGCGAAATCTGACCTTCGCGTATCCGCCGAAGGATTCGAAGGATCACAGCCTCCGAGTGGGTCTCTGCAATAATCTGGTCCCGGCGCGGCCCACGCTTTGTTTCCTTCTCTGCTGTTGCCCGAATGAGGAAATCCCCCAACTTCGACTGCATTTCGGGGTGGAGGTGAAGCTCGGGCTGCTCTACGAAGGTAACCGCTCCCGTGTTACTAATCTTCCTGGACTGGCCACCCATGGCCAGGATAAGGAAAGGCAAAACCTGGGAAATTCCGGTTCCAGCATCTCTGAAGGCGACGGGAATTTTTCCGCTCTTGTCGTTGTCAAACAGGGTCACTTGTCCCATCGGGGGAACCCACGAAGCATCGCTGTTCAGCTTGACTCTCGCCACCGAAAATCGTCCCTCGGTCAGACTCAACAGCTGATTGGACAATTCGTCGAATTCGAATTCGTCCATTTGCAGGGCAACCTCTTGAAGATTGTCGCCACTCGCAGAGAGTTTTGTATCCGCATTCCAAGATTTTCCTCCAGCCCCTCTCTGGCGAATTTCTTGGAAGCCAGACGAGATATTTCGAACGGGCCCAACCCACTGGAACGAGGAGGAGATTCTTGAATACAGCGTGATAGATTCTTTCAGAATTCCAAAAATCCTGCGGGCTGCCATGGATCCCAATGTGAAGTCGGCCCCCACATTTCTCAACATCGGGCTCGGAATCAAGCCTCTTCCAAAATGGACCGCGAGCTCCCAGGGGAGTATTGCAAATTCTTCTTTAGACTGAGCGAGACTCAGCGGATTACCGGCACTTCCGCCCGCCTGGCCCCGGTCCGGTCCGTGGCCTGAATCCGCGTGTAGCCACTGCGTGAAAATGTCCTCACCACTGAGCAACTCGGCCAGTACGAAGATTTCTGAACCGTGTTTTCTCGTGGTCCGGAACCTGATTGAGCCAGACCCTAGATCTTGGCGTTCGGAGCCGAATTCCTGCGCCTTTTCGTCGGCGTCATAAGATGTGTAGGCAGGACGCCAGCACTCAATCGAGAACCGAACTTCGGCGTTGATTTCGACAACCTTAGTGTTCTGACCCGAAAGCTCGAACGAAACCATGTCTGGCGTGAATGTGGCGATAAACTCTTCCGCACCCACACCGAAAACGCTTTCGGTTATCACCTCAAAGCTCTCGTCTGTCCCGATACCAAGGCGCATAGAATTCGTCTCATCGTTGTCCGAGACCGCTTGATGGAAGTTGGTCAGGTTGACGCGATTGCCATTGAAATGGACAAAGCGATCCTCAAAGCTTTGCTGCATCAACCGCATACCGCGACCCACGGCGCTCTTGCCCGCCGAGTTCGCCCCGACCAGAAGAGTCAAGGGCGCCAGCCTGATTTCTTGAGGGAACATGAGTGACTGGAAGTTAGCGACGAAAATAGAAGAAATCACGCTCGCTCCAAGTCTTTCGGACTTCCCATCCTATAGCTGAGTTTCCTTCCGTGGTGGGGGCCAAAAAATTGCCGAGTAAAGGCGGGGACGCCGGTGGGCCTCCGGCCATCAATCCCCAATTTCATTGGCAATTCTTCTCCACCTTTCCGAGCTTTTTGGGTCGCCGGTTCCCTTTGCGATATTCGCCAGCAACAAGGCCCCGGCCTTAGTCGGCATCGCGCTGTAAGCCGCCAGTGCGGGCCGCGCGGCTTGGTCGGTTCTCCCATTTTTGAGCCGCGCCGCCGAAATCGCGTATTGTGCATGCGGATATTGGGGCGTAATCGCTTGAATCCTGAGGTAGTCAGCTTCTGCCGACCCTAGATCTCCAAGAGCCCCGTTAGCTGCGATCCGAGCAGCCATCGCGGCGGGGTTTCGCGGGTCAATTATTAGGGACTCATCGCACGCGTTCAGAGCCCAATCGGGTCGACAAAAAGTCTTCCGGCAGAGTGAAGCCACCCCAGCCCAGGCCGCGGCAGAGTTCTGTTCCAATTTTTCCCGAAAGATTCCTATAGCCCCTAAACCTCCCCACGAGCTGATGTGGTTGACCCCCCCGAGCTTCAAATACCTGAATTCAAGCAAGTCAACCCGTTCAGGCCAGTCCGGAGAGTGGATCGTTGCGCACACCGCGGGGATAATCTGATCGGGGGTGAAGAGGTTGATGGCTAATCGGGCCGCCGAGGCTTGGGCGCCGGAGTCGACCTTCCCTGCGAACCGAGTACGGACCATTCCAGACACTTCCATTTTCTGCCCGCATAGTGCAAAGCCCCCTAATGTATATCTCGGCGAAGTATTTGTCAAGATGCACCTGATTTTGGGCCACCACGTCGGTAGGGGGGCCCTCGGGTTATAGGGCCGCTGGGGATTCGAAGGGGTAGCTGAGGAAGCCCTTGAAGCGTCCCGCAGCGGGGGACGCTATCAGGCTCTTCGGCCTCAGTTTTTTGATGGGAGCAGAGGTCCTCGTTCTAGCGCACCCTAAATGCACATCGTCAGGGATCACACTTGAACAACTCCCGCTTTCACGCAGTTTGGCCTCGGCACTACCGCTCCAACCCCTTAATGCGCCGCCGTCATCAAAAGGGAGTGGGGTCAAACCTCACACGGCCCAGACCCAACACCCCCTAGCCGAGCGTTCTGTAAACACCCGCGAAATTATCGCTCTCAGTCGCAAACCCTTCCAAATAAGTGATGACTATGCCAGCACCGTGCGGACACCCGGAACTCGGCGCAAAACCAGCCGGTATTTTGCGAATTTTTCTACGGGGCTAGAACTGCGATAGGTCGACACCTTCTTCGGAAACCATTTTCAGGAAGTCAGCGATTGACATCTTGGGGATTCCCCATTGGTCCGCCCTTTGCCCCTTGCCTGTCCGGGTCTGGATATCTGAACACAAGAGAAGGCGAACCCCATCTTTTCTGTTGAGCTCATCCGTGGGCACGCACCCGATCCTCCGAATGAGACGCTCCAATCTCTTATAACCCCAGCTCACCTGGTTGACACTGGCCGTTCCGGTAACGCAAATAAGTCCCGAATCAGGAATGAGGGCATGAGCACTGTCGGTGGGAATCAAAGAACTCTTCACTTCCAACCGCTCTGCCATGGCGGATATCCGTTTAACCTCAAGATCGGAAACGGTCCGATTGGCGATAGCGCGGGCTTCCAGAATCTCGATGTACTCATGATAAAGTTCCCTTACTTGTCCTGGGGAGAACCCTGCTTTAGCGATGAAAGATTGCCGGGCACCTTCTTCATCGTCACTCAGTGCTCGATCCTCTAGTAATCAAGATAAGAGACCAAAGTACTGGCTCTCCTGGTCCAGATCTTCTATCTCCCGGAGAAAGTTCGCTCTGTGTAAATCAAAATTCTCGGACAATCCAGCCTTAAAGCGTGACCAGGTGAGCGGGCGAAAGTTCTGAGTTCTGTCGGCCCAGGAGTGTCTTGTTCCTCTGGCCTCATCACCAACCCGCTCTAACCCGTAGTTTCGAAGCACCTCCAAGGTTGCTCGAGCGTCCCCTAAAGCAGTGTGCGCGTTCCTAATTTCAATGCCCAGTCCATCGCACACCTCTTGAAGCCCCCTCGCTGCGTGTTCCCAGGAATTTGGTTCCGAGCGCAGGAACTCTGAGAGATAGAAAAATTTGATCCGACTCGCATGAATTCGACATTGAGAATTCGTAAGTCGAAGTTGACGTTAAAGCCACAGACAACTCTGTCGTCAAGGAAGTGAGGGAGCCAATTCGAGATTTCGGAGAATGAAGGAGCTGCCTCCAGGTCCGACGCTGCGAGTTTGTGGATTGCGGCAGAACCCTCCTCAATTATCGAGTTGGGATTTACCAACGTCTCAATCTCTGTGATCAACGCATCGGATTCGGCATCCCACAAAATAATCGCCACTTCAACAAGACGGTTGTTTTGGCTCGCCGGATGTCGGGAGGTCTAGGTATCTACTAATGCGATGATGCCCACATTTTCAATCCTCTCACCAAGAATGTGAATATCCTTCACCGAAGGGCAAGAATCACACCACGGACACTTCACTCTGAACACCTGGACGGCGAGGGACGGGAAGCTGTATCTCTGCGCGATCAAAGACGTGTGGTCGAACAGGATCGTCGGGTATGCGATCGATGACCGGATGAAAGCGTCACTTGCAGTGCGAGCACTCGATAATGCCGTGTTGCAGCGCCGGTATCCCGAAGATGTAATCGTGCATTCTGATCGTCGTTCGCAATTTGGCTCCAGCAAATTCCAGAGCGCTTGGAAACGTCATGGGCTACTCGGCTCGGCCGGCAGAGTTAGGCGAGCAGGCAGGAGCTGCGGCTCGCCATCGTTTCCGGGATCGAGGGGAAGTATCGTCGCAAGCGATGCCAACGCAGTTTAGGGAAGCTGACACCAATCGAGTTCTAGACCAAAATGATGGATGCCCTTGTTCTAGAGGTATAAAACCCAGACTCGACCATAGCAATATCAGACCCATCGGACCGTCTCGCTGCCGGACGACTCGCTCGCTCTGGTGACCTTCACCTTCAAGAGCAGGACCAGCCTCAGCCGGGTTTTCGGGATCGTCGAACGATTCTCGGAACACGTCGACCTTCTCGCCGTGTTTCCAGCGGAGGCGACCCCGGGTGCCCACACAAGGTCCTGAAGGCGGTCGACCAGGCGGTCAGGAGTCACCTCTCATTCAGGAACCAGCAGGTCACGCTAACTCGTCAACGACCGGGATCAAGCGTTATGCGACTTACCTGTATCCGACAGGAAACCGTCATCCGTCCCTGAAAGAAGGCGTTCTGCTCGAACTCGGGAGTCGCGGAGGCACGCACCCGTCTGCCGTGCACAGCTATCGTTCACTCGTCGCTGAGCACGCAATCACCGTACTTGGCGAGAGGGAGGTAACGTGGGAGGAACTTTCTGCGTTCGCCGTCAATACCTTGGCGCCGGAGCGGACTCTGTTCGAGAAGCTCGCCGCGGTCCACGACGCAGCTAACCGAAACGACAGGGACGCGATCCTCAAACACGGTCGCCACTTCTACGACATCTACCCCCTCCTACAAAAGGAACAGATAACGGTCGCACTCGAGACTCTCGGCAGCGAAGGAATCAGAGCGCTCACCGACGACATCGACAGTTAAAGTACTGCCGCAGGATTCTCATCGACACCGCGGCCGCACGAAGGCTACGCACACAGTCCCGCCTTCTACGGCGATCACAGTCGGGTACGAAGCGGCCCAGGCGCTCATCTACGGGGACTTTGTCCCGTTAGACGTTGTCATTAACACCGCGCGGCGCTCGAGCGACCTGCTCTAAGGGCTGGAAAAGTCGCCTCTCCGTCGCACATGGTCTCGTCCATCTGACACTGGACTGAACTTGACTGGCATAGTGGAAACATGGCAATGAAGACGGATCTCGCCCAATGGATTATCGACGCGCTCGTCGGCATTGGCGGGTCAGCACATCACGTGCGGGTGGCTGAATCTATTTGGACCGATCACGAGAACGTACTTCGTGCCTCAGGAGACCTCATTCTTTAAGTGGCAGTACGACCTGAGGTGGGCGGCTCAGAATCAACGCGCCGCAGGGAAGCTTCAAGCCGTCGAGGGGCTCGGCGTCTGGCGCCTAAGCCTAGGCCTAGAGTACACATCGAGCGGCCCAGGGTTCTCTGTTGTGCGTCGTAAGCGCGTCGGCTTTCGCTTCCTCCAACCCGACCACGCGCGTTACCTTTCTAAGCACTCGCGACGAATTCAGTGAGGGCATTTGGGAGCATTGAGCACACATCTTCGCGCTGACGTCTACGGAGTGGACAGGAAGACGGGCGGCGGTACCTGCTCTATGAGGCTCACATCACGTCGGCGAGCTGCCGACCGATTGCCGCACCTAAGGGAATCGGAACCGCATTTCCGATCTGTCTCGCGATGTCGGTGCGCGAGCCGATGAAGCGGTGGTTCTCGCCGAATCCTTGGAGGAGCGCTGCCTCGTAGTGGGTGATCGCGCGATCTTCCTCCGGGTGGAGGTACCGGCCCTTCTCAGGTTTGAAGAACTCGGTTCGGATCGTAACGGAGGAGCGATCCCATCGAAGCCGACCCATCACGTCGCCCGAGCCCGTCTTGTGCTTCGTCCAGCAGGGTGTCATCAAGTCTGGAAACGGCTCGAGATGGCGTCGGTTCCCCCCCGCGGGGATAACGGCGAATCTGTTGAGCGAGAGCTCTGTGTAGTTCCGGCTCCAGTGCAAGTCACGGACGCAGAACGCGCCCGCATACTCTTTGCCCTTGAATTCTGTGCGCCGAGCACCAAAGATCTGATCGCGGTCCGGGATACGCGGCAGGCGGCCAAGAATGTCCCGCACCGTGACAAATGGAGGCAACGCCATATCCTCAGGCTCAACCGTGTGCGTCGCGACCGGGAGCCCGGGCGATCCGAGGTCACGGTGGAATCCGATAACAACGGTCCGGCGGCGCGCCTGCGCTGCACCGAAGTCGGCCGAGTTGAGCACTGCCGACTCGAAGTCGTAATCTGAGAGCGTGCCTCCCCTCACGGTCTCCGCCTTGAACTGGTGATACTGCGGCGACTTCGTGAACTCAGCTACGTTCTCAACCACAAAGTACTTAGGCTTCGCTCGGCGGATGGTGCGCGCGTACTCCCGCCAGAGGGAGTTGCGCTCATCCTCGACGTCCCGCTTCCCAAGTCTAGAGAATCCCTGGCAAGGAGGACCTCCGATGATCACGTCTGCTGACGGGACCTCTTCCTGGTCGAGCCAGGTCTTGATGTTGCCCGCATAGACGAGGCCCTTCCCGTAGGTCGCCTCGTAGGAAGCCGCTGCGGTCTGATCCCACTCCACTGCGCCTACCGTTCGGAAGCGATCAGAACTGGCGTGGAGGCCAGCCGTGAAACCGCCAGCGCCAGCGAAGAGATCAAGGACGGTGATCTCTTTAGGCATGTGCCTATCGTATGGGGTCTGGTCGTTGGATGCCCGCCGGCTCGCCAATCATGGAACACCGGCCGATTCGCGAACCGCCTGCAAAACGCCTTCCAATAGGCCCGGCACTTCACTGCCTCCGAGCACGAGTTGTCTGTCGAGGAGACGATTTCCCGTCTCGCAGGAAGTCTCGCTGATAAGCGCACAGCCATGACATGCGGACAAATTCAGCTGCGAGGACCCTTGCCTGTCTCTCTCAATACACACGGGATCGTTAGAGCAGACGTCCGCGTCGTCAAGAGCCGCCACGAGAAGCGGCAGCAGGTAGCTCGGGTCGCCGAGTCGAACGAGACCTCCCAGCGTGCCTTGCGCATCACCTGCAGCAGTGTAGATGAGCACCCCCGCCGTCTTGTCCGCTCGATCAGAGTTCGCGTAGATCCGTTCCTGCAACGAGGCAGACGAGTATCCGCTCGCGAAGGCAAGCCGCCTTACAAGCAAGTGAGCGAGCGTGTGAAGCGCCACGAATCGCGGCTCCGGTACGTCGAGGCGATGAGCCCAATCCGACTGAGCGCGCCGCTCCATCAGAATGCCTGCACGGGCGCGTACCTCTGGGCGCAACTCCCATTCTGAAAGTGATTGCTCATCAAACTGAAGGAAGATTCCCTCCCCGAAGAGTTCGAGCGACGGATAGACCGGAGGATGTTTTGGATCGCGATCGAGGTCAGCACGGATAAAATCGGCCTGCGCGCTATGGCGACGAAAGCCCTTGAGCGCACGCACCTCTCGCACGCGTCTCACCTGGCCAACCCCGGACAAGACCGCATGTAGTTCCTCAGGTCCGGAAGTTAGGTCGTCCCTTGCCCAGCCGTCCACGACGAAGTCGCCCACCGTGCGATCTCTGCGGTCTTCGAGCTTCTTGACGAATGCCGCCCACTCTCCATCCTTGAGGTCGAGCATTGGCGACTCGGAGTCGCCATCTGACGCGAACGCGATGGCGAGTACCGCCTCCGTGCTCGCGTCAATCTCTTCCGCGATCCATCCCGCGACTTGGCCAGATTTCGGTCCACCGTTGTCATCGACGAGCCGTTGATAGAGATCATGGGCGCGCACCTTCTCGACAATCTCCTGCGATCGGGACTTGGCCTCCGGTATATCGAGGGCGGATACCCGCTCGGCAATATAGTTGCCGGTCGCACCACGCTGGACACCCACGAGATGTGCCTCGCACGGCTGGGCGGAGGGGTCCTCCGGCTCCCACGGCTGCCGACCACGGCATCGGACACCATCACGAAGAAGCGCATCCTTCGTAACGAGCTCGGAGAGCGGACGAGAGCGCTTGCACTTGGCGCATGCGACACGGAGCGAGGCGAGTCCTTCTCCGTGCTTGTTGGATCGCTCGAATCGAAGCTCCTTGTACGAGCGACAGAAGCGAACTTCCTCGGTAACCCCCGCGTCGTTACCGCGATGCGCCCACATGAACCAGGGAATGTCTTGAACGTGACTCCCTGTCTCGCAAACTGCGACATATCGCATGGGAACGAGTACTCCGCCGCAATCGCACATGTTCCGGAACTTGCCCTTGTCGCTTCCGGTCAAT
>Ga0335396_10006338_pt1 | contig 11779 bp, 9 predicted proteins | sample FRY02_FD_205743 | JGI IMG/M metagenome (GOLD analysis project Ga0335396, IMG submission 205743) | Freshwater microbial communities from Lake Fryxell liftoff mats and glacier meltwater in Antarctica - FRY-02 (spades assembly) (version 2) | ecosystem: Environmental > Aquatic > Freshwater > Ice >... | reverse complement strand
GATGCGGCGATGAAAAATCTGGCCAATAAAAACATTCTTGTGCTTGGGCTCGGTGCTTCTGGGCTGGCGCTGGTGCGCTGGTGCGTGCGCAACGGTGCGCAAGTGACGGTTGCCGATACCCGCGCTGAACCGCCGCAGCTGCAGGCCTTGAGGGACAGTTTGCCAGGCGTGACATTTGTGCATTCAGCCATGGATGAGGCGCTGTTTGCGAGCGCGGTATTTCACATGGTGCTGAAAAGCCCCGGTCTGTCGCCTGCGTCCGTTGCGGCGGTTATGCATGCGGCAGAGGCCCGTGGAACAGCCAGGGGCAATGAACTCAGTCTGTTTGCCCAGGCGCTGGCAGACCTCAAGGAAGAACGCGCTTATGCGCCGCAAGTCATTGGCATTACCGGTACCAATGGCAAAACTACTGTGACATCGCTCACCGGGCAACTGATAGCGCGCGCCGGAAAATCAGTCGCGGTGGCTGGCAACATCGGCCCTACGCTGCTTGACACGCTGACCCAACAACTCGATGCCCCGCTTTTGCCAGAGGTATGGGTACTGGAGTTGTCCAGCTTTCAGCTCGACAGCGTGAGCAGCTTTGAGCCGACCGTGGCAGTAGTCCTGAATATCACGCAGGACCATCTGGACTGGCACGAAACCTTCCCGGCCTACAGGGCGGCCAAAGCCAGGGTGTACGGCAGAACAGGCCTCATGTTGCTCAATCGTGACGACCCCCTGGTCATGGCTGCACTGCCTCCAGCGCCACCTGCCACTAAGGCTAAGCAAGCAGCGTCACGCGAGTACCTGACGTTTGGCAGTGATATGCCGCAACGCCCCGGTGACTACGGGCTGGAGGTCGTCAACGGCATGACTTGGCTGGTACGCGCAGCAGTGGCTGACGAAACCATCAAAAAAAATCGCCCCCAGGCTTCGCTGCCCCCCGAGGGGGCTGTCCGCGCCTTGGGGTGGCCTGGCGGCGCGGCCCACAAAAATGAAGCAGTCGTGTTGTATATCCAGCGCCTGATGCCGATGGATGCATTGCGTATTCGCGGCCTGCACAACGCCACTAATGCGCTGGTTGCGCTGGGGCTGGCTGTGGCGGCTGGCTGCCAGCTTGCGCCCATGCTGCACGGCCTGCGCGAATACCGTGGCGAGCCGCATCGGGTTGAATCAGTCGCCGTGATCCGTGACATCGAATACTTTGACGACAGCAAGGGCACCAATGTGGGTGCCACCGTGGCAGCGCTGGCAGGCTTGGGTACAGACCGCAAGCTGGTACTCATTCTGGGTGGCGATGGCAAAAGCCAAGATTTTTCGCCGCTTGCAGCGCCGGTGTCCCGCTACGCTAGGGCTGTGGTGCTGATAGGCCGCGACGCAGCGCGCATCCGCTCTGCGATTCAGGCCAGTGGTGTGCCATTGTTGGATGCAGGTTCCATGCAGGAGGCGGTGCATAGCGCGGCGCAACAGGCTCGCACTGGCGATGCGGTGTTGATGTCACCCGCCTGTGCCAGTTTTGACATGTTTGACAACTATCAGCACCGAGCGCAGGTGTTTTGCGAGGCCGTGCAGGCGCTCGCGCAAGACTCGCAAAACACGGGAGTGCTGGTCTGATGGCTGCAACACGCGCTTCAACCTTTCTGGGCTGGTTCTCTAGCCTAGCCAAATGGGGTCGTGCAGCATCTGACGGTTTGCCTGTGCGTCTGGGTGGCCAGAGCTTGTCGCGGACTCCAGCCACACCCGTGCGCATTGCAGGGTTTGACCAGGCCTTGGTGTGGGTAACCGTGGCGCTGTTGATGTGGGGCCTGGTGATGGTGTATTCGGCATCGGTGGCGATGCCCGACAACCCCAAGTTTGCACGTTACTCACATACCCATTTCGTGACCCGGCATGCGCTGTCGCTGGTGGTTGCCTTCATTGTGGCCATGCTGGCAGTTCAGGTACCCATAGCGACATGGGAAAAACTGGCGCCGTGGCTGTTTGTTGCGTCGCTGGTGCTGCTGGTGTTGGTGCTGATTCCCTTTATCGGCAAAGAAGTCAACGGCGCGCGCCGCTGGATTTTTCTAGGCTTCATGAATTTTCAACCCTCGGAGCTGGCAAAATTTGCCGTTCTGCTGTATGCCGCCGACTACATGGTGCGCAAGATGGACGTCAAGGAACGTTTCTTTCGCGCCGTCATGCCGATGGCGGTGGCCATTGGCATTGTCGGCCTGCTCTTGCTCGCCGAGCCCGACATGGGCGCGTTCATGGTCATTTCGGTGATTGCCATGGGCATTCTTTTTCTCGGCGGCGTCAACGCCCGCATGATCTTTGTGATCGCGGCGGTGGTGGTGATCGCCTTTGTGCTGATGGTGATGCTCAGCGACTGGCGGCGTGAGCGGATTTTTGCCTACCTCGACCCCTGGAGCGAAAAATACGCGCTCGGCAAGGGTTACCAGTTGACGCATTCACTGATCGCCTTTGGCCGGGGTGAGATTTTTGGCGTCGGTTTGGGCGGCAGCATCGAAAAACTGCACTGGTTGCCCGAGGCGCACACCGATTTCCTGCTGGCGGTGATTGGCGAAGAGTTTGGCTTTCTTGGCGTGTTGTGCGTGATCGGCGCCTTCATGTGGATGACACGCCGCATCATGCACATTGGCCGCCAGTCGATTGCGCTGGACCGCGTGTTTGCCGGACTGGTGGCGCAGGGCGTGGGCATCTGGATCGGGTTTCAGGCCTTTATCAACATGGGCGTCAATCTCGGTGCTCTGCCGACCAAGGGCCTGACCCTGCCGCTGATGAGTTACGGCGGTTCAGCGATTTTGATGAACCTGATTTCATTGGCTGTGGTGCTGCGGATTGATTATGAAAACAGATTGATGATGCGCGGAGGCCGTGCATGACCATGCAACGATGTGCTCTCGTGATGGCTGGTGGTACCGGCGGCCATATTTTTCCAGGCCTTGCCGTGGCTGAGGCCTTGCGCGATCTTGGCTGGCGCGTGCATTGGCTGGGCGGCAAGGGTACAGCCAGCAAGCCCAGCATGGAAAGCCAGCTCGTGCCACCGCGCGGTTTTACTTTTGAGAGCATTGATTTTTCCGGCGTGCGTGGAAAAGGCCCGGTCACGCTGGTTTTCCTGCCGCTGCGTCTGCTCAAGGCTTTCTGGCAAAGCGTGCAGGTGATCCGCCGCGTCAAGCCAGACGTGGTGATTGGCCTGGGCGCATACATCGCTTTTCCGGCCGGCATGATGAGCGTGCTGCTGGGCAAGCCACTGGTGCTGCATGAGCAGAACTCGGTCGCGGGCATGGTCAACAAAGTGCTGGCGATGGTGGCCGACAAAGTGTTCACGGCCTTCCCCGGAGTGCTTAAAAATGCCGAATGGGTCGGCAATCCTTTGCGTGCCGCCTTCACTGCGCAGCTTGAGCCTGCTGCGCGTTTTGCAGGCCGCAGCGGGCCTTTGCGCGTGCTGGTGGTGGGTGGCAGCCTGGGAGCAAAAGCATTGAACAGCATCGTGCCGCAGGCACTCGCATTGATACCAGTCGAGCAGCGGCCTCACGTCATTCATCAAAGTGGCGCTTTGCAAATTGAAGAGCTACGCCAGAACTACCAGGCTGCTGGAGTCGATGCCGAGCTAACGCCTTTCATTGACAACACCGCGAGTGCCTTTGCTGATGCAGACCTGATTATTTGCCGCGCCGGTGCCAGCACCGTCACCGAGATTGCAGCAGTCGGTGCCGCTGCACTGTTCGTGCCTTTCCCGTCGGCTGTGGATGACCACCAAACCAGCAACGCCAGATTTTTGGTCGATCAGGGTGGCGGCTGGCTGGAGCAGCAACGCAATCTGACACCACAAAAACTTGCCGATAGGCTACAAAAAACAGAGCGCATCACGCTTGTAAAAATAGCTTTACAGGCCAAAAAGATGCAAAAAACTGAGGCTACAGCGCGTGTTGTTGCAGTTTGCGAGGAGTTAGCAGCATGAAACACGCTATAAAAAATATTCACTTCATTGGCCTCGGTGGCTCCGGCATGTCAGGTATTGCCGAGGTACTGCACAACCTGGGTTATGTGATTTCAGGCTCTGACCTGTCTGACAGTGCAACGCTGCGGCGACTAGCCAGCCTCGGCATTAAAACCTTTGTCGGTCATGCGGCAGAAAACCTGGCCACAGTCGATGCCGTGGTCACTTCCACCGCAGTGCAGGCTGACAACCCAGAGGTGCTGGCAGCGCGCGAGAAAAAAATTCCGGTCGTGCCGCGTGCCCTGATGCTGGCCGAACTGATGCGCCTCAAGCAAGGCATAGCGATTGCCGGCACGCATGGCAAAACCACCACCACCAGCCTGGTCGCCAGCATTCTGGCCGAGGCTGGCCTTGACCCGACGTATGTGATTGGTGGCCGCCTCAACAGCGCCGGTGCCAACGCAAAACTCGGCTCGGGCGACTATATCGTCGTCGAGGCGGATGAGTCCGATGCATCGTTTCTGAACCTGCTGCCGGTGATGGCGGTGGTGACCAATATTGATGCCGACCACATGGAGGCCTATGGCCATGATTTTGGTAATCTGAAAAAAGCGTTTGTTGATTTCCTGCACCGCATGCCTTTTTACGGCACGGCAATTTTGTGTACTGACGACCCGGCCATTCGCAGTATCGTGCCGCAGATAGCGCGCCCCATCACCAGCTATGGCTTTGGCGAAGAGGCCCAGGTACGTGCCATTCATGTGCGGCCAGTCGGTGCGCAAATGCATTTCACGGCGCAGCGGCGCAACGGCGTCACGCTGCCTGATCTTGACGTGGTGCTGAATCTTGCGGGCGAGCACAACGTGCTCAATGCGCTATCGGCTATTGCGGTGGCGGTTGAACTCAATGTGCCTGACGCGGCGGTACAAAAAGCCCTCGCGGAATTCAAAGGCGTGGCTCGGCGCTTTCAGAGCTACGGCGACCTCCAGGCTAAAAATGGCGGTATTGAGGGCGGCGTGTTCACGCTGATTGAGGACTACGGCCATCACCCGGTCGAAATGGCCGCCACGCTGGCCGCAGCGCGCGGGGCTTTTCCGGGCCGGCGCCTGGTGCTGGCCTTTCAGCCGCACCGCTACACGCGCACACGGGACTGTTTTGAAGATTTCATCAAGGTCATTGGCCATGCCGATGCGGTGTTGTTGTCAGAGGTTTATGCCGCAGGCGAGGCCCCGATAGTGGCTGCTGACGGCCGTTCGCTGACACGCGCCTTGCGTGTTGCAGGCAAGGTCGAGCCGGTGTTTGTGGATGCGATAGAGAGCATGCCGCAGGCCATTATTGACAACGCCCGGGGTGGCGATGTGGTCGTGTGCATGGGCGCTGGTTCCATAGGTCTTGTGCCGGCAAAGCTGGTTGCTCTGCTGGGTCAATCGGCAGGTGCCGAGTCAGGCGGGCGTTCGTTATGAGTCAATTTAATTTCGGTAAGGTTGCAGTGCTGATGGGTGGACTATCGGCTGAACGCGAAATTTCACTGATGTCGGGCAACGGCGTGTTGCAGGCGCTGCGTTCACGCGGCGTGGATGCCCATGCGTTTGACCCGGCCGAGCGCGATCTGGGCGAGCTGAAAAAAGAAGGTTTTGAGCGCTGCTTTATCGCACTGCATGGCCGCTTCGGTGAAGACGGCACGGTGCAGGGCGCGCTGGAACTGCTCGGCATACCCTATACCGGCTCGGGGGTGATGGCCTCCAGCATTTCTATCGACAAGGTCACCACCAAGCGCATCTGGCTGGCCGAAGGCCTGCCGACTCCGAAGTACATCCTGCTGCGCCGCGGCGCGTTCGACCGCAGGCAGGTCATCGCCGTGCCCGACGACCTGGGCTTGCCGTTGATCGTCAAGCCGGCACGCGAGGGCTCGTCCATCGGTGTGGTCAAGGTGACGGGTTATTCAGGCATGGCCGACGCCGTGGACCAGGCGGCGCAGCTTGATGCCGACGTGTTGTGCGAGCAGTTTGTCGAGGGCGACGAAGTGACCTGCCCGGTGCTGGGCACGGGCGACAACGCAAGGGCGCTGCCGGTGATCCGCATCCTGGCGCCCGAGGGCAACTACGACTATCAGAACAAATACTTCACCGACACCACGCAGTACCTGGTGCCCTGCGGTCTGCCTGCCGGCGAGGAAGAAGCGATTCAGGCGCTGGTACTCAAGGCCTACCGCATCCTAGGCTGCCGCGGCTGGGGTCGGCTCGACGTGATGATTGATGCGGTCACGCGCAAGCCCTATCTGCTGGAGATCAACACCTCGCCCGGCATGACCAGCCACTCGCTGGTACCCATGTCGGCACGGGCGGCGGGTATGTCGTATGAAGACCTTTGCTTGGAACTGCTCAAAACAGCAGCGCTCGACTATCAAAAACCCATGCAGCAACCAAGTCATCAAACAAAAGGGGTCGCCGCTTGAGACGTACCGCACCACCGTCAATGTCTTTCCTGTTGCCGTCAGATGTCAAGCTGATGAACGTCGTATCAACGCTGTTTTGTCTGGTGTTTGCGGCCATGGCGCTGGCGCTTGGTGTGGCCTGGCTGATGCGCCAGCCGCTGTTCAATTTAAGCGCCATTCAAGTGCAAGGTGATTTTGACCGCAACAACGTGGTGACCCTGCGCGCCAACGTGGCACCGCATCTGGCGGGCAATTTTTTTACCGTGAATCTGAGCCGCACGCGCAGCATTTTTGAATCCGTGCCGTGGGTACGCAAGGCGGTGGTACAGCGCCAGTTCCCGAACCGGCTCAAGGTGCTGTTACAGGAGCATCAGGCCATCGCCTACTGGGGCTCCGAGAGTGATCCACGCCTGGTCAACAGCTTTGGCGAGGTGTTTGAGGCCAACCAGGGTGAGGTTGAATCCGACGAGCTTCCCCTGCTCAATGGTCCACCGGGCCAAGCCAGGCTGGTGCTGGGGGCTTACCAGCTCTTGACACCGATATTTGACAAGCTGGATGCCGTTCTGGCCCGGCTGGAGTTGACCGGCCAGGGCAACTGGCGCGCGCGGCTTGACAGTGGCGCGGTGCTGGAGTTGGGGCAGGGCTCTCCTGACGAGATTGCGGCGCGTACGCAGCGTTTTATTGCAACGCTGACCCAGGTTTCTGCCAGATATGGCCGTGACCTTGAGTCCGCCGACCTGCGCTACGGCAACGGCTATGCGCTCAAGTTAAGAGGTGTCACCACGGTCAATCCCGGGGACAAAGAGGACAGAAAAGTGGAAAGGTAAACCTATGGCCAAAGAATATAAAGATCTCGTTGTCGGGCTCGACATCGGCACCAGCAAGGTGATGGTGGTGGTGGCCGAGGTCATGCCCGGCGGCGAGCTCAAGCTTGCGGGCTTGGGCATTGCGACCAGCAACGGGCTCAAGCGCGGTGTGGTGGTCAATATTGACGCCACCGTGCAAAGCATCCAGCAGGCGCTTAAAGAGGCCGAACTGATGGCCGACTGCAAGATCGCGCGGGTCTATACCGGCATCACCGGCAGCCACATACGCGGCTTCAATTCGAGCGGCATGGTGGCCGTTAAAGACAAGGAAGTCACGCAGGCCGATGTAGCCCGCGTGATTGAAACCGCCAAGGCCATCAACATCTCGAGCGACCAGCGCCTGCTGCTGGTTGAACCGCAGGAATTTGTGATTGACGGCCAGGATGTGCGCGAGCCGATTGGCATGAGCGGCATCCGCCTGGAGGCCAAGGTACACATCGTCACCGGGGCACAAAGCGCTGCCGAGAACATCATCAAATGCGTGCGTCGCTGCGGTCTTGAAGTCGATCAGCTGATGCTGAACCCGCTGGCCTCCAGCCTGGCGGTGCTGACGCAAGACGAGCAGGAGCTGGGCGTGGCCATGGTGGATATTGGCGCGGGCACCACGGATGTAGCGATTTTTACCGGCGGTGCGATTCGCCACACAGCCGTCATACCGATTGCCGGCGACCTGATTACCAGCGACATCGCCATGGCGCTGCGCACACCGACCAGGGACGCGGAAGACATCAAGGTTGCCAGCGGGTATGCCAAGCAGTTGCTGGCTGACCCTGACGCACAGGTTGAAGTGCCCGGCCTGGGCGACCGGGCACCGCGCATGTTGAGCAAGCAGGCACTGGCCGGCGTGATTGAGCCGCGCATTGAAGAAATCTTTTCACTGGTGCAGCAAGTCATTCGTGAGTCGGGTTATGAAGAAGTGTTGTCATCCGGCATCGTCATCACTGGCGGCAGCGCGGTGATGCCTGGCATGGTCGAGCTGGGCGAGGATATTTTTCTCAAGCCTGTGCGGCGCGGCATCCCGCGCTACTCCGGCGCACTGTCAGACATGGTGGCGCAGGCGCGCGCTGCAACGGTGATGGGTCTGTTGGAAGAAGCCCGTCTGGCACGGATGCGCGGCTACAAGGTTTCGCAAAAAGCAGGCAGCGTGCATAACGCTTTTGGCAGGGTTAAAGACTGGTTTGTAGGGAACTTCTAATGTCTAAATTCCGCATATTTTCAGATCGTCCGTCTCGATCCAGTCACAGTGGGGGGGCAGACCCACCCGCATGAAAAACCTTAACCCAAAACAGGGTTATTGGGGTCAGACACCAATTTCGCTGCGGTGCTTTGCACCGTACCCGCAGGGCGAGCTGAAAGCTCGGCGAATTTGGGCTCTGACCCCAAAAACCCCAACTGCAAATTATTGAAACAGGAGACTCCCAATGAGCATCGAAATGATTGAAATCGAAGAGTTCAACCAGGGCACACAAATCAAGGTGATTGGTGTCGGCGGTGGCGGCGGCAATGCTGTTGACCACATGATTGAATGCGGCGTGCAGGGCGTCCAGTTCATATGCGCCAACACCGATGCGCAGGCCCTCGGCCGCGGCAGCGCGCACAAGACCATACAGCTCGGGGCCAGCGGCCTGGGTGCGGGCAGCAAGCCCGACAAGGGCCGCGATGCCGCTGAACTGGCGGTGGACGCCATTCGGGAAGCGATTGACGGCGCGCACATGCTGTTCATCACGGCCGGCATGGGCGGCGGAACGGGCACGGGCGCGGCGCCGGTGATTGCGCGCATTGCCAAGGAGATGGGCATTCTCACCGTCGGCGTGGTGACCAAGCCGTTTGAGTTTGAAGGCGGTCGCCGCATGACGAATGCCGACCTTGGCCTGGCCGAGCTGGAAGCCAATGTTGATTCACTCATCGTGGTGCTGAATGAAAAGTTGCTCGAAGTGCTGGGCGATGACGTGACGCAGGACGAAGCCTTTGCCCATGCCAACGATGTGCTTAAAAACGCGGTCGGCGGCATTGCAGAAATCATCAATGTGCCTGGCCACGTCAACGTCGACTTTGAAGACGTGCGTACCGTGATGGGTGAGCCCGGCAAGGCCATGATGGGCACCGCCAAGGCCAATGGCCCGGATCGCGCCCGCATTGCAGCCGAGCAGGCCGTGGCCTGCCCGCTGCTCGAAGGCATAGACCTGTCGGGTGCCAAAGGCGTGCTGGTGTTGATCTCGGCGGCCAAGGGTTCGCTCAAATTGAGCGAGTCAAAATTAGCCATGAACACCATCCGCGCCTACGCATCGCCCGATGCGCATGTGATCTACGGCACTGCGTATGACGATGAGCTGGGTGACGATATCCGCGTCACGGTGGTGGCCACCGGCCTCAGCCGTCAGGGCGTACGCCGCACCGCACCGCCGCTGCAAGTGCTGCAAGGGCTTCGTACTGGTACCGACAACGTGCCCTTCAATGTGCCCACGCTCAATAGCGTGGAGAATATGGGTAGTAGTGGCGCATCGTCGCCTGGTTTGGCCAAGCCCGACTACGGCAATATGACCTTGCCCAGCGTATGGCGTAACCGCACCCAGGCAGCGGCCAAGGTAGATGCGCTGGCTTCTGGCGGCATGGATGATTTTGAGATTCCCGCGTTCTTACGCAAACAAGCTGACTGATCTGGCGTTTTGATGGGGCGGATGACCGTATTTTCGTATGGTCTCCGCCCCATTTAAAATAGCGACATGCTTGCCCAAAGAACCCTCAAGTCCCTCACCAAAGCCGTCGGCGTAGGCCTGCACAGCGGCCAGCGGGTTGAACTGACCTTGCGGCCAGCAGCACCCGACACCGGCATCATTTTTCGGCGCGTCGATTTGCCCCAGCCGGTTGACATCGCCGTTTCTGCACTGGCCGTCACTGACACCCGCCTGGCCTCGACGATATCTTCAGGCACAGTCAAGGTCTTGACGGTTGAACACCTGATGTCAGCCTGCGCAGGTCTTGGCATTGACAATCTCACCATCGACATCACCGCTGAAGAGGTGCCCATTCTTGATGGCTCTGCAGCGTCATTTGTGTTTTTGCTGCAGTCGGCAGGCATTGAGCTGCAAAATGCACCCAAGCGATTCATCAAAGTTTTAAAACCTGTTGAAGTACGCGAAGAGTCCAGCGAAGGGGGAGGTGCCAGCGCCAAGTGGGCGCGCCTTAGCCCCTACCATGGCTACAAGCTCAGTTTTGAAATCGACTTTGACCACCCGGCAGTGGACTCCACTGGCCAGCGCGTTGAGTTTGATTTAAGCACTGGCTCCTACACCCGCGACATCGCCAGGGCCAGAACCTTCGGCTTTACCAAAGATGTGGAAATGATGCGCGCTAACGGCCTGGCACTCGGCGGTGGGCTGGACAACGCCATCGTCATGGACGACTACAAGGTGCTTAACAGCGACGGCCTGCGCTACAACGACGAGTTCGTCAAACACAAAATCCTCGATGCCATGGGCGATTTGTATTTGCTCGGCCAGCCGCTACTGGCTGCCTACAGCGCCTTTCGCTCTGGCCACGCCATGAACAACAAACTGCTGCGCGAGTTGCTCTCGCACAAAGACGCTTATGAAAGCGTCACCTTTGAAGACGAGAAAAAAGCGCCAGCCGGTTTTGCGACGCTGGCCCGGGCCTGGTAGGTAAGGGGTAAAAATCATGCTGTTCTTTCGCTGGCTCATCCTGCTCTTTTTACTGGCTGCAGTCGTGTTGTTTATCTTCTATGCAGGCACAGGGCAGGCCAGGTTCAAACGCTACGGCTTGATGATTTTGAAGTGGACGCTGATCGCCGCGTTTGGCTTTTTTGCGGGGCTGATTTTCGAACGCGTGGCTTAACACTAGCTATAAATTTAGCAGCTTGGCACGCACGCCACCGCCTTGCAGCCGCCCCTGGGGGATGCGAAACTCACCCCGCACCACGCTGCCTTCTACCACGCCCCAGCCTGCAGCTTTCAGCGCGCGGTCAATGTGCTCGGCGCGGGTTTCGTGGTTTGTATGAGTTCGCGCAGGTTCTTGATGGGATGTCTGCCCTTAATTGTTCGGCTAAATATCCATAAAGGGCAAGCTGCCAGCCTTCTTTGTGCTGCACACCACGGAGGTGTGCCCCTTGTGAAGCCGGCGGTGTGCGGTTCCGGGGTCACGCCCGGACGTGCGAAGCCGCGTTCAGAATCGACGGCTCAATCGCATCGACCGACGGGACGCCTGCGAGCTTGAGGGCCAGCGTCAATTCGTCGGTGAGGATTTCTAGGGCGCGTCGCACACCGGCCTCGCCTCCGGCGCAAGCGCCGAACAGCGCCGCGCGGCCGATGCCCACCGCTTGCGCGCCCAGGGCACGGGCCTTGAGGGCATCAATACCGCGGCGTACCCCGGAGTCGATGAGTATCGGCACGCGTGCGCCCACAGCTTGGGCCACACCGGGCAGCGCGTCGGCGGAGGCAAGCGCTCCGTCCAACTGGCGGCCGCCGTGGTTGGAAACCCAAATGCCATCGACCCCCATCTCTACCAAGCGTGCAGCATCGACTGGGTGCTCCACGCCCTTGA
>Ga0335396_10006335_pt1 | contig 11787 bp, 19 predicted proteins | sample FRY02_FD_205743 | JGI IMG/M metagenome (GOLD analysis project Ga0335396, IMG submission 205743) | Freshwater microbial communities from Lake Fryxell liftoff mats and glacier meltwater in Antarctica - FRY-02 (spades assembly) (version 2) | ecosystem: Environmental > Aquatic > Freshwater > Ice >... | reverse complement strand
TGTCTTGGCCTTTCCCTGGGGTGAATTCACCCACTGGAATACCCATTCTTCTAAACTCTTGGTAAAGAGCAGCACCGTTAGACTTTTTCTCTACAATAAAAGCATCGGGTTCCCATTCGCGATATTCCTCGATACAAAGTTGTTTTAACTCTGGAAATTCTAGCCGTTGTTTTATTGCATTCAGTAATATTATATTATAGTTATTAACATCTTCGTTAAAAAATACGCCCCATGTGGTTAATGCGTTGTAATCGGCTCTATTATTGGCCTCTTGAGCGGCATCTAGGGTCATTATAATAAATTCACACTCCGGTGGGTCTTCTTCTTCCCATATATTCCACCATTCTCGTTTGATTAGTGCACCTTCTTCGGATACTGGGTTTTGTAAGTACTGAGCGTTCCAATACCGTATATCTATGGCTGCACGTCGGGCTTGTAGCTCCTCAATACTCCAGAACTCAGGCCATAAGGGCACTTCATTACCCATTTTATCTTCTAAAATCGCCGGAAATTCAACCACTTCCCATTGATCTACGTCATCGTTCTTAATCATCTGGTTAACTATCTGTCCTGTCAAGTCTAATTTAGACCATCGAGTCATAACTACAATAATAGCTCCACCCGGCATAAGCCTTTGTAGTGGTCCAGATTGAAACCACTCCCATGCTGGGAGAAAAACGTCTGATTTCCCTAGCTTTGCGTCCTGTTCAGAGTGAGGATCATCAATTATGAATAGATCAGCACCGCGACCTGCAAGAGCACCACCAACACCAATAGCAAAATACTCGCCATTATAATTAGTTCCCCATCGAGAAGCCGACTTGCTATCCGCTTGCAAGCTAATATTAGGGAATATATCTTTATATTGATCTGAACCCACGAGGTTCCTAACCCGGCGCCCAAAGTTAACCGCAAGGTCAGCTGTGTGCGAAGCCATGATAACCTTCTTAGCAGGGTTGTTGCCCAAGAACCAAGCTGGAGCCAGATAGGATATAAGCTCACTCTTCCCGTGTCTCGGAGCAATATTAACAATAACTCTTTTTCTTTTTCCCTGTGCAATTTCTTCAAATAATTTAGCCAGCCGTGCATGATGTGCTCCTACTTTGTAGTCTGGGTAGACATGTTTAATAAAGTCTAGGAAGTTAGCCTTTCCATCTTTCTGCGTAACGTCCTTCTGGTAATCTTTTAATAGTATTAAGTTTCTCTGCCTTTCTTTTTCTGACATAGTAGGTAGTGCTTTCTGTAGTACCTCTAGGTCGTCGTGACTAATCATCTTCTATGATCTCGTGATTACCCTCTATTATCTTACCTTTAAGTTGTTCTATCGTTTCGCGGAGTTCTTTCTCTAGCTCGTCTCCTGATTTATTAATGTGTGTAATCTCGGTCTTTCTCTTAAACGCATCGACTCCATCGACTTCACCTATCTTACTCCACGCTTGTATTCTCTCTCGAGAGGTTTTAGCCAACGACGCTTCCTGTAACAGTCCATTAAGTACTGACAGTTTAATATCCGCTAAGTCTTTTGCTACCATATGGCTAGTCTGCGCTACCATGCCGGCTAGGTAGGCTATGGTCTCGTTAGGATAGGTGCCGAAATCTGGTTTGAGCTCAGGGTTTTTCATCATGGTCTTTGCTACTTCTTCGGCTTGATCCATGTCTTCTGTAGTGGGCTCTATATTTCTCCCAGATAAATCAGAGATTAACTTAACGGTATTTGACCGCATCGTCAGTTCTTCCTCCGGTGTCATGTCCGGAAGTGCTTGCCTCGCATGCTTAGGTATAGGAACGTTGTCCTCTATAGGAGGCATCATAACGGGGTAATCTGAATGTTGTTCTTGCATGTGTCGCTGTACACCTTGTGAATTATTTGCAGCTGTAAGACCTAAGTATAACTAATAAAGCAACAATTGGCAATATATAAACATTAACACCAGGAAAAAAGTAAATTCTATTATATTCATACCGGTATTCTAGAGGGTTTCTAAAGTCCTTGCAGTAATGAGAATCATTTACGTTTTCCTAGCACTGGTCAGTATTCGGTATTTTTTTGCGAAATATTTTTTTGTTGAGCCTTTTCGTTTAATACGGGGGTACTTCCCATATACGGAGGGTAGGGGTCTGTTCTCGAGAAATTTGCTAGTTATTTGCGCGTGACACAGTGTATAAGAGATAGTGAGACTCCAAGATTTTTTTGGGGGGGTCGGCGTGGGGTGGGCTGCGAGTCACCAGTTTTTCCCCGTCGTAACGTACCGTCAAATTCTGGCCTATACCAAAAAACCCTTTGGAATCAATGACTTAGTCGCCAGTTTTTCACGTCATAAAGCCGATAGTGAATTACCTATCTGTTGAACTCAATGCCTTTCTATACTATAATAAATGTATGGTGAGAGGTTTTCTCTTATCATGTTTCACTAACGTCGTAACGTTACGACATAACATAAGAGGTTATACACTATGAACACTACTACTACTAAGAACCCTATCGCTACATTAGGTTCAATCACTAAAGTTCAACTAACAAAAGATGTCAATATATTAAGAGAAACTGAAACGAATCAGGCTTCCGTTATCTTAGGCTGGAATACTAACCTTGTAACTGATAAGAAATGGTATGACGTTTCTAATGGTTCGTTACCCGTCGAATTTCAAGCGGTGACAAAATCGGCCCTCGCTAATGAGTACTTTGGAAAGCCTGAAAATGCGGGGTTAGTCGGGAAATTTATAACTGACGGAAAAGTTAAACGGGTTGATGATAATACGTTTGCCAGTTACAAGGGTGAAAAAATAGATGTTACTTTGAACCTTATTATTAATGGCGACCTAAAAAACATCAAAGAAAATCAAGGCGGGGCACTGGCGGACGTCGTAAAAGATTCCCGTCGGAAATTCACTAAAGATTTTTGGGATAAAAAAATATCTACATGGAAAAAAATAGGAAAAGAACTCGATAATTCCGACGGGGATGTCGAAACTTTGAAAAAAGAAAAGGCGAATCGTTCGTTTCTTGAAATGTTACAATGGAATATTTTAGGCGAGCCTGATTCCCATAATACAGAACCATACGCTAATGCTTTACTGAGAAAGGCGATTAATTCTAAAGACGTTAAAGCCGATAAAAAAGTATTTGAGAAAATATTTAAAAAGGCTTTATCCGACTATGAAAATGCCGTCACCCTTTCAAGTAGCGACGCTAGCGACGTTATTAAAGCGATAACAAAATAATCGCTTTGTCTTTAGAAAAACCTGAGCTTATCCCTCAGGTTTTTTTTCGTCCTAATTTCTGGCCACGCAGCGGTCTGTCACCAGTTTCTACGTGATAGTGAGTTTTCTCTGTCGTTACTTTACGACATGAATAGGGGAAGTTAAAAAATAGGGGAAGCGTAAAAAATAGGGGAAGCGAGTTTTACCCCCATCGCCAGTTTCCACCCAAGGATACTTTTGATAGTTAGCGGGCTGCGCTGCATAGGGCACTAAGTTCCACTTTTAGTTCCACCCAGTTCGGCTTTCGGTTCATACCTAAGTGTATGATTCTAATCAAGAGTTCCATGGTTCGGTGTTTTTTGGTGATAGTGTGTGGTTTGGAAATAATACAAGGTCTTAAGTCCTTTTTAAGCAGTGTATTTCATTTAGCACAAAAGTACAGAATATCTATTTTCCTACGAACCGTAGAACCGAGGGGTAAGATAAGAGAAATACTATAATAATATCTTTAATAGATAATAATGATTTACTTTAAAAACAGCTACTTAGGGAAACTACCCCTATTATTATATGGGCAGTTCAGGTTCACATAAGTGAAGTTACAGAGAAATAGAACCACGAACCGCCGATACTACCTGAGCAAAAACAACGACTTAGCGTTAGCACCCAGAGAACGTACGCTAAACATTTGGTGACTACGTAGCCTCCCCTTACGTCAGATAGTGAGCACCTGAATTGCCTACCTATTGATTAATATGGGAAGTTGTGGGATAATGTATATACTGCCATGAGAACACTAAGGCCGTGCAGCCCTGCGAGCTTAAGTTTCTTTGACAGTGTCACACAGGAGATGTCGTTACTTTACGACATGTTGTTTTTTCTTTTAAAAACTAGGAGTTATTACTATGAATACTAAGATATATTCGCAACAAGAGTTAGAAAATACCGCAACAGAATTACGTAGAGTTCACACATGGGAACTGTTTCTTATTGGTTGTCCGTCAATAATGTTCTCAGTAGCCATAGGATTTTTATGGGGGGTTTCAATATGAGCTACGAAACAATCGAGGTACGTCGTAAGAAAAGAAATTGGTATCTTATTGGGGTAGTCATTGGATTTATCCTTGGCTTTCTCGTACGGGAGTCATTGATATGAGTAAAACATTTCACGGATTCATTGACGAACATGGAATTTTACTTGATGACGACCATAACGAACTAAGAGATGAGGAAGGGTGTGCAATTCATATACCTCAATCAGAGTGGAAACACTATAAAATCATAACAGAGAGGTGGGCATAATGAGTAAAAAACGAGTGGCAAACAAAGACATTGATACCTATATTGACAAGCTAGAGATAGTCGAGGGTTCAAATATCTTCACGGAAAATAGTGGCAAGCTACCCGACCACCCTGAGACAGACGATAATTTATATATTGTTTACTCTTATGGGTGGCACTTTCCTATGTATATGTATTGTAGGCAAGCTGACCTTTGGTATGGCAATAGTGACAAGTATTCTAGGTCAACTGGCAAACACCAATCACAAGCTAGACCTACACGTAACGTCGATCAATGGCTAACTACCAATGAGATGAAAGACATGATTCGACACGGCTCAACCCTAGAGTTTCTCATCAGTCGTGCTAAAAATGTTGAGCCCTATCAACAAAGGGGGTTTGCATGAAGCCGTTATGTAAGTCGTGTGGTAGTGAGTTTTCTAAGCTGAGGTTTCACGCGGGTTATGTAACATGTCTGACCTGTGGTGAACGTGAGGCAGTCAAGAGAAAACATACTATCGCACCTATGCACAAGTCAAATTACTTAGTCATTACTAATCTTGATGACCTCAAAGGTCTCAACAATAAAGGGGGTAAACACAATGGGATATAGAAGTAGCGTTGAGTACATTATTCAATACGCAGAGCAAGGCATTAGTGAGGGGAAAATGGAGGATACCCCGCAGTGGGCTTTGTTTATTTCTGAGGCTAAGGTGAATCCCGCCACGAAACTGGCGATGGATATGGTTTGTCATGAAGGTGAGTTCGCCGAGGAAGAAGACCGACGGGCAGTCGGGGGGTTAGATATGGAGAGTCGAAGTATCCATATGCACTTTGATGACGCTAAGTGGTATGACTCGTTTGATGAAGTAATATCTTTCAAGGCGTTAATGGAAATGGCACAACAATATCCCCAACTGGAAGGAGCTTATGCAAGGAAGGGAGAAGATGATGATGATTGTGAGGTAGAGAACTTTGGGTCTGGAACTAATGGAAACCTAATCACACTCTCGCACGATTATTATCTTATTGAAGATGAGATACGATACCCCAACTATAAGTATGAAAGTGTTGTCGAGACGTCTCAACAATTAGAATTTGAATTTTACGGAGAAAAACTATGAACTTTGAACTACAACAACCGAATCACATTGTGTCACTAGCTACGTCAAGTGTATTAGTAAGCGTAGATGTGAACGTGTGGACTGCAACAAAGCAAGACAAGGGAATCTCTGATGAGGTGACTACTATGAAAAAAGCGGAGAGTGGTACAGGTAAGTTTACTAAGTACCTATTCGCACACAACCCTAAGCACCATAGGATAGTGAAGTTGCGACAGCTTATATATAAATGGCTGAAGTCGTCAACCTATCGATGGAATAATTCACAAGACTTACTACCCACGATCGACCTTGAGAAATTCAAGGGTGAGTACCATGAGTATGAACGTGAGTTTACTACTGCGGTAGAAGATTTCTTGGGAAACTATCAGAACCTTGTAAGTGACATGGCGTTTAAGCAAGGGGATATGTTTGACGTATTAGACTATCCTGACGTCGTAACGTTACGACAAAAGTTTAACTGTCGCTTGTATGTGGCAGAAGTACCGAGCCATGACTTTAGGTGTCAGGTGTCTCAGGATATTGCTGACGACTTGAAGAATCAATACCAAGACCAAGCTAATATCATTGTGAATAATGTGGTCGACGAACAGGTCGAGCGTATGACTGATGTGATTGAGAGTATATCGCATTGTTGTGGTGTGATTGAGGGCACAGACAAAAATGGCAACCCGACGTTTAAAAAACGTGCTATCTATGATACGACTATCAATCGAGCTAAAGCATTAGCGAATACCATTAAACACTTTAGTCCCGTAGAGAATGAGGCTAGTGCCAAGTTACAACAAGCAGTAGTGGCATTAGATAAAACTCTCAATGGTGTATCAACCGAATTGCTGCGTGACAGTGATGCTGTAAGAGATAGGGTTAAGTCAGAACTTGATGACATCTTATCTAAATTTAACTAGGAGAAAAACTATGAAAGTGACTATCGAAGAACTACGTAAGCTCATACCGACTATCGGTGTGGACTTGACCCCTATCATTCAGTCAGAGCCTGGGTGTGGTAAGACCTCTATCCTCAATCTGCTTAAGGAAGACTTAGGGGATAGCTATGATTATATATATGTGGACTGTCCCGTTAAGGATATGTCCGACATTGCAATGACCATACCTAACCATGCAACTAAGACCTTAGAGTCTTATGTCGGCTCATTGTTTAAATTAGACAGCAATAAACCTAAGGTGATACTGCTCGACGAGTTTATGAAATCACCTAAGCTATTGCAAGTTATCTTTACTAGGCTTATGCTCGAGAGATGTGTTGGTGATACCCCATTACCTGAGGGTTCGATTGTGTTTGGTACGAGTAACAATCAGTCCGACGGAGTAGGTGACACTATGCTTGCTCATGCGGGTAACAGAGTTTGTATTGTACAGATGGAAAAACCTGATGTAACTACATGGCTAACATGGGCAACCAACAATAAGGTGAGTGCATTGGTGCGAGCTTTTGTACACACATTTCCGAGATGTCTTGCGTCGTACACTGATGGCAATCAAGATGATAACCCGTATATCTTTAACCCTAAGAAACCTCAGCTATCGTTTGTATCACCTCGCTCATTAGCTAAGTGCTCAACGATTGTAGATAATCGAGATAGCCTTGGTGAAAATACTACTATGGCAGCTTTGGGTGGGACTATCGGTCAGTCAGCTAGTGCGGACATGTCAGCGCTTATGCGACTAGAAAGTCAGCTACCTAAGTTTGATGACATCATAACTAATCCTGAGACAACACCAATACCTGAGCAAATCTCTGCTCAACTGATGTTGATGTTTCAAGCAGTAGATAAAGTAGATACTCAGGCAACACTAACGGCATTCATGAAATACCTTAAGCGTATCGCTTCGAGCGAAATGCAAGCGGTATTCTTTACTATGCTTGTACGTCACAAGACAGCAGTTAAGTTAGCACGTTCTAATGCTGAGATTGCTGAGTGGGCAACTAAAAACCATGAACTATTCTAGGAGAGTATAAATGAACCAAGAGATGAGAATTAAAAAAGCTCATATTGCCTTGATGAAACACCCCGAAACTGCGTTGTATTCAGGGGTTATCTTAATGGGCGAGAGTAGTGTTGTTGATGATGACAACATGACTGCCTATACAGATGGGTTTAACAAGCGGTATGGTAAGAAGTTTTGTGAGAAGTTACCCGACGTCGAGCTACGTGCATTGATACTGCATGAGAATCTACATGTCGCATTGAATCATTGTGGTAGATTCCGTAAAGACTTTCAAGAGAACCCTAAGCTAATGAATGTCTGCGCAGACTACGTAGTGAATGACGTGATTGTTCACTTGGAAGACAAGGGGTTAGCTAAACTCCCTGAGGGTGGTTTGTATGAGGAGAAGTATCACAACTGGTCGGTGCGTGAAGTGCTTAATGACCTTAAGCAACAGATGTCGCAAAGTAACGACACTACTGACGCAGACACTGGTGATGACGCTAGTGCAGGGTCTCCAAGCAAGCAAAGTTTGCTCGACAGTTTAAAAACTCTAGACGAGCATGACTTTACCGCCAGCGAAAAAAGCTATGAAGAACTCAAGGAACAGACAACTAAGATTGAGAACGCTCTCAAAGAAGGTGTGATACTTGCGGGACGTCTGGGAGGTAAGACACCGAGAGCTATTGATGAGATGTTTGAACCTAAGGTGGACTGGCGAACTGTCTTGAGAGATTTTGTATTCTCATCAGTAAGAGGTAGTGACGAGTATTCGTGGCGCAAATTTAACAAACGCATGGTGGCAAACGATATGTACCTACCAAGCATGGAGAATGAATCAGTTGGTGAGTTAGTCGTTGCCATTGATACGTCGGGCTCGATAGGAGATAAAGAACTGTCGGAGTTTGCGAGTGAGTTGTCTGCTATCTGCGAGACAGTAACGCCTGAAAGTGTGCGAGTGATATGGTGGGATTATGATGTGCATGGGGAACAGATGTTTACTCCCCAAGACTATGGCTCGATAAGAAGTTTACTTAAGCCCCTGGGTGGTGGCGGCACTAGAGTTTCGTGTGTTAGTAGATATATTACTGAGAAACAAATCAACGCTGAAGCTATCGTGGTATTTACGGACGGCTATGTCGAGGGTGATATAGAGTGGAATATCTCTACACCGACGCTATGGCTTGTGACAGAAAACAAAAACTTTAACGGGGTCGCGGGACACGTTGTGGTTAATGTAAGTGATTAATTTAAACTATGGAGAAAACTATGAACGTATATAAAGTAAGGGTAACACAATACTGTCAACCTTTTGATGTGGTAGCACCTGACGCTGAGGAAGCTAAACGCATTGCGAGCGAGGATATGACATGGGAACCTGTGTGTGTTGATATAGATGTGGAGGATATATCATGAGAAAAGTTAATCAACGCGTAGAGATACGTGAAGTAGGACAAGTAAACAAGATAGACGTATTCCTAGGAATACTTATCGGTGCGATATGTGTATGGAGTTATTACGCGATTGAACCATACATTGACCCGCCACCGAAAGAGTTTATCTGTCAGAAGGGTAAGGCGTTTGAGGCAGTAGAGTATGGATCGAACATTTATCTTAAGACAAAGCAAGAGTGCATTGACACTCGAAGTGGCACGTTTAAATCGAGTATAACGGAGATAAAATAATGGATAAAAAATTCTTATTGATTGTAGAATCATGTGACGATACTCAGACGGAATGCTTTAACCAAGTAGTAGAAGCCTTAAGTGATAATGGTATCAATGGAAGTGTATATGAAGTAGAGGAGGGACATAATGCCTAAAGGAACTAATGAGTATCATGGCGACGAAGATGAAATTGCTTATGAACGCGAACAGAAGGAAGAGAATGACCCACGACATGAACCAAACTTTGATGACAGGGAGAGTAATGATGAGTAAAAGTTATATTGAGGACAGTATTTTGTCCGCCGCATTGGAAGAAAGTTTAGGTGATAGTAAAGTTTATCCCCTAGCTCAAGAACTAAATCATTTGTATGGGATGAAAGTGACTAGCCAAGTAGCTATAAGAAAAGATACGTACGGAGAGGGGATACAATATCGTTTTTGTGGCATAGACAAATCATTGTCGGGGGGCGGTGGTTTTGTACTATCTCATGACGGAATACCCTCGTGTGTTGTATACTATGATAATAATGTTTATCATATGTACGTTCCTTACATTATAAAGGAACGAGGCAAAGATACATGGGATAGAAAAACCATAAGCTCGGGTAAAATTTCTCAGATTATTAAGACACTAACTAAGAAGAAGTTTGCTATCCGAAACGCTCTTCCGCCTATGCAGTTAGAATACACGGACATGGCATATGCCCACAGGCAAGACGGGAAGTTATTAGGTAACAAAAGAAGAGATCTAATAGACCACCAAAATACTTTGCATTACGATTCTAGTAAAAGGGAGTACATACAAGCCTTAATAGGAAAAGTATACAATGGGGCGGGAGGTATCTCTCATGAAGCTGATAATTTCTTTAAGGAATATATTGACACCGCTAACAAAATGAACCAAGATATAGAATCACATTCGAGTATAGCGCATAGTGAGATTGTAAATGGATTCACTGCCATTGGAGTAACTACATCTGGCGGGTATATAGTAGGGAAGGTTAGTCACAATGACTCATTAGAATTTGAATTGACTGACACTCAATGCTTACGCAGCCTAGACCAACTAAGTTATTATGATAGTTTAAAACCTATGTTAACAATGCTTAAGCTACGACTAGAGGACGCAGGTTTTGATGTAGATAGAGACTATTTCCTTCGAGACACTGGCCGATGGGACGAGTCGCTCGGCATTTATTTTACACAGGGACTGAGAGATACTAGCGATGGTAATCCCTTTGATACGCAATGGACTTTATTACCTAACTTAAAGGATAACCTTGTATAGTAATCAACCAATAACTATGTCACCTATGCCCGTACCACTTGACTCTACTTTTGCAGTAGTCTTAAAGCGGGCAGAGGGTGTCGTAACGCCACGACAGGTTTCATATGAAATCTATGTACAGCCTTATACCACACGTTTTTTCACAGGGGTAACTCTCCCACCTATAGTTAGGCTCCGACTAACTATGATAAACTCTTTACCTGAACGCCCACTTAAACTCGACCACGAGCTACACGAGATCGACTTGTATCATGCAGATTCGTATGTTATCGAGCCTGAGTTTAAGAAGATAGGGTGGCGAGTATCAGAGACCATGTATATAATAATATTAACTCATGACCAACTAACATCTATCCGAGGTATCAATGACTCCCGAGAAGAAAGTAAAAGAGAAAGTTAAGAAAGTATTAAAACAATTAAACTGCTACTACTGTATGCCCGCAACGGGCGGATATGGTGCAAGTGGAGTACCCGACATCATAGCCTGTTATAAAGGTCGGTTCATAGGTATCGAGTGTAAGGCTAATGGTAACAAGCCAACGGCGCTACAACAGAAACACCTACGCGAGATTAGTATAGCGGGGGGAGTATCATTAGTTATTGACGAAACAAATATAGACATGCTAGAGTATTACGTTACTGGCAAACAAATATTTAACACAAAGGATAAAACATGAATCTAACATTAGAAGATGTAGGATTACAACATCCAGACAAGGTAATAAAAAACGATCCGTTATGGACAACCAAATCTGTCGCAAAGGCTTTGGCTAAGATAGTAAACAATAACCCAGAATTATATTTTCAACAAAAAGAGAGGAATATTATGAAAGAAATTAACAACGCAACAAATATTATGGATAAAGCAATTGAGCATTTTGATACAACCTATAAACGTTTTGAGTCAATAGAAACAGCTATACAAAAAAACATTAAGACTAAGGCGGGTGACATCAAATCGGCGGAAGAGAAACTAATGCAAGGTCTTGCTAGAATTGAAAAAGCGGCAAACTTTGATCGATTACAGCAGTATGTGACATTGATTGAGCGTGCATCTATTGCAATGAAAATACTAGCTGACCTTGAAAAGGATGGAAGGTTAGATAAGATTGCATCAGCAATTAGATAATTTAAAGGATAAAACATGAACGCAGAAGATGTAGATATGGTAAACCACCCGCCTCACTATACGAGTACCAAGTATGAGGTGATAGATGTATTAGAAGCATATTTTAAAGACGACCCGCTACTATGGCAGTGTGGTAAATATCTTTTACGG
>Ga0335396_10006320_pt1 | contig 11805 bp, 9 predicted proteins | sample FRY02_FD_205743 | JGI IMG/M metagenome (GOLD analysis project Ga0335396, IMG submission 205743) | Freshwater microbial communities from Lake Fryxell liftoff mats and glacier meltwater in Antarctica - FRY-02 (spades assembly) (version 2) | ecosystem: Environmental > Aquatic > Freshwater > Ice >... | reverse complement strand
TAACGAGCTTTTGATTCCAAGCATCGCCAAGGTCATCAAGAATCACTACATCAGCATCAACATAAATAGCGCGTGAGTCAGTTTGAAGTAAGTACTTTGGTGCAATTATGTTGTAGGCCGTTGCCAGCGGGAAACCAGGGGAGTTTATGCCAGATAGTTCAGCGACCTCAACAGGTCGAACTTCAACAGTGACCAGCTCTGATTGGAAAGTTAAGAGTGATTCAATTTTTGCGGAGTCCCAACCATTTCCAAAAACAATGAGGTGCGTTGACTCTTGTTGTGTCATTGCCAGACTTTTAACCAGCACAGCCGCTTGGGTGTAGTAATTTGAGTCGGCTGCTGTGTAAATGAGTCGTTTAGTATTCAATTTCTAGCCCCCTATCTGCGGCATCGAAGTGTTGACTTAATTACCAGTGCCTGATTAAAGGCGGAAACAATAAGGCGGAAACAATAGTGACAAGTGTTTTACTTCCATGAGACGTTGCCTGGGCCACAAATACATCCTAAAGTCACGGCACACAAAATCAAGCCAGGCTGATTGCATAACGGTAGAATTTGAATGTCAGTTGAATTCTGAAGGTGAAATGTGGCAATAGGCTGGGATATGGTATTTGCAAATGAGCAACGAATCTGAGGAATTATGAAGCACCCGACGGCCGATGTAAGTGCTGACGCAAAAATACCTGATTCCGCATCAATTTGGCATTATGCCCAAGTCCGCGAACAAGTTGAAATGGGCGAAAACTGCATAGTTGGCCGTGGTGCCTACATTGGAATCGGCGTAAAAATGGGCGACAACTGCAAAGTACAGAACTATGCGCTTATTTATGAACCAGCAGTACTTGGTGAAGGCGTATTTATCGGACCAGCGGTAGTTTTAACTAACGACGAATATCCACGATCTATCACACCTGATGGAAAACTTAAATCGGGTCACGACTGGGTAGCAGTTGGTGTAACCATTAAGAAAGGGGCTTCAATCGGTGCCCGTTCTGTATGCGTTGCCCCAGTAACTATCGGTGCTTGGACATTAGTCGCAGCTGGTTCAGTAGTTACCCGCGATGTACCTGATTTTGCTCTAGTTGCTGGCGTACCTGCCCGTAGAATTGGCTGGGTAGGCAAAGCAGGCATACCCTTAGAAAAAGTAGAAGAAAACAAATTCAAGTGTCCTAAAACTGGTGAAATCTATCTGCAAACAGGGCTTGACACTCTGATCGAGGAAAACGCATGAGTGAAATGATTCCAGCTGCGAAACCAATTATCGGTGACGAAGAACGAGAAGCCGTCGATCGCGTATTGCGCTCGGGAATGATTGCCGGCGGCCCTGAAGTTGCTGCATTTGAAACTGAGTTCTCCGAGTTAGTGCAAGGTCGGCACTGCATTGCAGTTAACTCAGGAACATCTGCACTTCACATGGCATTTCTTGCCGCAGGTATTAAATCAGGCGATGAAGTTATCGTTCCTTCATTTACCTTCGCTGCAACCGCAAATTCTGTTGTCCTTGCTGGTGGAACTCCAGTTTTTGCTGATATTGAGCAGGACTACTTCAACATGGATCCAAAGGCGACTGAGGCATTAATCACTCCACGCACTCGCGCACTGATGCCAGTTCACCTTTACGGTCATCCAGCAGCGATGCGTGAATATCGCGACATTGCAGCTCGACACAATCTTTTGTTATTTGAAGATGCAGCTCAAGCACATGCCGCAGCACTAGATGGTATTCCAGTGGGCGCATGGGGAGTTGCTGCATCATTTTCCTTCTATCCAACAAAGAACATGACTTCGGGTGAAGGTGGCATGGTTACAACCCCATGCGAGAACATTGCAAGAAAAACAAAATTGCTTCGCAACCAAGGCATGGAAAAGCGATATGAAAATGAAATCGCTGGCTTCAACACTCGAATGACAGACATCCATGCTGCCATTGGTCGTGTTCAGCTAAAGAAACTTGCTGGTTGGACCAAGCAACGTCAAGATAATGCAAAGTTCTTTGATGACAATCTAAATGGCGTGGTCGTGCCACCAGTAGCACCTGGTGCTACGCACGTTTACCACCAGTACACCATTCGAATTGTCGATCAAGATCGCGACAAGTTTGCAGAAGAACTTGGCAAGCGTGGAGTTGGCAGTGGCGTCTATTACCCAATACCAAATCACCGCCTTCCTTCCTATGGCCTAACTCTTGATCTTCCTGTCACAGAACAGGTTGCAAAAGAATGCCTATCTATTCCGGTGCACCCATCGCTTTCGCAGGCTGATCTAGAAAAGGTTGTAGAAGTTATCAACGCTGTTGCTTCTGCGGGCGTTTAATGGCAAACCTAAAAGCGGGCTTAATTGGCCTTGGCATGATGGGTCGCCATCATGCCCGAGTCCTTGGATCACTTGATGGCGTTGATTTAGTAGCAGTTGCTGATCCAGCAGGGGATCCCCATGGAGTTGCTGGCGGCCGGGCAGTTCTCGGCAGCGTTGATGAATTAATTGAAGCGGGCATTGATTACTGCATGGTTGCCGTACCAACTATTTATCATGAAGAGGTTGGCCTAAAACTAGCTGCCGCAGGCATACACGCAATTATTGAAAAGCCACTTGCCCCAGATGTTGCCTCTGCAACAAAGCTTGCTGAAGCGTTTGAAAAAGCTGGATTAGTTGGGGCTGTTGGGCACATTGAACGCTACAATCCATCTCTGCAAGAGGCCAGACGCCGAATTGAAGCCGGCGATTTAGGACGTATCTTCCAGGTATCGACACGTCGACAAAATGGATTCCCAGCGCGCATTGCTGATGTTGGTGTTGTTAAGGATTTGGCAACTCATGATATCGACTTAACTGCATGGATAACTCAACAAGAATATGTTTGGGTGCAAGCCCGAACTGCTCATCGTGCCGGTCGAGTTCACGAGGATTTAGTTTCCGCAGTGGGTCAGTTAGCCGATGGAACTGTAACCAATCATCTCGTGAACTGGCTTTCACCATTTAAAGAACGAGTCACAGTAATTACAGGAGAGCGTGGCGCATATGTTTGTGACACCTTAACTGCAGATTTAACTTTCTATGCAAACGGAACTCAAGTTGAAGCATGGGATGATGTGGCTAACTTCCGCGGGGTATCCGAAGGTGATGTTGTTCGCTATGCGATCGCAAAACCAGAACCACTTCGCCTAGAGCACGAAAACTTTAGGGATGCAGTACTTGGTAAGCCAGCCGACATTGTCACTATGCGACAGGGTTTAAATACTGTGAAAGTTGCTGACTGGATGATTGAATCAGCAAAGTCGTAGTAAGAATTTTGTGCACTCGGAGGGGTTATTACAAATAGTGGAGAATTTTAAATGGTAAATATATGTGTAGTAGCAATGGGGAAAATTGGGTTACCGCTTGCTGTTCAATTTGCATCTATGGGACACAAAGTTATCGGCACTGACGTGAATGAGAATACCGTAAAATTCATCAATGACGGCCTCGAGCCTTTTCCTGGAGAAGCATATCTTCAAGAAAAACTAGTCCAAGTCGTTGCTTCTGGAAACCTAGTAGCGACGAGCGACACAACGGGATCGGTTGAAAAAAGTGAAGTCGTCGTCGTCGTCGTCCCACTTTTTGTTGACTCCGAGGGTGTTCCTGATTTTGGATGGCTGGACGATGCAACAGTTTCAATAGGCAGAGGGATTAAGAAGGGAACACTTGTCTCCTACGAAACAACACTTCCAGTTGGAACAACCCGCAATCGCTTTGCAAAAATCCTTGAGGTGGAGTCGGGCTTAACAGCAGGTGTTGATTTCTATTTGGCATTTAGCCCCGAACGTGTATTTACGGGCCGAGTGTTTGAAGATTTGCGCAAATATCCAAAACTGGTCGGAGGAATAAATGAAGTTAGCGGCCAAAAAGCGAAGGAATTTTATGAGTCAGTCCTCGAATTTGATTACCGTAATGACCTGCCAAAGGAAAATGGTGTTTGGAATCTTGGCAGTTGCGAGGCAAGTGAATTAGCCAAACTTGCTGAAACTACTTATCGTGATGTAAACATTGGTCTAGCGAATCAGTTTGCTCGGTTTTCAGAGTCGCAAGGTATAGACATCTACTCTGTGATAGAAGCCTGTAACAGTCAGCCATTCAGTCACTTACACCAACCTGGAATTGCAGTTGGTGGTCATTGCATTCCAATCTATCCAAGGATGTATCTCTGGAATGATCCAAGTGCAACAATCGTGCAAGCAGCGCGTGACGCCAACTCAAATATGCCCAGCTACGCAGTTGACATGCTAGAGAAATACCACGGTTCATTAAAGGGTCAAAGCGTAGTAGTTCTGGGTGCGTCTTATCGAGGAGGTGTGAAAGAAACTGCTTTTTCTGGTGTTTTTGCAATCGTAGAAGCTTTAATTAAAAAGGGAGCTGTGCCTTTAGTAAACGACCCTTTGTACACACATGAAGAATTAAAAGCACTTATGTTTACGCCTTATGATTTCGGCATGCCCGCGGATGCCGCAATCATACAAGCCAATCATCTTGAATATTCCTCAATTAACTCTGATGATTTACCCGGTGTTAGGACTGTCCTAGATGGCAGAAAATTATTGAAACCAAATCAACTGCATAACGCTAACGTGTTTGTTCTTGGCGCGTCGAATCCGTAGGTGCTTAATGAATATAGTCGATAATGATTGAACTTGCATCAGTCCCATATCAAAAAATAAACAAGTAGAATTTGGTCTGTGCGAAACATTATTTCACTCGTCAAAGAATCTTTCAAGAGATTAACCCCGGACGGACGAAAAACTCTAACGATATACACATCAAGCCTGGTTGTGGTGTCTGGATTGGATGCTGTAGCCTTATTGATTCTTGCGAAATTTTTTCAAACGTCTGCTTCATCTTCGGCACTCCAATCTTCCACCTATTTTTCAGTCGGGCTTGTAATTTTCCTATTTCTCTCGAAAAGTCTTTTGTCTACTGGTGTGTCATATGTTGCAATTCGTAAGTTTGCAGAACAAGAAGTGTTTATTGGGCAGGAAAACTATCAAAAAATTGAAGAATTACCCTGGACGCATCGAAAGAATTTCAAACAAAGCGACTATTTTACGTTAGTTGATCGAGGGCCAAATATCCTCGTACAGGGACTAATGCTGAGTTCCGCGACGGTAGTAGCAGAGTCTTTATCTGCACTTGTTATCGTTTTCGTGCTATTTTTCACACAACCCGTTACAGCAGTGGTTTCACTTACATATTTTTTATTCGTTGTATTTGTGCAGCATAGACTTTTATCAGTCGCATCCTCGAATGCAGGCTTTTCCATGAACAAGTCAACCGCCGCTACCTACGATTTTCTTGGCGATGGCGCGAAATTTAGCAAAATACTGCAGATAATGCCATCCCTTTCCTTTCTAAGCGAGCTGGAAAAAGAGCGAAAATCACTCGCAACTGCTAGAGCAAAGGTAAATTTTCTCGCCACGCTCCCGAGGTATTTTATGGAAACGATCCTCGCGCTCGGATTTGTTGTGATCGCTGGATTTGTATTGTTATTACAAGGACCAGATCAAGTATTGCCAGCGATTTCCTTGTTTGCAGCAGCTGGCTTTCGGCTGCTGCCAATTTTTAATCGCATTCAAGGTGGCATCTTGTCAAGTTTTTCCTATGAACCAATCGTTCGCGAGTGCTTGAGTTTAGAATCAGAGGTCGAGTTAAGTGCATACAATCTGGCAGTGAGAGTGCAAGCGCGCGTAAATGAACGGACAACGACTCATGGTCAGGTGAATTTACCAGTGCTTGACTCTGAAATTGCCATGCGCATGGTCAATGTAAGTTATAAGCACCAAAATTCCAATAATTTGTCACTTGAAGGCGTGAGTCTAAGTTTCGAATTTGGAAAGCAGTATGCCATTGTTGGTCCATCAGGCTCAGGCAAAACAACGCTTGTTGATATTGTCTTAGGTCTACTGCCTCCGGCGTCTGGCACAATCACATGGAATGAGGACAGGGTTTTCTCCGTTGCCTATGTGCCACAAGACACATGCATTTCAGTCGGTAGTCTTTTTCAGAATATAGCAATTGAATGGTCGAATGACGCAATCAATATGGCACGCGCAGTAAGTGCAATGAGAGCAGCAAAACTTGAGCATAATTTTGACGATACAGGAAAGCGCGTGTCAGTTGGTGTTACCGAAGTCGAAAATTTGGCAATGGAGCTATCTGGTGGCCAAAAGCAACGCTTGGGACTTGCGCGCGCTTTTTATAGAGACCCCAACTTTATAGTTTTGGATGAAGCAACAAGTTCCTTAGATGCAGTACTCGAGCGCGAAATCATGGAAGAAGTTGAAAAATTTAGGGATAAGGTTACGACTGTCATTGTTGCTCACAGACTTTCTACCATTCAAAATGCAGATCAAATTATATATATTGAAGACGGTAAAGTTTTGGGCATAGGAACTTTCAGAGAATTGATTAAGAAAATCCCCGCCTTTGAAGCGCAAGTTAAACTAGGTGAATTAAATACAAATTAATCTATTGGACTTGGTGACTACACAATGACTTCATAAAGTTGTGATAGAAAATCCTTGAAAATGCATCATTACAAATTGAATCTACAGACGGTGGTACTGTTTGATTTGTTGAGAAATTATTTATTGGGTTAGTAATTTAAGTTAACTAGATTTCGACTGGTGCGAGTTAAGGAGATTTTATGGTTCGAGTCCTTGACGTTTCATATTCTCCCGTTTCGCGAGACCCCCGTGTTTTAAGGCAAATTGATTGGATTCAGAATTCAGGTTCAACAGTAGATGTTGTTGGGTTAGGCTCAAAACCAAACTCACTTGATGGAGAATTTTTTGAAATTGGTGTACCAAGTATATTTAAAAGAATCTCGCTTTATCTGCTAACAACCAATTCCTACAGATATAGAAAACTAATCCTTGACCAGTTACCACCGTTACTTAAGACTAAAGTGACGGCAGGGCATTACGACATTATCCATCTAAATGATCTTGAATTTGTCCCATGGATTAAACAGGTGCAAATATCAGTAGACAGCACATGTAGTAGCTTCCGATCAGCAATAGATTTGCATGAATATTTTCCTGGAGTCAAAGGCGGGATAATTTGGAAAATTTTTATTAAAAGATTTTCTCAATGGTTATTCCGGGAACTTTTGGAGACTAACTTTGATTGCTATTCAACGGTGTCAAAAGAAATTTCAGTTGCTTATTCAACTAACTTTGGAATGCCTGAAATGGAAGTTATATGGAATTCCCCAGAATTTTTTGAAAGCGCATTTTCCGAAAGATCAAATAGCGAGATCAAACTTATTTATCATGGCAATTCCGGTAAAGGTCGGCCGATCGCACTTTATATGCGCGCATTACGGCTATCCTCCTCGCCAGTATCACTCAACTTAATGTTGACTTCTGGGAAGTACTATCGAAAATCGATGCAATTTTATTCTTATCTTTTGGGGATTAGTGACAGGGTGCATTGGCATGATCCTGTGCCCGTAAGTCAAATCTCGCGGTCAATACAGCCTTTTGATGTTGAACTTGTCTGGCTACCTCCGATAAGTGAGAGCCTGCATCTTTCACTGGCTAACAAATTCTTTGAAGCAATACAAGGTAGACTCGCTGTGATTATTGGTCAAAGCCCAAGCATGGTGTCACTTGTTGACGAATTTCAACTTGGTGTAGTCACCAGGGGTTGGACTTTGTCAGATCTAGTAAAGACTTTGGATGGACTAAATAGAGATGACGTAGAGAGATGGAGAAATAACAGTAGCAACTCTGCAAAAATACTAAGCTCGGATTCGTCGCGCGCTACTTTCCTAAGTAGCGTGATCGCGATTGCATAATTTGAGGACTATCTTTCCTTGCGCTTCAGATTCCAACGGTTTGCAGTCGAAAGTAGGGGCCAGACCCATTTTCTAGTTAGATCTGTACCCCATTCATCGTGTGCCCTTGGAGGCCTTTCTAAATACGTGTCTAACTGATTTCCGGTCCAATTCATTTTCTTAAGGAAATAATCTTTATCCATTTGCAATGCGCGCAAAGTAGGGTAAGCAATTTCATCAAGTTGCTTTAGTGCATCATCTCTATTCATCTGCCCTGTAATTATTAAGGAAGAAAGGTGCACCCTTCTTTTGTCAACTTTAAATTTTGAAGGAAGTATGTAACCCTGATAAAAACGGGTAAATACATTTTCATAATGCTTGTATGGGTATGGTTTTAAACCAAAGTTGCTGCTCAAGACTTCAAATGCTTCATTTTTGTTGTAAGAAGGTAAAAAATCCAAAAATGGCATCCATGATATTTTCTCCACAAAGGAAAACTTCAGGTAGTCACGATTAGAAAATGTTGGAAAAGTAGAAATTGGCACCCTCGCCCATTTTGCAATCAAACGTATATTTCTTGCATCCCACTTATCTCTCCATGACCATCCGAGCGGCATTCGCACACCTTCGGTGGAAGTGTTTGATCCAGAAAGTATGTACCGAAGGTGATATTTAGATGCCTGTTCGTAGCACACGGCTAACATCGCATTGTCATAAAGCAATTCTATGTCGATAACATCAGCCTTAAAAAATGCCTGCATTAAATTTCGGTATTCTTTCCACTCAATAACGTAGGTGTATAGGTCTACACCTAATTCATCTATGAGATTTGCAATGTTATTGACAGCAAGCTCGCTGTTCCATCCGTTGTCCATATGAACAGCAAGTGGGCGGAGTCCGAGCTTAACTACGTTATAAAGCGTCCAAGAGCTATCAACACCGCCACTCACGCCGACAATGCAGTCATAAGGTTTACTTGCTCCATCAAGTTTTATTTCTCCAATGAGTTTAGTCAATTCAGATGCTCGATGACTTGCGTCGGAATGTAAATCCGTCTGAGAAAGATGATTTAAAAATTCATCGCAGTAATTACAATTTCCATCTGAATCAAAGTTTATTTCTGGAGTTGTGGAATCTAAAACACATCTTAAACAAATTTGGTAACTGGACATTATTTCCTTAGTTAGAATTTTTCTGTGTCTAAAGACTGTTTAAATACTTCCGTCACTTTCTTGTACTTCGGATAAGTGATCATAACAGCCCTTAAGGCACCACGATAGACAAACCACGCTCCCGCACCCACTCCAGTTGCGCCGGCTTTCCAAACATCTGCACATTGCTCAATACTAGAAACACCACCCGCGTACACAATTGGAAGTGATGTCAAAGAGCGGGCGCGTCGAACCAGTTCAAGGTTTGGCCCGTTTAGCTGACCGTCTTTACCTACATCTTGAATCAAAATTTCTCCAAATCCGGAGTCAGACGCACTTTTCACATGTTCGTCAAAAGGAGTAGACGTATTATCCAAATAAAATTCACTACCATGACTTGTGATGTCTAGGGAAAGCACCGTACTTGAGTTACCTAGTTGACTAGAAATCTCCATTGCTAAGTTTGGATTATCTATGTAACTTGAATTAATAGAAACTTTTTCAATACCGCACTCCATAATCTTTTTGGCATCCTGTGCACTTTTGACACCGCCCCCATAGGTCATGGGCATAAAGCACTCTGATGAGATTTGTTCCAGATATCTAAAGTCAGGACCTAGTTTTGACTTGGACGCGCTGATGTCTAAAACAATTATCTCATCTACTTCCTTTTCATTGAAAATCCTGATTGCGTTTAGCGGGTCTCCTACATAGGAGGGACTTTCGAAACCAAGAGTTTTAACTAGTCTCTGGTTTTCAATTAATAGAATTGGAATTAGCCTAGGAAAAAGCATCAGATGGATTCTGCAAATTCACGCAAGACATTCATTCCGTACCTGTGGCTTTTCTCGGGATGAAATTGAAATCCCCAAATATTTTTAGACCTGATAACACTTGTGAATTCTTGGCCGTAAAAGGTAGTACCGATCGTAAATTCGTGAATTTGATCTACGTAATAACCATGGACAAAATAGAACCTTTCATCCGCTGGAGCATCGTGCTTATCGACCCAGGAGACGCTATTCCAACCCATGTGGGGACTCCTAATACTTGAATTGCCAATTATTTTACTTACCGCAAAATCTAGAAGATTTAGTCCCGATCCTTCACCTTCTTCACTTCCCGCACCAAGAAGCTGCATTCCAAGGCAAATTCCTAAAATTGGCTTAGATTCGGCAAATGACTTTATTTCTTGAGCCCAACCATTTCGTGATAAGAGATTCGAACCTTCGGAATAGTGGCCAACTCCCGGGAGTATCAAGTGACTATATTTTGATAATGAGGATGCATCTTTCGTTATCTCCGATTCAATGTCAAGATAACTGAGCATATTTTGAACCGTTTGAGTGGTTCCAATACCAATATTTGCTATGCCAATCATCGTTGCACAGGATATTTCAAGATTCTATGTAGAGTTTCAAACGTCATGAATCCTCCAGTAATTTATGTAGAATTGAACCATTACGCTAAGTGTAACCAAATTTAAACCGTAGGTTGTGAGTACCACATAGATACTGCTAACCACATCAAGTTACTTCTAGAATTTGAGAGTTCAAATAGAGAAATATTTGAGTCCAGATTTCATAATTCCGAAATTTTCATCTGGCCATATTTACGGACTCAGTTGTGGATGGAGTTATCTCAAGACGAGTTTCCAGCATATGTTAATTATTATTCGTTATCTCTCAGGGAAAAAATGTCAAGTTTAATTGGTCTAATCAAGCCTGATGTATCCATTCCCAGATCTAACTGCGAAGTTTTACTAATCGTAGGAGGAGGCACATTAATCGAAATCAAAGGGAAAGTGACCAATTGGCTCATCGGTGATCTCATTCAAGAACTCGAGTCTACGAAACTAATCTATATGGGTGCAGTTTCTAGCAATAATTTCAGTAATTTATCGTGCCCTGATATTCAACTTTACTCAAGGATAGCAAGACATACATTTTTTGCTAGCTTGATGGCTCGCATAATTCCTAAAACATATTTCAAGGATTTAGATCAGCATATTGATGAAGTTTGCTTCTATTTTCTACATGGCCTCTCCAAGGAAGTAATTAAAAAAATAAAAACTAATATGCGCATAACTAAACTGAAGTTAACTTTTGAAGACAGAATGTGGAAAAAGATTCTCAATCGCTTAAAACCAAAAGTTCTCGTTATTGAAGATGCATCCTATGGATCGATGTCTAATTTGGTAAGAATCGCGAAACTGCAGGGGCTGGTCGTGGTTGAGCCACAGCATGGTTGGATAGGTCCAAGTCATGGATCTTATAACTACGGTACTCACATATATAATGAACATAGTGATTATCTTCCAGATTACATTTTGACGTACGGTAAGTATTGGGCTGAAGGCATTAGACATCCCGGTTCTATGATTCCAATTGGTAAGCCAGTATTAAATCGATTGGGTCTTTCTTGTAACAAGGTACAAAGTCATAAAACTCTCTTACTTACTTCAAGCGGAAGCGACATCAATCGTTTCGTCGAACTGGCCATCAACGTATCAAGAGAATTAGATAAATTTGCCGTAAATGTAAAACTGCGCTTACATCCTTCCGAGAGAGATCGCTTCAAGGATCAAGTAATCAGCAAACTTTATGGATCCTCGGTTGAGTTGGACTCGAATTTCGATGTTTATGCGTCTCTATTGACTTCAAACTGGGTGGCAGGCTTCAGCAGCACAGTACTATTTGAAGCGATTGCCTTGGGAGTAAAACCGATAGCGCTAGAAAGTCCACTATCGGATTACTATTCAGATCCATCTTTTATGGCCATAGCAAAAAACGAAGTTGACTTAATTAGATTTGTAACCAATGGCCTTGATTCTGACAAGGACATGAA
>Ga0335396_10006318_pt1 | contig 11806 bp, 10 predicted proteins | sample FRY02_FD_205743 | JGI IMG/M metagenome (GOLD analysis project Ga0335396, IMG submission 205743) | Freshwater microbial communities from Lake Fryxell liftoff mats and glacier meltwater in Antarctica - FRY-02 (spades assembly) (version 2) | ecosystem: Environmental > Aquatic > Freshwater > Ice >... | reverse complement strand
CCTTCCTCAGAAAAAGCGTGGAGAGAATGGCTTAAAACTGCAAAGTATAATCCGGTAATAAATATAGAAAACAGGCTTTTCAGTCCGGCGAAACTTCCCGGAAATCAATACAATCACGATACCATTGGGATGCTGGCAATAGATTCATCAGGTAATCTATCTGGTGCCTGTACAACTAGTGGTATGGCCTACAAAATGCATGGGCGTGTGGGTGACTCACCTATTATTGGCGCTGGACTATATATTGACAATGAAGTGGGTGGCGCAACCTCTACCGGTGTAGGCGAGGAAGTGATTAGAAATGTAGGAAGTTTTTTAGTCGTTGAATTAATGAGACAAGGTTATTCACCTGATGAAGCCTGTAAAGAATCGGTTATGCGCATAATCAGAAAGAAACCTGAAACTGCTAAACAAATTCAGGTAGGTTTCCTAGCGTTGAATAAAAAAGGTCAGTTTGGAGGATATGCGATCCAAAAAGGGTTCAGTTTTGCAGTATGTGATCAAAATGATCAGAAGCAATTAATAAAATCGCCAAGTTATTATTAAGCAAAATATTGATGAGGACATGGTTTGAAAACAAAAGCAGCACAGAAAAGGAATTGATGCAGCTCCTCAAAGCCTATAAGGAGATCATTGACATTAATGCAATTTGTTCAGTAACAGACCCCGAAGGGAAGATAATTTACGTCAATGATAATTTCTGTGAAATAAGTAAGTATACCAGAGAAGAGCTACTTAGACAGGATCATCGGATTGTTAATTCAAATTATCATCCTTCTTCCATGTTTAAAGAACTTTGGGACACAATACAAAGTGGAAAAGTATGGCGCTCAGATGTAAAGAGCAGGGCAAAGGATGGCACATTTTTCTGGCTCGACAGCACAATTGTTCCCATTCATGATGATAATGGGATGATTACAGAGTATTTCTCGTTACGCACATCTATAGACGACAGAAAAAGGATAGAGGAAGAACAGAAAGAATATGTTAAAAATCTGGAAAAAATGCTGTTTATGGTGTCACATGAAGTAAGGAATCTGGTTTCTCAGATTTTAGGGATAGTTCAGCTGCTTCAGGAGGCTGATACTTTGGATCCAGAAAGTTTAGATTTGATCATTAACCTTAAAACTTCTGCATCTGATTTAGATTTATTTACAAAAAAGCTAAGCTCTTTTATGCATAAGATGAGGCCAGTGCCAGATAGCAACTCTGATTCAGTTTCCGTTAAAAGCAAATAATTCAATTTATCATGTCTTATAAACTCGAGATCTGCGTTGGCACCATTAATTCAGCTTTGATTGCACAAGCCAGTGGAGCTGACAGGATTGAACTTTGCGATAATCTTGCTGAAGGTGGAACCACACCCTCTTATGGTATGATTGTACGATGTAAAACTCAGCTTAAAATCCCCTTTTTTCCAATTATTCGTCCGCGAGGAGGCAATTTTGTTTATACCGACGATGAATTTCAAATAATGAGGCAAGATGTACTCTGCTGCAGAGAAATGGGTTGTGAAGGTATTGTAATTGGGATGCTTAGAAAGGATTCTACAATAGATATGGAAAGATGTGCTGAGTTGATAAGCCTTGCTGGAAAGATGGAGATCACTTTCCATCGGGCTTTTGACCGTTGTATTGCTATGGAAAGATCGCTCGAAGACCTTGTTGAGCTTGGATGCCATCGTGTATTAACCTCAGGTGGGAAGGAATTTGCCCCGGATGGAACTGAAAAAATAAAATCTTTGGTCAGGCAGGCAGGATTTAGAATCAATATTATGGTAGGTTCGGGAATAACCCATCGTAATTTACAGAAAATTGCTGCCGATTCAGGAGCATATGAATTTCATACAACCGCTAAAAAGCTTTTGGAATATGAAGCGGATCCGATTAATGGAACGCCATATCGTGAAATAGAAACAGATGGAGAGCAGGTAGAGAAGCTCAAGGAGATACTTAAACAGATTGGCTGGGTATATTGAATTACTCATTATTTCCTTACTTTTAAAAACAAATCAATTCATATGAATAAATTATTTTTCGCAGGCTTGTGTCTGTTTTCTATACCCGCAATATCCCAGACTGTTCCTGCAAAATCGAAGTTAAATAGTGCAGCAGATAAAATAGAAGCCAAGGTTATTGAGTGGCGCCGCGATTTTCATGAGCATCCGGAATTGGGTAATAATGAGATAAGAACGGCAGGAATTATAGCAAAACATCTTGAAAGTTTGGGCATTGAGGTAAAAACTGGTGTAGCAAGAACAGGGGTTGTTGGTCTTTTGAAGGGAGTTAAGCCAGGGCCTGTGATTTTATTGAGAGCTGATATGGACGGACTTCCTGTTACAGAAAGAAATTCCCTCCCCTTTGCTTCAAAGGTGAGGACACAATACAATGGTCAGGAAGTAGGGGTAATGCATGCCTGCGGACACGATTCACATGTTGCCATACTCATGGGTGTTGCTGAGGTTTTGGCCGGGATGAAAGCTGATCTGAAAGGAAGTGTAAAATTTGTATTTCAGCCTGCCGAAGAAGGCTCTGCTCCTGGAGTAGAGGGGGGTGCTGAATTAATGGTTAAAGAGGGAGTACTTGAAAATCCTAAAGTGGATGTTGCGTTTGGATTACATATTTGGGCACAAACAGAAGCCGGAAAGATTACCTATCGTCCAGGCGGAATGATGGCCGGAGTTAATGATATGCAGATTATTGTTAAGGGAAGACAAGCTCATGGCGCTGCTCCATGGGCATCGGTCGACCCGATTGTAATCTCTGCGCAGATTATCAATAGTCTGCAGACCATTGTAAGCCGTAATTTGAACATAACTGAAAACGCAGGCGTTGTTACTATTGGTTCCATACATGCTGGTGTTCGTTCTAATATTATTCCTGAAAGCGCAGAAATGCTCGGAACTATCAGATCTTTTAGTGCTGAAGATGAAAAAATGCTGATTGACAGAATTAAAACTATTGCGACCAAAACGGCTGAGGCCGGTGGTGCAACAGTTGAAATAAAGATCCCTTACAGTAATCATTATCCGGTTACATATAACGATCCTAAATTAACAGAAAAAATGCTTCCCAGCCTTGCAAAAGTTGCAGGAGCTGAGAATGTGAAGCTCATACCTGCCATAACCGGTGCTGAAGATTTCTCGTTTTTCCAGGAGAAAGTTCCGGGTTTATTCTTCTTCTTAGGAGGAATGCCTAAAGGTATGGATCCCAAAACTGCTCCATCTCATCATACACCTGATTTTATGATCGACGAAAGTTCATTTAAACTTGGTGTAAAAGCTCTTGCAGGGCTTACGCTTGATTATATGGAGGTGAAATAGGACAGAGTGTTGGAATATTTCCCTACGGTTGGTGTTTTCACCACCCGCTTTACCTGCGGTTTTCCCTGCGGTTGGTGTTTTCACCACCCGTTTTACCTGCGATTGATTCGACTTTCCGTAGAGTTAAGCGCAGCGTCTCTACGGATTATTGAATAAAAAAGAGTCTTCAGACTCGTTTACAAAAAATATCTTTTTTTAATACCATCGATCTTTTTTTTATTTAATTAATAGATATCGATTTTATGAAATAAATTACACCTCACAAGCTACATTAAAACCAATTTCCCTGCGGTTGGTGTTTTCACCACCCGCTTTACTTGCGCTTTATTCGACTTTCCGTAGAGACGCTGCGCTTAAACTGTACAACAGCTAATATCTGTTGTACTAGAAAATCAATTTTCGTAATCGATGGAAACTCTACAGACAGTGTGTTTTCACCACCCGTTTCCAACAGAGTTCCTAAACCCGGGAGTAATGGAAAGCCCCGGCAACAATAATAATTTTATTTATTCTGATTTCAATGCCGGGCTTGCAATGGATCACGGGACTAGCGGCAGCCACCGGCAGTTCCGTTCATTTCCTATGCAAAATCTTTATTGATTAACTTGATCAGTTGATTATGAAAATCTAGTGCTTTATGTAGTATAAGCTCGCCTTTTGAGCCTATTTTTCTGCGGTTGGTGTTTTCACCACACGCTTTACCTTCGCTTAAACTGTACAACAGCTAATTATTGTTTACTTACTAATCAATTTTGGCAATCGATGGAAACTCTACATTGTGACTGACGTATTCGTCGTGCTTTCGCTTAAGTAAATTCGCAAGTCTGCAATTTCCGACTTGCGAAATCACCTAAACGAGTGGAATTAGATTTCGTCAGTCACTTTCTGGAAAAGAGAAGACGAATTTATCAAGCTTAACGCCTAAGTAAATTCGCAAGTCTGCATACCCATACTTGAAATCACATGACAGAGCGGAATTAGATTTCGTCTTCGCCAGCAGACATGAAATCTCCGCTTAGTGAAGGTAATTCGAATTCGTCAGACCCATCATAAACCGTACAATAGTTAGTTCATGTTTCCCTGCGGTTGGTGTTTTCACCACCCGCTTATAAAGGGAGTTTCTAAATCTGGGAGAATTACGATAGTACGGAAATCCTGACTTTGAAGACGGTCGAATGTATTTAAAATTCTCACATACGACCGCCTTTGGAATCGAAATTCACGTCAATGAAGATATTCTATAAACATGCGACCCATTTTGGGTCGTAATTACTAACATCATTTGATACTCTTACCACGGTAAGTGTTTTCACCACCCGTTTCCAACAGAGTTCCTAAACCAGGGAGAAATGGAAAGCCCCGGCAAAAAATAATAATTTTATTTATTCTGATTTCAATGCCGGGCTTGCAATGGATCACGGGACTAGCGGCAGCCACTGGCAGTACCGTTCATTTCCAAAGCAAAATCTTTATTGATTAACTTGAACAGTTGATTATGAAAATCTCGTGCTTTATGTAGTATAAGCTCGCCTTTTGAGCCTATTTTCCTGCGGTTGGTGTTTTAACCACCCGCTTTTCATTCTCTTCAATTAATTAGGACTTTTATTGCTGAAATCTAAATCAGCCTAAGCTCAATTATCTACCAGCGTCTCAATTCCCAACCTAAAACGGCAAATCATCATCAGTCCCTTTTTCATAATTCATCGGCTGATCCTCTTTGGCAACGATATCATTACTATGAACTGAACCGTTCTCTTCATCAGATTTTTGATGATTATTTTCGCCCTGCCCTTCAAAATCACTTTTCCGTCCAAGCATGGTGAAGTTCTCTGCAACCACTTCTGTGGTGTATTTTTTATGCCCTTCTTTATCTTCAAAAGAGCGGGTTCGTAATTTCCCCTCAATATAAACTAGCTTGCCTTTCTGCAGGTATTTTGATGCGATATCGGCCAGACCGCGCCACATAACAATATTATGCCATTCGGTTTGCTCTATTTTTCTACCGTCTTTATTATAGGTTTCTGAAGTTGCTAAAGGGAAGCTAGCAACAGTAACTCCCCCATCTAAATGCCGGACTTCAGGATCTTTGCCTAAATGTCCAACTAAAATGACTTTGTTAATTCCTGACATGTTTTTTTTATAGATCGTTAATTAGTCAATTTAAAGAAATTTTCGAAGAATTGAAAAATAAGTTTTGGCTGCGGCAGTTTTTCGAGCTCATCTCTGTTAACATAAAACCAAGATTTATCTAACATAAAATCTTCAGTAAAATGTTTGATTTCAATGAATTGGGTATAGATTTTCTGGTGACTAAGAATATGTATTATCGGTTTAGAAACAGAACGAATCTGCACCTCTTTGCCAAAGGCTTTAACAAAGCTTTCTGTTTGAATAAGATCCGGTACTTCCGTACAACTTACTGTCTCAAACAAAGGGAGATCGACCAGATTTTCCCAAATATCACCAGAACGACGTTTGTTTACCAGAATTCGATCGTTTTTTATTGCCAATACATAATTGAAATACCGCTCCCTTATTTTTTGAGATTTAATTTTGACTGGTAGCTCATTGATCCTGTGATTCAAGCGTGCTTCACAGGAAATTTGTAATGGACAAGCAGGACAATCCGGATTTTGGGGTTTACATTGCAGGGATCCAAATTCCATTATCGCCTGATTAAAGATTCCGGCCTGTTTCTGATCCATCAATTCATTTGCTAAATCAGTGAAGATCTTTTTACCCTTACCAGTGTTGATTGGGGTATCAATTCCAAAATATCTGGAAAGCAATCTAAAAACATTCCCATCAACAACAGCTTTTGCTTCATTGGATGAAAATGAAGAAATCGCAGCGGCTGTATATTCTCCTATTCCCTTTAAACGGATTAGGGAATCATAATTTTTAGGAAAGTAACCGGCATGCTCCTCCATTACTGCTAGCGAGGTTTGATGCATATTTCTGCCTCTGGAGTAATAACCCAGTCCCTGCCATAGTTTTAATATTTCTTCTTCTGTGGCTGAAGCAAAATGTTCAACTGTTGGATATTTCTCTGCAAAACGATTAAAATAGGGCATTCCCTGTTCTACACGAGTCTGCTGCATAATTATTTCAGATAGCCAGATAATATAAGGGTCATTAGTATTTCTCCAGGGGAGCTCTCTTTTATGCTTTTGGTACCATTCAATAATTTCTTCAGAAAACTTCATCGTTCTTGAGTTTGTTTTACTCATTTAATGAACAAAAATACCTTACTATTTGTTTTATAGAGACTTGGTTTTAAAAAAAAGCAGATTTATTTCCCAAATTGAATTAAAACCAATACTTTTGCAACCCCAATTCAATTAGAATAACAGTAAAAAAAATTAAAGAAAATAGATATGACCAAAGCAGAAATCATTACCGAGATCTCTAACAAAACAGGAATTGAAAAGGTAGATGTTCAGGAAGCAATAGAAGCGTTTTTTAAAGTTGTCAAAAATTCAATGGTAAATGGCGAAAATGTCTACGTAAGGGGTTTTGGTAGTTTTGTTGTTAAGAAAAGGGCTAAAAAAACTGCTCGTAATATTTCAAAAAATACAGCAATCATTATACCTGAGCATTTCGTTCCTAGTTTCAAACCTGCCAAGGTTTTTGTTGAGAAGGTAAAAAGCGGTAACAAATAAAAATTATTCAGTCGGGAATGTTAAAGAGAAAGCAGTTTATAGTTATAGGTTCGGTGGTTATACTGATGGGCCTGATGCTCTCCTTAGATATTCAGGGTCTGGTTAAGCCAAATGAAAGTGCGGGGGCTTCAAATTCCTCATCTGCTCCTCAAACGGCAAAGGTTTTAGAAATTTCAATAGATGATATTTCTAAAACTGCCAAAGAAAGCTTAAATGCAAGTCTAAATAAGCAGATTTCAGATCTTGAAGCACAATTAAAAAGTTCATCTGAATCTGATAAATTAAGCATTCAAAAACAGCTTGCTCAACAGTGGGATGATGTAAATCAATCCGCTCCTGCCTCATTTTATTACGAGTTAATAGCTCAAAAAGAACCAAATTTTGCTTCTTGGCTCAAGGCTGGAGATAAATTTACCGATGCTTACCAACAAAGTATGGACACTCTTGTGCAGCCTGCTTTAGTTCAAAAGGCAATCAGTTCTTATCAAAATGCTGATAAAATTAAACCGAACACTCTCGAAGTTAAAACGGGGCTTGGAATAGCATACGTAACAGGAACACCAAACCCGATGAAGGGTATTACCTTGTTGCTGGACGTTGTAAAACAGGATCCTAAAAATTTAAAGGCTAACTTGAACCTAGGATTGTTTTCAATGAAATCTGGTCAGTTTGACAAAGCAGTTGAGCGTTTTAAAACAGTTATTGATATTGCTCCAAGTGCCGAAGCATGGTTTTACCTGGCTTCAAGCTATGAGAATATGGACATGAAGACAGAGTCGATTGCTGCATATCTGAAAACCAAAGAGATAGCAGCCGACCCGAACATGAGCCAGTTTGTGGATAGGAAAGTAAACGAATTAAGTAATTAAATTATAAAACATTTTAAAAAACAACATTATGCCAAGCGGTAAGAAAAGAAAAAGACATAAAATGGCTACTCACAAGCGTAAAAAACGCTTAAGAAAAAACAGACATAAGAAAAAGTAGTCTGATTTTTAATCTTGTCTAAATGATCAGATTAATTTACAGACTCAGAAAATAATTTAAACCTCCCGCTTAATTGCGCCGGAGGTTTAAATCATTTGTTTGTTTTTATTTATTCCCTAGTTTTAAACGTATACCGGTTTTCTTAATCGGTGTCTTAAATTTAGCCATTGGTAAAAGAATTAATTATCAATTCATCCCCTAGTGGGGTTACTATTGCTTTACTGCAAGACAAGCAACTCGTAGAATTAAACACAGAGCAGGTCAGCAACAATTATGCTGTTGGCGATATATATCTGGGTAAAATCAAAAAGATTATGCCAGGATTAAATGCTGCATTTGTTGATGTAGGCTATGAAAAAGATGCTTTTTTGCATTATCTGGATCTCGGACCACAGGTTCAATCGCTGCTAAAGCTTACAAAGATTGTAAAGAATGGCAGTTATAAAGATAAACTGCTCAATAGTTTCAGACTTGAAACGGATATAAGTAAATCCGGTAAAGTCTCAGAGATTTTGAACCGGAACATGTTGCTTCCCGTTCAGATCGCCAAAGAACCGATCTCAACCAAAGGTCCGAGATTAAGTTCCGATCTTTCAATTGCAGGTCGCTTTGCTGTGCTTGTCCCTTTTTCGGATGTTATTTCAATCTCCAAAAAGATTAAGAGTAATACGGAGCGCAACCGCCTAAAGAAAATTGTTGAGAGTATTAAGCCAAAGAATTTTGGAGTAATTATTCGTACAGTTTCTGAAGGAAAGGGTGTTGCCGAGTTACAGAAGGATCTTCTTGATTTGATTGACAAGTGGGAAAAGTTTACAACTCGCCTTCCTGGTACCGAGCCTTCCAAGAAAATTCTTGGAGAGATGGGACGTACTTCAACTATCCTGCGTGATATTTTGAATACCGATTTTACGAATATTCATATCGGCGATCCTGCCTTATTTGAAGAGATTAGATCTTATGTTCATGAGATTTCTCCTGAAATGGAAAAGATTGTTAAACAATATCGCGGTAAGGAGCCTATATTCGAGCATTTTGGTATTGAAAAACAAATCAAATCTGCATTTGGGCGCACAGTCAACCTTCCGGGAGGAGCTTATCTTGTTGTTGAACATACTGAAGCATTACACGTAATTGATGTAAATAGTGGTAATCGTACAGCAAATACTGAAAATCAGGAACAAAATGCCCTGATGATCAATATGGAAGCCGCAAAAGAAATTGCCAGACAGTTACGTCTTCGTGATATGGGTGGTATTGTGGTTATTGATTTTATCGATATGCACAAACCTCAGAACCGTAAGGAGCTTTTTGACCACCTCAAGGATTTGATGTTATTAGACCGAGCCAAGCATACTATTTTGCCTCCAAGCAAATTCGGTTTGGTACAGTTGACTCGCCAGCGTGTTAGGCCTGAAATGAATATCGTAACCAATGAGAAATGTCCTGCCTGTGATGGTACCGGAGAGATCAAAGCGAGTATCATTTTGATGGACGATATTGAAAATAACCTGAACTATATTCTCAATGAGCAGAATGAACACAGCGTTACCTTGTGTGTTCATCCTTATATTGAAGCTTATATTAAAAAGGGATTCATCTCCATCCAGTGTAAATGGTTCTTTAAATTCAGCAAGTGGATAAAAGTAAAGGCTGTGCCTTCGTATTACCTCACCGAATTCCATTTTCTGAATAGTAAGGAAGAAGAGATAAAACTATAATTTGCAAATGAGAAAATGAGCAAATTAGTAAATGTGCAGAGGTTGGAAAACCTCTGCACATTTTTTATGATTAATCTTTTCAGATTCTCCTATTTTCACATCATTGTTATCTGGTAAAAAAAATGCACATAAATTCATCAATTTTTAATCAAGTCGTCTGTTGTTATACTATTTTTAATACTTAAGCCCCATCTACAATGACAGATAAGCTTGACTTCTAATCCGTATACTTGATTTAATCTTTTCTAATCTTGATGATTGCAATCTAGGTTAGAATTTATTGATGACCCCAATGGGGTCAAATGTTTATAGAAAACGTAAGACGAAAATCCCGACCCCGAAGGCGGTCGCATGTATTTGAAATTATCACATTCGACCGCCTTCGGGGTCGGAAAAAGAACTTTATGGTATTTCTATAAACATTCGACCGCCTTCGGGGTCGAAGAAGAAAAAATATAATTAGCAAATTTGTAAATGTGCAGACGAAATTCAAAATCTGCATATTTACTGATTTACATTTACTAATTTACAAATTCTCATATTTGCTAATTTAATACATGGCTAAAACACGTTCCGCTTATTTTTGTCAGAGTTGCGGATATGAATCTGCTAAATGGTTAGGAAAATGTCCTTCCTGTAATCAGTGGAATACTTTTGTAGAAGAAATCATAGAGAAAGCCGGTGCGTCACTTTCTGACTGGAAGAGCGGGTCAACAAGTACTCAGCGTTCCAATAAACCTGCATCTATTCATGAAATAGTTTATTCCGAGGAGAACCGTTTGATTACTCCCGATAAGGAATTGAATCGCGTTTTAGGTGGGGGGATCGTTAGCGGTTCGATTGTTTTGATCGGGGGTGAACCCGGTATTGGTAAATCTACACTTATGCTCCAGGTTGCACTCAACCTTCCGGGATTAAAAGTGCTTTATGTTTCAGGAGAAGAAAGTGAACAGCAGATTAAGATGCGAGCCGAAAGATTGGGTCCTGCGTCAGGTTTGAAAAATGCAGCAGCTTCTGATACTTATATTCTGACCGAGACCTCTACACAAAATATTTTTAAACAGATCGAGATTCTGCAACCCGACCTGTTAGTTATTGATTCTATACAAACTTTGTACTCAGCTCATATTGATTCTACCCCGGGAAGCGTTTCTCAGGTAAGAGAATGTACTGCGGAGCTGCTTCGTTTTGCTAAGGAAAGCGGAACACCGGTATTTCTTATCGGACATATAACCAAAGATGGAATGATTGCAGGTCCTAAGATTCTGGAGCATATGGTTGATACTGTGCTGCAGTTTGAAGGCGATAGGCATCATGTTTACCGAATATTGCGCGCTGTTAAGAACCGCTTTGGTTCTGCATCTGAACTTGGTATTTATGAAATGCAGGGCAGCGGACTCAGAGAGGTATCTAATCCATCAGAAATATTGCTTTCACAAAGGGATGAACCCTTAAGTGGCATCACCATATCAGCCATGCTAGAAGGCCTCAGACCAATGCTGATCGAAACACAGGCGTTGGTTAGTGTTTCTGCTTACGGAACGCCTCAGCGCTCTGCAACCGGCTTTGATACCAAGAGATTGAATATGCTGCTTGCGGTTTTGGAAAAGAGATGCGGTTTTAAGTTAAGTGCAAAAGATGTTTTTCTGAATATTGCAGGCGGACTGCGAGTTGAAGATCCTGCCATAGATCTTGCGGTTGTTGTTGCTATTATTTCTTCTCATGAAGATATGCCGGTTGATTCTAAGATCTGCTTTGCTGCAGAGGTAGGTTTATCGGGTGAAATCAGGGCAGTTAATAGAATTGAGCAACGAATTGCAGAAGCTGAAAAACTAGGGTTTGAGCAAATTTTTATTTCCAAATACAATTTACCCGCAGGACGTGGGGTGAAAACAGAGCCTGAATGGCAGAAATATAAAATAAAGATCAAAACGGTAGCTAAGGTGGAAGAAGTGTTTAATGCGTTGTTCGGATAGTGAATGGGAGATGGGAGATGGGAGATGGGAGATGGGAGATGGGAGATGGGAGATGGGAGATGGGAGATGGGAGATGGGAGATGGGAGATGGGAGATGGGAGAATTTGCGGATATAAGGTACGTAAATACAATTATTATTAT